>Ga0207704_10001357_pt1 | contig 10937 bp, 8 predicted proteins | sample KBSMisM12_FD_184308 | JGI IMG/M metagenome (GOLD analysis project Ga0207704, IMG submission 184308) | Miscanthus rhizosphere microbial communities from Kellogg Biological Station, Michigan, USA - KBS Miscanthus M1-2 (SPAdes) (version 2) | ecosystem: Host-associated > Plants > Roots > Rhizosphere...
ACGTCTCCACGATCGTGATCCCGCCGCCGCAGATGGTGGCCAACATGAAGGCCGGCACCCAGGACGCCTTCTGCGTGGGCGAGCCGTGGAACGGACAGCTGGTGAACCAGAAGGTCGGCTATACCGCCTGCCTGACCTCGGAAATCTGGATGAACCACCCGGAGAAGGCGCTGGGCCTGCGCGCCGACTGGGTGGCCCGCTATCCCCGCGCCGCCCAGGCCCTGACCATGGCGGTGATGGAAGCCCAGCAATGGTGCGACCAGATGGGCAACCGTCCGGCCATGTGCTCCGTCGTCTCGGGCCGGCAGTACATCAACGTGCCGATCGGCGACATCCTGCCCCGGCTGCAGGGCGCGGTCGACTACGGCGACGGCCGCATCGCGAAGGGCTCGCCGCACGTCATGAAGTTCTGGGCCGACAACGCCTCGTTCCCGTTCAAGTCGCACGACCTGTGGTTCCTGACCGAGGACGTCCGCTGGGGCGTACTGCCGGCCTCCACCAACAAGATGGCGCTGGTCAACGAAGTGAACCGTTCGGACATCTGGCGCGCGGCGGCCAAGGCGATCGGGGCCGCCGCGCCGGGGTCCGACAGCCGCGGCGTGGAGCGGTTCTTCGACGGCAAGACGTTCGATCCGGCGAATCCGGCCGCCTACCTCGCCAGCCAGCCCATCAAGAAGCTCACCTAGGGAGGCCTGCTCGTGACCGTTCACGCCGTGCGTTCGCCCGCACCTACGGCCGCGCCGGAACCGACCGTTCAGGCTCAGGTGCTGCGGCTGCCCAAGTCGGCGCCGTCCTGGCGCTTGCGCCTGGCGGCCGCAGGCGGGTCGGCCGCCGCGACGGTGCTTCCCCCAGCCGCGGTGCTGGGCGCCGTCCTGCTGGTCTGGCAGCTGGCGGCGGAGGGCGGCGGCGGCGGACTGCCCGCGCCCAGCGACATCTGGCGCGACAGCCGCGAGCTGATCCTCGATCCGTTCTACGACCGCGGCGGGGTCGACAAGGGGCTCTTCTGGCATACGCTGACCAGCCTGCGGCGAGTCGCGACGGGCTTCGGCCTGGCCGCCGTCGCCGGTGTCGCGCTCGGCGTGCTCGTGGGCTCGAGCCGGGTCGCGCATCGGGGACTGGACCCGCTCTTCCAGGTGCTTCGGACGGTGCCGCCGCTGGCCTGGCTGCCGATCTCGCTGGCAGCCCTGCACCAGGCCCAGCCGTCGGCCCTGTTCGTGATCTTCATCACGGCCATCTGGCCGGTCGTGATCAACACGGCCGTTGGCGTCCGCAATATCCCGAGGGACTACGTCAACGTCGGCCGCGTGCTGCGTCTGTCGCCTCTCGAGTACTTCCTGACGATCCTGCTGCCGGCGGCCACGCCCTACATCTTCACGGGCCTGCGGATCGGGGTCGGCATGAGCTGGCTCGCCATCGTCGCGTCAGAGATGCTGCTCGGCGGCGTCGGCGTCGGGTTCTTCATCTGGGACCAGTACAACGCCTCGCGCATCTCCGACATCGTCGTTGCCCTGGTCTGGGTCGGCCTGGTGGGCTTCGCGCTCGACCGGTTGGTCGCCCTGGCGGGCCACATTGTCTCCCGCGGCGCCGCCGCCAGCTAGGAACCCCGGGCCATGTCCAGCAAAGCCTATCTCTCCATAGAGGACGTCGGCGTCACGTTCGGCGGGGGCGCTGAGGTGCTGCGCGGCATCGACCTGGCGGTGCGCCAGGGCGAGTTCATCTCGATTATCGGCCATTCCGGCTGCGGCAAGTCCACGCTGCTCAACGTGGTGGCCGGACTGCTGCCCGCGACCCTCGGCGCAGTGATCCTCGACCGGCAGGCGGTCGACTCGCCCGGGCCCGACCGGGCGGTGGTGTTCCAGAACCACTCGCTGCTGCCCTGGCTCAGCGTCTACGGCAACGTGCGCCTGGCCGTGGACAAGGTCTTCAATCGCACGAAGTCGCGCGCCGAGCGGCACGCCTGGACCCTGCACAACCTTGCGCTCGTGCAGATGACCCATTGCCAAGGACAGGAAGCCGGCGGAAATCTCGGGCGGCATGAAACAGCGGGTGGGCCTGGCCCGAGCGCTGGCCATGGAGCCGAAGGTGCTGCTTCTGGATGAGCCGTTCGGCGCCCTGGACGCTCTGACCCGCGCCAACCTTCAGGACAGCGTCATGGAGATCCACGCCAAGCTCGGAAACACGGTGCTGATGATCACACACGACGTGGATGAAGCGGTGCTGCTGTCCGACCGCATCGTGATGATGAACAACGGGCCGGCGGCCGGAATCGGCGGAATCGTCGAGGTGACCCTGCCGCGCCCCCGCCACCGCGTCGAGGTGGACGCCCTTGCGGACTACATCGCGGCCCGCCACGCGGTCCTGGAATTCCTGTACGCGCGCAGCGGCGGCCTGCGCGCGGCGTGAGGTTCGCACCCGGCGCCTGATATTGCGGCGCGGCAGCGCTCGTGGCGCCCGCTTTTTGCACTGCAGCAAGCTTGGCCGCGACGTCGGGCGCCGCCATGCGTGACGCCGCAGCCGGCGCATGGTCGTGTCCTTTCGAGCCCGGACAACGGCGTCCGGACGTCTGCGCGAGTTGGACTTCGAGCCCGACCCAGCAGGCCCCAGGCGACGCCGCCTTATCCAACCATATCCTGGGCCTCGTCCTCATGCTGAGCCGCTCGTTCGTCAAGGCCGGCCATATGCCGACCCTGCTCTCCGCCTTCCTCTACTTCGACCTCTCCTTCATGGTCTGGGTGCTGTTGGGCCCGCTGGGCGTGGCGATCGGCAAGACCTTCCATCTCGATCCCGCGCAGAAGGGGCTGATGGTCGCCGTGCCGGTGCTCTCGGGCGCGGTCCTGCGGCTGGTCGCGGGCGTCGCCGTCGACCACTTCGGGCCCAAGCGCACCGGGATCGTCGCCCAGCTCCTGGTGCTCAGCGGCCTTGTCCTCGCCTGGCGCCTCGGGATCCACAACTACGGTCACGTGCTGACGCTGGGCCTGCTGCTGGGCGTCGCCGGCGCGTCGTTCGCCGTGGCCCTGCCGCTGGCCTCGCGCTGGTATCCGCCGGAGCATCAGGGCCTGGCGCTGGGCATTGCCGGCGCCGGCAATTCGGGCACGGCGCTGGCGGCGCTCTTCGCCCCCAGCCTCGCCCAGGCCTACGGCTGGACGAACGTCATCGGCCTGGCCGCTATCCCGCTGGCCGTCGCCTTCGTCGTCTACGTGATCTTCGCCAAGGACGCGCCGAACCGGCCGCCGCCCAAGCGGCTCACCGAGTACCTCGAAGTGCTGACGTCGCGCGACGCCTGGTGGCTGATGGCGCTCTACGGCGTGACCTTCGGCGGCTTCGTCGGGCTGTCGTCCTCGCTGACCATCTACTTCAACGCCGAGTACGGCCTGGCCCCGGTGGTCGCCGGGTTCTTCACCTCGGCCTGCGTGTTCGCCGGGTCGTTCGTCCGGCCAGTCGGAGGCGCGCTCGCGGACCGTTTCGGCGGCGTGCGGACCCTCACTGTGGTCTATGGCCTGGCCGCCATCGGCCTGGCGATGGTCAGCTATCATCAAGCCGGGCCCTGGCCGGCGCTGGCGCTGATGATGTTCTCGATGATGGCGCTGGGCGCCGGCAACGGGGCGGTCTTCCAACTCGCGCCGCAGCGGTTCGGCCGCGAGATCGGCGTCGTCACCGGCCTGGTTGGCGCGACGGGCGGGGCGGGCGGCTTCTACCTCGCCGCCAGCCTCGGCTGGGCCAAGCAGGTCACCGGGTCCTATCAGGTCGGCCTGCTGGCCTTCGCGGGCCTGGCGCTCCTGGCCCTACTCGGCCTCACCGGCGTGAAGGCCCGCTGGCGCAGAACCTGGCCGCAGATCGCCGGCGCGACGGCCGGAGGGTCGCGACTGTGAGCGTCCGCGAAAAGCTGATCGTCGTCGGCAACGGCATGGCCGGCTGCCGGGCGGTGCAGGAGGTGCTGAAGCGCAACCCGGATCGCTACGAGATCACCATCTTCGGCGCCGAGCCGCGGGTGAACTACGACCGCATCATGCTGTCGCCGGTGTTGGCGGGCGAGAAGACCTTCGACGACATCGTGATCAACGACGCCGCCTGGTACGCGGACAATGGGATCACCTTGCACGCCGGCGTCGCGGTCGAGGCCATCGACCGGCAGGCGAAGGTCGTGTGCGGCGCGGGTGGGATCGACGCGCCCTACGATCGGCTGATCCTGGCGGTGGGGTCCGATCCCATCCGTCTGCCGCTGCCGGGCGCGGAACTGGCGGGCGTGGTCACCTTCCGCGACCTGGACGATGTCGAGGCGATGGTCGCGGCGGCGAAGCCCGGTGCGAAGGCGGTGGTGATCGGCGGCGGGCTGCTCGGCATCGAGGCCGCCTACGGCCTCTCCAAGCGGGGCATGAGCGCCACGGTGGTCCATCTGATGGACGTCCTGATGGAGCGCCAGCTCGATGCGTCGGCGGGCTTCCTGCTCACCGAGGCCCTGGCGGCCAAGGGCGTCGAGACGGTGCTCGAGGCGCAATCGGAGAAGATCCTGGGCGCGGACGGGCGCGTCACCGGCCTGTGCCTCAAGGACGGACCGACACTGCCCTGCGACCTGCTGGTGATGGCGGTGGGCATCCGGCCCAGCACCGGCCTCGCCAGGGCCGCGGGCCTGGAGATCAACCGCGGCGTGGTCGTGGACGATGCGCTCCGCACCTCGGATCCCTCGATCTGGGCGATCGGCGAGTGCGTCGAGCACCGCGGCCAGTGCTACGGCCTGGTCGCGCCGATCTGGGAGATGTGCCGCACGCTGGGCGAGGCGCTCACGGACGGCGAGGGGGCGTACGAGGGCTCGGCGCTCTCGACCCGGCTGAAGGTCTCCGGCGTCGACGTCTTTTCGGCCGGCAAGCACCAGGGTGGCGACGGCTGCGAGGACATCGTGTTCCGCGACGCTGGCCGCGGCGTCTACAAGCGCATCGTGTTGGAGGACGGCAAGGTGGCCGGCGCGGTGCTGTTCGGCGATGCCGCCGACGGCGCCTGGTACTTCGACCTGATGCGCTCCGGCGAGCCCGTCGGCGATTTCCGCGAGACCCTGGTGTTCGGCCAGGCCGCGTCGGAGGGCCTTCGAGGGCTGGACCCTAGCGCCGCCGTTGCCGCCATGGCCGACACGGCCGAGGTCTGCGGCTGCAACGGCGTCTGCAAGGGCGAGATCGCCCGGGCCATCGCGGACCAGGACCTGACCACCTTGGAAAGCGTGCGCGCGGTCACGAAGGCCTCGGCCTCGTGCGGGACTTGCACGCCTCTCGTCGAGAAGATCCTGAAGCTCAGCCTGGGCGACGCCTTCCAGGCCCAGACCGGGCCGAAGCCCGTCTGCGGCTGCACCCATCGCGGCCATGACGAGACGCGCCGCCGGATCGTCGACGAGGGCCTGAAGTCGCTGCCGGCGGTGATGCAGGCCCTGGAATGGACCACCCCCGACGGCTGCGCGTCCTGCCGCCCGGCGCTGAACTACTACCTGCTGTGCGCCTGGCCGGGCGACTACCGCGACGACCGTCAGAGCCGATTCATCAACGAGCGCGCCCACGCCAACATCCAGAAGGACGGCACCTATTCGGTCGTCCCGCGCATGTGGGGCGGCGTGACCAGCGCCGCCGAGCTGCGCGCCATCGCCGACGTGGTCGACAAGTTCGCCATCCCGACCGTGAAGGTCACCGGGGGCCAGCGCATCGACCTCTTGGGGGTGCGGAAGGACGACCTTCCCGCCGTCTGGGCCGATCTCAACGCGGCGGGGATGGTCTCCGGCCATGCCTACGGCAAGGCGCTACGCACGGTGAAGACCTGCGTCGGCACGGACTGGTGTCGGTTCGGGACCCAGGACTCGACGGGCCTCGGCGTGCGGCTGGAGAAGTTCATGTGGGGCAGTTGGACCCCGGCCAAGGTGAAGCTGGGCGTCTCGGGCTGTCCCCGGAACTGCGCCGAGGCGACCTGCAAGGACATCGGCGTGGTCTGCGTCGATAGCGGCTACGAGATCCATGTCGGCGGCGCCGCCGGGCTGCACATCCGGGGGACCGAGGTGCTGACCAAGGTCGCCAGCGAAGACGAGGCGGTCTGGGCGATCTGCGCCGTCGCCCAGCTCTATCGCGAGAACGCCTGGTACCTGGAGCGGATCTACAAGTGGATGGACCGCGTGGGCCTGGCCTGGATCAAGTCCCGGATCGAGGACCCCGACCAGCGCCGCGCCCTCTACGACCGCTTCGCCTATTCGCAGCGGTTCTTCCGCATCGACCCTTGGGCCGAGCGCGTGGCCGGTCGCGACGCCCACGAGTTCAACCCCCTCAGCCGCCGCCTGGAGCTTGCGTCCGTATGAATGCTCTCGTGCTCGACTCCCGGCAGTGGACCGATGTGGGCGCGGTCACCGATGTGCCCCTGCGCGGCGCCCGGCGCGTGCCGACCCGGGCGGGCGACGTCGCCATCTTCCGCACCGGCGACGGGCGCGTCTTCGCCCTGAAGGATGCCTGCCCCCACAAGGGCGGGCCGCTCAGCCAGGGCATCGTCCACGGCCACGCGGTGGCCTGCCCGCTGCACAGCTGGTCGATCTCGCTGGCGACCGGCGAGCCGCTGGGCGCCGATCACGGCAAGGGCTGCGCGCCCGTCGTGCCGCTGCGCGTCGAGGACGGCCGGCTGCTGCTGGGCCTGGCCTAGGGCGACTCCGGGTGACCCGCACCACCTGCCCCTATTGCGGCGTGGGCTGCGGGATCGCGGGCGAGGCCCGGGGTCGCGCGCTCGACGTGACGGGCGACGTCGAGCATCCGGCGAACCACGGACGCCTTTGCTCCAAGGGTGCGGCGCTGGGCGCGACGGTCGGGCTGGGGGGCCGGCTGCTGCATCCGGTGATCGGGACCCGCACGGCGACCTGGACGGAGGCCACAGCCCTGGTCGCCCGCCGGTTCTCCGAGGCGATCGCGCGGCACGGGCCGGACTCGGTGGCGTTCTACGTCTCGGGCCAGCTGCTGACCGAGGACTACTACGCCGCCAACAAGCTGATGAAAGGCTTCATCGGCTCGGGCAACATCGACACCAATTCGCGGCTCTGCATGGCCTCGGCGGTGGTGGCGCAGAAGCTGGCGTTCGGGGCCGACCTGGTGCCCGGCTGCTACGAGGACATCGATCTCGCCGACCTGGTGGTCTTCTGCGGCCACAACGCGGCCTGGACGCACCCGGTGCTGTTCCGCCGCGCCGAGGCGGCCCGCGCGCGGGGACAGCGCCACGTGGTCATCGATCCGCGCCGCACCGACACCGCCGAGGGCTGCGACCTGCACCTGGCCGTTGCGCCGCAGAGCGACGTGAGGCTCTGGAACGGCCTCCTGGCCGAGCTGATCCGGCGCGGCGCGGTGGACCGCGGCTACATCGCCGCCCACGTGGCGGGCTTCGCCGAGGTCGAGGCCGAACTCGCCCGGGCGGACCAGTCGGCGCACGCCGTCGCCCGCGACTGCGGCGTGGCCCAGGCGGACCTCATGCGCTTCTACGACCTTTTCGCGGAGACGCCGCGGACGGTCAGCCTGTTCTCGATGGGCGCGAACCAGTCGGCCCAGGGCGTCGCCAAGGGCTCGGCGATCCTGAACGTCCACCTCGCCACCGGGCGGATCGGCAAGCCGGGCGCCTGCCCGTTCTCGATTACCGGCCAGCCCAACGCCATGGGCGGGCGCGAGACCGGCGGCATGGCCACGACGCTGGCCGCGCACATGGATTTCGACGACGCCTCGCGAACGCGGCTCGCGCGGTTCTGGGGCAGCCCTGCGGTGGCGGCCCAGCCGGGGCTGAAGGCGGTGGAGCTGTTCGACGCTGTCGCTGCGGGCCGGATCAAGGCGCTCTGGATCATGGCCACCAATCCGGCGGTCAGTCTGCCGGATGCGAGCCGTGTGCGCGAGGCGCTCGCGGCCTGCCCCTTCGTCGTCGTCTCCGACGTGATGGCCGAGACCGACACCGCGGCCTTCGCCCACGTGAAGCTACCGGCCCTGGCCTGGGGCGAGAAGGACGGCTCCGTCACCAACTCCGAGCGCCGGATCAGCCGCCAGCGTGCGCTCTTCCACCCGCCGGGCGAGGCGCGGGCCGACTGGCGGATCGTGGCCGATGTGGGCAAGGCCATGGGGTTCGGCGACGCCTTCGGCTGGCGCTCGCCGGCGCAGGTGTTCCGCGAGTGGGCGAGGCTGACGGCCTACCAGAACGCCGACCGGGTCCTGAACCTCGGGCCCCTGAGCAGCATCACCGAGGACGCCTACGACGCCTTGGCGCCGGTCCAATGGCCGGTGACCGCGACAGGCGGCACGGCCCGGTTGTTCGTAGACGGACGGTACCAGACGCCGGACCGCCGCGCGCGGATGGTCCCCGTGGCCGCGCAAGGTCCCGCGGAGGCGACCGACGCGGCCTTCCCGCTGGCGCTCAACACCGGACGGGTCCGCGACCACTGGCACACGCTCACCCGCACCGGCTTGGCGCCGGGCCTCTGCCGCCATGCGCCGGAGCCCTACGTCGAGATCCATCCCGCCGACGCCGAACCGCTAGGCATCGCCGAGGGGCGGCTCACGCGCGTGCAGACGGCGCGCGGCGAGGCGGTCGCCGTGGCCCGGCTCAGCGAGCGCCAGCGGCCGGGCGCGATCTTCATGCCGATGCATTGGACCGCAGCCTACGCGCCCGCCGGCCGCGCCAATCCGCTGGTCTCGGCGACCCGCGACGCCCGCTCCGGCCAGCCGGAGTTCAAGCATACGCCCGCCCGCGTGCGGCCCTATCGCGAGACCTGGCGCGGCTTCTTCCTCGCGCGGGATCCGTGGAGCACGCCACGAGGCCTCGAGCTGATCTGGCGGCGCATCCCGCAGGCGGCCTGCCAGCTGCACGAGGTCGCCGGGCGTGGCGACCTCCGCGAACGCGAGGCCCTGCGCAAGGCGTTGGTCCGCGGCGCGAACGGCGAGGCGGTCCGCTTCGAGGACGCAGCCACGGGCGGCGTGCGCGAGGCCTTCCTGGCGGACGGCCGACTGGAGCGGGTGATCTTCCTGACCGCGTCTGGCCGCCTCCCGCCGCGCGACTGGCTGAGCGAGTTGTTCGCGGCCGACGCCCTGACGACCTCGGACCGCGCCGCTCTGCTGATCGGTCTCCCGCTTGGCGCCGCGGTGGAGACCGGCCCGCCGGTCTGCGCCTGCCGCAATGTGCGCGCCGGCCGGATCGAGGCTGCGATCGCCGCCGGCGCGGCGAACGTCGAGGCCGTCGGCGAGGCGACCACCGCGGGGACCGACTGCGGCTCCTGCCGCCCCGAGATCGCCCGCCTGGTCGCCGCCGGGGCTGTCCGCCAGGTCGCGTGAGGAGGATCCCGATGTACGACGCCCAGCTCTTCGCCTTCGAGGATGACTTCGTCGCCAGCCTGCGCTGCATCCCGATGGCGGTGCGGCTGAAGCTGGACCGCTGCGCGATCAAGCTCACGCTCCGCCAATGGAGCCGGTTCACGCGCGAGGATCGCAGCGCCCTCCTGACCGCCCCTTGCCGCGGCGAGGCCGAGGTCGCCGCCTACCGTGCGGGACTGGTGGCCCTCGTGGCGCTGCGGGCGCGTGAGGCGGCCAGGCCGCTGGCCGATCCGCCGATCGCGCTCTGGGAGGCGGTGGGTGAGGCCCCGCCGGTCGTGTCTGCCTACGCGCGCGCGGTGGGCGTCAGTCCGCCCAGCGCCGGCCAATGGGCGCGCCTCAGCGAGCTGCAGCGTTTCGCCCTGATCAAGTTGACCCGCGACAGCCACGACAACGTCAACTTCATCCCGGCGATGCGCGAGTTCGGGCTGGTGGCTTGAGCGTCCCCGCTGTGGACAATCCGCGCAAAGCCCGCCAAACAAGCCGCCGTCATGGCCAGACCACCGGTTGTGATCGCCCGCCACATCGCGGGCGGATACATGCGCGCCGAAGCCCTCGGGCTTAATCGGGAACGCAGTAGGAGGGCTCCGGTCCTCTGATCTGCGGCTGTCCCTGCAACTGTAAGCGGCGAGCGCATACGCACCGGCGGGAGGCCCCAAAGCCCCTCGCCAGCCACTGGGCTGATCAGCCTGGGAAGGTCTGCGTATGGGCCGTGACCCGCGAGCCAGGAAACCGGTCGGTGCGTGTCGCTCGAGCCTGCGGATCAGTGTGAATCCAGGGCGCGGACCTCCGTGAGAGCGACGAGCAGCAAGCGGCGGGAGGCCGCTTCGACCGGTCCGGCGGGGGCGCAACCGCGTCCGCGCCCGCCGGCCCGTCGACCTGCGGGCGTCCGCCCCGGGAGGCTTCCCGTTCACCGTCGTGACGCAAGCCAACGGGGGTCTTCGATGACCAGATACCTGCTAACCGCCAGCATCCTGGCGATCGCCGCCGCAACGCCGTTCGCGGCCACCGCCGCCGAGGCGGCCATACCCGTCGAGGAGCTGCTGGTCACCGGCACTCGCGACACCGCCGGCGTCGACGCCGACAAGATCGGCTCATCCGTCACCGTCATCACCGCCCGGGACTTCGAGGAACGCCAGGTCCGCATCGTCTCCGACGTGCTGCGCGACATCCCGGGTGTCGCGGTCAGCCGCACCGGCGCGGTGGGCTCGGTCACCCAGGTGCGCGTGCGCGGGACCGAGGCCAACCACGTGCTGACGCTGATCGACGGGGTGAAGGCGTCCGACCCGTTCTTCGGGGAGTTCGACTGGGCGACCCTGCTGGCCGACGACGTCGCCCGGGTCGAGGTTCTGCGCGGCCAGCAGAGCGCCATCTACGGGTCCGACGCCATCGGCGGGGTGATCAACTACATCACGCCCACCGGTCGCGACGCGCCGGGCATGCGCGTCCGCGTCGAAGGTGGGTCCATGGGGACCTACGGCGGCGCCGGGCGCATCGCGGGCTATTCGGACGGCCTGGACTACGTGTTCAACGCCGGCGCACAGAACACCGACGGCTACGTCGTGGCGCCGGGCGGCAGCCGCCGGATCGGCT
>Ga0207704_10001364_pt1 | contig 10911 bp, 10 predicted proteins | sample KBSMisM12_FD_184308 | JGI IMG/M metagenome (GOLD analysis project Ga0207704, IMG submission 184308) | Miscanthus rhizosphere microbial communities from Kellogg Biological Station, Michigan, USA - KBS Miscanthus M1-2 (SPAdes) (version 2) | ecosystem: Host-associated > Plants > Roots >...
GCAGCTCATCGTCGAGGGAGAGTTGACCCTACACGACGAGGGCTCCCCACCGTCATCCGTCATCGCCTCCCCAGAAACCTCGTGATGCTCCCGCTGCTACGCCGTCGGTTCGGCCGGTGGCCCACCGTGTACGAGCTGCATCTCGCAATCAATTCCCCGAGGACACGCTGGGGGTATCACTGATGCCGTCGGTGAGCGCCCCCACCCGTACCGGCACACTGGACAACTTCGTCTGGTGGCACCGACTCAGACGCCACAAGGTCGAGCGGAGCGACACCTTCTCTCGGCGCGGGTGGACCAACGGGCTGCTGTTCTTCGCCCTCCACTGCCGGACATGCAATTTCGAGTGGCACTGGACGATCCTGTAGACACGTACTTCGAGAGGGATTCGAACCCACCCGGATGATGCTCGCCAGCACGATAAAGGCCTGCCGTGATAATGGCTGCCCCGCCAGCGTCTGGTCCACGCATACGCGACGACCCCGATCGAGCGCACACCGGCGTAGCGGCTCGTTGAACGCCGGACGGCGCCCGCCCCAGCGTGCAACGGGCAGGTGTCTCACCGGTGATACACTACGAGCATGGATTCGGTAACCGTGCGCGACCTCCGCAACAAGGGTGGAGAGGTGCTGGATCGGGTGGAGCGCGGCGAACGCGTCGTCGTCACGCGGGATGGGCGTGCAGTCGCTGAGCTGCGTCCGCTACCGCGCCGCAGCCCCGGACCTGCCGAGCTCATCGAGCGTAGGAAGCGTTTGCCTCGGGTCGACCCTGACGCGTTGCGAGCCGACATCGACGCTGTGATCGATCCGTCGCTGTGACGTCCAACGCGGCATCGAGGGGGATGCTGGACACCTCGACGGTCATCCTGCTCGGACGGATCAGCGATCCTGCGGCGCTGCCCGACGAAGCGGTCATCAGTGCGATCACGTTGGCCGAGTTGTCGGTCGGCCCACACGTCGCCCGAACTGCCAAGGAGCGCGCGGCGCGTCAGGCGCATCTGCAGCAGGCGGAATCAGACTTCGACGTGCTGGCCTTCGATGCGGAGTCGGCACGGGCGTTCGGCGCAGTCGCGGCATCGCTGCGCGCGTCCGGCCGAAAGCCAGCGGCGCGCGCTTACGACGCGCTGATCGCCGCCAGCGCCATCGCTCACGGTCTGACGCTGTACAGCTGCAATCCGACATTCTTCGATGCGATCCCGCAGCTCGATCTGCGAACCATTCCGCACCCCGATCACTTGTAGGCACCACTTGCACTGCGGAGGAAGTTCCGCAAACGTCATGAACTACAACGGTTCTCGGGTCCATCGCTGCGATACTGGTGGCGATCCGAGCGCTCGCTGCGGGCTATCAATGAGACCGGCTGTCCGCCTGCTGATCACCGGCGGGCGATGAGCTCGTCCTGCACGAACTGCACGAGGATTTCCTTCATCGCCGAGACGGTCATGTTCGGCGCTCCCGTCAGGACCTGGATCGCGACACCGTCCGTCAGAGCGGTCAGCCGATGGGCCATCATCTCGGGGTCGACGTCGGCACGGAAGACACCCTGGCGCTGCCCGCGCCGAACAATGCGCACGACAGTCTCGTGCCACCGCGCGTAGTAGGTGTTGTGGATGGGCCGTAGTTCCGGTCGGATCGTTGCCTCCGCCCAGAACTGCATCCAGATCGACCACTCGTCGCGCACCGCGCCGACCCGCGGCAGCTGCATGTCGATGAGCTTCAGCAGCCGCTGGTGCGCGTTGTCGATCTTCTTCAGTTCCTCGCTCTGCCGATCGAAGGCCCGGTCGACCGCATGATGCAGCGCCTCGGTCAGCACTTCGCTCTTGCCCGGGAAGTAGTAGTGCACCGCACCCGTGCTGGTGCCGACCACCGCGGCGATGTCGGCGACACGCACCGCGTGATAACCGCGCTCAGCGATCAGCTCCGCTGCCGCATCCAGTATCGCGGTGCGTCTGACGTCTTCGCCAAGTTGAGTCGTCACCCCTGTGCCCTTCCTCACGTCTGACTCAATGAAAGCATAGAACCAATCTGACGCACTAGTCAGACACCGCAAAAACTTTTCCGCGGCCAATTTTCCATGGCTCTCTAGCTCTTTTACCAGCAAGTATCCATCACTACCCGTGACCTGGACCACGTGACTGACCAAACACGGACTTGACAACTGTGGGGGCCACCACTGTAAAACTGATGCATCAGTCAGACACGCGAGAGGCGATCGATTGAGTCAAGTCGACAATCCTGAAGGCGGAGCCGGCCAGGTTCTGCGTCCCGACGTCCACCGCGGCACGGTCGCCCTGGTGACCGGCGGCGGCACCGGCATCGGCCGCGCCACCGCGCTCGATCTCGCCCGCACCGGCGCCGACGTCGTCATCGCCGGACGCCGTCCCGAGCCACTGGAAAAAACCGCCGCAGAGATCGAAGCGATCGGCTCCCGCGCGCTCGCCCTTCCCGTCGACATCCGCGACGACGACCAGGTCGCATCGATGGTCGGCCAGGCGCTCGAGCACTTCGGCCGCATCGACATCCTCGTCAACAACGCCGGCGGACAATTCTCCGCCCCCGCCGAGGACATCACCAGCAAGGGCTGGCGCGCCGTCCACCGCCTCGCCGTCGACGCCACCTGGGCCGTCACCCGCGAGGTCGCCGTTCGCGCCATGATCCCGCAGCGCTCCGGAGTCATCTTCTTCATGGCCTTCTCGCCCCGACGCGGAATCCCGGCGATGGTCCACGCCACCTCCGCCCGGGCCGCACTCGAGAATCTCGCCTCCGGCCTCTCCCTCGAGTGGAGCCGCTACGGCATCCGCACCATCTGCATCGCCCCCGGCACCATCGCCACCGAGGGCATGGAGCACAACTACTCCGCCGAGGACCGAGCCCAGTGGGAGGCCGCCGTCCCGCTCGGCCGCCTCGGCACCGCCGACGACGTCTCCGGCGTGATCGCCTTCCTCGCCTCCCCCGCCGCCCGCTACATCACCGGCACCACGATCCTCATCGACGGCGGCGCCGACGCCTGGGGCACCGGATACCCCGTACCGCCTGTGGAGGACCAGCCATGACCCGCGACCTCACCGCCCTGTTCGACCCGAAAAGCGTTGCGGTACTTGGCGCAAGCAACGACGAAACCAAGTACGGCAACTGGCTGAGTGTCCAGGCCGTGCGTATGACCGATCACCGCGCCGTCCACCTCGTCAACCGCCGCGGCGAATCCATCCTCGGCCGGCCCGCACTCCGCAGCCTCGCCGAACTCGACGAGCCCGTCGATCTCGTCGTCGTCACCGTCCCCGCACATGGTTTCGAGGCGGCCGTCGACGACGCCCTCAATGCGGGCGCCCGCGCGATCGTCGGCGTCACCGCCGGATTCGCCGAGCTCGGCGCCGACGGACGCGCCCTGCAGGACCGCATCGTCGAACGCGTCCGCTCCGCCGGCGCGGTGCTGCTCGGCCCGAACTGCCTGGGCGTGCTCGACTCCAGCACCTCGCTCACCCTGGCGTCAAACCCGTTGCCGCCCGGACGAATTGCGCTCCTGTCGCAAAGCGGGAACATGGCGCTGGAGCTCAGCGGCTTCCTCGAGGCGCGTGGCCACGGGTTCTCCCGCTTCGTCTCCCTCGGCAACCAGGCCGACCTCAGTGCGGCCGACCTCATCCAATCCTGCGTGGACCACCCCGACACCGATCTCATCGCCGTCTATTGCGAGGACTTCGGCGACGGCCGCGCCTTCGTCGCCGCGGCGACCGCAGCCGCCGGGACCGGGAAGCCCGTGCTGCTGCTCACCGTCGGCGGAAGCGAGGCGTCGATCCGCGGCGCCCAGTCGCATACCGGCGCGCTCACCTCCGACACCGCCGTCATCGACGCGGCCTGCCACGCCGCGGGCATCCATCGCGTCGCCAGCCCCCGCCAGCTCGCCGACACCGCCGCAACGCTTTTGAGCTACGGCCGCCACCCCGTGCACCGGGTGGGTGTGATCGCCGACGGCGGCGGACACGCAGGACTCGCATCCGACGTGGTCGACGCCGCCGGGCTGTCGGTGCCCGAGTTCACCGCCGAGGTCAGCAGCGCACTGCGGAAGCTGTTGCCGCCGTCGGCCGGGGTGACCAACCCGGTCGACCTCGCTGGGGCCGGCGAGCAGGACATCACCTCCTTCGTCTCCGTGCTCGACGCGGTGCTCAACAGCCCTGAGATCGACTCGGTTCTGATCACCGGCTACTTCGGCGGCTACGGCGACTACGGCGAAGGCCTGTCCCGCGCGGAGATCGACGTCGCCGCCCGCATGGCGAAAGTCGCTCACGCACATGGCAAGCCGGTCGTCGCGCACACGATGCGCCACGAGAGCAACGCCGCGCGCGTGCTCGCCGACGCCGGCGTCCCGGTGTTCGCGGCAGTCGAGGACGCCGCCACGACCCTGGCCGTGCTGGACCGCGCCACCGAAACCCGGCCATTGCCGACGCTGCCCAAGCGCGCAGAGCAGCCGGTCACCTCCTCGGAGTACTGGGATGCCCGCGAACTCTTCCGTGCGGCAGGCGTCGCGTTTCCCGACGCTCGGCTGGTCCGCGACGCCGACGAGGCCCGCGCCGCGGCCAAAGCCATCGGCTATCCCGTCGTGCTCAAGGCCATGGGCCTGCTGCACAAGTCCGACTCCGGCGGGGTGGCCCTCGGACTAGCCAGCGATGAAGAGCTGACGACCGCGTTGACCCGGATGCAGGACGCACTGAATCCACCGGGTTACTGCGTCGAAGCGATGGCGAACCTGCGCAACGGCGTCGAACTGATCGTCGGCGTCCAGCGCGACCCGCGGTTCGGACCCGTCGCCATGGTCGGCCTCGGCGGCATCTACACTGAGGTACTCGCCGATGTCGCGTTCGCACTGGCACCCGTCGACGCCGACACCGGCCGCGGGATGCTCGAAAACCTCAGGGCCGCCGCGTTACTCCGCGGCGTCCGTGGTCGCCCACCGGTCGACCTGACAGCCGCCGGACAAGCCATCGCGGCGATCACGGCGACCGCCGCCGCGCACCCGGAGATCACCGAACTCGAAATCAATCCCCTGCTCGTCACGCCCGACGGTGCACTGGGTCTCGACGCCCGAATAGTGCTCGAGTCCTAACCCCCCACTACCTCCGAAAGGAACCGCAACACCATGGAATTCGCATACAGCCCGCGCCTTGCCGAGCTCAAGGAGCGCGCGCGTGCGCTCACCGAGAAAATCATCCCGTTCGAGGACGAGTGCGAGCGCAACAATGGGATCTCCCGCGAGTCGCACGCCTCGATCAAGGCCTCTGTCCTCGAGTCCGGCCTGCAGGCCATCAACACACCGACCGAGTTCGGTGGTGCGGGACTGACCGTGCTCGAGCAGGTCGTCGTCCAGGACGAGCTCGGCAAGCTGACCAACGCGCTGTGGGACACGGTGTGGCGCCCCGCCAATCCGTTGGCGCACGCCACACCCGAGCAGCGTGAGCGCTACCTGATCCCGGGTGCGCGCGGCGACCGGCGCGACGCCGTCGCGATCTCGGAAGCCGGTGCCGGATCCGACTTCTCGGCGGCGACGACCACCGCGACCCCCGACGGCAAGGGCGGCTATGTCATCAACGGCGAGAAGTGGTTCGTCACCGTGGGCGACGCTGCCGACTACCTGATCGTGCTTGCGTACGTCGAACCGGACCACGCGCCGACCATGTTCCTCATCGATGTGGCGACCCCCGGCGTGAAGATCACCAACGTTCCGCGCTACACCCACACGTTCGTCTACGAGCACCCCGAGTTCACCTTCACCGACGTGCACGTCGGACCCGAGGCGGTGCTCGGCGGTGTCGGCGCCGGACTCGAGCTGACCCGGGACTGGTTCACCGAGGAGCGGCTGATGATCGGCGCGCGGACCATCGGCGCCGCCGAGCGCGCTCTCACGCTGGCCGTCGACTGGGCGAAGCAGCGGGTGCAGGGCGGCGAGCCGCTGATCAACCGTCAGCTCATCCAGGGCATGATCGCCGACTCCGTCGTCGACATCACCACCAACCGCGCCTACACGCACCAGGTGGCGTGGGAGTTCGACCAAGCCGACCCGAACAACGCTGAGCAGCGGAAGACGCTGCATGCCAAGGCCGCAACGGTGAAGCTGGCGGCATCGGAGGCGTCTAACCGTGTGGTCGACCGCGCGGTGCAGATCTTCGGGGGCCGTGGCTACATCCGCGACTATCCCGTCGAGCGGTTGTGGCGCGAGCTTCGGGTCGATCGGATCTGGGAAGGCACGTCGGAGATCCAGCGCCTCGTCATCGCGAACGAGACCAACAAGCGCGGCGTCGAAAACCTGCTCTCCTTCTCCTACCAGGCTGAAGGGAAGTAGCCGCGGTGCCGGCCGAGGACACCGGGACCGTCGAGGTCGCTCGCGAGGACGACATCGCCGTCGTCACGCTGCGGCGCGAACGCAAGCGCAACGCGCTGTCCACCCACATGGAGAACGCGCTCCTGCGCGCGCTTCGCAGCCCCGAGGTCGAGTCCAGCAGAGCCGTGGTCGTCACCGGCGGGGACACCGTGTTCTCGGCGGGCGCCGACGTCACCGAACTGCGCGCGATGACACCGCAGGCCATCGCCGACTACTACCGGGCCTCCGGTTCGGTGTACGAGGTGTTTGCGGGCCTGCGGCAGCCGACCGTCGCCGCGATCACCGGCTACTGTCTGGGCGGCGGGCTCGAGCTGGCGCTTGCGGCTGACATCCGGATCGCCGACCCTGCAGCGGTTTTCGGATTCCCCGAGATCGGCATCGGCATCCTGCCCTCCTCGGGCGGCGTCACCCGGATCGTCAGGACCATTGGCGCCGGACGCGCGCGCGATCTGGTGTTGCGCGGCAAGCGATTCGACGCCCGGCAGGCCGAGCAGTGGGGCGTCATCACCGAGATCACCGGCCCCGGCGAGCACGTCAAACAGGCGACGGCCATCGCCCGTGAACTCGCCGAGCACTCGCCGTTGGCGCTGAGCATCACCAAGCAGGTGCTCGACGTAAGTCTCGACGCACCAAGGGAAGCCGCGCTGCTGCTCGAGCAACTGGCGTACTCCGCCCTCAACAACGCTACCGACCACAACAAGTAGTGGAGACGATATGAACCCAATCGACGTGATGGACAAGCCGGCCAAGCGCGGCTTCCAACACCAAGCTTCGATCGCCTGCTGCGGCGGGCCATTCCTCGACGGCTACGTGATGAGCATCATCGGCGTGGCGCTGCTCGGGGTGGCCGAGCAGCTCCATCCGACGACGACCGAATCGGGGCTCATCGGCGCCGCATCGCTGATCGGTATCTTCTTCGGCGCCAGCGTCTTCGGCTTCCTAACCGACCGCATCGGGCGCGAGAAAATGTACGCCCTGGACCTGGTCGTGTTGGTGCTGGGCTGCGCCTTGTCGGTGTTCGTTACCGCCCCGTGGCAGCTGATCGTGCTGCGCTTCGTCATCGGCGCCGCCATCGGCGCGGACTATCCGATCGCGACGTCACTGCTGACCGAGTTCACGCCCTCGAAGAAGCGGGGCTTCATGGTCGGTATGTCGGCGGTGGCCTGGTCGGCCGGTGCTGCCATCGCGTACGTCGTCGGTGCTCTGTTCGTCGGCATCTCGGGCGGTAACGACCACTGGCGATTGCTGCTTGCGACCGCCGCGGTCCTGGGCGTGATCGTCATCCTGATGCGACGCGGAATCCCGGAATCGCCTCGCTGGCTCCTGCAGCACGGCCGCATCGCCGACGCCGAAGCAGTGGTGAAGAAGATCTACGGCATCACGGTCGACCTCAGTTCCGTGCGGATCGACGACGACCCCGAGAAACGGAAAGTCAACCTGCGGTCGTACTTCCGGGGCGAGTATCTGCGCCGGCTGATCATGTGCAGCGCGTTGTACCTGGCCGTTGTCACTCCGCTCTACGCGCTGCTGACCTTCCTCCCCGCGATCCTGTCCGGCTTCTCGATTTCGGGAGACGGGCCGACGGGCTTGATGGTCGAAACCGTCATCATCGGCCTCATCGTTGCAGGGTCGATCCCGGCGCTGTACTTGGTGGAAAGGTGGGGACGCCGCCCGATCGCGGTAATCCCCTTGGCCATCATGGTGATTCCGCTCGCCGGATTGTGGTTGTGGGCTGGCGGTCCGCTGTGGTTCATCGTCGCGATGTTCTTCATCTATGCGTTCGTGTCCGGCGGTCCGAGCATCCTGGTGTGGATCTACCCGAACGAGCTGTTCCCGACCGAGTTCCGGGCCACGGCCGTCGGAATCGCGACCTCCGTCAGCCGGTTCGGCGCCGCGACAGGTACCTACCTCCTGCCGCTGAGCATCGCGGCGCTGGGCACCGGCACGACCATGCTGTTCGGCGCGATCCTCACCGCCGTGGCGTTTGTCATCTGCCTGGTGATGGCGCCCGAGACCAAGGGCAAGTCGCTGGAGGAGGTCTCGAGCGTGGATGCGGCTGCGCCGGTTGCCGGGACCCCGGCGGCAGCGCGCTGACAATTGCGTGGCCGGTGATCAACGGTTAGCGCCGTTGATCACCGGCTTCAAGCTAGGCGCCACCCTCACCGGTCCGACGAGTACCCCCACAACCAATCGGTGTATTTGTAGCTCGACGTGTCCCTCGTCCGGAACAGCTCATTGCGCGCGGTCCGCCCCACCCCGTCGAGGTGCCACAGTTCGCCCCACATCCGTCCGACCGACAGGATCCGGTTGCACCGCGGCGCCCGTTCGGCGTTGACCCGCTTGAGGATCAGCGGCCAGGCCTGGGTGCGCCCGCCCTCGACGAAATCCGCCCCCGCGTAGTCGGCCACGCACTTCGCGTCCTCCAGTGCCATCACGGCGCCGGACGCCAAGTACTGCAGCGGCGGGTGCGCCGCGTCGCCCAGCAGCATCATCCGCCCGTCGATCCAATTTTCGATCGGCTCCCGGTCATACATCGGCCACCAGCGGTCCTTCCACAGGTAGTCGATTCCGCGCCGCACGTTGTCGTGACAGTGCGCGTACGCCGGCTCCAGCTCCTCGGGGCCACCCCAGTTCTTCACACCCTGTTCGTATCCCGGCGACTTGAACACAGCCACCTGGTTGAGCAGCTCGCCGCGCCGCAGCGGGTACTGGATGAAGTGGCAGTTCGGTCCGATGTAGCCGATCACGTCCTCGATGTCCTCGTCCAGCTCCACCATGTGATACGGCGTCGTCCCGCGATACGCCGCGTAGCCCGACGACACGGGCTCGTCATCCGAAATCTTCTTGCGTAGCCGCGATTTCAGCCCATCCATGGCCAGCGCCACATCGGCGGCATGCACAAGCCCATCATCGGTCGACACGGTAACGCCGTCGCCCTCGTTGACGACGTCGGTCACCGTCACCCCGGTGCGCAAGTCCGCTCCCGCCGCCAAAGCCGCCTTCACCAACGTTGCATGCAGATCCGACCGGTGCGTCACGAAATACGGACCGCCATACCGCGCCCGGAACTCCGCACCCAGATCCACCTTGGTGAGCGTCTCGGCCGTCATCGCGTCGCGGAACACGATGTTCTTCGGCAGGAACCCGTCGGCGAGAACCTCTTCCAGCAGACCCCACGACTGCAGGATCCGCGCCCCGTGTGGGCCGACCTGCAGGCCCGCGCCCACCTCACCGAACTCGGATGCCCGCTCGAAAAGGGTCACCTGCGCGCCGCCGCGCGCCAGCGCCAGCGCCGTGGCCGCGCCGCCGATTCCACCGCCGGCGATGATGACGTTCGTTCCGTCCAGGTTTGACATCGATCTCTCCTTGATCCGTTGTGCGAGTGAGGTTTCAGTGCGCCAGCACGAGGGCGCGGGAAGTTTCAGCCGGTGCTACTTGCTTGCGCCAGATGACTGTCAGTAGCAGTGCCGCAGAAAGCGCGGAGACGGCGAACAACACGAAGTTCGACCCGGCACCCAAGCCTGCGGCCAGCAGCCACCCGCCGATCTGCGGCGCCGACACCGCACCGATCCGACCGACGCCCAGCGCCCAACCAAGCGCGGTACCGCGCAACTCGTCGGGGTAGTGCGACGCGACCGCGGCGATGATCAAACATTGCGTCCCGTGCGTGCCTACACCGGCCAGCACGAAGATCAGGTACACCAGCGCCACCGGCGGCCCGGCGAGCAACGCCAGCAGCGCGCCTCCGGCGATGGTGGCGGCGACGATGCTCGTCGGGATAGTCCCGAACCGCACCGCGCCCCACGCCGTCACGAACGATCCCACCACCGCGCCAAGATTCAACGCCAATGCGAACGTCAACGCACTGCCCAGATCGGTCCCCTCGCCCTGCATCAGCTTGGGCAGCCAGGTGCCCAGCCCGTACCAGGCCAGCAGCGTGAACATCGTCGCCACCGCGAACAGAATGCTGAAGGTCCGAAACTGCGGACCCAGCAGCGCGCCGAAACCCCTTGACCGCGAATGGTTTACCTGACCGAACGTGCGGGACGGCAGGGTACGCACCGCAACCGGTACGAGCACAGCCAACGGCAACAGAGCGAACAGAAACATCGGCTGCCATCCGAACCGCGGTATGACGGGTATGGCCAGCAGTGCCGCGATCGATCCGCCGATCGGCACGCCGGACATCATCATCGTCGCGACCGGGCCGCGCCATTTCGGAGCAATCAGTTCCGCCGCAAGCGCATTCGCCGTCGGAACCAGGCCGCCCAGGCCGATGCCTGCGATAAGCCGCAGCGCCCCGAACATCACCGGCCCGGTGGCCAACGCGCACAGCGTGGTGAACACCGACAACACCACCGCACATCCGATGACCGCGCGCTTGCGGCCGACCGCGTCGGAGAGCCGGCCCGCGAGCACCGCGCCGATCATCATCCCGACGAATGCCAGGCTGCCCAGCGTGCCGGCCGTGGCGGGGCCGATCCCCCACTCCCGCTGCAGGCAGGGAATCACGTTGCCGTAGACAATCAGGTCGTAGCCGTC
>Ga0207704_10001372_pt1 | contig 10882 bp, 10 predicted proteins | sample KBSMisM12_FD_184308 | JGI IMG/M metagenome (GOLD analysis project Ga0207704, IMG submission 184308) | Miscanthus rhizosphere microbial communities from Kellogg Biological Station, Michigan, USA - KBS Miscanthus M1-2 (SPAdes) (version 2) | ecosystem: Host-associated > Plants > Roots >...
CCAGCCGCGCGTTCATCTCGGCCAGCGCCCGATCGCGGCCAGCCTCGTCGTCCGGGTAGAGGAAGCGCGGGTCCTTCGCCAGCGTCCGCAGCCGCTCGGCGACGCTGCCGGCGGCCAGCCCCTGGCCCTTCAGCAGCCCGTCCGCGCGGGCCTGAGCCGCCGCCGCCGCCGCCCGCGCCTTCGCATGCGTCGCCGTCGGATCGACGGGCCCGCCGTAGGCTAGGCTGAGCGCCGCCGCGTAGTCGCCGGCCTGTGTGGCGATGGCCGGCGCGGCGAGGCTCGCAAGGCCTGAGGCGAGGACGGTTCGGCGGGTCTGCACGGCCACAGGCTAGGGCTCCCGCGCGGCGATTGCTACCGGTGTCATGGCGTGATTTCCTGGCTTCGATGTCCGACCCGATCGACCGACGCGCCCTGATCGGCCTCGCCGCCACGGTGGCCGCGACGCGCGCCCTGGCCCAGCCCGCGCCGCCGCCGGATCCCCCGGAGGTGATCCCGTTGTGGCCGGGCCGGCCCCCCGGCGCGCGCGCCACGGTCCCGCAGGACACCGTCACCGACCGGATCAAGACCTCCGGGTTCCAGGACCGCTTCGCCACGAACATCGGCCGCCCGATCCTGACCGTGTTCCGACCCGCTCGGCCGAACGGCGCGGCGGTGCTGATCGCGCCCGGCGGCGGCTACATCCGCGTGGTCATCGACAAGGAAGGCTTCGAGGTCGGCCATCGCCTGGCCCAGGCCGGGATCACCAGCTTCGTCCTGCGCTACCGCCTGCCGGCCGAGGGCTGGGACTTCGCCGCCGACGTCCCGCTGCAGGACGCCCAGCGGGCGATGCGACTGATCCGTAGCAACGCCGCGGGCTTCGGGATCGACCCGCGCCGCGTGGCGGCCATGGGCTTTTCCGCCGGCGGCCATGTCGCCGCCTCGCTCGCGACCCGCTTCGACGCCGAGGTCTACGCCCCGGTCGACGCCGCCGACCGCCGGCCGGCGCGCCCCGACCTCTCGGTGCTGATGTACCCGGTGATCGACATGGCCCGGCCGTTCGCGCATGCGGGCTCCCGCGAGGCCCTGCTGGGCCAGGTGCCGACGCCCGTGGCCGAGGCCGCCTACTCGCCGCATCGCCACGTCACAGCGGCCACACCGCCCACCTTCCTGGTCCATGCCTCCGACGACCCCGTCGTGCCGACCGAGAACAGCCTGAACTACCTCGCCGCGCTCCGCGCCGCCAAGGTCCCGGCCGAGGCGCACGTCTTCGAGGAGGGTGGCCACGGCTTCGGCATCCGGTTGGCCCAGGGCAAGCCCTGCGCCGCCTGGCCCGAGCTGTTCCTCGCCTGGGCCGGCCGGCACGGGCTTATGGGAGGCATGGCGTGAGGCGCCGCGACCTGATCGGCGGCCTCGGCGCATCGGGCCTGATCCTCGCCGGGCCCCGGGCCCGGGCGGCCGCCTCGCCCGTCGTCCGTACACGGAGCGGGCCGGTGCGCGGCTATCTCGATGACGGGATCAGCGTGTTCCGCGGCATACCCTACGGCGCCGACACCGGCCCGCGCCGGTTCCAGCCGCCGGTCCCGCCCCTGCCCTGGACCGAGGTGCGCGAGACCACCGCCTATGGCCCCGCCAGCCCCCAGCGCGGCCGCGAGGCCGAGGCGCAGGCCGAGGACTGTCTCTACCTCAACGTCTGGACGGCGGAGCCGCGACAAGGCGGCAAGCGGCCGGTCATGGTCTACATCCACGGCGGCGCCTATTCGACCGGCTCCGGGTCCTCGCCGCTCTATGACGGCGTGCGCCTCTGCAAGCGCGGCGACGTGGTGGTGGTGACCGTGAACCACCGGCTGAACGCCTTCGGCTACGCCTACCTCGCCCGCCTGGTCCCCGAGCTCGCCGACAGCGGCGCCGCCGGCCAGCTCGACCTGGTTCTGGCGCTCCAGTGGGTCCGCGACAACATCGCCCAGTTCGGCGGCGACCCCGCCCGCGTCATGGTTTTCGGCCAGTCCGGCGGCGGGGCCAAGATCGCCACCCTGATGGCCCAGCCCACGGCCGCCGGCCTCTTCCACCGCGCCGCCACCATGAGCGGCCAGCAGGTCACCGCGTCCGGCCCCGGCAACGCCACGCGCCGCGCGCTCGCCTGGCTCGACGCCCTGAAGCTCAGGCCCGCCGAGGCTGCGCAAGTCCGCACCCTTCCCATGCAACGTCTTGTCGAGGCGATGGGCGTCGAGGACCCGGTGCTGGGTTTCGGCGGCCTCTACTTCGGCCCGGTGCTGGACGAGCGCACGCTGACCCGCCACCCGTTCTATCCGGACGCGCCCGCCCAATCGGCGAAGATCCCGATGATCATCGGCAACACCCACGACGAGACCCGCGCCTTCCTCGGCGGCGATCCGACCAACTTCACCGTCGATTGGGCGGGCCTGCCGGCCAAGCTCACCCAGGCCAACATGCGCGTCGACATCGACCCGGCCACGGTGATCGCCGCCTACCGCCGCCTCTACCCGGCCTATTCCGCCAGCGACGTCCTCTTCGCCGCCACCACCGCAGCGCGGTCCTGGCGTGCGGCGATCGTCGAGGCCGAGGAACGCGCGAAGGCGGGCACGCCCGCCTGGGCCTACCAGCTGGACTGGGTCAGCCCCCGGGAGGGCGGCAAGTTCGGCGCGCCCCACGCCAGCGACATCCCGCTCGTCTTCGACAATGTCGCCAAGCCCGGCTCCAACGCCGTCGGCCCCACCGCTCAGCCCATGGCCGACCGCATGAGCGAGACCTTCCTGGCCTTCGCCCGCACGGGCGACCCCAACAACAAGGCGATCCCCCGCTGGGAGCCCTACACGCTGCCCCGGCGACAGACCCTGGTCTGGAACGACACGACCCGCCTCGTCGACGATCCTCGCGGCGCCGAACGCCGCCTCTTCGAGAAGGTCCCGTTCGTCCAGGCGGGGACGTAACTACTGCGGCCCTTCGCCCACGATCTCCAGCACCGCGGCCTCGTCCTTCGCCCCGTCGTAGTGGAACTGCTTGGCGAAGTGGGTGACCACCGAGCCCGCCGGGATCGGCGTCGTGGTCTCCGGCGAGAACGTCTGGCCCGTGCCGACCCACCAGGTCCCGCTGATCACATAGACGTAGCGGGCGTTGGGATGCGTGTGCGGCCGGCTCATCTGGTGCGGCGGCCACTTGACCAGGATCGCGTAGGGGCCCGGCTTGGTGGGGTCGCCCCACAGCACATAGCTCAGCGGCCCCTTCACCGGGTCGCCCTTCCACTCGATCTGCGCCGGCAGCTTGAACGCCAGCACCGCCGGGTCCGGTTCGGCTCGCGCGGCGCTCGCCATCACGCACATAGCGCCGAGCGCCCCGATCAGCATCGCCCGCATCGCATCCGTCCTCCAGCTTCACCGCGACACTGGCGCCGCGCCGCGCGATCTGCCACCCATTGCGGACGCCGGGGGGCGTTGGGGGAGTCCAAGCATGAGTGAAGCGTCCGGCAAGCGCGTCGAGCTGACGGTTCGGGGCCTGATCCTGGGCTGCCTGATCACCGTCGTCTTCACCGCCGCCAACGTCTACCTGGGTCTGCGCGTCGGGCTGACGTTCGCCTCCTCGATCCCCGCCGCGGTGATCTCGATGGCGCTGCTGCGCACGCTGAAGTCGGCGACGATCTGGGAGAACAACATCGTCCAGACGGTGGCCTCCGCCGCCGGCACGCTGAGCTCGATCATCTTCGTCCTGCCGGGCCTGGTGATGGTCGGATGGTGGACCGGCTTCCCGTTCTGGACCTCGTTCTGGGTCTGCGTGATCGGCGGGATCCTGGGCGTCATGTACACGATCCCGCTCAGGCGAGCGCTCGTCACCACCTCCGACCTGCCCTACCCGGAGGGTCGCGCCGCCGCCGAGGTGCTGAAGGTCGGCTCTGGCGACCGCCATGGGGCTGGCGCGAAGGAGATGCACACGGGCCTCATGGCGGTGATCGTGGGTTCGCTGGCCTCGGCCGGTCTCGCCTGCATCGTCGCCATGCGCCTGGTCACCGACACGGTGGCGGTCTGGCTGCGGCCCACCGTCAACACCGCCACGGGCCTGGCCAGCGGCCTGCAGCTCGCGCTCCTGGGCGCCGGGCACCTGATGGGCATCGCCGTCGGCATGGCCAACCTCGTCGGCCTGGTCATCGCCTGGGGGATCGCGGTGCCGATCCTGACCCACCTGCATCCGGTGCTGACCGGAACCGCCGAGGAGGTCGCCAAGGCCGCCTGGGCGCCCAACGTGCGTTTCATCGGCGCCGGCGCCATCGGGGTCGCCGCGATCTGGACCCTGGGCCGGCTCGCCGCCCCGATCTGGGCCGGCCTCATCGCCTCGCTGCGGGTCGCCAGCATCCGCGCTCAGGGCGAAGGCGACACCCTGCCGGTTTCCGAACGCGACCTGCCCATCTGGATGGTCGGCGCGGCGATCCTCGCCAGCCTCGCGCCGCTGGGCTTCCTGTTCCACGGGTTCCTGAACGCTGGCCCGCTCTCGACCATGCTGCTGCCGCTGATCGCGGGCGCCATCCTCTATGTCGTGGTGGCCGGGTTCCTGGTGGCGGCGGTGTGCGGCTACATGGCCGGCCTCGTGGGCTCGTCGAACAGCCCCGTGTCGGGCCTGGCGATCCTGTCGGTCCTGGGCGCCTCGCTGCTGCTGGTGGCCCTGGCCGGCCGCACCGCCGGGCCCTCCAGCGAGCCGGCCATGGTCGCCTACGCCCTCTTCGTCACCGCCGTCCTCTTGAACGTCGCCACCATCGCCAACGACAACCTGCAGGACCTCAAGACCGGCCAGCTGGTCGACGCCACGCCCTGGAAGCAGCAGGTCGCCCTGATCGTCGGTGTCCTGGCCGGCGCACTGGTGATCCCGCCGATCCTCGACCTGCTGAACCACGCCTTCGGCTTCGCCGGCGCGGCCAACCTCAACACCATCTCGAAACAGCCGCTGGCGGCGCCGCAGGCGGTGCTGATCTCAACCCTGGCCAAGGGCGTCATCCAGGGCGACCTGCCCTGGCGCTTCATCGGCATCGGGGCGGGCGTCGGCGCGGTCCTGGTGGCGGTCGACGAACTGCTGCGCACCACCAAGCGCTACAGCCTGCCGCCACTGGGCGTCGGCATCGCCATCTACCTGCCGGCCGCCGTGGTGCTGCCGACCGCCATCGGCGCCATCGTCGGCTGGATGTACGACCGCTGGACCGCGACCCGGCCACATGGGCCCGCCGCCCAGCGCCTTGGCGTGCTGCTGGCCTCGGGCTTCATCGTCGGCGAGAGCCTGTTCAACGTTGGCCTGGCCGGCCTGATCGTGGCCACCAACAACCCTGCCCCGCTGGCCGTCGCGCCGGAGAGCTTCCCCGCCCAGACGGTCTGGATCGGGGCGATCGGCACGGTCCTGCTGACCCTCGGCGTCTACCTCTGGACCGAGCGCCGCAGCCGCGCCTTCCCAGAGGGAGCCACCTGATGACGCACAGCAGCCGCCGCGCCGTCCTCGGCCTCCTCGCCGGCGCATGGCCTGCCGCCGCGCTCGCCGCCGATACCGGCGACATCGACCTTGTCGTGCTCAACGCCAACGTGCTGACCGTCGACCCGGGCCAGCCCCGCGCCCAGGCGTTCGCGATCAAGGCGGGCCGCTTCGTGGCGGTCGGCGCCGGCGCCGACATCAAGAGCCTGGCCGGCAAGCGCACCCAGGTCTTCGACGCCAAGGGCCTGACGATCACGCCCGGCTTCGTCGATTGCCACAACCACGCGCCCGGCGAGACGCTGCTCTACGACGTGCTGGTCGGCAATCCGTTCGAGGTCGAGTTCGTCACGATCGACAGCATCATCGGCAAGCTGCGCGCCAAGGCCCAGACCCTGCCCGCGGACACCTGGGTGGTGGGCGAGTTCTTCGACGACACCAAGGTCAAGGACGGCCGCCTGCTGAACGTTCACGACCTGGACAAGGTCTCCGCCGACCACCCCGTCGTCGTGCGCCACCGCGGCGGCCACACCTCGTTCTACAATTCCAAGGCGTTCGCCATGGCGGGCGTCACCAAGGCCACGCCGAACCCGCCCGGCGGCACCTACGACAAGTTTCCGGACGGCGAGCTCAACGGCCGCGTCACCGACCTCGCCGCCCGCGTCTTCGACGGCGTCGGCAAACGCCAGACGTTCTCGCCGGAGGAGGCCGCCCGCCGCGCCCGCGACGGCCTGGCGCACATGTCGAAACAGTTCGTCCGCTACGGCCTGACCAGCGTCTGCCACGAGGGCGGCGACCTCGGCGCGCTGCAGGACATCCGCACGCGCGGCGACCTCAAGCACCGGGTCAGCTACGAGGCCATCGGCCCGGTCCTGGAGGCGATGATCCGCGGCGGGATGCAGACCGGCCTCGGCGACGAGTGGATCAAGCTGGGCGCCACCTTCGAGCACCTGGTCGATGGCTCGTTCTCCGAACGCACCATGGCCATGAGCACGCCCTACGCCGGCGTCACCCCGCCCTACTACGGCAACCTCACCGAGACCCAGGACGTCCTGAACGCCTGGATCGAGCGGGTCCACCGCGCCGGGATCGACGTCAACTGCCACGCCAACGGCGACGTCGCCATCGCCCAGGTGCTGACCGCCGTCGAGCGCGCCCAGAAGCTCTTCCCGCGTCCCAACGCGCGGCCGAAGATCACCCACTGCACCCTGGTCAACGACGACCTGGTCCGGCGCATCAAGGCCGCCGGCGTCGTGCCCGCCTGCTTCTCGACCTATCCGTTCTACAACCCCGACAAGTTCACGTTCTACGGCCGGGAGATGCTGACCCACTGCATGGCCTACCGCAGCTTCCTCGACGCCGGCGTCCCGGCCTGCGCGGGGTCGGACTTCAACCCCGGCCCGTTCTCGCCGCTGATGGCCATCCAGGCGATGGTCACCCGCACCGGCTGGAACGGCGAGACCTGGGGCGCGAACCAGAAGATCACCGTCGACGAGGCGCTCCGGGTCAACACGCTGAACGGCGCCTACGCCACCAAGGAAGAGGCGATCAAGGGCTCGATCACGCCCGGCAAGCTGGCCGACTTCGTGGTCCTGGCCGCCGACCCGCACACCGTCGATCCCGGCAAGATCAAGGACATCCAGGTCGTCCGCACCGTCACCGGCGGGACCACGATGTATCAGGCCTAGGCCGGCGCGGCCGCCGGCTGGCGCTGGCGGACCAGCACCTCGGCCACCTGCACCGCGTTCAGCGCCGCGCCCTTGCGCAGGTTGTCGCCGGTGACGAACAGCACCAGGCCATGCGCCACCGTCGGATCGCGCCGCACGCGGCCCACGAACACCGGGTCCTGTCCGGTCGCGGCCAGCGGGTTGGGGACCTCGCTCACGACGACGCCCGGCGCACGGCCCAGGATCTCCAGCGCCTGAGCCACCGAAAGCTCGCGCTCGAACTCGACGTTCATCGACAGCGAATGGCCCGTGTAGACCGGCACGCGCACGCAGGTGCCGGCGACCGGCAGGCCGGGAATCTCGAGGATCTTGCGCGTCTCGTCGCGCAGCTTCAGCTCCTCCTCGGTGTAGCCGTCCTCGCCCAGCACATAGTTCAGCGGCACCACGTTGAAGGCGATCGGGACCGCCCACTTGTCCGGCGCCGGGAAGGCCACGGCCGCCCCGTCGTCCGCCAGGTCCGCGCCGCCGTCCGCCGCGGCCCGCACCTGGGCCTCCAGCTCGCGCACGCCGGCGACGCCGGCCCCCGACACCGCCTGGTAGGTGCTGGCCACCAGCCGCTTCAGGCCCGCCGCGGCGTGCAGCGGCCCCAGCACCGGCATGGCCGCCATGGTCGTGCAGTTCGGATTGGCGACGATCCCCTTGGGGATGTTGCGCAGCGCATGCGGATTGACCTCGGCCACCACCAGCGGCACGTCCGGGTCGCCCCGCCAGGCCGAGGAGTTGTCGATCACCACCGCGCCGGCCGCGGCGACCTTCGGCGCCAGCCGTCGCGACGCCGCCCCGCCCGCCGAGAAGAACACGATGTCCAGGCCCGCGAAGTCGGCCGTGTCGGCGTCCTCGACCACGATCGTCTGATCCTTCCAGGCGATCTTGGTCCCGGCCGAGCGCGCCGAGGCGAAGAGGCGCAACGAGGCCAGCGGGAAGCCGCGTTCGGCCAAGAGCCGGCGCATCATCTCGCCGACCAGTCCGGTCGCGCCGACGACGCCCACATGCGGCGGGTTCGAGGGCTGGTGGTTGTCGTTCATGGGAAGCGTCTCCTGTTGAAGGGGAGGCGCGGGGATCGGTCGGTCTTAAATGGCCGGCCCCGCGCATCGGCGGGGCTCTCGTCCGGGGCTTGCGGGCCTTAGGCCGCGCACACACCCGTCGACGCCCCGCAGGTGCGGGTCGTTTTCGGGGTAATGGTTTTGGTCGCCGGGGCGGACATGGCGGCGGTCTCTAGAGACGACGGCGCGCACTGTAAAGCCCTAGCCATCCTTCGCGCCGGCCAGGTCGAACCAGGCCTCCAGCGACCGGGCGACGAAATCGCGCAGGCGCCCTTCCGCGAAAAAGCCCCACTGGTTGAACGCCCCCTGCCACTGCGCTTCCAAGAGCCGCGCCGCCAGGTCCGGCGCGATCGGCAGGGGCGGCAGCCGCTCGGCCACCGCCGCGCGCAGCAGCGTCCATCGGGCGCGGGCCAACGCGTTCAGCCCCGGATCACGGAAGTCCTCGCGCACCCAGAGCAGGCCCGTCGCCAGGACCGCCGGATCGTCGAAATCGGGCGTCAGGCTGAGGAACAGGTCCAGCACCGCGGCGCGGCCCGTCCCCTTCGGCGCGGCGGCCAGCACCGCGGCAAAGCCCTCGTTGTCCTGCGCCAGTGCGGCGAGGATCAACCCGCGCTTGTCGCCGAACCGCTGCACCAGCGTCGGCGGCGCGATCCCCACCTCGGCGGCCACGGCCGCCAGCGTGAGCTCGGCCGGACCGGTGCGGAACATCACCCGGAGCGCGCCGGCGAGCACGTCTTCGTTGCTGATGCGGCGGGGTCGGGCCATCTTGACTCGATTTATGAATGACCATTCACTAATGAGCAACGCCGCACGCGAGACACCATGAGCGCGCTGTTCCGATTCCCGGGCGCCATGCGCCACGACCCCGAGGTCGAGGCCTGGTTCTCCACGCCGAACCACGAGATGCGCCGCATGGCCGAGCCATGGTTCGAGGCGATGCGCGCCTGCGGCGACGACGTGCGCGAACTCATGGCCGACGGCCATCCCACCGCCTGCGTCGAGGACGCCGCCTTCGCCTATGTCGACGCCTTCAGCGCGCACGTGAACATCGGCTTCTTCCAGGGCGCCTCGCTCAGCGATCCGGCCGGCCTGCTGCAGGGCGCGGGCAAGCGCATGCGCCACGTCAAGCTGCGCTGGGGCGAACCCGCGCCCGCCGCGCTCGGCGACCTCATCGCCGCCGCCTACCGAGACATGCGCCGGCGCGTCGACGCCGAAGGAGGATGAGCCATGTACGTCTGCGGCCTGGTCATTCCCGTGCCCGAGGATCGGATGGACGCCTATCGACGGTGGGCGGAGAACGGCGCGGCGATCTTCAAGCGCTACGGCTGCCTCGAGATCGTCGAGAGCTGGGAGGACTTCGTGCCCGACGGCAAGCAGACCGACTTCCGCAAGGCCGTCGCCGCCAAACCGGGCGAGAAGATCGTCTTCACCTGGCAGGTCTGGCCCGACAAGGCGACCTTCGAGGCCTCGGAGAACCGGATGCACGACGATGGCGTCCTGGACGGCTCCGGCGATCCCCCGTTCGACGCCGGCCGCCTGATCCTCGGCTGCTTCCAGCCGGTGTTTTCGATGGGGCGGGAATAATCCCCCGACCTCTCTAAGGATCGTCATCCCCGGGCTTGTCCCGGGGACCCATACGCGCCTGAGCCCGCAGCAAGGATCGCAGCGGCGCCGCCGAGGGCTTGCTGGAGAGACCCGTGTCTATGGATCCCCGGGACAAGCCCGGGGATGACGGTCAAAGGGAGTGAGGCGCGCGCCGCGGCCTCACCGCGCCAGCCAGCCCCCGTCCACCGGCACGATCGCGCCGTGCATGTAGTCGCTGGCCGCGCTGGCCAGGAACACCGCCACGCCCGCCAGGTCGCCGGGCTCGCCCCAGCGGCCGGCCGGGATGCGCTCCATGATCTGGCGGCTGCGGGTCTCGTCGGCCCGCAGCGCGTCGGTGTTGTTGGTGACGAAATAGCCCGGCGCGATGGCGTTGACGTTGATGCCCTTGGCCGCCCACTCGTTGGCGAGCGCCTTGGTCAGGCCCGCGAGGCCGCTCTTGGACGCGGTGTAGGACGGCACGCGCAGGCCGCCCTGGAACGATAGCATCGAGGCGACCTGGATGATCTTGCCGCCGCGCCCGGCGGCGATCCAGGCCTTGGCGACCGCCTGGGAGAGGAAGAAGGCCACCTTCAGGTTGGTGTCCATCACCGCGTCCCAGTCGGCTTCCGAGAACTCGGCGGAGTCGTTCCTGCGGATGATGCCGGCGTTGTTGACCAGGATGTCCACCGGGCCCGCCGCGGCGACCACGCGCGCGATCGGCTCGGTCGTCGAGAGGTCCGCGGTGACGGCGCTGAGCGTGCGGCCCGTCGCGGCCACCAGCTTGGCGGTCTCGTCCGGCGCGCTGCGGCCCACGGCCACGATGTCGGCCCCGGCCATCGCCAGGCCCACGGCGATGCCCTGCCCCAGCCCCGTATTGGCGCCGGTGACCAGGGCCCGCTTCCCCGTGAGATCGAAGAGGCCGCTCATTTCAGCTGGCAGATGTCGAGGACGTTCATGTCGGTGTAGTCGAGGTTCTCCCCGCCCATCGCCCAGATGAAGGCGTAGTTGGACGTGCCCGACCCCATGTGGATCGACCACGGCGGGCTCATCACCGCCTCGTCGTTGGCCATCACGATGTGCCGCTGGGCGTCC
>Ga0207704_10001382_pt1 | contig 10862 bp, 8 predicted proteins | sample KBSMisM12_FD_184308 | JGI IMG/M metagenome (GOLD analysis project Ga0207704, IMG submission 184308) | Miscanthus rhizosphere microbial communities from Kellogg Biological Station, Michigan, USA - KBS Miscanthus M1-2 (SPAdes) (version 2) | ecosystem: Host-associated > Plants > Roots > Rhizosphere...
GTGCGCTCCACAAGGATTCTTCAATCTTTGCGATCGCGAACATCAGAACACCGAGTGCGAAGAAGTGCAGAAGGCCACTCGACACGACCGTTGTCATCGCATAATTTCCGCGTAGGTCTATCGTCGTGCCCACCCACGTTCCAAGAATGACGAGAAGAAATCCGGCAGTTCGTCCTCCTAAGCGTGTTGCGAACCACAATGGGACGACATACAAAATTCTAAATGCCGGTTCGAAGCCAAGAAGACCGTCGACGGTTACGAGCAGCGACAATAAAAAGGCAGCGCCAGCGACGGCAACGCCGAAACGTTGTCCTTCATACCAAGAAATTAGCGTTGACCTCAGGCGGCTCATTAACCCTCTTTTTATACAACAGAAAGGGCTTTGGCGAACCAAATCGTAAACCCGAATTTACGCTTTCCGTTATTCGCTACGACATGCGAAAGGGTTACTAGGTTCCCGAATGTCGCTTAACCAGACGGCCTTATTGCTTTTGGAAAAGCACCCAGTCCAACACGAAGTCATTGTCGGTTGAGTGCGAATCCCTCTGCTGAAGATCGAATTCGAGATCGATCGGACCGGCGGGAAGAGCAAGAGTGCCTACCACGATTTGCGACAGACCGGAGGATGATTTGTAGAGATTGAAGACTCCCATATCTTGTCCGGCCACAAAAACGTGGACGGTTCCTGCGGCGCTGCTCATGCGCGGCTTCATTTGGAATTTGTAGTTGCCGGCTTCTGGAATCGTGACGCTCGTTCTAAGGGCGTCGCCAGGCTGTCCGCCGTGCCAGAGAAGGGTCTTGTATCCGAGAGAACTTGTTTGGTGAGTTTGAACCGAAAGCACTCCACCCGACACGCTTTGCACCGCGATGTCTTCACCCTGCACCATCGTTCCCTGAAGAGAAGTCGGTAGACCGACTTTCGGGGGAAGGAGCAGCGTCGATGTGAGTGGGCGAACGGCCTGGCCGCCAGGTCGCGCATACCAATAGGATGTGTGACCGAACGTCGGCGACGTATTGCTGTTCACGCTATACGCCTCGATGTTAAAGCTCAAGGAGCTTGTGTAGGGAATCGGGTCGACGATCTGCCATCGGTGTACGTTGGTGTTTCCGTAGTTGCAGGGGTAATCGTTCACGCTTTGACCGTGATACGGCTTGGCAAACAATGTGGGTGAACACCAGGCGTAGCCAAAATAATCTTCGCTGCCCGTTCCGAACGTGCTCGGGAAACTCTCGCCATCCACGAAAACTTTCTCGTCGCCCTCTCCCCACCAATCTCCTGCGACATTGGCGATGTGAAGGTTGTCGCCGATCCAAAGACCCTCGCCCTGAGCGGACAAGAGATTAATGTCGCGAAGCGGGCGCGAGAGTTGCTTTTGAACGGTCCACTGCGAGTGCAGGTAATAAGCGCCGTCATCGAATGCGTAGGAGCCTTTGACCGCAGTGATCGAGACGGTTGGGCTAACTGCTGTCGTCAAGTTGCGAATCTTGATATCGGCGGTGTTTGCAAATGGCATGACCAATCGACAGGTCATCGTGCCATCGGCGGCGACGCTGAATGGGAACGCATCATAGGGATGAATTCCTGGCGCCGTTCCAAAGAAATCGCCGAGGGGCGTTTGGATGCAAAGCTCGCCATCGAACCGGACCTCGAGGACGAGATTGCGGATGACGTTCCAGATCTGCGCGGAATCCGTATAGGAAGGTGCTTGCTTAAGCGGTGGCGGCGTCACTCGAATGTTTAGTTCATAGACCGCGCCCGGCCCGGTGAGCACGAGATCTGCGGGGACGGTTGTCTTAACCGCTCCTGAAATCTGTGAGCTCGTGAGATCGGTTGGCAAGGTTCTTAGACCAGGGTTCTGCATGACCATCCCAACCGTGCTCATTTCGGCTGGGGTCACGCTACCAGGAACGTAGGTCGTCACAGGCGTGCCCGCCGCATAGGTTCGATACTCGACGTGATAGTAGAGCGACGAAGTTGTCGAACCCGAAACCGTGATCTTCAACGAAGTCGAGTACGGGAAAGGGAAGTAAAGGTTATAGCCTTCAGCAGCGATGTAAGCGAAAGGATCCGTGAAAGGAGCAAGCGACCCGTTGAGGAGACTGTCCATCGGCACGGTCATCCGAGGCGTTTTCTCACCGTCGAAATAGAAGCGAATCGTAAGCCCTACAGGGTTCGCGGACCAGAGTCGAACAACGCTGCCGGGGCCCTTGAGGTCCGCCATAACGTATTCGGTGCGGCCGGGGACCTTCTCGCTGCGAATGTATTTGCCTTTGTCGCTGTTGGCGAACCAGCTGTCCGTGCCAGGGATCACGCTTGCGCGGTCGTAGCTGCTCGTCATCGCCGCCTTGTATGGGTAGGCAGGTCGATGGCTCAGGTGAGTCAAGTCAGACATCTCCTGGAGGATCGAATGGACGTCCACTTGGGCGGAGCTAAAGGCTCCCAAACCAAGGACCACGGGTAAAGCAAATAATCGCCAATTCATAGCGCGCCACGAGCAGTATAGAAGTCCCGCGATGCGATGAAAATAGGGTTAGGACCGAAACCCGCGAAATTTTCAGGATTTTTAAGGCGCAATGGACTTAACCTAGCAAAATGGAGTCTATGGCGGCTCGCTCAGTTCTGCTTATTAGGCCCAAAGGATTTGCCTCTGACGGCCAGCCCGCGGTGGATAACTCCTTCCAAGCCACGGACAGCGATCTGACCCCCATGGAGATACAGTCTCGCGCGGCGGCGGAATTCGAAGTCGTTGCCTCAGCCCTTCGCGACAATGGCGTGGAAACCACGATTTTCGATGGGGAGATCACCCATCCCGACGACACGTTTCCGAACAATTGGTTTTCAACTTTTCCGGACGGAACGTTGGTTCTCTATCCCATGCGCGCCCTCACCCGGAGGCTTGAGAGGCGGGAGGACATCGTGGAATGGCTCCTCGACCGATATCCGCAACTGGTCGACATGAGCGGAATGGAAGATCGAGATTTATTCCTTGAAGGGACGGGCAGCCTTGTGTTGGATCGAGCGAATCAGATCGCGTTTGCCGGGCGCTCGCAGCGCACAAACGAGCAGCTGGTGCGCAACTGGTGCGCGGACTTTGAATACGAACCCATCCTTTTCGACACTGCCGGCCCGGGTGGAAAGCCCATCTATCACACGAACGTGCTTCTCTCGATCGGAACTGGATTTGCGGTGGCCTGCACAGAGTGCATCGTGCAGCCGGCGCCTGTGCTCTCCGCCTTGCTGACCGGAGGGAAGGACGTCATCGAGATCACCTGGGGGCAGATGATGAGCTTCTGCGCAAATGTATTAGAGCTAGAGGGCAGGGACAAGATTCTGATGATGTCCCGGACCGCGCACGAGGCGTTTTCTCCGTCGCAGTTAGAGACGATCGAAAAGTTTGCGCGACCGGTCGTCGTCGACATTCCGACGATCGAGAAGTACGGCGGGGGCGGTGTGCGCTGCATGATCGCCGAACTTTACTAAGGGATCCAAGTCGATTTATGATCTACGGCTCACGATCTACTTGTGAGAAAGCGTAGAATCATGTGCACCCATGTCGATCGTTCGGTTTGACGCTCCGTTTAAGATCTCCAGCGACTTTGCGCCCAAAGGAGATCAGGCCCAGGCAATCGACCAACTGGTCGATGGGCTTGATAGCGGATATCGGTATCAGACCTTGCTCGGCGCGACCGGCACGGGCAAAACCTATACGATGGCTTCGGTGATTGCGAAAGCCGAACGCCCCGCGCTGATCATGGCGCACAACAAGACCTTGGCCGCACAGTTGTGCCAGGAGTTCCGCGCGTTCTTTCCGGAGAACTCCGTTCAATACTTCATCAGCTATTACGACTACTATCAGCCGGAAGCCTACGTCCCGAGTTCAGACCTCTATATCGAAAAAGATTCGTCCACCAACGAGGAGATCGAGCGGCTTAGTCACGCGGCCACTCACGCGCTGCTGGAGCGGCGAGACGTGATTGTCGTCGCGAGCGTATCGTGCATTTACGGCCTTGGTTCGCCGAGCGAATACGCGGAAGCAGTCGTAACTTTTGAAACGGGTGCCACATTCGAGCTCGATACTGTTATCGAGCGACTGGTGCAGATGCAGTTCACGCGAAACAATCTGCAACTGGAACGGGGAACGTTTCGTGTGCGCGGCGATACGCTTGAAATTCAGCCGAAGGATGAGGAAGTCGTCACGCGCGTTGAATTCTTTGGCGATACGATCGAGCGCATCAGACTCTTTGATCCTCTCACCGGCGATGTTCTCGACGAACCAACGAAGGTATCGGTCTTTCCCGCAACCCACTACGTTACGCCGCTGGAACGACTTGACGAAGTGATGGAGATCATTCGCGGCGAGATGGAATCTCAATGCGCGATGTTCACCGAACAAGGAAAGTTGCTGGAAGCGCAACGGCTACGGCAACGCACCGAGTTTGATCTCGAGATGATGAAAGAGGTCGGCTACTGTTCGGGGATTGAAAACTACTCGCGCTATTTTGATGGCCGCGCGCCTGGCTCACCACCGTACACATTGCTGGACTTCCTTCCATCTGATGCGATTGTCTTTCTTGACGAATCCCACCAGACGATCCCGCAAATCCGAGCGATGTACAACGGGGATCAACAGCGCAAGTCAGTCCTTGTCGACTACGGCTTTAGGCTCCCTTCAGCATTGGATAATCGGCCACTAAAGTTCGACGAGTTCTTGACGCGCGTTCCGCAGGTGGTCTACGTCAGTGCGACGCCCGGACCGTTTGAACACGAGACGCAAGCGCAAGTCGTCCAACAGATCATCCGTCCGACTTTCGTTGTCGATCCCGAAGTTGAGATTCGTCCGACGAAGGGACAGATCGACGATTTGATGCATGAGATTCGGACGAGAGTGGATCGCGGAGAGCGCGCGCTTGTTACGACGCTCACGAAGAAAATGTCTGAAGATCTCACTGGCTATCTTCGCGATCTCAACGTGAAGGTTCAGTACATCCACTCAAACGTTCACTCGTTAGAGCGCCCGGAGATTTTGAGAGACTTGCGGCTGGGCGTTTATGACGTCATCGTCGGCGTCAACCTTTTGCGTGAAGGACTCGACCTTCCTGAAGTCACACTCGTTGCAATTCTGGATGCGGACAAAGAAGGATTCCTTCGTTCGGAAACTTCTCTCATCCAAACAATCGGTCGCGCGGCACGAAACGTGAATGGCAAGGTTCTGCTTTATGCCGACACGATCACCGGTTCGATGCAGCGTGCGCTTGAAGAAACCGATCGTCGACGTGCGATTCAAGTTAAGTACAACGAGGACAATAATCTCGAGCCGAAGACGATCATAAAAGCTGTTCGAGAGACTGTGCGTTCTTACGAAGCGGTGGAAGGAGTTGCCGGACAATATTCATCCGACACGGAAGCAGGGTTGGACGGCGCGCCGATCCGACTGGAAGATATTCCGGTCGTGATTGCGAGCTTGGAAAAGGATATGAAAGATCTTGCTCGTGCGATGGAATTCGAGAAGGCAGCGCAAGTGCGAGATGAGATTCAGTCCCTTCGCGCACTTCTCGGAACGGCTGATGGTCGATTAGGATCGGGGAAGAGAAAGCTGCCTCGCGTCGGGCGCAAATAAAAAGAGGAGCGGACTAGCCGCTCCTCGATATCATTTCTAATTACAATCTTCCCCCGCGAGGTTATACGCAGGGCCGCCCGAGCCGGCCCCGCGCCCCGTAGGGAGAGGGAAAGGAGCGGGGTGCTCCACCACTGATCTTATAACGAGTTGAACTTGCTCTGCCGCGTTACGTCGGGAAATTCGCAAGATTCGTGCCCAGCAAGATATACAGGATATTGTGGCCGTGTGCACAATTAGCGCCGCATCTTGTGCTTATCGTTTTCTAAGTGAATTGCTGGCATTTGAACCTAAATTCAAACAAGTCCGACGCGTTTTGCAAGCTCGCTTGTGAGCAGCTTATCGGGGTCGAATCGCGCTTTCAGTTCTTTGTACTTTTGAAGAACTTCGTCACCTAAATAGGCTTTCACATCCGAGGGCCGGAGAGTGCTGTCCTTGGCGAAGTAGAAACGACCGCCGGCTTTAAGAACGATCTGGTTCATCTGGTGGCACAGCTCTTTTAGCTTCTTCCAATTCTTCTCGGTTACCTTGAAGTCGAGGGCGAGTGAGTAACCGTCGACGGCATGGGAGAACAGAAACTTGTCGGGTCGGTGGCGCTTCATGACGGCAAGATAGGATTCGAGGCTAAATGCTTGCTGCATTTTGATAAGTGCATCGAAAACTTGCTTTGCGTGTTCCTTGGGCACGAAGCATTGATATTGGATGAAGCCATCGGGCAGATATGCGTTGCGCCAATTCGGAACGTAGTCGAGAAGGAACGAAAAACCGACGAGGCTCTGAGGATGTGGTTTTCCATTTCCCAATTTCTTTGCGGACGTGAATTTCGCCCAGTTTAGAAAACGCATTCCCATTCGGTTGCTGAATTTCTTGAGGATGCGCCAGACGATGGACTTCGGCCAAAAGCCAAGGATCGTGTCCGGAAGGTCTTGATGGCTCTGCTGCTGAGTGGCGGGGTGCGCGACTTGCTCATCCAGATACCATGCGGCGTGAAAGAGTCCCCGGCCTGCACCGTTATCGGATCCGAAACAATCGATCCAACTGACCATGTAGTCAGCGTTCTTTTCAAACTGTTCGAAGGTCTTGAATTGCTCATCCCAATTCTTAAGGGCGAGAGGCATCACGCGAAGATCGCCGGAGTGGATCTTCTTCATCTGCATCTTCACGCGTGTGATCATCGCGAGAAGTCCGGCGGAACTGATGACGGCATAAAACGCATCGTCGCTTGGATGGAGGATGATGGTTTGCCCCGACGGCGTGAGAATCTCCAACTCTAAAACGTGTTCGCCCAACGTGCCCGCGCAGAAATTATTTTTGCCATGAATGTTCATGGCGAGCGCACCACCAAGAGTCGGATACATCGTGCCGCTCACGACTGGTGGCCACCAGCCATCTTCCAAAACGTGTCGCCATAAGTCTTCGATCGTAACGCCGCACTGCGCATCGATCACGCCGGTTGCCGAATCCCACGACAGGATTTGATTCATCCGCGAGTTGTCGATGACCACGCATTCCGCGCCGATGTTTGCATCGCCGTAGCTTCGACCCGCACCGCGAAGAACGACCTTGCGTTTGGATGATCTGGCGAGTTCGAAAACAGCCCGGGCTTCATCCACGCTGGATGGACGATACACATAGCCGTCGGCGTGACGAGTCATGCCGAAACCGGTTAGCCTCCCCATGCGCTCGGTTTCCAGCCGTGGCGCCTGAACGGTTGGCCATTGCGCTAGATCTTGAGCTTCCGAAATAGCCATGAAGGGATGTTTCTAATTACGGCGAAAATCACTTTATGTGAGAACTTGAGATAGTGCTCACCGTTGCGAAGCGACTTATTGAGGATCAAACTTGCGGCGATCGGAGCGGACATCGCGCCCTTCAAGTGAAGGTTCGCGGTCATCTCGGTTTGAGTAGGTCCGGGCTTCACGGTGACAACGTTTACTCCGTGGCGTGACAGTCGGTTGCGCAGTGCTTCCATGTAAGTGGCGACGGCTGCCTTGCTCGCGTTGTAAACGGGTTGGCCGGCGCGGCCTCTATCACCCGCAACGCTGCCGATGGCGACGATCGTTCCACTTTTCGTATTTTCGAACCTTTGCGCGGCTTCGTTGAGCCAGGCGATCATGCCGAGGACGTTGACCTCGATCATGTCCTTATCTTTCGAGAAATTGTATTCATGCCACCCGACTTCCGGCATGACGCCCGCGGCGTAGACGACGAGGTCGAGACCCCCAAGGCGTTGGGTGATGTCTTGAAAAAGGGCCGGGACCGTGTCGTATTTGCGGACGTCGTGCTCGACGGGAAGAATCTTGCCTTGGAAGAGCTTCGACATCTCCTCGAGCTTGTCGACTCGACGTGCGACGGCGGCGACGAGTACGCCCTTCGACGCGAGCTGCTTGACCATTTCGGCGCCGATACCCGACGATGCGCCGATGACGATTGCACGTTGATAACTCACGCTTAGCGCAACCCCTCAAGGAACGGAATCTTGAAACCGCTCATGGCGATTGCCGCGCACGCGATGAACGCGACGACGCTCAAGAGAATATGGCGGTCGGAAAACAAGAGCGATTCGGGTTCGCCGCCTTCGTCCTGGGTGAACGCGACGAGAAGGTATCGGCTGATTCCGTAGATCACGGGCACCGACGTGAGAATGATCGCGGGGAAGTGCTGGGCGGTGCGACTGTTGATGGAATAGATTCCGTAGGCGATCGCGGCGGCGGTGGCCGACATGATCACGAGGGCATCGAGCGCTTGGAGAGAATAGTGGTTGAGGCTTTCTCGAGTAAGGCCGCGCTCTTCTCCCTTGAGAATAAATTCTTGTCGTCGTTTTCCGTAGCCGAGCATGAGGGCCAACGCGCCGGTGCAGAAGAGAAGCCAACTGGAAATCTTCACGTCGATGGCAGCAGCGCCGACGACGGCTCGCAGGACAAAGCCGAGACTGATCGCGAACACATCCGCGACCGCGGTGTGCTTCATCCCCAAGTTGTAAGTGGATTGAAGGACGAGATAAATGCCGACCAAGATCGCGGCGGACTTGCTCGCCAAGAGCGCGAGGGCTAATGCTCCGATGAGGAGGACCGGGATCATCGCGATGGCGACGGGCACGGGCACCGCGCCCGACGCGATGGGGCGCTTGCACTTCTTGGGATGCTGGCGATCTCGCTCCACGTCGAGTAGGTCGTTGATCACGTAGATCGTCGAGCTGGCGAGACAGAGCGCGGCGAAGGCGATGAGGGCGGGGAACAGCTTGTGTTGGTCGCCCAGTCCAGCGGTGAAAAGCGGTGCGGCGAAAACCAGGAGGTTCTTGGTCCACTGCTTGGGGCGCATGAGCAGCAGAGCCTGAAGCGGATTGAACCCGGTCTTCTTTATGGGTTCAACGTGCATAGTGGGGTCCAAAACGCCAGGACTGGCATCGCGAGTAGCGGTGGATTTCATCGTCGTCCGGCCCTATTAGTTTGGCCTAGATTCCTGAAGCAAGCAAGAATCGGGCCCGTGGGCTTCCTGGCTTTGGACTTCGGACTCTTGGCTTGGGGCACCGGAGTCGCAGTTATGAAAAAAGTGGTCCATAAAACCCTTTTCGAACTCCGAAGTCGAAGCTCGGAAGTCGGAATTATCGGGAAAAGTGCGCAGGAAGTTGTTTTGGGCTCGGGGAGACCGACGTGGCAGTTATCGAAAAAGTGGTCCATAAAACCCTTCGATCTCGAAGTTTCTTCTTGCGCGGCGCCGCATCGGTCGCAATTAGTGGAAAAGGGGGCCATAAAAACCTTCGATCCCGAAGTTTTCTGGTTCGCTGACGCTTCGGTCGTTGCAATTAGTGGAAGAGGGGACCCCAAAAACGCAGACGGGTGAGGAGATGTCCGAATCAGCCGCCCTTCCACGGGTATATGATAGGCTACTTTGAGCCTAAATAGTAGACGTTATTCTGCTGTTATCAGCACAATGTCAGAAGGGGTGTGGTCGGCTGAAGTTTTTGAAGCTTGGAATTGACCTGAATCTCGCGCCACCCAACCGACTTAGGTTCCGTATTCAGGAATCGAAGAGGTTGGGAGAAATACCTCCACTATTAGATCGGTAGTGTTGTTTGATTTGTGGCGGTTGGGATGGTAGATGGATAGAGTGAACCGATCTAAATTCCTGCGAACGTCCATCGGATTCTTGGTAGTGCTGTGGACGATCACGTATCTAACGTTTGGCAGGAAAGAATGGGGCATTCCAAGACCTTGGTGGTCACCATATGCGATTGACTTCGCGATCGCGGTATTCGTCGGCTATTTGAGCAGTCGAGCTCCAGCCAAGAATTCCAAGTGACACGCTGCCGGATCGTGTGTTCACATTTTTGTGGTGGTAGGGACGGCGGAGGAATAGAAGGATTACGAGTAGTGCTCGCCATTTGCTTGGCAGGAATAACAACTCTAGTTATCTTTCTTGATTGCCCCGATACTTCGAGTCTTTGCGCGGACGTGACATTGCCTGAGGAGTCAAACTCGACGTAAAGAAGCACCGATGACGCCTCTCTAAAAGGTGAGCTCCGTCGCTCTCCTACCGTGTACACCTCGATGTCGGATTGCGTATTGTCCGGCTCGCCAATCATGCGATGGACTTGCACCCTGTGCAATCCCTTTGGCAGATGGTGAGCGATGAGATCGTCGACCATACTGACGCGCTCGTCCGAATATTGCGGGTTGATGTTTCTCCACCGTTCAGAATCGAAGCTAGTAGAAGGCCCTCTTGTGAATCCAAAGAAACTCACCATGGCGATTGTCATGACGCTGACCAGACCAATAATTACGACCTTGTATTTCATAGGTGCTGCCTATGCCCACTTCCTTTCGATCTTTCTTAATAGTCTTCAACTGCGTCGCATCCCCTACTTGAGGACTGGCAGATCCTCGCCAACTAGTGCCTTGAGTGATCAGTCTCCAAGTTCTTTCCATAGGTGTGCCGTAATATCCCTCGCTTCGAGTTCATCCAGGATATCGCTCAATCTTTTCCTTCTACGGTCAGCGCGGCGATTCCTGCGGAAGTTGCGGCAAGGGCGGCGGCGAGGAGCATGACAATGCGAAATCCGTCTTCGAAGGCGGCGATTCGCTTGGTTCTGAGTTGAGCCTTGTCTTGGTCGGTGGCGTTGGTCGGATAGGGCGCGGCGAGGAGCTGGTTGGCGTTCTTGGCGAGGTCGGGCTGGGTCCTTTCGAGTGACCGGGTGTAAGCGCCGACCATGACAAGCCCGAGGGCGGCGGTGGCGAGCAGACCTGC
>Ga0207704_10001391_pt1 | contig 10811 bp, 7 predicted proteins | sample KBSMisM12_FD_184308 | JGI IMG/M metagenome (GOLD analysis project Ga0207704, IMG submission 184308) | Miscanthus rhizosphere microbial communities from Kellogg Biological Station, Michigan, USA - KBS Miscanthus M1-2 (SPAdes) (version 2) | ecosystem: Host-associated > Plants > Roots > Rhizosphere...
GATTTTCCAGACGTCCGGCTCGATCTGATTCTCTGGCTTGATCTTGGAGAAGTGGACTATCGCGCTCGTGAGGCCCGCCTCTAAGCAGTAATGGAGAAAAGTCGAATTCAAGATTTGTCGCGCGGCCGGCTTAAGACCGAAGCTCACATTTGAAACGCCGAGAATCGAATTCACCTTCGGGTGGCGTACACGGACTTCGCGGATCGCATCGATCGTCTCGCGTGCCGACTCGCGGAACTCTTCATCACCCGATCCAAGGGTAAAGGTCAGGCAGTCGAGGAACACATCGTGGTCGGGAAGGCCATAAGAGCGAGTTGCGGCCAACAATCGCTCCGCGATCTCGACTTTCTTTGCAGCACTCTTTGCCATTCCGTCTTCGTCGATCGTCAATGCTACGACGCCCGCACCATATTTCTGACAAAGGCTCAAAACTTTATCGACGCGTCCACCGCCATCCTCATAGTTGATCGAGTTGACGATCGGTTTGCCAGCAACGCATTGCAACGATGCTTCGATGACTGGCCATTCTGTCGAGTCGATCATCAGTGGCACCTGGATGTGCCTGTTGTAGTAAGAGAGGAGCGTGCGCATATCACGTTCCTCATTTCTTCCAACATACGCGGTACACACATCGAGAACGTGTGATCCTTCGCCTTCTAATTCGCGTGCGAGCTCCGTGAGCCCTTCCCAATTCTCCGCTGCCAACATGTCGCGAAATGCTTTGGAGCCATTCGCATTTGTCTTCTCACCAACGATAAGGAAGGATGCGTCCTGTTTATAAGGTTGAAAGCCATAGAGTGATGAGCAGCCCACTAACGAGAGCTCCGCGGCTTGCTCATCTGTCTTCATCGTGAAGTCGAAGCCAGGGAACAAGTTTCGGCATTTCATCCAGTGCGCATTGCTTGAGTGCTTGCGTCCGCCGACGGCTTGGGCCACAGCTTTGATATGTGCCGGTGTGGTGCCGCAACATCCACCCGCCATTGCGACGCCGAAGTCGTTTACGAAGTGATCGTGATGTTTGGCGAGTTCTTCGGGTGTGAGTTTGTATTTCGCTTGTCCGCCTTCCATGACGGGAAGACCTGCGTTTGGTTGGACCGCTATAGGTCGTGTGGAATTCTGCCCGAGATATCTAACGTGGGGCGCCATCTCCACTGGTCCAGTTGCGCAGTTGATTCCGAAAGCAACAACAGCAGGGAAGGCTTCGATCATGTTGAGCGCTGCCGAGATTTCCGTACCGAGGAGCATCGTGCCCGTTTGCTCCATCGTGACTTGCACGAAAAGTGGAACCTTGCGTCCGGTTTCTGCCATCGCGCGTTGGGCACCCACGATAGTTGCCTTCACCATCAACAGGTCTTGCAATGTCTCAAGGAGCAGTGCATCGGCGCCGCCATCCAGCAATCCGCGGAAGGAATCGCAGTAGGTGCCCTCCAACTCTTCCCATGTTGCTTGTCCCAAGGAAATCAATTTCGTTCCTGGACCAATCGCACCGACTACGAATTTCTGTTTTCCAGTTGCGATTGAAACTTTGTCCGCTGCTCGTCTCGCAATCTGTCCCGCAGCGAGGCTCAGGTCGTAAACGAGTTCTTCGATTCCATATTCGGCGAGAACGATCGAGGTGGTGCCGAAAGTGTTCGTCTCCACCAGATCAGCGCCCGCTTCCAGATATCGCGCGTGAATCGCCTCGATGACCTCGGGTCTCGTGATGTTAACGAGTTCGTTGCATCCCTCGAGATTCTTTCCGGCGGTTCGTTCGGCCGCAGCTCGTAAGAGGGGGCTCAGCTGTGGAGAGTCTTTCAGGACGAAGTCTTCCGGTTTCAGGTCGGCAGCTTGGATCTGCGTCCCCATTGCGCCATCGTAGACGAGCACGTGCTCAGACAGGGCTTCGAGAATGGGGGAAGGCATATACAGAAGTATACGGACGCATTGATCTCGGATCTCGAATCTCGGATCGTGAATCTAAGGTCGTTTGGAAGTTTGCGCAAATGCTCCTAATATTCAAAGCCGATCGCAGGTCCGCGAATGGCGCGACCTCCTGGTCGGAAGTCGGCTGAAACCCCGGCTGGAAAACCCGCGTCTTACCAGTAACCCTCCCCGAGAAAGAGGGAACAGAAACCACAGGAGGCTTAATGCCACCGGGTAACTAAATGCGAGGGGCTGAGAATCCGTATGGATCTTGGCCCCGTCGCGCTTTTTCCCATTTCCGTCCCTGTTTCTAAGAATGAGGGCTGATCCCTTTTCCACCAAATGTGGAAAACCCGATTACCGGCTCGCAAGAATGCTTGCCGATGTCGTCCTCTCTGAATTCGCGGACTATCGGGAAGGTGCCGTGCTTTTCCACATAAAAGAACTTCAAGAAAGGACATTTCCACAGCCTTCCGGTGGATAATCCGTTCTCCTTTGTCTACGCTTTGTTGCAACAGGAATAAGAAATTGCGAAATTCATGAGCGCATGGCCTTATCCCCTTGCTTTCTCATACTACGCCCACTATAATCCCATACAGGTGGAGGGAAGGGACCAGGACGGAACCACCGACACGGCTGGTGAGGGCGGGGTGCTCTACCAGGATTCAGCGGGCGGCGAGCATGGATGCGGTAGCCGCCCGTAACTTTCAATCCCAAACGCGAGCTTCAAAAGATGTCTGAATTGGCCGCCTTGGGTTCAAATTTCAAGCCTCTCATCGGCACCGATGAAGCGATCATCGATTCCAAAGGCAGAATCCTCGTCAGCAAGAAGAAGCGCGATCGTCTCGGTGAGCCGTTCGCAATGGCTTTTGGAAACCTGGGCTGCCTTGTCGCCTATCCCGAGGTCGTCTGGCGTCGCATGTTCGACGAGATCATGCAGTACAGCTACATCAATCAGGGCCGCCAGCAATACACCCGCCTTGTCTTGGGATTGGCCGAAGACGACCTAAAATTCGACCTCCAGGGCCGAGTCGTCGTGCCCCAGAAGCTCAGAGACCTGGCGAAACTAAACAAGGAAGTCCTAATCGTGGGCTGTGGCGATAGAGTCGAGATATGGGCCAAAGAAGAATGGGACGAATTCAATAGGAATCAAGATAGTTACGCCCACAAACGCAAAGAGGCTATTGAGAAAGCCTACGCGCAAATGATCGGCACTCGACAGCAAGATTGAGTGCAACTTTCCACTCGTAACTTGCAAGCAAGTGACGATCAAAGTTGCACATAGCTGGTCTTCGCGGTATCTTGCCATGCGTGCATCACGACCCCGTCATGATCGAGGAGATCCTCGGTGCTCTACCTCTCAAGCCGGGTTCCACGGTCGTTGATGGCACCCTTGGGCTCGCGGGGCATAGCCTAAGGTTCATAGACAAGATTCGTCCCGGCGGCACCCTGGTGGGATTTGAATGGGACGAGAACATGCTTGCCGAGGCAACAAGAAGAATCGGCGAGCAAAGGGATGTGGTCGTACACCTCATTCACAAAGACTTCCGCGAAATCAGGGTCGTGATGGACGGACTTGACCTCAAAGCCGATGGCATTCTCCTTGATCTCGGCCTCAATAGCGCGCAGGTGGATGACCCGGGCCGAGGGTTCTCGTTCCAAACTCCGGGACCGCTCGATATGCGAATGGATCGATCAAAGGGCGAACCCGCAGCTGCGCTTCTGAATCGCCTGAGCATCCATCAGATCGCCGACCTTTTGAAAGACCTCGGAGATGAGAGATGGGCGGTCGCCATCGCTCGAATCATCATCGAGAAGAGAAAAGAGAAACCACTCAAGACCACTCAAGACTTGGTCGACTGCGTCCTGGCTGCAATACCGCCGGGCGCAAGAGACAAAAGAATTCATCCCGCAACTCGCACATTCCAAGCGATACGTATCGCGGTTAATCAAGAGCTTGAAGGACTAGAAGAAGCCATTAGAGATGCTGCCGAAACTCTAACAGTAGACGGAGTTCTTGCAGTTCTCAGTTATCACTCAGGCGAGGATCGAATCGTGAAGCACACGATGCGCGATCTTGCTGAGGGCGACTACGACGAACTATCGCGAAAGCCCCTCGTCGCGACGCAAGAAGAAACCCTACGAAATCCACGCAGCAGAAGCGCAAAATTACGTGCCCTAAAACGACTGAAAACATTGCAAACTTAAAAGCCAATGTAATTCATTGAAAACCTTCGGCCTAAGGATGGGTCGAAGAGTTCCGCTAGGAGCAACAACTCAGGATGAGTGCACTACCCGTAATTGAGCCATTTGTCGAGCCTGCGCCTTCAAGGCCAGCCTCTCGTCCACGAACCCTCCCGCGCGTTCCCGAGCCCGTAATTATCGAGCTCCCGATCAAACGCATTCAGCGGGGCCGTGTCAAACAAAGCCAGACGCAAAAGCGCGTGTCCACCATTGCCGGACAGCTCGTCGGCTTCACCGTGATCACGGGTATCGCATTCGCCTCTTTTAGTCTTGCGGGCCAAGTCATGGTTGAGAAGGCTCGTCGTGACGGTATTCGGGCAAATGCGCGTGCACTCCAAAGTTCGCGAGATATCGCGGAGCTTCGCGGCGAGGTCCAGGATCTCTCCAGCAGTAGAAGCATCAGCGATTGGGCTGCGGCAAGTGGTTTCATTCCCATCGATTCGGCGCCAAAAGCAACAGGGGTGATTCAAGTTGTCGCGAAACGTATTTGATATTCGTCTTCAGTACGCGACCTATGGTTTTGTCGGCCTGGTGGCGTTAGCTGCTTATAGCCAAGCCAGTGTTCAAATATTCCGCCGCAGCGATGTCCTTGCCCAAGCAAGCGCGAGCAAGAAATTCGATCTGACGGTTACCGACCGCGCCAAGCGCGGTCGAATTCTAAGCGCGGACGGACGCCCCCTCGCTGTTGACGAAGATAGCTACGTCCTCCAAATCAATTTCCAAAAGGTGCCTCATAGCGAAGGGTTCTTCGCTGATCTGGCCGCCGCCACCGGCGTTCCCGCCTCCGAGTTTCGAGAACTCGCCCTCGGCGGCAAAGGAAACGTCGAATGGCACTCGCCGCTCAGTCAGGACCAGGCAAAGAAAGTCAACAGCGTGAAGACTGACTGGCGCGCGAACGGCTTGGCGATTAAACACAGCGGTCTTCGCAGTTATGCTCTCGCGGAAGAAGCTGCTGGCATCGTTGGAATGGTCAAAGATTCGAAGCCACTTTTTGGAATGGAATCGAGCCAGAACGCGGCACTAGCGGGAAAGAACGGACAGATCAGTGGCGTGACGGATCGCACTGGCGCGTTTCTTCCGATGCGTGTCGATAAGGATAAGAGCTCGCCTAAGACGGATGGCGTCGACATTCAAACCACCATCGATTACGATTTGCAGGCAGCAGCCGCGCAGGAAATTCGACGTGCGGTGGATGCGAACAACGCTGATCAAGGCATCGCAATTATCATGGATCCCCGCACGGGCGATATCCTCGCGATGGCAAATTGGCCGAGCTTTGATCCCACTGCAGAAGGCGGCAAGGGATCGGGCATGACTCGAGTCAGCGATCTCGATGGTGCCTATCAAGGACGTCTCGAGCCGGGATCAACTTTCAAACTGCTGACTCTCGCAGAGGCGCTGGACAGCGGAACAATCAAGCCAACTGATCATTTCCAATGTAACGGAGAAACGACAGTTGGAAAGAAGACCTTCCAATGCGACAAGCACGAAAAGCACGGAAATCTTACGATTACGGACGCGATTGCAAAGAGCTGCAACGTGACCGCCTCTGTTTGGTCCAGGCGAATCGGTCGAGATCGATTCATCTCCTACATCCAGGATCTGGGTCTGCTTGAGAAGCCAGGCATCGGACTTCCAGGCGAGGTCCCCGGCCTCTACAACTTCAACGATCCTGCCCACGAATTACAACTCGCCCTCAACGGTTTCGGTCAGGCGATCAACGTTTCGCCCGTCGGAGTTGCCGCAGCGTTCTGCATGTTGGGCAATGACGGAAAAGAGATGTTCCCGCGACTGATCACAAGAATCGGAACGCAGGAGTTTCCGCCGGAGGAAGCCGCACAGGTAGTCCATCCCGAAGCAGCAAACATGGTCCTCCAATGCATGGAAGCGGTCATCCATACTGACGAAGGAACAGGAAAGGGTCTAAGGATTCCGGGATATCTATTAGCCGGTAAGACGGGTACCGCCCAGCGCGTAGGAAGAAAGGGAGGACATGTCTCAAACTTCGTAGGCTTCGTTCCCGCGCAACAACCTAAGGCAATGATCCTTGTGATGGTCGATAATCCGAAGAACGGTCTCTACTACGGCGCGGCCGTGGCCGGACCTGTCTTCAAGAATCTCGCCAAGTCCGTTATCCAACGCTACGGAATTCCGCCGACTGAAGATCCGGCGAGCAAGGGCGCACATAACGTGAGCGAGTTCTTGCCGACGCAGCAACAGATCGCGGCGCTGCAGCAAGACCTTAGTGTCGCCACGATTCCTAAGAAGCGGGCGGAGAAGTCGTAGTGCTCGTTTCCGAGCTGATCTCACGCTCGGGAGCAAAGCCAGCAGCGGTGAGTGGAGACGCCGAGGTCACATCGTTGACCTCGGATTCTCGAGACGTCAAACCCGGAGCCCTCTTCGTTTGCATGCCGGGAAAAAATCAGGACAGTCACAAGTTTATTCCTCAGGCGGTCGCGTCTGGTGCGGTCGCAGTTGTGGCGCATTCACAAGAGGGATTTGATGCAGCGAGAAGAATCGGTGTTGCTGCCATGTGGGCACCACCCGAACCGCTCCGAGATCTCATTTGGCGTCTTGCGAAAGAATTTCACGGCAACCTAACTCAGCGGATGATGGTAGTTGGTGTGACTGGTACCAACGGAAAAACCACCACCGCATGGGTGATACGAGACATGCTGGTGGCTGCGGGAAGACAAGCTGCGTACATCGGAACTCTTGGAATCCAAACACCGAAGCAGGAACGACTTCTCGAGAATACGACGCCGCTCCCAATCGAGATGAACAATCTCATCGCTGAGTGTGCGGCGGACGGATCTGACTCGCTTGCGATGGAAGTCAGCAGTCACGCCCTAACTGAGCATCGCGCCGACGGTATTGAATTCGACGCCGCTGTTTTCACAAACCTCACACAAGACCATCTGGATTTTCACGGATCGATGGAAGAGTACGAGAAGGCAAAGCTCAGGCTCTTCACGGATTTCCCTCCGCAATCTTCTAAACACTTCACCGCCGCAATCAATGTCGATGACCCCATCGGCGCGAAGTGGTTCGATAACTTGAAGACGAGCAAGATCGCATACGGAATTGACAGCGGCGTATTGAAATGCCATCCGGAAGAGATCGCACTCGATCATCTGATTCTCAACTTCTGCTACTCTGGTCGGACCGTGCAAACTACCGCTCATTTGGGTGGGACCTTCAATGTCTACAACTGTCTGAGCGCGGTTGCCGGATTTATGGCGATGGGTTTCACCATGGATCAAGCGGCCGAAGCATTAACAAGTGCTAAGCCGGTGCCTGGAAGATTCGAGGCAGTCCCCAATAACAAGGGAATTGGAATCATCGTAGATTACGCTCACACCCCCGACGCTCTAGAGAAACTCTTGGAGTCCACTCGCAAGTTGGATCACAAACGGATCATCACTGTGTTCGGATGCGGCGGAGACCGCGACAGCAATAAGAGGCCGAAGATGGCGCGGGCGGCTAGCGAATTTTCGGACGTCACTGTTGTTACGAGCGACAATCCGCGAACAGAGGATCCCCAGAGCATTCTCGATCAGGTCGCCGCGGGTCTTGTTCCAAACAAGGAAGCCGTAAATATCATCGATCGTCGCGAAGCGATTAAGTACGCCGTCGATCACGCGAAGCCGGGAGACATCGTGGTCATTGCCGGCAAGGGTCACGAGAATTATCAAATCATCGGCCGCACAAAGCATCCCATGGATGATCGCGAGCTCGCTCGCGAGGCACTAGGGTGAATCCAATTTCAGTTCAGGACTTCGCCGTGCGTTGCGGCGGGACGATCCACGGTGCGTGGTCTGCTCCTTCGTTCTCGGGTTTTGCGCTTGACAGTCGGGAAGTGAAGCAGGGCGATTTATTCCTGGCGATCAAAGGCGCGAATGTCGATGGTCACTCCTATATAGATAAGGTCATGGCGAGCGGCGCGGTCGGCGCTCTGGTCGAACGAACGGTCGATGCGCCGCATATCTTAGTCGAGAATCTTGTCGAGGCGTTGGCGAAGTTTGGGCGAGGCAGAAGGGAAGAATTCTTCGGTCCCGTCATCGGCATCACAGGTAGTGCGGGAAAAACGAGCACGAAGGAATTCGTCGCCGCAGCGCTTTCACCCCTCGGCGCGATCTTAAAAAACGAAGGCAATCGAAACACCGAGTACACGTCGCCGCTCGTGTGGGCAGACCTCGAATCGAAACATCGGGCCGCCGTCATAGAAATGTCGATGCGCGGTTTTGGTCAAGTTGCGCATCTTGCCGCGATCTCTGAACCGAACATCGGCATCGTTACCAACATCGGTCATGCCCACGCGGAAATGGTTGGCTCGCGCGATGGGATTGCCAAGGCGAAAGCGGAACTCCTAGAAGCCCTCCCGCCAACCGGGAATGCGATCCTATGGGCCGAGGACGATTACATCGCCACCTTGCGAAGTAAATCTCGCGCGCCTGTCCTAACCTTCGGCTTCTCGTCTTCTGATTGCCAAGTTCTTCGGTATCGTCCGCTCAGCTGGACATCCAGTGAAATCGAAGGAACACTCAAAGGTCGCCCTTGGAGCGCAAAGCTCACCACCGTCGGGCGACACATGGCTCTCAATGCGGCAAGTGCCATCCTTACCGCGAACTGCACTGGCGTTCCCATCCAAGAGGCGGCAGATGCTCTGATAACCGCGCAACTTCCGCCTATGCGAATGGAAGTGCGAGACCTGAACGGGGCCACCATCGTCCTCGATAGTTATAATGCGAGCCCGCCGAGCATGATCGCCGCGATCGAAACTCTGGCCGAAGTCCCGGCGAAGGGCCGGCGTTTTGCCGTCATCGGAGAGATGCGCGAGCTAGGAGCCCAATCGGAAGAGGGACACCGACAGGTTGGAGCCGCACTTGCAAAACACCGAATCGATAATGCGGTGCTATACGGACCGTCGACTGCCGAAACGAAGGTAGCCGCGAATGCTGGTGGCATGCAGAATGTGAGCATCGCCCCCTCTTTGGAAGAGGTCACGGCGTTTCTCAAGTCGCTGCAGCCGGGTGATGTGGTCCTCATCAAGGGCAGCCGCGCATTAGAATTAGAGAAGGCACTCGAACCACTTATGGAGCCAACCGCTTGACGATCCCTTCAAATATTCTCGACGCGATTACCATCGCGTTTTGGGCTTCATTCCTCGGCGCTGCGATTTTCGCCTATCCGATTTGGAAGTTATTGTTGTTGACGAAGTCTCGCCAGACGGTCAGCGAATTTGCTCCGAGTACGCACCTAGCGAAGCAGGGAACTCCTACGATGGGCGGACTCATCATCATGGTGGGGTTCATCGCTGCGACCTGGGTGCTGGATGCGAAGACGTCGACGCCGATTGTTGCATCGACGCTTGCTCTCTTTCTCGGCTTTGCTGCTATCGGTTTTCTTGACGACTTTATCGTGCCGCGCGCGATCAAAGGTAAGAGGGGACTCGGCTGGAAGCAGAAATTTATACTTCAGGCAATCATCGCCGGGGCCTGTGTTTACTTTCACTCGGGAAAAGTGTTGGATGCTCGTTGGGCGCTGATCACGTTCATCGTCGTCTTCATGGCGAACGCGTATAACTTTTGCGACGGACTCGATGCGCTCGCCGGGTCGATTCTCCTTTTCTTCGGCACGGGTGTCCTCTTATTGTCGATGGCAGGAGATATCGTTCCTGAGCCGGCCATGATCGCGACCGCACTTATCGCGGCGGTCATTCCTTTTCTCTATCTCAACGCGCCGCCGGCGAAAGTTTTCATGGGAGATGTGGGAGCTTTGCCGATTGGCGCGGTTCTCGGATTAGCGATCGCAGGCATTGCTTCGCCGCGTGCGGAGGCATACGTCGCTTCGACAGATGGCTCAATCCTTCAGCAGGGAATGGCGCAGTTGCAGGTGGAAGGAATTCTCTGGCGGCCGGAGATGTTCGTGCCCCTCGGCATCCTCTGCGTGATCATGTTCATCGAACTGATCCCGGTTCCTCTCCAGATCGCGAGCGTCAAGCTATTTAAGAGGAAGATATTTCCGTTCACTCCTATTCATCACGCCTTCGAGAAAGCTGGCTGGCCCGAATCTCGAGTGGTGTGGATGTTCGCTATGACTCAAATCGTGCTGGTCGCACTCGCAATGTTTGCATTCAAAGGTGCGCCGTCGCCGCAGTTGGCGCATCCGCGGCACATGACTCACCTCGGGGTCACGCGTTGACCGGGGCGAAGATCGCCATCTTCGGCCTCGCTCGATCTGGACTCTCCGTCGCAAAGGCCGCCATCGCCCTCGGGGCAACGCCAACCGTCGTCGATGAGAAAGCAGAAGAATCGCTCAAGAGTCGCGCCATCCTCGATGGAGCCAGACAAATCGGTGCAGAGGTGCGGCTCGGTTGGGATGAGGAATTTGGCAAGGAATTTGATTTCGTCGTCACCTCGCCAGGCGTGCCTGCCAATCATCCGCGTTTGCAAGGTGCGGTGAAGAACGGCATTCCGGTTCTTAGCGAGGTGGAGTTCGCATACCGGATTTCAAAGGCGCCCATTGTCGCCATCACGGGGACCAACGGTAAGAGCACGACAACCGTGATGACCTATCAGTGCGTGCTCGCTACGGGAAGGCAAGCGATCCTCTGCGGAAACATCTTTGGCTCGGGATACAAAGAGGTCCCTTTGACGGATGCC
>Ga0207704_10001395_pt1 | contig 10792 bp, 14 predicted proteins | sample KBSMisM12_FD_184308 | JGI IMG/M metagenome (GOLD analysis project Ga0207704, IMG submission 184308) | Miscanthus rhizosphere microbial communities from Kellogg Biological Station, Michigan, USA - KBS Miscanthus M1-2 (SPAdes) (version 2) | ecosystem: Host-associated > Plants > Roots >...
CGCGCCCATGCAAGCGGAAGGCCCCGACGCCCGGCAGCACGATGCGGTCGGCGACGGCGATGACGTCCGGATCGTCGGTGACGACGATCGCGTGCGCCCCCGCCGCGGCGCGGACGAGGGCTTTTTCGGCCGAGCGGAGGTTGCCCGACCCGTAGTTGATCAGGGCGACGCTCATGGGTGGATTTCCTAGAGCACGCCCTTGGTGGAGGGGGCGTGTCCGTGGGTCTTGGGGTCGAGCTCGACGGCGGTCCTGAGCGCGCGCGCCAGGGCCTTGAAGCCGCTCTCGGCGATGTGGTGGGAGTTCACCCCGTAGAGGGTCTCCAGGTGCACGCAGGCGCCGCAGTTCATCGCGAACGCGTGGTGGAATTCCTTGAAGAGCTCGGTGTCCATGTCGCCGACCTTGGGGGTCTTGTAGTCGACCTTGTGGATCAGATAGGCGCGGTTGGAGAGGTCGATGGCGCAGCGCGTCAGGGTCTCGTCCATCGGGATGTAGGCGTGGCCGAAGCGGCGAATGCCCTTGAAGCCGTCGAGGGCCTCCTTGAACGCCTGGCCCAGCACGATCCCGGTGTCCTCCACCGTGTGGTGCATGTCGATGTGCAGGTCGCCCTTGGTCTCGATGGTGGCGTCGAACCCGCCGTGGCGGATGAAGCTCTCCAGCATGTGGTCGTAGAAGCCGATGCCGGTGGACACCGTGGACGCGCCGGAGCCGTCCAGATCGAGCACGATCCGGATCTGGGTCTCCTTGGTGTTGCGGACGACTTCCGCGGTGCGGCTCATCGGTTCAGTACCCCCAAAACACCTAGTAACCGCGGGACGCGGCGAGGTCCTTCAAGCTGACCTGCGGACGCGGACCGTAGTGCGAAATCACCTCGGCCGCCGCGAGGCTGGCCAGCCGGCCGCATTGCTGCAGCGGCCGCCCCCGCGAGAGGCCGAACATGAATCCGGCTGCGTATTGGTCGCCGGCGCCGGTCGTGTCCACGATTTTCTCGACGGGCTCGGCCTTCACGGAGAGGCGCTCGCCCTGGCTCAGGATCACCGAGCCGGCCGCGCCACGGGTCACGGCCGCCAGCTTCACATGCGGCCGCAGCTGCTCGACGGCGGCGTCGAAGTCGTCGGTCTGGAAGAGCGAGCAGATCTCGGTTTCGTTGGCGAAGAGCAGGTCGACCTGGCCCTCGATGAAGCCCAGGAGGCCTGCGCGGTGCCGCTCGACCACGAAGCCGTCGGAGAGCGTGAGCGCGATCATCCTTCCCGCGCCGTGCGCCAGGGCCGCGGTCTTGGCGAATGCGCGCCGCGCCGGCTCGGCGTCGAAGAGATAGCCCTCGAGGTAGACGATCTTGGCCCCCTCAACGACCGTCTTGTCGACGTCGGCGTCGGTGAACTCCACCGAGGCGCCGAGGAAGGTGCACATCGTGCGCTGGCCGTCCGGGGTGACGTTGATCATCGAGACCGCCGTCGCCTTGCCGCCCACCAGGGGGGCGACGTCGAAGTGGGCGCCGACGGCGCGCATGTCGTGGGCGAACACCTGGCCCAGCTGGTCGTCGGCCACCTTGCCCAGATAGGCCGCCTTGCCGCCGAAGCTCGCAACGCCGGCGATGGTGTTGCCGGCCGAGCCGCCCGAGGCCTCGATCCCCGCCGTCATCCGCGCGTACAGCGCCGCCGACTGGTCGGCGTCGACCAGCATCATCGCGCCCTTCTCCAGGCCGTTGTCGGTGATGAACGCGTCGTCGCAGGGGGCGATCACGTCGACGATGGCGTTGCCGATCGCGGCGACGTCGTAGAGGTCTGGCATTGCTGGGCTTTCAGGCGGGACGGGCGAGGCGGGGCTTACAGAAGATCGGCCGCGGCGGCAACGTGGGCGACAGGCGCTGAGATTTCATGAAAATCCGAATGTCGGGCGGTCTGCGCCCGGCTCGTCATCCTGTCAGCGAGAGGCCGCGGCGACGTCGCCCCGGCTCGCCAGCAAGGAAAGTCCGTCCCATGCGCTTCATGTACATCATCACCGCGCCTGCCGACCAAACCACCGCGCCCACGCCCGCGCTGATGGAGGCGATGCACGCCATGGCGGTCCGCGAGATCGCCGCCGGCCGGATGATCGAGGACGGTGGGCTCATGCCGCTGGCCATGGGCGCGCGGATCACCACCGCGCGCGGCACGGTCGCGGTGATCGATGGGCCTTTCGCCGAGACCAAGGAGGTGATCGGCGGCTATGCGATCTTCGAGGTGAACACCCGAGAGGAGGGCCTGGAGCTGGGCAAGGCGTTCATGCAGCTGCACGCCGACCACATGCCCGGCTGGGAGGGGACCATGGAGATGCGCGAGATCGCCGGCTCGATGTCGCAGTCGGTGCGCGAGCAGCAGGCCGCCTAGTCGCGGACGAACAGCCGGCGGCTCGGGCAGAGATCGCCGACGACGCAGTCCTCGCACCTGGGCCGCCGCGCCACGCACGTGTAGCGGCCGTGCAGGATCAGCCAGTGGTGGGCCCGGGTCTTCAGCGGGTCGGGGACGATCGCCATCAGGTCGGCCTCGACCGCGTCGGGCGTCTTGCCGCGGGAGAGCTCCAGGCGGTGGCTGACGCGGAAGACGTGGGTGTCGACGGCGATGGCCGGCTCGATCCGCAGCTCGTTCAGCACGACCGAGGCGGTCTTGCGCCCGATGCCCGGCAAGGCCTGCAGCTTGTCGCGCTCCAGCGGCACCTCGCCGCCGTACTGCTCAATCAGGATGCGGCTGAGCGCGATGACGTTCTTGGCCTTCATGTTGAAGAGGCCGATGGAGCTGATGAACGGCTTCAGGCCGGCCTCTCCGAGGGCGAGCATCTTCTGCGGCGTGTCGGCGACCTCGAAGAGCCTGGCGGTGGCCTTGTTGACCGAGACGTCGGTGGCCTGGGCCGAGAGCGCCACAGCGACCACCAGGGTGAAGGGGCTGGCGTAGTCCAGCTCGGTGCGCGGATCGCTCTCCTGGGCCTCGAAGCGGGCGAAGATCTCGGCGATGCGGGCCTGTTCGGCGGGCTTGAGGCGCTTCTTCGCAGGCGCCTTCTTCCTGGGCTTCGACGCGGGTTTCGCTGTGGTCTTCGGGGGCTTGGCCATGCGTGGCGCAAGATGGCGGGGCCGACCCCCTTCGCCAAGGCGATTTCCGGGCTTAAGTTGGCGTTCGCATGCTGGGCCAGACCTACATGGACGCCGAGATCAGGCCGCACCGGTCGCTCAGCGAGCGCGGCTTCATCATCCTGATCAGCATCGTCACGCTGGCCAACTGCTGCTCGGCCTTCGTGTTCGTGCGGATGGGGGCGGTGTTCGTGCCTCTGTTCCTGGGCCTCGACGTCCTGGCGATCATCGTGGCCTTCATCGTGAGCTTCCGCGCGGCGCTGCAGGTGCAGCGGGTGCAGGTGACCGCTCGCGACATCACGGTCACCCACGAGACGCCCAACTGGTCGAAGGTGGTTTGGGAAAGCCCGACCGCCTTCACACGGGTGGCGGTGGATCGCGAAGAGGGACGCGCCGTCGGCCTGCGCCTGGCGCTTTCCGACCGCCAGATCCCGTTGGCCCAGGCGCTCAGCCCCCGCGAGCGGCAGGACTTCGCCGCGGCCCTGCAGAAGGCGATTTGGGATGCGCGGCTGGAGAGAGGTTAGACGATCTGGTCGAACACCACCGACCATTTGCCGGCTCGGCGCTGCCAGACCCTGACGAAGTGCGCGTCGCCGCCCTTCTCCCAGTTCGCGTCGCCCCAGGTCCAGACCAGGTCGCCCGCCTTCGCCGCGCCGCCGCCGACCAAGCGGTAGGCGATGGATGGGGCGCGGGTCGCAAGTTCCCGATCCACGGCCGCAGGGGTCGTGGCGGGCGGGGCCTTGGAGCCCTGCACGCGCGCGTCCGGCGCCAGCGCGGCCTTCAGCGCTTCGGCGCAGTCGCGGGCGGCGCCGGTCGCGAGCGCGGCCTCGGCCGCACGCACCTGCGCCCAGGCCAGCGCCGGGGCCATCGGCTGGGCATCGCCGGGCGGCAAGGCGACGGGCTGGGCGTCCGGACCGGGCGCGGCGGCGCCGTCGGCCTGGACCCCGCCGTCGTAGACCCACTTCCAGCCGCCGTCGGCCTGCCGGGCCCAGATGGTGAAGTAGAAGAGCCCGGGCGGCTTGCCGTTCACCGAAGCCGGGCCGGTGGTGAAGCCGAGGTCGCCGGAGCGGGAGACGCCGGCGAAGTTGGGCCACCAGGCCAGCAGTGGCCCGCCCTCCTTCGGCGTCTTGCCGGGCGGTTGTGACCCGTAGAGCGCCTTGGCGCTGACCGGCTGCGGGCTGAAGACGATCGCCTGGTCGGCCATGAAAGCCAGGAAACTCGCCGTGACGCCGGCCTCAGCGGCCTTGGCGGCAAAGGCGCGTTCGGCGGCGATGACCGGCGCGGGATCGACGGGCGGCGCGACCCGCGGGGCGGCCGCGCTGAGGGCGACGGCGACCAGCGCCAGGGTGGTGCGCAAGATCGACCCTCCCACAGACCGGGCCATCCTGGCGCACCGCGCGGGTGAGGGATCGCGCCCCGCGACGAGCCGCCCAAGCCCTGCGACGGTTGCGCCGAACGGCCGGACGGCCAAGATTAGCGGCATGGCCTTCACCGACGCCGAGATCGAGCGCTACGCCCGCCACCTGGTGCTCCGCGAGGTGGGCGGGCCGGGCCAGCAGAAGCTGAAGGCCGCCAGCGTGTTGATCGTGGGCGCGGGCGGCCTGGGGTCTCCGGCCGCGCTCTACCTGGCTGCGGCGGGCGTGGGCGCCCTCTTCATCGCCGATCCGGACGTGGTCGACGCCTCGAACCTGCAGCGCCAGATCCTCTACGCCGAAGCCGACGTGGGCCGGCCCAAGGCCGAGGCGGCGGCCGACCGGCTGGCCGCGCTGAACCCGCACATCTTCGTGGCCGGCTACAACGGCGCTTTCGATGATTCGACGGCCGACGAACTATGCGAGGGCGTGGACATCGTGCTGGACGGCACCGACGACTTCGCCGTGCGGTATGCGGTGAACGCCGCCTGCGTGAAGCACGGCAAGCCGCTGGTCTCGGGCGCGATCGGCCGCTGGACGGGACAGGTCGGCGTGTTCGGACGCCAGCCCTGCTACCGCTGCCTGGTGCCGGAGATTCCGCCGGAGGCCGAGACCTGCTCGGTGGTGGGCGTGGTCGGCGCCCTGGCTGGTGTGATCGGGGCGATGATGGGGCTGGAGGCGATCAAGCTGGTCGTCGGGGCGGGCGAAGCGCTCCAGGGGCGGCTCATGATCTATGACGCGCTGGCGGCGGAGACGCGCACGGTCCGGGTGGGCGCCGACCCGGAGTGCCCGGTGTGCGGAGGCGGACAATGAGCGACGCAAACGCCTGGGCGAAGGTCGACGACTACATGGTGGGCGCGCTGCAGCCGGCCGACCCGGCGCTGGACGCCGCCCTTGCCGACAGCGACGCGGCGGGCCTGCCGCAGATCGCGGTCGCGCCCAACCAGGGCAAACTATTGATGCTGCTGGCCCAAAGCGTCGGCGCCCGGCGGATCCTCGAGATCGGCACGCTGGGCGGTTATTCGACGATCTGGCTGGCTCGCGCGCTGCCAGCGGACGGAAAGCTGGTGAGTCTCGAATACGAGGCCAAGCACGCCGAGGTGGCGCGCAGGAATGTGGCCCGCGCCGGCCTGGCGGATCGCGTGGACATTCGCGTGGGCCGCGGCGTCGACCTGCTGCCGGGCGTCGAGGGGCCGATCGACTTCGCCTTCATCGACGCCGACAAGGCCTCCAACCCCGATTACTTCGAAGGCGCCCTGAAGCTGTCGCGGCCCGGCGGCCTGATCGTGGTCGACAATGTGGTGCGCGGCGGCGGCGTCACGAATGCGGACGGCGACGCCAACATCCAGGGCATCCGCAGGATGTTCGAGATGATCGCCAAGGATCCGCGCGTCGAGGCGACCGCCGTGCAGACGGTCGGCTCGAAGGGCTGGGACGGGTTCTGCCTGATCCGGGTCAAGGGATGAGCCTCGAACGCTGGGGCCTCACCGATGCGGACCTCCCGCAGCTGACCCGGCTGGCGCGGCGGTTCCACCAGGACTTCGACCTGGAAAAGCTCTCGTTCCGCCAGGCGCTGGACGCCCATGCCGGGCTGCTGTCGCCGGACGAGCGCGAGCAGTTGGGCGACGAGCTGGAGCTCTGCTTGGCCAAGACGGGCTCGTCCGACGCGTTCAACCGCCTGCTGGTGGCCGCCGGCGCGGAGAACTGGCCGCTCGCCGACGACCCGCGGAGCGAGCTGGCCGACTGGCTGGAGCGCCAGGCCTAGCCTGGATCCCGGCTTTCGCCGGCATGACCCGCGTCGCGGTCACATCATCGAGGGGATGACGCGATCGGGCGGCTTGTGGCCGTCCATCCAGGTGCGGATGTTGATGATCACCTTCTCGCCCATGTCGATGCGGCCCTCGATGGTGGCCGAGCCGAGGTGGGGCAGGAGGACCGCGTTGGGCAGGCCCAGCAGCTTCGGATTGATCGCCGGCTCGTGCTCGAAGACGTCGAGGCCGGCCCCGGCGATAGCCCCCTCGCGCAGGAGGTCGCCCAGCGCCGTCTCGTCGATGATCTCGCCGCGGGCGGTGTTGACCAGGATGGCGTGCGGCTGCAGCAGCTTCAGCCGCCGCGCCGAGAGCAGGTGGTAGGTGGCCGGCGTGTGCGGGGAGTGGACGGTGATGATGTCCATCCGCGCCAGCATCTGGTCCAGGCTCTCCCAGTAGGTGGCCTCCAGCTCCTCGGCGATGCGCGAGGAGACCGGTTTGCGGTTGTGGTAGTGGATCTGCAGGCCGAAGGCGCGGGCGCGGCGCGCCACCGCCTGGCCGATCCGGCCCATGCCGATGATCCCCAGCCGCTTGCCGGTGATCCGGTGGCCCATCATCCAGGTGGGGGCCCAGCCCTGGTAGCCGCCGCCCTGGGCGACATTGGCCCCTTCGACGATGCGGCGCGAGACCGCCATCATCAGGGCCATGGTCAGGTCGGCGGTGTCCTCGGTCAGCACGCCGGGCGTGTTGGTGACGGTGAGCCCCTTGGCGATCGCGGCGGGCACGTCGATGTGGTCGACGCCCGCGCCATAGTTGGCGATCAGCTTCAGCTTCGGCCCGGCCCGGCCGATCAGCTCGGCGTCGAGGTGGTCGGTGATGGTCGGCGCCAACACGTCGGCGCGCGCGACCGCGTCCTCCAGCTGGGCGCGGGTGAGCGGCGTGTCGGTGAGGTTGAGCTCGGTGTCGAACAGCTCGCGCATCCGCGTCTCCACCGGATCGGGGAGTTTGCGCGTGACGATCACCTTCGGCTTCTTGGCGGCCATGTTGACGGGGAGAGGCCCTGACTTGAAAAGGGGTGCGTTTCCTGCGCCGCTTCGACGGCGCGCGATGGGTTGGCAGAACCTCTAGCAAAGGCGCCATGGACGGCCAAGGCGAGGCTCAGCAAATGCGACGACCGACGCGCCGATTGCCGAAACGGGCGGCGCTGGCGTTGTCGGGAGCGCTTTTCCTGACGGGGACGACCGCCCTCGGGGCCCCGGCCGAGCGCCAGACGCCGTCCGGGATGCCGGTGCCGCGCTACGTCTCGCTGAAATTCGACAAGGTCAACGCCCGCGCCGGGCCCGGCGACGACCACAAGCTGCTCTGGGTCTACCGCGTCCGCGGCCTGCCGCTGCAGGTGATCGCCGAAACCTTGGAGTGGCGCCGCGTCTGCGATCCGGAGGGCGCGACCGCCTGGGTGCACAAACGCGTGACCGACGGTCGGCGCACGACCATGAACACGACCGACCAGCCGGTCCCCCTGCTGAAACGCCCCAAACCCGATGGCCGGGCGGGCGCGTACCTCAATCCGAAGGCGCTGGCGAACCTGGACCGCTGCAGCAAGGGCTGGTGCCGGGTGAAGGCCGACCATGCCGCCGGCTGGGTGCGCGAAGGCGTTCTCTGGGGCACCACGGAGACACGACAGTGTCATTGAGCGTCAGGGTCGGCTCTGCTAGGGCCTTGCGCCTCATGAATCGAGACCTTTGATGACCCACCCTTCGGCCAAGGACCACTACAGCTTCGAGGAGCTGATGACCTGCGCCCGCGGCGAGATGTTCGGCCTGGGCAACGCCCAGCTGCCGGCGCCGCCGATGCTGCTGTTCGACCGGATCACCATGATCAACGAGGACGGCGGGGCCCACGGCAAGGGCTACATCGAGGCGGAATTCGACATCAATCCCGACCTCTGGTTCTTCAAATGCCACTTCCTCGGCGACCCCGTCATGCCGGGCAGCCTGGGCCTGGACGCGCTGTGGCAGTTGGTCGGCTTCTACCTCGGCTGGATCGGCGGCAAGGGCGCCGGGCGCGCCCTCGGCTGCGGTGAGGTGCGCTTTGGCGGTGAGGTCACGCCCGATATCAAAAAGGTCACCTACAAGGTTGATATGAAGCGCGTGATCAATCGAAGGCTGGTCCTGGGAATCGGCGACGGGGTTTTGGAAGCAGACGGAACCCCTATCTATTCCACCAAGGACCTGCGCGTGGGCCTGAAGTCGCCGGGACAGGGGACGGGAGCCGAGGACTAACAATGCGCCGCGTTGTCGTCACTGGAATGGGCGTCGTCTCGTCTATCGGCAACAACACCAATGAGGTGCTGGCGTCGTTGCGGGAGGCGAAATCGGGCGTCATCGCCGCACCGGAGTACGCCGAGCTCGGCTTCCGCTGCCAGGTGCACGCCGCACCGCAGATCGACTGGGAGTCGATGATCGACCGCCGGGCGCTCCGGTTCCTGGCCCAGGGCACCGGCTTCGCCCATATCGCCATGGAGCAGGCGATCGCCGACGCCGGGCTGGAAGAGGCGGACGTCTCTCACGAGATGACCGGCCTGATCGTGGGCTCCGGCGGCGCCTCGACCCGCGCCATCGTCGAGGCCGCCGAGACCGCCCGCGCCAAGGGCCCCAAGCGCGTCGGGCCGTTCGCGGTGCCCAAGGCGATGAGCTCGGGCCCGTCGGCGACGCTGTCGACCTGGTTCAAGATCAAGGGCCTTAACTTCTCGATCTCCTCGGCCTGCGCCACCTCCACCCACTGCATCGGCGTTGGCTACGAGCAGATCGCCATGGGCAAGCAGGACGTGGTCTTCGCCGGTGGGACGGAGGAGCTGGACTGGACGCTTTCGGTGCTGTTCGACGCCATGGGCGCCATGAGCTCCAACTTCAACGACCGTCCGGCCGTGGCCAGCCGGGCCTACGACGCGGACCGCGACGGCTTCGTGATCGCCGGCGGCGCCGGGATCCTGGTGCTCGAGGAACTGGAGCACGCTAAGGCCCGCGGCGCGAAGGTCCTCGGCGAGATCGTGGGCTACGCGGCCAACTCCGACGGCTTCGACATGGTGGCCCCCTCGGGCGAGGGCGCCACGCGCTGCATGAAGCTGGCCATGAAGGGCGCCGGCGGCCGGACCATCGACTACCTGAACCCGCACGGCACCAGCACGCCGGTGGGCGACATCAAGGAGATGGAAGCCGTGCGCGCCGTGTTCGGCGACAAGCCGCCGCTGATCTCGTCCACCAAGTCGCTGACCGGCCACAGCCTGGGCGCGGCCGGCGCGCAGGAGGCGATCTACAGCCTGCTGATGCTGCAGAACGGCTTCGCCGCCGAGAGCGCCAACATCGAGACGCTCGACCCGGCCTTCGCCGACCTGCCGATCCTGCGCAAGCGCGAGGACCGGCAGCTGGAGACCGTGATGAGCAACAGCTTCGGCTTCGGCGGCACGAACGGCTGCCTGGTGATGGCCCGCGTCTGATTCCGGCGCCATCCCGGAAGCCACGCAGCGGCTGTCCGGGACCCATAGACACGAGCGTCGCCGATCGAATGCGGCGGTGACGGCGAGGCCAATCTTGCTCAACCTGAGTCTATGGGTCCCGGTATTCGCTGCGCGAAACCAGGATGACACCTGAGGGCGGATCGGCCACAAACCGGCAACACGCCAGGGAGAGCGCCACGTGGCCGACGACTATCAGATGCCCAAGGGCGAGCTCATGCGCGGCAAGCGCGGGATCGTCACCGGAGTCGCCAACCACCAGTCCATCGCCTGGGGCGTCGCCTGCCAGTTGGCCGCCCAGGGCGCCGAGATCGCCTTCCTGCACCTGCCGGGCATGGAGCGCCGCGTCCAGCCGCTGGCCGAGAGCATCGGGGTCAAGGTGCTGGCCCCCATGGACGTCACCGACGACGCCTCGATGGATGCGGCCTTCGCCACCGTGCAGAAGGCCTTCGGGACCATCGACTTCTTCGTCCACTCCATCGCCTTCGCCAACAAGGACGAGCTGACCGGCTCGTTCGTGGACAACACCACCCGCGCGGGCTTCCTGCGGGCGATGGACATCTCGGCCTTCAGCTTCGTGGATTGCGCGCGCCGCGCGGCGGCCATGATGCCCGAGGCGGGCGGCTCGATCATCACCATGACCTTCATGGGTTCGGAGCGGGCGTTCCCGAACTACAACACCATGGGCGTCGCCAAGGCCGCGCTCGAGGCGGCGGTGCGCTATGCGGCGCGCGACCTCGGTCCCCGGCGCATCCGGGTGAACGCCGTGTCGCCCGGCGCGGTCAGGACCCTGTCGCTGGCCGGCATCACGGGCGGGCGCGGCATGCTGGCCAAGGGCCGCTCGCTCTCGGCCATGAAGGAGAATGCGTCGATGGAGGGCGTCGCCGGCTACTCCCTCTGGCTGCTCTCGGACCTCGGCCTGTCGACGACCGGTGAGGTGGTGCACGTGGACGCCGGCTTCCACATCATGGGCTTCGCGGAGGACGAAGAGGCCCCGGCCGCAAGCTAGGCGGCGTA
>Ga0207704_10001405_pt1 | contig 10755 bp, 10 predicted proteins | sample KBSMisM12_FD_184308 | JGI IMG/M metagenome (GOLD analysis project Ga0207704, IMG submission 184308) | Miscanthus rhizosphere microbial communities from Kellogg Biological Station, Michigan, USA - KBS Miscanthus M1-2 (SPAdes) (version 2) | ecosystem: Host-associated > Plants > Roots >...
ACAACCACTTCTCGCCCGACCGTGTCGGGCGCCCGGCGTGCAATGTCCGGAAGTCCGGCGCGCCGGCGCCATCGACGTTGGCGAACAGCAGCGCGTCGCCGGGCTGGCCGCGATAGCTGAGTTTCAGCTCCGGGAACTCGGTCTCGCCGCCCTCGAAGCCGGTGTTCAGATAGATCAGGAAGGTGCCGAGCCGCTGGCCGAGTCTCGCCAGCTCCGGCGCGTACGCCTCATTGCCGGGGTCGAGGAAATCGTAGTGCGGGCGGAAGGTCTGGCCGGGCGCGTAGTGCAGGACCTGCGGCGACTCCAGCCGCTCCTCCTTCGAGCCGGCCGCGAGCGCGATGCGGGCGCGGATGGCGACGATCACCAGGTCGAAGTCCTTCACGAGGAAGCCGACCATGCTGTTGTTGCGGGAGTCGTTCAGCCGCCGGCCGCCCTTGTCGTCGTAGGTCTCGGCCCGGGCCAGGCGGCCGGCCGCGCGGCTGATCAGCCAGTCGCAGGCGGCCTGCGGCAGGAACCCCGGGAGGCACTGGATCGCGGGATCGGCCAGCAGCACCTGCCGCGACGCCGGCGGATCCGGCGGCCCCTCGAGGCCGGCTTTCGACAGCACCTCGAGCTGGGACTCGGCGAAGGCCGAGCCCAGCTTGGCGGCCCGGCGCAGCCGCTCCAGCGCCTCGGGCCAGCTGGCGGGCTCGCCTCGGCCCAGCGCCGCGGCGACGGCGGTCAGCGCCATGGCGTCACCGTCGCCGGCCTGCGCACGCTCGTGCAGCGCCTGAAGCGGGGTCTGGGTCATGGCGCATGCATAGTCGATGCGCCGGACGCCGGGAACGGCTGCGAGAGCTGCTGACCTAGAACCCGTAGCTCATCGGGCGCTCGACCGGCCGGCCGTCGGCCAGGCGCACGACGCCCACGATGCAGCGCACCAGCGCCCACAGCCACGCCAGGAAGCAGACGACGCCGCCGGCCCACATGAACGGGATGCCGATCAGGATGAAGGTGAAGGGGAGGCTCACCAGCATGATCGCGCCACCGATGATCATCCAGATCAACGACACCCAGAAGGTGCGGATCACATAGGTGTAGTGAGTTTGCATCACCGGTCCCGCCCCGCCGCGCATCACATAGGCCATGATCAGGCCGATGAGCAGCGTCAGGCCGTGGAACAGGCCCAGGATGTAGAGCGCATAGACCACCGCCGGCATGGCGCGGTCTTCGGTCGTGGGGTAACCCGCCCCATAGGTCATCGAAGTCGTCTCCTCGAATTCGCCCGGATCATGCGCTCAGCGAACGCCGGCGCGCCAGATAAGGATTTGTAATCCAGTCGAACTTGATTTCGGTCTGCGCCTGCCTACCGCAAGCCGACTCCGCTAGCCCCGCTCGACCGTCAGTTCCACCCCGGCCGCCACCGCGTCGGGAGCGAGCGCCAGCGGCTTCTCCACTCGCACCCGCGCGCGGGTGACGCGCGGGTCGGCAAGGCAGGCCTGGGCCAGGCGCTCGGCGAAGGTCTCGACAAGTTCGATGTGGCCGCCGCCGGCGATCTCGCGCGCCGCGGCCAGGATGGTCTCGTAGTTCAGGGTCTCGGAGAGCCGCTGAGCGCCGGCGCTGGGCACGTCCAGTTCCACGTCGATGACCAGCGGCTGCACGCGGCCGATCTCGTGGCGGTAGACGCCGATCTCGGCCTGCACCTTCAGGCCGGTGACGAACACCTTGGTCATGGCGGTGCGCGGCGCGGACGCCATCCCTTAGCCGCCCCGCGCCAGGTGCTGGCCGGCGTCGACGGCGATCATCTGGCCGGTCACCGAAGGCGCGTCGATCAGGTAGCGCAACGCCTGGGCGATCTCGGCGGGGGTCGCCGGACGGCCGAGCAGGGTGGCGGCGGCCTCGGCCTCGAACGTCGCGGCGTCCTGGTGGATCGAGGGCAGCGTCGGGCCGGGCCCGATGCCGTTGACCCGGATCCGCGGCGCCAGCGCCTGGGCGAGCATCCGCGTAGCGTCCCAGAGGGCCGACTTCGACAGCGAATAGGAGAAGAACTCCGGCGCCGGGTTCACCACCCGCTGGTCCAGGATGTTGACGATCTGGCCCTCGCGGCCGGCGGGCAGGCGCCGCGCAAACGCCTGGGCCAGGACCAGCGGACTGCGCAGGTTGGTCTCCATGTGCGCGTCCCACGAGGCGCGGTTCATGTCCTCGAAGGCGTCCTCCTCGAAGACGCTGGCGCAGTTGACGAGCAGGGTGATCGGCCCGAGCTCCTGCTCGGCCTCGCCGACCAGGGCCACCGTCTCGGATTCCTTGCGCAGGTCGCAGGTCACGATGGCGGAGCGGCGCCTGAGCGCGCGCACCTCGGCGGCGGCGGCCTGCGCCTCGTCGTCGACCGTGCGGACGTGGATGGCGACGTCATAACCGGCGTCGGCGGCGGCGGCGACAAGGGCGCGGCCGATGCGCCGCGCGCCGCCGGTGATCAGCGCCGCCCCGCGTTCAGCCATGGCGTGGCGCCGTTCTCAAGGCCTCAGTCGAACCGGCCGAACTCGACGCGATTCAGGACCGCGATGACGAGAACGAAGAGGACGATGGCGATGGTCGCGGGGCCGAACATGGGTCGCTCCGATGGATGTCAGCTGCGGGCTTTATCGAGACGCGGCTCCACCCGCAAGGCGTTCGCGGTCCGCGCCTGCAGCCCACGAACCGGCCGAACAATCTAGAGTGGTGTCATCACCCAGGGTGAATATTCCCCAATTTTGCGAGGCGCCAGGCCAGCGGACAAGGCCGCGACGAGAGTCACTCGTCGACGGGAGTTCCTCGATGCCTAGCCCCACGTTCCAAGCGACATCAGTCGCCGCCTTGCTGGCGGCGGCCCTCAGCCTCGGCCTGGCCGGCGCGGCCAGCGCCGACCAGTCCACCGCGACGATCCGCGGCCAGGCCGTCAACGGCCAGAGCCTCAACGACACCCAGACCGGCGGTGTTCTGTTCGGCGCAACCGCCTCGCAGTTCATCACCGACAACCATGGCAATCCGCTGGCCTTCCAGCAGATCACCGCCAGCACGCGCTCCACCTTCGACTCCAGCGTCATCGCCTTCACCCAGGCGGTGAACGCGCTGAGCCCGATCGGCAACGCCGGGACATCGATCGCTCTGACCGACGCCACCGCCACCTTCGCCGACAGCATCACGATCAACGGCGCGCCGGACACCGTGGGCCGGACGGTGCGGCTGTCCGGGACGCTGATCCTGGACAACGATCCGCCCCAGCACACCCAGCAATTCAGCCAGAGCGGCGCGGCTGCGGGCGCCAATATGATCAACGAGGTCGGCGTGCACGTCAGCGGCTCCGGGGTCCAGTCCGGCGTCTATGGCGGCACGCTGTTCGGCGCCTTCGACAGCACGTTCGCGCCCGGCCACGTCGACACCATCACCGACCCCACCATCAACGCCATCGGCTTCCAGATGGACGTCGTGATCGGCCAGGCCACGCCCGTCTTCTTCACCCTGGAGGAGATCTCCAACTCGATCCTGGCCGATCCCAACGGTCGCGCCGCCGAACTGGCCACTCTGGTCGACGCCTACACGCTGCGGTGGGGCAACGACCTCCAGTTCAGCCTGCTGGACAGCCATGGCCAGGACACCCATCGCCAGTTGCGCGGCCTCAGCGTCGACTCGTCGACCGGGTTCAATTTCTTCGATGGCGTGACTTCAGGCTCAGGCGTCCCGGAGCCGACCGCCTGGTCTCTGATGATTGCCGGCTTCGGCGGCGTCGGCGCCACGCTGCGCCGCCGCCGCACTGTGCTTGCCGCCTAGCGCCGCTTGCGTCCAAGGTCCTCCGCGCCTAGGGCCTGATGAGTTCAGCTCGAAACGAGCTGAACTCTGAATCAGGCCCTACTCATTTGATTCTAGAGCACGATTCAGCGGTCGGGCGAATCCGCCTGACCCCATCGTGCTCTGCCGCGGAGGACCCCATGACGCTCGCCCCGATCCCGACCGCCGCCTTCACGAAGATCGCCGTCGGCATCGACCGGCCGGAAGACGTGGTGGTGGGCAAGGACGGCCGCGTCTTCGCCTCCGACCACCAGGCCGCGGTGGCCGAGATCTTCCCCGACGGGTCCTTCAAGCGGCTGGGGCCCAAGGGCGGCGCGCCGAACGGGATCAACATGGACCGCCAGGGCCGGATCCTGATCGCCAACTTCGGCATCTATGACCGCGAGGACGGCCCGCTGCAGCGGTTCGACCCGGCCACCGGCGTGCATGAGACCCTGCTGTCGGAGGTGGGCGGCAAGCGGCTGACCAGCGCCAACTATCCGGTGATGACGCAGGACGGCTGCATCTGGTGCGCCAACTCCACCCACGCCGAGACGTGGCCCCAAGCTTTGGACGGGCGCACCGACGGCTTCATCTTCGTGCTGCGGCCGGACGGCTCGTCCGCCATCGTCGCGGAGGGGCTGAAGTTCCCGAACGGCCTGGCGCTCTCGGCCGACGAGGCGACCCTCTACTGCGCCCAGACCAGCGGCGCCGACGTCATGGCCTTCCCCATCCTGCCCGGCGGCAAGCTGGGTCCAGGCTACCGCTACGGTCCCATCCTGGGGACGCTCAACCGCCCCGGGGAGCCGCCCAACTCCGTCGAGACGCTGGGCTACACCGACGGCGTCGGCATGGACGCCGACGGCAATCTCTGGGTCTGCCTGCCCGGCGCCAACAAGGTCGTGGCCATCCTGCCAAGCCTGGAGGTGGTGACCGTGATCCACGATCCGGGCGGCGAGACCGTCAATCACCCGACCAACGTCACCTGGGGCGGAGCGGACCTGAAGGACCTCTACATCGGCTCTATCCGCGCGGGCTATGTGCTGAAGGCCCGCTCCCCCGTGGCCGGCCTGCCGCTGATCCATCAGCGCTGACGCAGGGTTAGGGCTTGGCGGACCGCCGGCTTTAGGGAATCTGTCTTCCGCACTTAACGCCGATCACTAGAATGGATCCCGAAGCCGGGAGAGCCCCCTCCTCCGGCGCCTGCCCAAAACGAACGACTTCGGAGGACGTCATGCGCGAGTACCTCAAGTTCTATATCGATGGTCAGTGGGTGGAGCCCACCGAACTCAAGACGCTGGACGTCGAGAACCCGGCCACCGAGGAAGTCGCCGGCAAGATCGCCGTCGGCAACGCCAAGGACGTCGACAAGGCCGTCGCCGCCGCGAAGAAAGCCTTCCCCAGCTGGTCGCAGACCACCCGCGAGGAGCGGATCGAGGTGCTGGGCCGCATCCTGGCCGAATACCAGAAGCGCTTCGGCGACCTGGCCACCGCGGTCACCGAGGAAATGGGCGCGCCGTCGTCGCTGGCTCAGCGGGCCCAGGTGCCGATCGGCATGGGGCACCTCTCCACCGCCATCGAGGTCCTGAAGACCTTCAAGTTCGAGGAAGACCGCGGCCCGACGATGATCGTCAAGGAGCCGATCGGGGTCTGCGCGTTCATCACCCCCTGGAACTGGCCGCTGAACCAGATCGTCTGCAAAGTCGCCCCGGCCATCGCCACCGGCTGCACCATGGTGCTGAAGCCGTCGGAAGTGGCGCCGTTCTCGGGCCAGATCTTCGCCGAGATCATGCATGCCGCCGGCGTGCCGGCCGGCGTGTTCAACATGGTGCAGGGCACCGGCCCCGAGGTGGGCGCGGCGATGTCCAGCCATCCGGACGTGGACATGGTCTCCTTCACCGGCTCGACCCGGGCGGGGATCGAGGTGGCCAAGGCCGCCGCGCCGACCGTCAAGCGCGTGGCTCAGGAGCTGGGCGGCAAGAGCCCGAACATCGTCCTGGACGACGACGCCTTCGCCAAGGGCGTCGGCCGCGGCGTGGCCTCGATGATGCCGAACTCCGGCCAGAGCTGTAACGCGCCCTCGCGCATGCTCGTGCCGAAGAAGCGCATGGACGAGGCGATCGCGGTGGCCAAGGAGACCGCCGCCGGCGTCACCGTCGGCGACCCGAACGGCAACAGCCAGCTGGGCCCGGTGGTCTCCAGGACCCAGTTCGACAAGATCCAGAAGCTGATCCAGTCCGGCATCGACGAGGGCGCGACCCTGGTCATCGGCGGCACCGGCCGGCCCGAGGGCCTGGACAAGGGCTACTATGTGAAGCCCACGGTCTTCGCCAACGTGACCAACGACATGACCATCGCGCGCGAGGAGATCTTCGGGCCGGTGCTGTCGATCCTGGGATACGACAACGTCGACCAGGCGATCGATATCGGCAACGACACCGAGTACGGCCTCGCCGCCTACGTGCAGGCGGGCGACCTCGACAAGGCCCGCAAGGTCGCCGCGCGCCTGCGCGCCGGCCAGGTGTCGATCAACGGCGGCGGCGGCGACATGACGGCGCCGTTCGGCGGCTACAAGATGAGCGGCAACGGGCGCGAGTGGGGCGACTTCGCCTTCCACGAGTTCCTGGAGACCAAGGCGATGCTCGGCTACGCGCCCAAGCCGGCGGCCGAATAAGCCTGCTCGATACGGATCGTGAAAGGGCCGCCCCCGGGCGGCCCTTTTGCTATGCGCTGAGCGCGTGGCGACGCCGCAGCGCCGCGCCGGCCAAGCCGAAGCCCGCGATCATCAGGGCCCACGGCGCAGGCTCAGGCACGCCCGGGGCAGCCGGGGGCGCCAATGGGTCGATGAAGCGGTTGTCCACCAGCCAGTCGCCGGCGTTGGCGGTGACCCCGTCGTCGAGCAGGAAAGCGGTCGGGGCGAACTTGAAGCTGTGGGCGCCGAGATCGGCCAGCCCGTGGGCGCCCGGCCCGCTCGCCGCCGCGGTCGTCTCGATCAGCATCGTGAAAAGGACGGGCGAGTTCAGCGGCACGGTCACGAACCCGGTGCGCATGTGCAGGCCGGTGTCTGCGCCCAGCGTGCCGCCCTCGAACACGTAGCCGCTGTTGAAGAAGCCGAAGAGGCCGTCCTGGTTCAGCCCTTGGCGCAGGTCGAAGTCGCCGCCCGCGAAGCTGGTGAAGACGCGGAAGAAGCCGCCGCCGTTGACCGCGCCTTCCAGCAGCCCGTCGAGGAACAGGTCGGCGGCCACCGACGCGGTCGTGGCGGTCGGATTGGTCGAGGTGAAGGTGATGATGTCGTCGAACCGCGCCTCGGCGCCGTTCTTGGCGACCAGGCTGTCGCCGTTGTGGCTGTCGGCGCGGGCGTCGGCGCCGAGGTGGCCGGGCGCGGCGACGGCGCCGGCGATCGCCGTGCCGATATCTGCGCGCGAGCACACCGCTTCCTGATGCACGATGCCCGATCCGCTTTTCGGGCCCACCTCGCCGACGCAGCTTTGGGTCGCCGAGTCGCTGTTGGGCCCGACGAAGGTGCTCTGGGTTGACGCCGCCGCCGGCCAGGCGAACGCGGCTGAGGCCGCCGTCGCGAGTAGGAGTGAAAGCTTGCGAGGCATGACCTGCCCTCCGCGTGGAGTTGCCCGACTGGCCGCCAGCTAACTCCACCCTCGGTTGCTCCGACATTGGCCGAATGGCCTAGCCCGATGGCCCATCCCATTGCGCCGCTCGCCGGGGAGGCGAAGATGGCGCGGGCGTCGGAGGAAAGAGCGCATGCCGCGCGCATGGCCGGTGCATCTGCTGGCGATGCTGGTCCAGGTGGGCGTCACCGCCTATGGGATCTGGGTTCTCGGCCCTGCCCTTCCGGACGCCGTCCGCACAGTGCTGTTCAGCCTGCTGGCGGCGCTGGTCGTGGTCTGGTGGGGCCTGATCTTCGCCTGGGCCGCGGCGAGGAAGCTAGGCCGGGGCTTCAGCTGGCGGCGGACGAACTGGGCGATCTCCTGGCTGGGGAACGCCGCCAACATCGCGGGGTTCTGGATCGTCGCGCCCTACAGCCCCGACGCGCTGATCCTGCTGCTGGCCGCCTTCGCCTACGCCAACGTCACCGTCCAGGTGCTGAGCTCGATCCAGCGGCCGCCCGCCTCCGAGGGCTGGGTCCTGACGCCGCTCGCCATCCCCATCTCGCTCGCGCTGTACGCCGCGACGCACCTCGACCGCTACCTCGCGCCTCTGATCCCCTATTCGGTGGCCTATGCGGTGGCGATGCAGCTGGTCCGCCGCCGGGTGCAGCACGCCGTCAACGAGACCTACGCCTCGCAGAAGACGGCCGAGGCGGCGCTGGTGCGGGTGGCGGCCGAGCGCGATGCGCGCAGCCGCTTCCTGGCCTCGGCGGGGCACGACCTGGGCCAGCCGCTGCAGGCGGCACGCCTCTTCTTCGACCAGATGCTGCGCAGCCGCGCCGGCCCCCAGCACGAGGCGGCGCAGGCGAGGCTGCGCTGGGCGCTGGACGCCACCGAGCCGATCCTCAGCCAGATCCTGGAGCATTTGCGGCTCGAGGGCGGATCGGTCGAGCCGCATTTCGCCGCCGTCCCGGCCGGGCCGCTGATCGCCCGCATCGCCGAGTTGAACGAGCCCGCCGCGCGGCTGGCGGACGCCCGGCTGGTGGCGATGCCGTCCCGGCTCTTCGTGCATGCCGACCCGGCGCTGGCCGAGCGCGCGCTCTCCAACCTGGTGGCCAATGCGATCCGACATGCCAAGGCCCGGCGCATCCTGATCGGCGCGCGCCGCCATGGCGAGACGGTGCGCCTGTGGGTCATCGACGACGGCGTGGGCGTCTCCGAGGCCGATGCGGCGCGGCTGTTCGAGGACTTCGTGCAGGGCTCCGACCACGGCGATGAGATTCGCGGCGGCTTTGGGCTGGGCCTGGCGTCCGCCCGGCGCATGGCCGGGCTGATGGGCGGCGCGGTCGGCCTGGACCGCGATTGGCGCGGCGGAAGCGCGTTCTGGCTTGAACTTCAGCCCGCCGCTGCGAAAGCTTCCGCCTCGAAGTCCGCGGCCTGACGCGCGGACTGAGGCGGGCCCAGCGCGCATGAAGTCGTGCCTGATCTGCGACGACCACGCGATGATGCGCGAGGCCCTGGCCGGCGCGGTCGCGCTGGGCTGGCCCGACGCGGCGGTGAGCCAGGCCGGCGACTTCCCGCAGGCCTGGGCCGCGGCCGCCGCGGGGCCGGACCTGATCATTTCCGACCTGGTGATGCCGGGCGCCGGCCCCGTCGACGGCGTGCGCCGGCTGCGCGAGATCGCGCCCAGGAGCCCGATCCTGGTGGTGACCGGCAACGAGGCGGACGACGTCCTGATCTCGCTGCTCGAACTCGGCATCGCCGGCTTCGCGCCCAAGACCTCGAAGAGCGAGATCATCGAGGCGGCGATCCGGCTGGTGCTGGCGGGCGGCCGCTACCTGCCCCCGCGCATCGCCGAGATCGCGGTCGCCCGGTCCGCCGGCGCGACCGGCGCGCAGATCGCGGCGGGGCCGCGGCTGACCGAGCGGCAGGGCGACGTCCTGAAGCTGACGGCGCTGGGTCAGTCGAACAAGGAGATCGCCCGCGAGCTCGACCTCTCGCCGGCCACGGTGAAGGCGCACATCGCCGCGGCGATCGCCGCCCTGGGCGCCGTCAACCGCACCGAGGCGGTGGTGCGGGCTCGCGAGCTGGGTCTGATCTAGATTTCCGGGCGGCGCCGGGCCTGTGCCCAGGCCAGGATGGCCATGCCGACCAGCGTCGAGATCAGCGAACCGCCGAGGACGCCCAGCCGCACCTGCGCCTGGTCCGACGGATCGCCCGGCGGGAAGGCCAGCTGGCCGATGTAGAGGCTCATGGTGAAGCCGATCCCGCAAAGGAACGATAGGCCGAGCAGCTCGACCCACTTGGCTCCCGTCGGCCGGCGCGCCAGCTTCAGACCCATCACGGCCGACGCCGCGCCGAACACGCCCAGCGGCTTGCCGATCGCCAGGCCCGCCGCCACGCCCAGGGCCACGGGTCCGAACAGCTCCTTCAGGCCCACGCCGCTCACCGAGAATCCCGCCGCCGTGAAGGCGAAGAGCGGCAGGATCAGGAAGGCGACATAGGGGTGCAGGCTCTCCATCAGGTCTTCCAGCACGCCGGGCCGCCCGGGCTTGCGCGCGCCGAGCGGGATCGTCGCGGCCGCCGCCACGCCGGCGACAGACGGCGAGATCCCCGACTTCAGCGTGAAGCCCCAGACCAGCAGGAAGCCGACGCCGTAGAACAGGTAGGGCGCAGCGCGCCAGCGGCCTATCAGCGCCATCAGGGTCAAGACGACCAGCGCGCCCACGGCCTGCAAGACATCCAGGTGAGCGGTGAACATCACGCCGATCAGGCCGACGGCGCCCAGGTCGTCGACGATGGCCAGGGTCAGGAGGAAGATGCGCAGGGTCGGCGGCAGCCGGGGCCCCGCCACCGCCAGGGCGGCGAGCGCGAAGGCGATGTCGGTGGCGACCGGCGTGGGCCAGCCTTGCATCGCCCCGCCCGCGCCGCCGTTGAACGACAGGTAGACCAGCGCCGGCCCGACCATGCCGCCCAGGGCCGCCAGCACCGGCAGAGCCAGGCGCCGGGGATTGGCCAGCTCGCCACGGACGATCTCGTATTTGATCTCCAGGCCGACGACGAAGAAGAAGATCGCCATCAGGCCTTCCTTGACCCACTCGAGCACGGAAAGCGTCTCGTGGAAGGCGCCGAGCTGGACAGTGATCGGGTGCTCGATGAAGCCGAAGTAGACCCCGGCCCAGGGCGAGTTCGCGAGCACGATGGCCAGGCCGGCGGCGGCCGCCAGGATGGCGCCCGACGCGCTTTCGGTCCGCAGGAAGTCGAGCGTGATCCGCTTGGCCATGGCTTCGGTTAGCATGGTCATCAGCCGGTCGCTAAGCTATCCGACAAGAAGCGCCCGCGAGAGGCGACGGAGGACTTCATGCGA
>Ga0207704_10001409_pt1 | contig 10739 bp, 7 predicted proteins | sample KBSMisM12_FD_184308 | JGI IMG/M metagenome (GOLD analysis project Ga0207704, IMG submission 184308) | Miscanthus rhizosphere microbial communities from Kellogg Biological Station, Michigan, USA - KBS Miscanthus M1-2 (SPAdes) (version 2) | ecosystem: Host-associated > Plants > Roots > Rhizosphere...
GGATTTATGCCGCCGGCGGCCAGCCAGTAGCGGACCCACAGGTCGTGCGTGCCGCCCCGGAACGTCATAGCGACCTTGGCGATGTTGTTCGCGCCCTTCAGTTGGGCGAAGCGCTGCTTCGCGCCCGCGCTGTTCAGCCCCACCTTCACTGTCTTCAGGTCGTTGCCGACGCTGATCGCTTGGCCGTTGAGGTTCAGGCGGGCGAGGATGTTCATCGGCAGCGGCTTGCCGCCGGTGGCCTGGCCGGTGGCGAGCAGGTAAGGCAGCGGCGACAGGATGTGGCTGCCGTCGATGCCGCCGCCGGCCGCACCCAACACCAGGTTGTCGCGCACGCCGGCCCAGGACGCCTGTTTCAGCACCTCAACATCCGGCATGCCGTACTTGGCGAAGAACCCGCGCTCCTTGGCGATGATCAGCGGCGAGGCGTCGGTGAGAGCGATGAAGCCCAGTCGAGCCTTGGCGACCTCGGGGCCCGGGCCGGCCGCGAAGGCTCCCGATGGCAGCAGGGTCCGGGCGGCGGCGAGCGTGGCTGCGGCCGACAGCGCGCCGCGGCGCGTGAGACCCGATCGTTGAACGGTCATTGGGGCGACCCCTCCTAGAGCTTGTATTCGAAGAAGACCCAGACCTTGGTCCGGGAGGCCGGCGGCGCGGCCGAGCCCGGCGGCGTTTTGTCCACGCGCTCGAAGTCGGCGTACTTGAGGGCCGCCGTGAGCTTGGGCGTGATCGCGGCCTGCACCTGGGCGTCCCACTCGTGGGCCAGATGGGCCCCTGTGCGCTCGTCGGCGAAGTCGTGGTAGCGGACGATGACGTCGGTGTTGGACCAGTAGGCCGCCTTGAAGCGCGGCTTCAGGTTCAGGGTGACGTTGAAGTCCTTCAGCCCGTCAACGAAGCCCTTGTTGCCGCCCAGCGGCTGAACCCAGGCGTCGGCCCAGCCCTGGAAGGCATGGGTGGTGGCCAGAGGCGTCGTGAACCCGCGCGTCCCGTTGCCCTGCAGCACCTCGTACGACGCCTTGAGCGTGTAGATGTCGTAGGTCGCCGCGACGTCGCCGCCCCAGTAGTCCAGGTCGTAGGCGGGCGTGTTGTGGCGGTAGTCGCTCTGCCGGGCCCAGGTCGCGTTGTAGGCCAGCTGGTAGAGACCGAGCCACGACTTGCCGGACGCCTTGACGCCCCGGGTCAACGAGGCGTTGGCCGCGGAATTCGAGAAGTCGAGCGCGTAGACAAAGCCTTCCAGCCGCAACTGTTCGGCAGGAGACCAGGTGGCGTTCACCAGGTGGCTATCTGACCGCCAGTCGCGCAGCTCGCCCAGGATGCGGTTGACCCGGGTGACGTAGGCGTAGACCAACCGGAAGCGGCCGTAGGCGGCGTCGACGCGCGCGGCGTCGAAGGTCTGTTCGTCCTGCCGCCAGCCCACATTGCCCACGAACCGCTGGTCGTCGATCAGGACCCGCTGCCGGCCGAACGTGACGCCCAACGCCGGGCTCGCCGTCCAGGCCAGCTGCAACCGGTTGAGCTCGGTCATCTGCGGGTCGTTGATCAGGGGGTACTTGGACTTGTCGGCGCCGTTCAGCGGAGGCGTCGTCGCACCCGGCACATTGACCGCGAACCGCTCGGGCCCGAGCTGGCGGACGTCCTCGAACTCCAGTAGGCCGCGCAGGCCGTGCCAGTCGCCGGTCTCCCAGCCGAGGCGCGTCCGGAAAGTGGCGGCCTCGGCGTTTCGGGTGAGAACGGCGCTCTTGGCCTGGTCGACGTATTCGTAGCGGGCGCGCGCCTCGAGAAGCAGCCGCCCGCCTGCGATCGCGTCGCTGATCGTCGCCGGGGCCTCGGCCGGGGCCGGCGCGGCGGCGGCCGGTGGCGCTGTGACAGCCTGCGGGGTCGCATCGGTAAGCGCGTCCGCCGGCGGCGTCGGCGGCGGCTCCGCCTGCGCCGCGGCCGCCCCGGGGAACGCGAGCGCCGCCCATCCCACACCCGCGCAGAGCGCGCGCCTCAACTGCTTCATGGCTCAATCCCCCAAGCCGGAAAAAGAAAAGCGCCCGCCGGGGTTTCCCCCTGCGGACGCCGGTGTCCCTGCAAGCCGACGCAGTCGCTGCGCCGTCGACCTATTTGTGGCCGGCGCGGGACGTCATTGCCCCGCGCTGTCGAGCTTGAAGGCGCCACGCTCCTGGTTGCGCCGCAACACGGACAGCCTCCGTCACCCCGGCAAACCCGCGTTTTCTGGATTTCTGTGCACGCCGTGCGCAGCTCTTCCTGCTGCAACGCACAATTTCTGGGCGCTTAGTCGCGCCCGGCGCGGCTCAGGGGCGCGCTGGCCGCCTGCGCCGACGCCTCCGCCATGCGGAAGGTCCCGGCGCCGCCGAATCCGGCCAGGACCTCGAGCGGCTCGGGCCTGGGCAGTCCGAGATCTGCGGCGGCGCGCTCGTAGAGATCGATCCGGTAGACCCGCGCAGCGAGGGACGGAATGTCGGTGCGCGCGTCGATGTGCCCCCAGCGCATCATCTGGCTGAGCAGCCAGGCGGCGCGGATGGGCAGCGGCGCGTTCGCGCCGTCGGCGAAGAAGACCATGTCGGACAGCGACGCCGCGATCACGGCCGCGGGCGCGCCGACGTTGTGAGGCAGGGCGAGCAGGGCCGCCAGCTCGTCGCGGTTCTCCGGCGCCTCGACCCATTCGGCGGCCCGCAGCTGGGCGCGTACCAGCGCCTGCAGTGCTTCCGGATGGGCGCGGGCCCACGCCTCAGTCACGCCGAACACCTTGTCCGGCGTGCGAGGCCAGAGCTGCGAGCTGCGGAGCAGAATCACGCCGGCGCCGGCCGCCTCCGCCGCGGTGTCCCAGGGCTCGGTCACGCAGAAGCCCTCGACGACGCCCCCGGCCAGCAGCTCGTTCATCCGCGACGGCGGCGCCACGGTAAGCCGCACGTCGCGGTCGGGATCGACGCCCGCCGCCGCCAGCCAGTCGCGGAGCAGGTAGTTGTGTACGGAGTGCGGGAAGACGACGGCGAAGGTGATGGGGCTCGCGCCCTCGTCGCGCCGCCGCGCCACCAGCCGCGCCAGTCCCTCCGCGCCAGGCCCTGGGCCGACGGCGGCGGCCAGCCGCGACGAGACTGTGATCGCCGGCCCGTTCAGGTTCAGCGCCAGCGGCACAGTGATCGGCGTCGCCTCCACGCCGGCCGCCCCCAGAGTCATGGCCAACGCCAGCGGCGCGAGGAGGTGCGCCCCATCGAGCTCGCCATAGGCAAGCTTGTCGCGCACTGTCGCCCAGGACGCCTCGCGGTTCAGCTCCACGTCCAGTCCTTCGGCGGCGAAGTAGCCCCTGGCGTGGGCCACGATCGGCAGGGCCGCGTCATTCAGCGCGATGAAGCCAAGCCGCAGCCGTCCGGCGCCATCCATCTAAGCGTCCCCCTTCAGCACGCCGGCGAAGGCCAGCAGGTCAGCCGCCACCGCGCCGAGCGGCCGCCCGGTGTCCATGGAGAGCTTGCGCAGCAGCCGGTAGGCGGCCTCTTCGTCCAGCCCGCGTTCCTTCATCAACAGGGCCTTCGCCCGCTCCACCGAGCGCCGTGAGGCGAGGTCCGCCTTGGCCTTCTCGAGGTCCTGGCGCAGCTGGTTCATCAGCTGAAACCGGGTCATGGCCGCCTCCAGCACCGAGCGCACCCGTGCGGCGGAAAGGCCGTCGACGACGTAGGCCGAGACCCCGGCCCGCACCGCGGCCTCCGCGAGCCCGGGTTCTGAGCGATCGACGAACATCACCACCGGGCGGGGATTGGCGGCCGTGGTCTCGCGCAGGCTCTCGATAGTGTCGCGGTCGGGGCTGTCGGACGCCACCACGATCACGTCGGGCTGGAACCGCGCCGCCTCGGCCGGGTCGAACCGCGCCGACTGGCGCACCTCCAGGGGCTCGATCCCGGCGAGCCCCTCGGTGACCAGGGCGGCGCGCGCGGGATCGGGATCCACGACGAGCACAAGCATCCCCAAGGGCTAGGAGATCGCGGCCGCGGTTCGCCCATCTTTTCGGCGCCGCAGCATGAGTCCGTGCGTCCCAGCCGCGTTTCCGGTCAGGCGGCGCCCGGACTTTCGGCAGCTTCGTGCGCCGCCAGCTCGGCGAGAAGGGCCGCGCGCTCGTCGGCGGTGTTGGCGCCGCGCAGGCGCGCGACGGCGCCGGGGGGCGGCGCTGGGCGCGCGAGACCGGCGGCCTCGACGAACCGCGCCATCGGCCAGCCGGGCGCCGCCCCCGCCCGTCCGGCCGTCGACAAGTCCACGACCAGTGGCAGGTGCAGGCCGGCATAGGCCGCGCCGGGCGCCGGCGCCGCCAGCAGGGGCCGGAGGTCCCCCGCCCGCACCGTCGGCGCGTCCACGGCCAGCACCAGGGCGCGCTGTGCGCCCAGCCGGTCCAGCCGCGCGAGCCCGGCCAGCACTCCGCCGACCGGCCCGCCGGACGGCGTTTCCTCCGTAACCGCCGGCAGGCCGTAGGCGCGTGCGCCGACCGTAAGGACGCGGTCCGCGCCCAGTGTTCTGGCCAGCGCCGCCAGCCGGTCGACGGCCCTGTGGCCGCCCCAGGCCAGCGCCGCCTTGTCCGCGCCCATCCGCGAAGACGCGCCGCCGACCAGGATCAATGCGCTGAACGCCATGCCGCACCGATGGCCGACCGCGTGGTCGCGGCAACTGGCAAAGCGAGCTGGCCGCGTCTTCGAAGCCTGGCGCCCAGCAAGCGGGCATTGTCTGGCCTAGGCGCCCTGCGCCACCGCTATGACGCCGCCGCCCGGGACGGAGCGGTCGAAGACCACGTAGTTGCCCACGAAGAAGGGCAAGCCCAGGACCGACTGGCCGCCGAAGGCGAAGCCGTCGGGGGTCAGCATGATCACCGCTCGGCCCGGCCCCGCCGCGTCTTCCTGCCAGTAGGCGTTGGGCGGAATGGCGATGGACGCGACGCCGCCGCCGTCCGCCTCGAACGTGAGGACCAGGTCCGGCCACGCCGCGAGGTTCAGCGCCGCCTGGTTCTCGCCGCCCTTGGCCTGCCGCGTCACCGCGGCGGCGAAGACCGGATTGAGCGCCTGGAGGTCCGCGACCACCGCATTGAACAGGTTCTGGTCGAGCTGCAGGTTCGACATTCCGCTGTCGACGAACGCGGTCGAGGCTGCGCTGCTGCCCGGGAACGGCGCCGGCACGGGTATGGGGGCGGCCGCCCCCACCTGCACGGAGAGCAGGTTCACATTGTAGAAGCTCTCGTGCACCACCGCGATCCTGCGGAACGGGCCGCTGTGCAGGTCGTCGGCCTCCATCCCTCCGCCGGCCAGGAACAGGCCGGTGTTCAACGGGTCCGACGCCGGGTTGGCCAGCGCCTGGCGCTGCAGGGCGCGGTTGAGGCGAAACGCGAACTGGCCGCCCAGCAAGCCAGCCGCCGTCAGCTGGTCGAAGAGCGGGGTGATCTGGCGGGGCGCGCCCGGGCCGAGATCGGTCGCGGCGTATTTCGTCAGCCAGGTGTCGGCGGGCATCTGCAGGGCGGTGTTCTTGGGCGAATAGGCCAGGCCCCAGATCCCGGCGGCGGTCCCGAGCCCGGCGCCGCCGTCGTAGATCACCCCGATGTTGGCGTTCGGGAGCGCGATCGGCGCCCCGGGGGATCCCAAGGCGACCGCGCCGGTCACGACTGCGCAGAGGGCGTTCATCGCCGCGTACTGCGCCTGCTGCAGCAGGTTGGTCGTCGTGCAGCCGCTCGCAACCGGATCGAGCGACGTCCCTTGCACGATCAGCATGGCGCTGCCGGTGTCCAGGATGATCTCGGCCGCGACGCCGCCGGCCCCCAACAGGAGCTTGGCCGTGTAGTAGCCGTTCGCGCCCTGGATCGTCGCCGGCAGGCGGATCGACTGCGCCATGTCCCGGCTAGAGCGTCTTCATGTATTCGATCAGGGCGTAGCGATCGTCGTCGGACAGGCCGGCGTTGCCGTAGTTATGGCCGAGGTTGGAATTGCCGTCGATGGCGGCGTTGAACTGGGCGGGCCCGGCGCAGGGCCCCTTGGAGTCGAAGCCCACGTTGATCGGGTCGAACACGCGGCTGCCGACGCAGAAGGTGGTCGGGCGATCCTTGGGCGCCTGCATCAAGGCGTAGAGCGTCGGGACCGAGCCGTTGTGCAGATAGGGCGCGGTCGCCCAGATACCCTGCAGGGGACGGCCCTTGTAGACGAGCAGCGGATAGTGCGGATCGGTCTTGGTCCGCATCGCGCCCAGGCATTGGTTGCGACGCAGGTCCTTGGGGCTCACGCCGGCCAGGCCGACCCGCGGCGGCGCCTGGGGCAGGCTGTTCTTGAGCCCCAGCAGGTCCTTGATCACGGCCTCGGCCAGCTCCTTCTTGTGGCCCAGCATCGAGCCCACGGCGGCGGCCTGCGCCATCGAGACGTTGGCGACCGGATCCGGGAGCGGATCTCCTGCGACGAGGTTCTGCTTCTCGCCCTTGAACGCGCCCGCCTTGGCCTGGTCGAAGGCGGCGTTGCACGCCATCCAGATATCCGTCTGGACATCGTCGAGCGGCGTCAGCGCGGTCGTGAAGCGCTCCGAGGGCGGGTTCCCTGCCTTCGGCACGGTGTGGCACCGGGCGCAGGCGGGGCCGAACAGCTCCTCTCCGCGGGCGACGCTGCGGGCGTAGGCCGGGTTCGCCCTGTCGGTGGTCTGGTTCAGGCCGAACCGCGCCGGCCAGACCGGCGGGCGCAGGCTGCGCAGCTGCTGTTCGATCTGATCCAGCCGATCGATCCGCGCCGAGGACACATATCCTTTCGACCCGACCATCGGCGCGATGGTGAGATCAGAGAAGACGCCCGTGACCTCGCCGGTGTTGCGCACGAGGGCGCCGGGATCGGCGATGCCGAGGAACCGAAGCGGGAAATTCGGCGCGATGCCGTTCCACTCCACCCGGTCGAGCTGGGTCACATTCCAGAGGAACGGATAGCTGACGGGCGCGTCCGACGGATTCGAGGTCTGGTCGCCGTTGGGCAGGGCGGCCAGCGCCACCTTGTTGAAGATATGGCCGATGGCGTCGAGCCGGCCGTACCCGTAGGTCACGGACTGGTCGTCGTTCAGCTTGGCGAGACGCGTGTTCCAATCGACCAGGCTCTTCACGGCTGTCTTCAGTCGCGGCTTGCTCGCCTCGGCCTCGTCGGCGGGCAGAACGGCCGCCGCGAAGCGCGCGAACCTCTGCTCGTCTTCCAGGGTCTGCCGCAGCGCCTTCTCGAGGGACGCCATGAAACCCTGGAAGTCGGCGAGCGTCGGCGCGCCGTCCACGATCAGGGTCTGGGTCGGCTCAGGCTTGCCGTCCGTGAAGCGCAGCTCGACGGCGTTGGTGTGGCAGGCCGAGCAGTTCATGCCCACCCAGGGCTCGGTGGGATGGGGCTTCGAAAGCCAGCTCAGCTTGGTGACGCCGAACTTCGAGTTGTCCTGGCAGTCGGTGACGAACCCGATGGGCAGGTTCGGATCGATGGGGCAGGTCGGGTCCGCGTCCCGCCGCTTGTAGTCCGACGGCAGCAGGTACTTGAACTTCGCGAGATAGGCGGGGTCGATGAACTTGCCGTTGCCCACCGGCGGCGCGTCGCTGGGCTGCTCCAGCGCGTCGATCCACTTTTGCGGGATAAGTCGGGAGCCCTGGTCGGCGACGTACCAGGCGTTGCGCTGGGCGTCCGTCCAGCCGGGTTGCTGACTGGCGCAACCGAGCCCCACGAGCAGCGGCACGATCGCGATCAGAAGTCCGTTGATCCAGCGCATTCCGCCCCTCGCCGCAAAGTTGTGCGGAGGTTCCCACGCCCGGCTTTCGGGTGTCAATTCCAGGAACGCGGGTATTCAGGCCACACATAAATTGGGGGCGGTGGGACGGGGGTATGGCGGTGGCATGTCCGGCGCCGGCTGCTAAGGACGACGCCATGACCGATCCAGACGCGCTGATTGACGGACGCACCAAGGGCCTGCCCCCAGGTTGCGGCGATCTTCCCCTGTCGCAGATCGGTCGGCAGGGGTGGCGCCTGCTGGGCGAGGACCTGCCTCTGCCCGCGGCGATCCTGCGGGAAGACGCCCTGGCCAACAACGGCCGATGGATGCGCGACTTCGTCCAGCGCACCGGCGCCAAGCTCGCGCCGCACGGCAAGACGACGCTCAGCCCACAGCTCTTCGCGCGCCAGATCGCCGACGGCGCCTGGGGGATCACGCTCTCCACGGCGCAGCATGTGAAGGTCGCGCGGATGGCGGGCGTGCGGCGCATCCTGCTCGCCAACGAGACGGTGAGCCCGGTGGAGATCGCCTGGCTGCTGGGCGAACTGCGCGCGGACCCCGATCTGGAGCTCCTGTGCCTGGTGGATTCGACGGCCGGGGTGCGCCGACTGGCCGACGCCGCGGCGGCCCACCCGATCGGGCGGCCACTAGGGGTGTTGCTGGAGGTCGGCTACCCGGGCGGCCGCGCCGGATGCCGAAGCCTGGCCGAGGCGCTGGCCGTGGCCCAGGCGGTCCGTGCGGCGGAGCCCCACCTGGTTCTGAGGGGCGTGGAAGGGTTCGAGGGCCTGCACCAGCACCTGCCGGCGGAGGCGGGCGCCGCCAAGGTCGCCGAGTTCCTGCAGGCCGTGATCGAGGTCGCCGAGCGCATCGATGCGGAGGGGCTCCTGGGCGGCGGCGCGCCCATCCTCAGCGCCGGCGGATCGGCCTTCTACGACATGGTCATGCAGGCCTTTTCCGGGGCCCGGCTCTCGTGGCCGCCTGAGATCATCCTGCGCAGCGGCTGCTACCTGACCCACGACGCGGGTCTCTACGAGCGGTCGTTCAGCGAGGTCCGCGACCGTTCCGCCACCGCGCGCGGGATCGAGGGGCGCTTCCAGAATGCGCTGGAGGTCTGGGCCTATGTCCTGTCGATCCCCGAGCCCCGCCGCATGATCCTCGGCGCCGGGCGGCGCGACTTCGGCCACGACGCGGCCATGCCGACCGCGCTCAAGGTCTTCCGCCCGGGACGCGACAGCGCGCCCCGACCCGCGCCGGCCGGCTGGGAGGTCGTCGGCGTGAACGACCAGCATGCCCACGTGACCTTGCCGCAGGGCGCCGACGTCGCCGTCGGCGACATGGTGGCGCTGGGCGTCTCCCACCCCTGCACCACGTTCGACAAGTGGCGGCTGCTCCTCGTCGTCGACGAGGACTACCGCGTGACCTCGGCCGTCCAGACGTTCTTCTAGCGAGGCTTCGCCGGCGCCGCTGCTCCGTCCTGGCCGGGGTGCAGGTGGCGCTGGAAGAAGTCGTCGGTGGCGTGGAAGAAGCGGATCCACGAGGCGTTGCGCAGCAGGTCGTGGATCTCGTCCGGCAGGACGATCTGCTCGAACTCGACGTGGTGTTTGCGCAGTCCTTCGGCCACCTCCACCGTCTGTGAGAACGGCACGTTGCGGTCATCGTCGGCATGCACCAGCAGGACCGGCGAGGTCCACTTGTCGAGCGTGGCGACGGGCGAGGCGTCGTAGGCGACCTTGGCCGAATTCCGCCCGGTCTCCGGCACCAGGTTGGCGCCCAGCGTGCTCCAGTTGTGGACTCCGGCGTAGTCGACGCCGGCCGCCAGCTGGTCCGAGAACCGCGACAGCCCGAGCGCGGTCATCAGGCCGCCGTAGCTGCCGCCCCAGATGCCGATGCGTTTGGGATCGATGTCGGCGCGCGCCTTGAGGAAGGTGAGCGCGCCCTGGATGTCGTTGAGTTCGCTGGAGCCGGCAGGGCCGAAGTTCTTCGCCTCACGGAAGTTCAAGCCGTAGCCGGTGCCGCCGCGGTAGTTGACCGAGAGCACGACGTAGCCCTCGCTCGCGAGGTACTGGTTCAGTGCGTACATGTAGGCGTAGGCGTCCATCGGATGCCAGCCGAGCAGCATCTGGCGCGTCGGTCCTCCGTGGAAGAACAGCAGGGCGGGCCCCTTGGCTGCGCGGCCGGCCGGCGGCAGGAAGAGCTGGCCGTGGATCTTCAGGCCGTCGGGGCTGTCGAACACCACCTGCTGGGGCTCGGTGAGGCGCGCGGCCGGGAAGTCGGCGGGCATCGCCTGGGGCGCGAGGTCGGTGAGGCGGCCGTCCTTGGCCAGCGCCGCCACGTGCATCGGACGGCGCCAGTCGCCGGCCTGGGTGACGATCTGGCCGTCGCTGGTGACCACCGGGTTGTCCTCGATGGTGGGGCCGCGGGTGAGCTGGCGCGGCGAGCCCCCCTCGGGGGCGACCTCCCAGATGTGGCGGTGATCGATGTCACCCTGGTTGGAGGAATAGACGACGCGTTTGCGGTCTTCGCTGAGTTCCGCCGTGAAGAGCTCGAACTCGCCGTTGGTCAGCTGGGTCGGCGCGCCGCCGGCGGCGGGGACCGAATAGAGCTGCAGCCAGCCCGTGCGCTCCCAGCCGAAGACCAGCCGGCCGTTCGCGGTCCACAGGAGCGGGCGCTCGGTCTCCAGGGAGCGGAAGGCGCTGCCCGGACCTTCGCTGGCGATCCAGACCTGGCGCGCCGCGCCGGTCGCGGCGTCGGCGGTCCAGATCGACCAGGGCTGGGCGGTCAGGCTGTCGGCGAAGGGGCTGCGCTTCTCGGCCGCAATGCGCACGAAGGCGACCTGGCGGCTATCGGGCGACCATTCCGGGGCGTAGTCGCGGTCGACGCTGGGGCCCATCCAGGTGATCGTCTTGGCCGCGACGTCATAGACGCCGACGAAGCCGTGGTCGCCGCGCGAGCTGCGGAAGGCCAGCTTGGAGCCGTCCGGCGACCAGACGAGTCCGCCGCTGCGG
>Ga0207704_10001415_pt1 | contig 10726 bp, 12 predicted proteins | sample KBSMisM12_FD_184308 | JGI IMG/M metagenome (GOLD analysis project Ga0207704, IMG submission 184308) | Miscanthus rhizosphere microbial communities from Kellogg Biological Station, Michigan, USA - KBS Miscanthus M1-2 (SPAdes) (version 2) | ecosystem: Host-associated > Plants > Roots >...
ACATCTAGGAGAGGCGGATGCCATCTCCTTCGGAACGTGGCCTCCCGCTGGAACCGGGCGCCGCCATCGGCATCATCGGCGGCGGCCAGCTGGGCCGCATGCTGGCGCTCGCCGCCGCGCGACTGGGCTTCGACGCCGTGGTCCTGGAGCCCGAGCCCGACAGCCCGGCCGGCCGCGTGGCCGCCCAGACCATCGTGGTGCCCTACGACGACGCCGAAGGCCTGCGCACGCTCGCGGCGCGCGCCCACGTAGTGACCTTCGAGTTCGAGAACGTGCCGGCCGCCGCGGTGGCCCAGCTGACCGCGATGGGCGCGGACGTGGCGCCGGGCGCGCGGCCCCTGGCCATCGCCCAGGACCGCTTCGAGGAGAAGACGTTCCTCAATGCCAACGGCTGCCCGACCGTGGCCTTCGCCGCCGCCACGACGGGGCCCGAGGCCTCCGAGGCGGTCGCGCGCGTCGGCGCGCCGGCGCTGATGAAGACCCGCCGCGACGGCTACGACGGCAAGGGCCAGCGCTGGGTGGAGCATGCCGCCGACGCCGCCGACGCCTTCGCGGCCCTGGGCGGCGTGCCGGTGATCGTCGAGGCGGCCTGCGAGTTCGTGCGCGAGCTGTCGGTGATTGCCGTGCGCGGCCGCGATGGGGCCACCGCGGTCTATCCGCTGGCCGAGAACCACCACGAGGGCGGCATCCTGCGCCGCTCCAGCGCGCCGGCCCACGTCACCATCCCCATCGCCGACCAGGCCGAGCGGATCGCCGCCCGCGTCCTGAGCGGCCTCGACTACGTCGGCGTGATCGGCATCGAGCTCTTCGAGATAGCCGACGGGCGCCTGCTGGTGAACGAGTTCGCGCCCCGGGTGCACAACACCGGCCACTGGACGATGGACGGCTGTGAGGTCGACCAGTTCGAACAGCACATCCGCGCCGTCGCCGGCTGGCCGCTCGGCCCCACCGCCGCCACCGCCCACGTGGAGATGCTGAACCTGCTGGGCGACGAGGCCGCGACCTGGCTGCGGCTGGCCTCGGAGCCCGAGACCCGCGTCCACCTCTACGGCAAGCGCGAAGCCAAGCCCGGCCGCAAGATGGGCCACGTGAACAGGGTGAGGCCGCTCTAATCCCTCCCCTTTAGCCGCTCTAATCCCTCCCCCTTGTGGGGAGGGTGGCGACCCCGGACTTGTTCCGGGGGCGACGGGTGGGGGAGTATGGGGTCAGGACTCTGAGTCAGCACGCCGACCCACATTTCCCCACCCGACCTCGGCTTCGCCTCGGCCACCCTCCCCACAAGGGGGAGGATGCTAGCGCCCGTACTTCGCCTGCCCCAACGCCGCCGCGACCTTGGCCGCGATCTCGGAGGGCCGAAACTTCGTCGTCGCCTTCCACTTCTCGAAGGCCATCACGTCGGCGATGCGGCGGTCGACGAAGGCCAGCGCCGCCTCCCGCCCCGACGACAGCGCGATCGCCAGCGCGCCGGTTAGGATGCCGGCCAGCAGCCCCCGCTTCGAATAGTGGTTCTCGTCGGTGGCGGTATCGCCGGCCCAACGCCAGAGGACATCGGCGCTCTCCCACGCCAGCCGCGCCGCCAGCGGCAGGTGCGGCGGCAGCGCCAGGAACCCCGCCAGCCGCTGCTCCGCCGGCCCGTCGGCCAGCGCCGCGTCCAGCCGGGCGGCAACGGCGCGGGCGATCCGCTCGCGCACCTTCAGGCTGGCCGGATCGGTCCCGGCCAGCGCCGCCAGCGCCTGGGCGTCATGCCGCCGCGACAGCAGGGCCGCCAGGTCCGCCGGCCCGCGCGGCAGCAGCAGGTCGGTCTCGCCGGCGCTCAGGCCGTAGGCCGCGCCCGCCATGGTCGCCATCTTCGCCGTCCAGCCCTCCGACGGCGCCAGCGCGATCGCGGCGTCCAGCACCTGCTGCTCGGTCCGGCTCGCCCAGTCCTGGGAGGTCTCGTTCATGGCCCCTTGTAGCCTCCGAGCCGTCATCCCGGAATGCGCGCCAGCGAATATCCGGGACTATCCGCGCAGGATCTTGCCCATCGCCTTGCCCTTGGCCAGCTCGTCGATGAGCTTGTCCAGGTAGCGGATCTCCCGCATCAGCGGCTCGGCCACCTCCTCGACGCGCACGCCGCAGATCACGCCCTTGATCTCGGCCCGGGCCGGGTTGGGGCGCGGCGCCAGCGCGAAGAAGGTCTGGAAGTCCGTTCTGCGGTCGAGGTGCGTGCGCAGGTCCTCCGCGCTGAACCCCGTCAGCCAGAGGATGATCTCGTCCACCTCGGCCTGGCTGCGGCCTTTCCGCTCGGCCTTGGCGACGTAGTGCGGATAAACGCTGGCGACGCTGGTCGTATAGATGCGGTGACCGGTCATTTCCACGACGGCGAGGTCGGCGGCTCCCAGGGGTGCGCCCGCTTCCACGCGTTCAGCCGCAGCGCCGCGACCGCCATCAGCCCCAGCGCGACGGCCAGATACACGGCGAACCCCGCGCCGATCAGCGCCAACCCGGTGTGATCGACCCTGGTCGCGGGTCTGAAGACGATGCCCGCCAGGCTGAGCGCCGGCGAGAGCGCCATCACCAGGCCGATGATCGCGCCGAACCCCGAGCGCCAGACGCCCTGCTGGCTCCAGGCCCGGTAGGACTCCAGGTTCCTCGGGTTCGCCAGGGCTCTCGGGTCCTGCATGGGACGCAACTCCTCGGGGCGCGAGCCGATGATAGCGCGCAGGGCAGGGGGCGTCACGGGGCGGGCGCCCAGTGGACTTCAGAGCGCGAGCTACGGCTCCGCCGTCGCCTCAAACGTCATGGTGTCATCCCGGAATGCGCGTCAGCGCATGTCCGGGACCCATACGCGCCTGAGATTCAGGTAAAGCGTGCGGCGTGGCCGCGCCCGCCTTTCGACGCCGAGATCATGGGTCCCGGTCTTTCGCTGCGCGAAAACCGGGATGACACCGATGAGGAACGCGCGCCTGTCATTCCGCGCCCCGGCGTGGACACGAGGCGCCTCTTCTGCTATTTCGCCGCGCTCAACCCGAAGGGTCAAACCTTCGGGCGTTCCATTTTTTGCACGCTCGCCGCCTTTTCAGCCGGCAGAGGCGGGTGGCTAGCGTAGGCAGGAGAGGTTCCTCTGGTTCAGATTTTCGTCCGCGATAACAACGTCGATCAGGCTCTGAAGGCGCTCAAGAAGAAGATGCAGCGCGAGGGCTCGTTCCGCGAAATGAAGCGGCACGTCCACTACGAGAAGCCCTCCGAGAAGCGCGCCCGCCAGAAGGCGGAAGCCGTGCGCCGGGCCCGCAAGCTGGCCCGCAAGCGCGCCCAGCGCGAAGGCCTGATCGCGGCGCCGAAGAAGCCCGTCGGCCGCTAGGCCCGCTGGTAGCGCTTAATTCAGTAAATTCATGCCTATGTAAGGGCCGCGCCTCCAAAGGCGCGGCCTTTGTGCTTATGGCCAAGGCGCGGTCTTCGGTCGCGCGGCGGCGGGTCAACTGGTGAAACGGCGCTCGGCGTCCTATTTTGGGACCTGGCGCGAAGCCATTTCAAACGGTCCGAGCTGATGAACCTGCGCAATCTGGCAATCTGGGGCGTCCTTATCGTGGTCGCCATCGGACTCTATTCGATGATCACCGGCGGCGGGCAAAAAGGCGCGAACGCCAGCGAGATCACCTATTCGGCGATGCTCGCCAAGGTCGACTCCGGCGAGATCAAGAGCGCCGAGTTCCGCCAGGGCCAGGTGCTGGTCACCGCCAATGACGGCAAGAGCTTCACCGCCTTCACGCTGAGCGACCAGGGCCAGCTGGCCACCGAGATGCGCGCGCACGGCGTCAACATCTCCGCCAAGCCCACCAGCGGCCCGACGATCGTCGGCATCCTGCTGCAGGCCCTGCCGGTGCTGCTGCTGGTCGGCGTCTGGATCTTCTTCATGCGCCAGATGCAGGGCGGCGCCCGCGGCGCCATGGGCTTCGGCAAGTCCAAGGCCCGGCTGCTGACCGAGAACAAGAACCGCGTCACCTTCGAGGACGTGGCCGGCGTCGACGAGGCCAAGGAAGAGCTCTCCGAGATCGTCGACTTCCTGAAGGACCCGCAGAAGTTCCAGCGCCTGGGCGGCAAGATCCCCAAGGGCGCGCTGCTGATCGGCCCTCCGGGCACCGGCAAGACGCTGATCGCCCGCGCCGTCGCCGGTGAGGCCGGCGTGCCGTTCTTCACGATCTCCGGCTCGGACTTCGTGGAGATGTTCGTGGGCGTCGGCGCCAGCCGCGTGCGCGACATGTTCGAACAGGCCAAGAAGAACGCGCCCTGCATCATCTTCATCGACGAAATCGACGCCGTGGGCCGCCATCGTGGCGCGGGCCTGGGCGGCGGCAACGACGAACGCGAGCAGACGCTGAACCAGCTCCTGGTCGAGATGGACGGCTTCGAAGCCAACGAAGGCATCATCCTGATCGCGGCCACCAACCGGCCCGACGTGCTGGACCCGGCGCTGCTGCGCCCCGGCCGCTTCGACCGCCAGGTCGTGGTGCCGAACCCCGACATCAACGGCCGCGAGCGGATCCTGCGCGTGCACATGAAGAACGTGCCGCTGGCCGCCGACGTGGAAGTGAAGATCATCGCGCGCGGCACCCCGGGCTTCTCGGGCGCCGACCTCGCCAACCTGGTCAACGAGGCCGCCCTGATGGCCGCGCGGAAGAACCGCCGCATGGTCACCATGGCCGACTTCGAGGAAGCCAAGGACAAGGTCATGATGGGCGCCGAGCGCCGCTCCATGGTCATGACCGAGGAAGAGAAGCGCAACACCGCCTACCACGAGGGCGGCCACGCCCTGGTGGCGCTGACCGTCCCCTCGGCGGACCCGGTGCACAAGGCCACGATCATCCCGCGCGGCCGCGCGCTCGGCATGGTGATGCAGCTGCCGGAAGGCGACCGCTACTCCATGAACTACGAGCAGATGACCTCGCGGCTGGCGATCATGATGGGCGGCCGCGTCGCCGAGGAGATCATCTTCGGCAAGGACAAGGTGACGTCCGGCGCCTCCAGCGACATCCAGGCGGCCACCAGCCTGGCCCGCAACATGGTCACCCGCTGGGGCTACTCCGACAAGCTGGGCCTGGTCTCCTATGGCGACAACCAGGAGGAGGTCTTCCTGGGCCACTCGGTGTCGCGCACCCAGAACGTCTCGGAGAAGACCGCCAACGTCATCGACGACGAGGTCAAGCGGCTGGTCCAGGCGGGCTACGACGAGGCCAAGAAGATCCTGACCGAGAAGCTCGCCGACCTGCACACGTTGGCCAAGGCGCTGCTCGAGTACGAGACCCTGAGCGGCGACGAGATCATCAACGCGCTGAAGGGCGTGGCCCCGAACCGCGAGGACAGCGAGGCCAAGCGGCCGGCCGGTCCCGCTGTCGCCGTGCCGCTGACGCCGCGCCCCGATCCGGAGCCGGCGACGGCCAAGGCCAAGCACTAGGGCCCAGCCCATGCGCGTCATGGGCGTGATCAACGTCACGCCCGACAGCTTCTCCGACGGCGGCCGGTTCGGCGACGCCGAAGCGTCGCTGGCCCAGGCGCGCCGGCTGATCGCCGACGGCGCCGACATCCTCGACATCGGCGGCGAGTCCACCCGGCCTGGCGCGGAGCCAGTCGCCGAGGCTGAGGAGATCGCCCGCGTCGTCCCGCTGATCGCCGCCATCCGCGCCGAGAGCGCCGTCCCGATCTCCGTCGACACCATGAAGCCCGCCGTCGCCCGCGCCGCCGTCGCCGCCGGCGCCACGATGTGGAACGACGTCACCGCGCTCGCCTACGCGCCCGACAGCCTGGCGACCGCCGCCGAGCTCGGCTGCGAGGTGGTGCTGATGCACATGCAGGGCGAGCCGCGCACCATGCAGCACGAGCCGCGCTACGCCGACGTCGTGGGCGAGGTCGCCGCGGTCCTGGCGGCGCGGGCCGAGGCGGCCATGGCCGCCGGCGTAGCGCGCGAGCGCATCTGGCTCGATCCCGGCGTCGGCTTCGGCAAGCACATGACCGACCACAACCTGCCGCTGCTGGCAGGCCTCGACCGGATCGTGGCGCTGGGCTTTCCGGTGCTGCTGGGCGTCAGCCGCAAGCGCTTCATCAGCGCGCTGGATGGCGGCGACCGCGATCCGGACCAACGCCTGGGCGGCTCGATCGCGGGCGCGCTGTGGGGCGCGCGCGCCGGCGTCGCGGCCGTGCGCGTTCACGACGTGCGCGAGTCGGTCCAGGCGCTGCGCGTCTGGTCCGCGATTGCGCGGAGCTAGGTCCGGGCGCGCCTCAGCAGCGCTCGGATGCCGCCCGTCTGACCGGTCTGCAGCAGGCTCGACCGGAAGAGCCGGCTGATCAGCACGAATTCCACGACGATGAAGGCGCCCAGCAGGACACCCGAGCCGACGATCTCCCAGGCCGGGACCCCGCCGCCCAGCCGGGCCATCATGGCGAAGGGGGCGTAGATCGGGATCCAGGACAGGACGCGGGGCAGCGCGCCGTCGGGGTTCAGCAGCACCGACTGGGCGATCAGCACGAAGGGGATGGTGATCAGGATGATCAGCGGCGACAGGTAGGCCTGGGCGTCGCGCATGGAATCGCTGACCGCGCCCACCGCCAGGAACATCACCGAGATCGCCAGGTACCCGGCCAGGAAATAGTAGACGAGGGCGGCGACGATCCCCGGCGAACTCACCGAGGCGAGCGCCGGGCGGAGGAAGTCGGCCACGACGCCCTGGACCGAGAAGGCTGCGGCGAGCGCGAACCCGATCCACGCCCCGATCATCACGAAGCCGACGCCCACGATGCCGATCAGCTTGCCGAACAAGAGGTCGTCGGGCGTCACGCAGGCCAGGACCGCCTCCAGGAGCTTGTTCGACCGCTCCTCCACCAGGCCCTGCAGCATCCAGGATCCGGACATCAGGATCGACAGCAGGAGCAGGTAGGCCAGCGCCAGCGGCAGGGCCGAGTGCAGCATCATCCGCTCGCGCACGCCGCCCTCGGGCGGCGCCTTGACCGAGATGGACGCCCGCAGCCCCTGGATGCGTGCGAGCGTCGCGAGGTCCACGCCCGACGCCTTCAGCGCGTCGGCCCGCGCGATCGCGGTGAGTTCCTGACGGACGGAGTCGATGAGCTGCGGGCGCGACGTCCCGTCGGTGAAGAGCCTCGCTTCGACCCCCGGCGCGCCGTAGTCGGCGGGGATGTAGACGCCGAGGCCGATCTTCCGCGGGCCGACAGGTGTCGCGACATTGTCCTTCAGCCGCGGCGTCAGCGAGGCGGCGAAGGCGTCGGGGCCCTTGTCGGTCACCAGGCCCGCGGGCGGTGCGATGGGGATGACCCCCGCCTTTGGCGGGCGGAAGTCCGGGGCGCCGGCCGGCTTCAGCCGGGCGATCTCCGCCTGGGCGGCCGCGAGGCCCCCGGCCGCCCTGAAGGCCGCGACGTCGGCGGCGGTGAAGAGGCGCGGCCCCTGGCCCCAGACGGCGCCGGGGGCGTTCGGCGCGATCTTCCATTTCCCCGCATAGTCGGCCAGCGCGCTCAGCACTTCCTGGTCGCGGTCAAAGTCGAACCGCTGCTGGATAGCGCCCTGGAAGCGGCCGGTCCGGTCGACGACCACCACCGCGCTCCCCGGCGGCGGCTGCAGCAGGCGCACTGAGATCTGGCTGATCGCGATCGCCGCGGGCACCAGCAGCAGGGTGAGCCAGAAGCTGCGCGTGGCGAAGATCTGGCGCATCTCGCGGAGCGCCACCAGCAACTTGGCGTTCATGCGGCGACCTCCGCCTTGGGTGCGTCGGCGTCGCCGACCAGATGCAGGAAGACCTCGTGCAGGCTCGCGCGGTGGATATCGAAGCGGCGGAGCGCGAAGCCGCGGGCGGTGCAGGCCTCCAGTAGCGCCCCGGCGTCGCCGCCGGGGTCGAGCGTGATCGCCCAGTCCGTCCAGCCGTCGCGCGGCGCGGCCAGCGCCTCGGCGCTCTTCACGCCGGGCAGGCCGTGCGGATCGGCCCGCGCGGCGAGGGTCAGGCGGGTCGGCAGCTGGGCGCGCGCTTCGTCCTGGTCGCCCTGGAAGACCTTACGCCCGCGGGCGAGCAGCAGCAGCCGGTCGCAGAGGCGCTCGGCGTGCTGCATGACGTGGGTGGAGAAGACCACGGTCGCGCCTTCCCGGGCGCGCTCCAGCACCACCTCCTCCAGCACCGCCTGGTTCACCGGGTCGAGGCCGGAGAAGGGCTCGTCCAGGATGATCAGGCGCGGCGAGGTCACCAGGGCGGCGGCGATCTGCGCCTTCTGCGCCATGCCCTTGGAGAGCTGTTCCACCTTGCGTTCGGCGGCGGCGGAGAGGCCGAAGCGGTCCAGCAACGCCCGCGCGCTGGCCTCGGCGTCGCCCGCCGTCATGCCCTTCAGCCGCCCGAAGTAGATGACGGTCTCCAGCGCGGTCATCTGGCGGTAGAGCCCGCGCTCCTCCGGCAGGAAGCCGACGTCGCCCCCGCCGCGGCGGTCGGGCGCGCGGCCCAGGACCTCGATGGTTCCGCTGGTGGGCCGCAGGATGTCCAGCGCCATGCGCAGGGTCGTCGTCTTGCCCGCACCATTGGCGCCAAGAAAGCCGAAGATCCCGCCTTCGGGAACCTGGAAGCTGAGGTCGTCGACCGCCGTGAAGGCGTCGAACCGTTTGGTCACCCGATCGAGGACCAGGACCGCCATGGCGCACGCCTCCCCCTGCCGCGCGCACTCAACCGCAAACCGGGCTGGCGGCCAAGACGTCGCCGCGCTATCGCGGGCCATGCCTCAGCTCGGACGCGTCCTGATCATCGCCGGCTCCGACTCCGGCGGCGGCGCCGGGATCCAGGCTGACATCAAGACGGTCACCGCGCTCGGCGGCTATGCGGCGACCGCCATCACCGCGATAACCGTGCAGAACACGCTCGGCGTCAGCCGCGCCGAGCCCCTGTCCGCCGACCTGATCGCCGACCAGGCGCGGGCGGTGCTGGAGGACATCGGCGCCGACGTGATCAAGACCGGCATGCTGGGCGAGCCGGCCGTGGTGGAGATGGTCGCGCGGCTACTGGACGAGGCGGCCCGCCCCTCCGTGATCGATCCGGTGATGGTCGCCAAGGGCGGCGCGCGCCTCTTGGCCGACGACGCCATCGCACCGGTCCGCAGCCTGCTCGTCCCGCGCGCCGCGCTCCTGACCCCGAACGCGCCCGAGGCCGAGGCCCTGACCGGGCTCTCGGTGGCGACCACGGACGACCTGCGGCGCGCCGGCGAGGCGCTGCTGAAGGCCGGCGCCGGCGCCGTCCTGATGAAGGGCGGCCACGTGCCGGGGCCGCGGGTGGTCGACGTGCTGATGACGCCCTATGGCGAGACCACATTCGAGGCCGAGCGCATCGACACACGCCACACTCACGGCACCGGCTGCACCCTGGCCTCGGCGGTCGCCACGGGCCTGGCGCAGGGCCAGTCGCTCGAGGCGGCGGCGGCGCGCGCGTGGGACTATGTGCACCGCGCGATCCTGGGCGCGCCGGGCCTCGGCCGCGGGGCCGGGCCGTTGGACCATGGCTGGACGTTGAGGGGGAAGGCTTGAGCGAGACCTTGAAGGCCCGGCTGGAGGCGATCGTCCGCGCCACGCCCAGCCTGATGACCGTGCTGGAGACCACCCGCGACCTCGCGCTCCCGGACTGGCTGATCTTCTCCGGCGCCGTCTACCAGCGCGTGCTGAACCATTTGACCGGCCGCGATCCCGACTACGGGATCCGGGACTACGACCTGGGTTATTTCGATCCGGCGGACACCTCCTACGAGGCCGAGGACGTCGTGATCCGGCGGGTGGCCGACGCCTTCGAGCCGCCGCTCCGCGAGCTGGTCGAGGTGCGAAACCAGGCCCGCGTGCACCTCTGGTTCGAGGGCAAGTTCGGCGAGCCTTATGCGCCGCTGACCCACACCGCCGAGGCGCTGGAGCGGTTCACCAGCACGACCTTCTCGGTGGGCGTGCGTCTGGAGGACTCCGGGCGGCTCACCATCGCCGCGCCGTTCGGCCTGGAGGATCTCTTCGCACTGCGCCTTGCGCCGAACCCGACGCGCAAGACCAACGGCTTCGCACGCACGGCCGCCTCGGCGCTGGCACGCTGGCCCGAGTTGACCGTGGTGGACGAGTCCTGATGCGAAGACGCCCCCGGATTGCTCCGGGGGCGTCTGGCTCGCCTGGATGAGGCCGGGCCTTAGCGGCGCCAGCGATAGTCGTCGCGGTCGTTGTAGGCGTAGCGGTTTACGGCCGCCTCGACCCGGTCGAGGGTGTAGTCGAGCCGGCGCACGTCCATGCGGTCGGCGCGGTGGGTCTGAACCCGGTAGGCCAAGTCGTGCGCATAGTTCAACTGGCCGCGCAGCTCACGCGCTTCGCGCCAGGAGATCTGCCGCGTGCGGGCCGCCTGGTCCACACGCGCCAGCAACTGGTTCACGTAGCCGGTCGTCATGCGGCGGCTGTCATAGGCGGGGTTGGCGTAGCCGGGGTTGGAATACCGGGCGTCGCCATAGCCATGCCAGGGCTGCGCCTGGGCGGCAGCGGTCGAAACGCTGACGGCAAGCGCGGAAGCCCCGATCAGAGCCAGTGTTTTGAGCGTCTTCATGATCAGTTCCTCGCTTTAGTCCCTCGCCCCGGGTCCGCCGAACGGCGAAACCCGAAGGTGTGGGGGTCAAAACTCATTCGACCCGGATTGGTTCTTCGAAAATCCGACCCGGACCAGGAACGCGGGGGTCGCGCTCCATGACTGCGAGGAAA
>Ga0207704_10001428_pt1 | contig 10688 bp, 7 predicted proteins | sample KBSMisM12_FD_184308 | JGI IMG/M metagenome (GOLD analysis project Ga0207704, IMG submission 184308) | Miscanthus rhizosphere microbial communities from Kellogg Biological Station, Michigan, USA - KBS Miscanthus M1-2 (SPAdes) (version 2) | ecosystem: Host-associated > Plants > Roots > Rhizosphere...
CCGACGCCGATCGCCGCGGCAGACGCGCTGGGCGCCGGCGCGATCCCCGCGGATGCGCGGGGGGCGTTCTCGCGCCGATTCGCGGAGGCGAGCCCCGCGGTGCGCGCACGCCTGTGCGGCGCCGTCGCCGCGATGCCCGACGGGGCGAACTGGCTGGCAGCGTTGCTACGCGCCCCTGACGAATCGCCGGAGGTGCGCGCGGCCGCGGCGTGGGCCGCGCGCGGCCTCGACGACGGCGACCTGCGCGATGCGCTCGAGGCCGCAGGCGCCGACGACGCGTCACCCGTGGCGGCCAACGCCCGCGCCGCGCTGGCGGCGATGCGGGACCGGCGATCGCGCCAGGAGTCGTGGGTCGGCGCGCGGCTGCGCGCCCGAGACGGGACGCCCATCGCCGGGCGCTGGGTGACGGTCAGCTTCGCGGGCGCCGGCGAGGTCTGGGCGGTGACGGACGACGCGGGCGGCGTCCGCCTGCTCGGGCCTTCGGCGGGCGCGATCCTGCTCCGCGTTCCGGAAGCGCTGCTGCGAGATTGATCGGCGTTCGCCGATCGCCGCCCCGGTGCTGGAGGCGCGCGATGGCGGACGCGATCGCCAGCGGCAGATCGCCGGCCGCGACGCCGTCGCCGAGATCGACCGACAGCGCCTCGCCCGCGGCGCCATGCACGAAGACTGCGATCTGGGCGGCCGCCAGAGGGTCGGCGCCACCGGCCAGCAGCGCGCCGACGACACCGCACAGCACGTCGCCGCTGCCGGCCGTGGCCAGCGCCGCGCACGCGATCGGACTGACGAACGCGCGCCCGTCGGGCGCCGCGATGACCGTGCGCGCGCCCTTGAGCACGACGATCGCCCGTGTGGCCGCGGCGAGCCGCCGGGCAATGCCGAGCCGATCCGCCTGCACGTCCGACGTGGACAGCCCCGTGAGGCGGCCCATCTCGGCCGGATGCGGCGTCAGCACGCGCGCGGCGGGCGCCGGCGCCAGCACCGAAGGCGCGTCGGTGCCCAGCGCGTTCAGCGCGTCCGCGTCCAGCACCATCGGGCGCGGACTCTCCGCCGCCAGCCGCCGCACCACCGCGTGCATCCCCTCGCCCGTCGGAATTCCGGGGCCGATCGCGATCGCCTGCACGCGCTCGGCGAGCTTGGCCAGCGCCGCGGCGGCCTCGCTGCCGTCCACGTCGGCGCCCTTCGTGTAACGCGCCGTCATCAGCTCCACGACCTTGGCGTCCAGCGCCGCCTGCCCCGGCGCGGTCGACGCCAGCGTCACCAGGCCGGCGCCCGCGCGCAGCGCAGCCTCTCCGACGAGCACCGCCGCGCCGGTCTTGCCCGGCGCGCCCGCCACCACCAGCAGGTGCCCGGCGCTGCCCTTGTGCGCGGAGGCGCGCCGCCGCGGCAGCATCGCGGCGATGCCAGGATCGTCGAGCAGGTGCGTGCGCGCGCCTGCGCCGCCGTCTTCCAGGAGGATGGGCACGCCGAGCTCGACCACCTCGACCCGCCCGACCGGCGCGTCAGCGTCCACGAACAGACCCAGCTTGCACGCGCCCATCGTCGCGGTCACGTCGGCGCGGAACACGACGCCGTCGGCCCGCCCGGTGTCCGCGTTGAGGCCCGACGGGATGTCGACGGCGATCTTGCGGGCGGTGGCGGCGTTCATCGCGGCGACCGCGGCCGCCGGCGCGCCTTCCATCGCGCCGCGAAATCCGGTCCCGAAGATCGCGTCGACGACGACCGCGGCGCCGGCGAACCAGTTTCGCCAGGGCGCCTCACCGATCCAGCCGCTGCCGTCCGCGATCGCCACGCCCATTCGCTCGAGGGCAGTCAGGTTCAGCGCCGCGTCACCGCGCACGGCGCCGCGCGGGGCCGTCAGCACGACGTGGACCGGGACACCGGCCCGCACGAGGTGCCGCGCGGCCACGAACCCGTCGCCGCCGTTGTTGCCCGCGCCGCAGACGATGGCGACGTCGCCGTCCCGTCGGGCGCCTTCGCCCGCGTCCACCTCACGGCGGATGATGGCGGCGAGGCCGCGGCCCGCGTTCTCCATCAGGACGAGGCTCGGCACGCCCAGCGTCGTGGTCGCCGCGGCGTCGGCGGCGCGCATCTGAGCAGCGGTCAACAGCGCGGGAAAGTCACGCACGCCCCGCCCCCGCCGCGATCGCGTTGCGCAGCTCGTTCACGGCTTCCCGCATTCCGATCATCACGGCGCGCGCCACCAGCCCGTGCCCGATGTTGAGCTCTTCCAGGCCGACAAGCGCGGCGACCGGCCCCACGTTGCTGTAATCCAGCCCGTGCCCGGCCCCCAGCCGAAGCCCGGAGTCGGACGCCGCCCGCGCCGCCAGCTCCAGGCGCTGCAGCTGGCGCGCGACCTCGGCGCTGCGCGGCGCCGCCAGGCAGTAATCGCCCGTGTGCAGCTCGACGGTCCCGACGCCCATGCGCGCCGACGCCTCGACCACCCGGGGCTCGGGGTCGATGAACAGGCTGACCGCGATCCCCACCTCGGCGAGCCCGCGCACGACCTTCTCCAGCGTTCCGCCCGGCGCGACCGTCAGCCCACCTTCGGTCGTCTGCTCCTCGCGCTTCTCGGGTACCAGCGTGCAGAAGTCCGGCTTCACCTCGCGCGCGATGCGCAGCATCTCCTCGGTCGCCGCCATCTCCAGATTCAGCACGCCGCGCACCGTCTCGCGCAGGACCCGCACGTCGCGGTCCTGGATGTGGCGGCGATCCTCGCGCAGGTGAACGGTGACGCCGTCCGCGCCCGCCAGCTCGCACAGGGTCGCCGCCGCGACGGGATCCGGGTAGCGCGTTCCGCGCTGCTGGCGCAGGGTCGCGACGTGGTCGACGTTGACGTACAGGCGGACCACGGCGCTAACCGGCCAGCGCCTGCTTCAACGTGTCGGCGATCTGGGCAGCGTACGCTCTGATTCCGGACTCGTCGGTCCCCTCGATCATCACGCGTGCCTTGGATTCGGTCCCCGAATAACGCACGACGACCCGCCCGTCGCTGCCCAGCTCGCTCTCGACCTTTGCGATCAGCTTCTGCACCGAGGGCATCTCTTCGAACGGACGCTTGCGCTCGACGGCGAAGTTCAACAGCACCTGCGGGTAGCGGGTCATGGTGCGCGCCAGCTCGGACAGTGGCTTCTGCTCCTCCACCATCACCGCCAACACGCGCAGCGCCGCGATGACGCCGTCGCCGGTGGTCGCGTGGTCGAGGAAAACGATGTGCCCGGACTGTTCGCCGCCCAGCGTGAACCCTTTGTCGCGCATCGCCTCGACGACGTAGCGATCACCGACCGCGGTACGGATCAACTTGCCGTTGCGCGCGCCCAGCGCCCGTTCCAGCCCGAGGTTCGACATCACCGTCGCCACCACGGTCGCGCCCGGAAGCTTCCCGGTGGCGAGCATGCGGGTCCCCAGGATCGCCAGGATCTGATCGCCGTCGATGATGTTGCCCGTCTCGTCGGCGAGGATCACGCGATCCGCGTCGCCGTCCAGCGCGATGCCGATCGCGGCGCCCGATCGGCGCACCTCCTCGGCCATCGTCTCCGGGTGTAGCGCGCCGCAGGCGAAGTTGATGTTGCGGCCGTCGGGCCACACGTTGATCTCGTCGACCGCGCCGCCCAGCTCGCGGAACACCTGGGGCGCGACGTGATAGGCGGCGCCGTTCGCGCAGTCGACGACGATCTTCACGCCGTCCAGGGTCAGCTCCTTCGGAAAGGCGTGCTTCAGAAATTGAACGTACCGCCCGACCGCGTCGTCGATGCGCTCGGCCTTGCCGATGGCGTCGGGCGACGCGCGCGCGCTGTCGTTGCCGCCGCCGATCGCCTCCATGCTCCGCTCGATCTCGGCTTCGACCTCGTCGGGCAGCTTGAATCCGTCGGCGGCGAAGATCTTGATGCCGTTGTCCTGATACGGATTGTGCGACGCGCTGATCACGACCCCCGCGTCCGCGCGCATCGACGAGGTGATGAACGCGATTCCCGGCGTGGGCAGCGGCCCCACCAGCAACACGTCGGCGCCCGCGGAGACGATGCCCGCCTGCAGCGCGCTCTCCAGCATGTAGCCCGAGAGGCGCGTGTCCTTGCCGATCACGATCCGGCCGCCGCGCCGCGCGCGTCGGAACCTCTGCGCCACCGCCTGCCCCAGGCGCAGCGCCATCTCGGCGGTCATCGGGTCGCGGTTCGCGACGCCGCGGATGCCGTCAGTTCCGAACAGCCTCCTGGTCTCGTCGGCCATGGTCTCCTCGCAGTTTAATCACGTTCTCATCGCTTCGGCGACACGAACGACGTCCCGCATCTCGGCGACGTCGTGGACACGCACGGCCGCAGCGCCGCCCATCACCGCGACGGTCACCGCCGCCGCCGTCCCGAAAAGCCGTTCGTCTGCCGGTTTGCCCGTCAGCTGACCGATGAACGCCTTGCGCGAAACGCCCACCATGACCGGAACGTCCAGGCGCTCGTGCAGCGCCGACAGCGCGTGCAGCAGCGCCACATTGTGTTCCAGGCGCTTGCCGAAGCCGAGCCCCGGATCGACCCAGGTCTCGTAACAACCGGCCGCGCGCGCGATGGAGAGCCGCTCGGCGAGCTCGGTACCGACCTCGTCGACCACGTCTCGAAAGACAATTTCGTCCATCATCGTGGCGGGTGGGCCGCGCATATGGCCCAGCACGATCCCGGCGCCGGTCTCGGCGGCCACGCCGACGATGTCGGGGTCCAGCCGGCCTCCCGACACGTCGTTGATCACCGACGCTCCGGCGGCGACGGCGGCGCGCGCCGTGCCCGCCTTGTAGGTGTCGATGGAGATTCGCACCGACGGCGGCAGCGCGCCGCGCAGCCCTTCGATCACCGGCAACACGCGCGCCTTCTCGTCGGCCTCCGACACAGGCGCCGCCCCGGGACGCGTCGATTCACCGCCCACGTCGATCCAGTTCGCCCCCTCCTCCGCCATCCGCGCGCCGGCCGCCACCGCGGCCGCCACGCTGGCGTACTTACCTCCGTCCGAGAAGGAATCCGGGGTGCAGTTCAGGACACCGACGATCAGGCAGCTCACGGGCCCTGATCTACAACGGATTGGGGCCGAGGCCCTTCTTTCTTCAGGCCTTGTCGGGGACCGGGCGCGGCGGGGCGAAGATGCTGGGACGCGCCTTCTCGGCGGACTTCGGCTCGCTCGCGCGCACCGCCGTCGTCGACAGCTTCCGATCCAGCTTCTGGCCGGCGAAGATCTGGTCAATCTCGGCGCCGTCGATGGTCTCGTACTCCAGCAGCGCCTCCGCGAGCGCCTTCAGCTTGTCGACGTTGTCGACGACGACCTTCTTCGCGCGCTCGTAGTTGGCGGTGACAATCTTGCGGACCTCGCCGTCGATCTCGACCGCCGTCTCCTCGCTGTATTCCTTGGTGGAATCGCCGAAGTCGCGGCCCAGGAAAACCTCGCCCTCGCGCTTGCCGAAGTGCAGGGGCCCGAGCTTTTCGGACATACCCCAGTCACACACCATCTTGCGCGCCAGATCCGTCGCGACCTGGATGTCGTTCGACGCCCCGGTGGTCAGCTGGTGGAACACCAGCTCCTCGGCGACGCGGCCGCCCATCGCGACCGCGATCTGGTCGTTGGCCGCATCGAGGGACAGGTTCAGCCGGTCCTCGGCGGGCAGCTGCTGGGTCAGACCCAGCGCGCGCCCGCGCGGGATGATCGTCACCTTGTGGACGGGGTCCGACCCCTTCATCATCTTGCCGACCAGCGCGTGGCCCGCCTCGTGATACGCGGTGACGCGCTTGTCGTTGTCGCTGATGATCATCGAGCGGCGCTCGGGACCCATCAGCACCTTGTCCTTCGCCATCTCGAAGTCGCCCATGTCGAGCTGGTTCTTGTCGTTGCGCGCCGCCAGCAGCGCCGCCTCGTTGACCAGGTTCTCGAGATCGGCGCCCGAGAATCCCGGCGTCCCGCGCGCGATGATGTCCAGGTCGACGCCCTGGGCAAGCGGCGTCTTCTTGGTGTGCACCGCGAGGATGCCGGTGCGCCCGCGGACGTCAGGCCGCGGAACGACGATGCGCCGATCGAAGCGCCCCGGCCGCAGCAGCGCCGGATCCAGCACGTCGGGCCGGTTGGTGGCCGCGATCAGGATGACGCCCTCATTCGATTCGAAGCCGTCCATCTCGACCAGCAGCTGGTTGAGCGTCTGCTCGCGCTCGTCGTGGCCGCCGCCCAGGCCGGCGCCGCGGTGGCGCCCGACCGCGTCGATCTCATCGATGAAGATGATGCAGGGGGCGTTCTTCTTGCCCTGCTCGAACAGGTCGCGCACGCGGCTCGCGCCGACGCCCACGAACATCTCGACGAAATCCGAACCGGAGATCGAGAAGAACGGCACGCCCGCCTCGCCGGCGATCGCGCGCGCGAGCAGCGTCTTGCCCGTTCCGGGCGGGCCCATCATCAAGACGCCCTTGGGGATACGGCCGCCCAGGCGCGTGAACTTCTTGGGATCCTTGAGGAAGGCGATGATCTCCTCGACCTCGTCCTTCGCCTCTTCGATGCCAGCGACGTCGGCGAACGTCATCTTGCGCTGGTTTTCGGATAGCAGTTTGGCCTTGGACTTGCCGAAGCTCATCGCTTTGCCGCCACCCACCTGTAGCTGGCGCATGAAAAGCAGGAAGAGCACGACTATCACCAGCATCGGAAGCCATGTCGCCAGCAGCGTTTGCCAGAACGTGGTCTCCGGTTCCTTGGTGACTTCGTAGTTCAGCTTCGCCTTGTCCAGCTTGTCGAGCAGCTTGTCGCCGACGATGCCTGTGGTGACGAAGTTCTCCCCGTTGGCGTAGGTCCCGTGGAACTCGGCCCCGTCCTGGTTTCTCCGGATCTGGATCGATCCCCCCGCCTTGAACTTCTCGGGGTGCTGATCGATGTCCTGCGCGAACGTCGAGAAAAGAATGCGCTTTTCCTCGGTGCGCTGGTTGTTGAGGATCTGCCAGATCGCGACGAAAGCAAAGATCAGGGTGATCCAGAGCAGGACGGTTTTATGGCTTTGTCGCAATACGGGATCCTTTCGATGGACCGACGAGGCTGACAGTCGAAAGTATTGTCCCCAAACCGGGGACCGTCAAAGGGTTACTTGGCCGTCGGCGGAAAGCCCCTCAGTCGCGCTCGAAATCGATCGCGATCCGTCGATGCGTGGTCGCGCTGGGCCGCCCCGCTTCTGCTGGTCGCAGCCCGGGCACGAACAGCACGACGTCGTCCGCCGTCGTCACGACGGGCAGCTTTCCGCGCAGCGGGCGCGCGATCTTGGCGTCAATCATGAGGTCCGAGAGCTTTCTGCCTCCGCGTCCTCCGCGCGGACGCATCTTGTCGCCGGGGCGACGCGCGCGCATGACCAGCGGCCAGGCCAGCCGGTCGGCGTCGAATTCGGCCGAACTGGAAGTATTTTCCTTACCACCGCGAGCGATGCCGTCACGCAGCTGGATCACGCCCGCGCCCGGCCATCGGTAACCTCCCGGCCGCTCGATCACGACCGGCGCCGCCGCGCCGGCCGGCGCCCCGACCGTGCGGGCGCCGGGTCCATCGTCGATACGCATCTTTCCGTACGAGACCTCGACACGCCGTCCGCCCGCGACGTCGATGCTGGCGGTGCCGCCGCGCGCGGCGAGCCGCGCGACCGCCGCGGCCGCCCGCCGCGAAAGCGAAGAGCCGGCCGCCACGCCGTCCTCGCCGCGCGCCGAGGCCGCGAGCGAACGCAACGCCTCGGAGACGCGCGGGTTCTCCCCGGCCAGCGCGGGAAGGATGTGGTGGCGAATGCGGGCGCGCGCGTAACGCGTGTCGGCGTTCGACGGATCCTCGATGGAAGGGATGCTGCGCAGGCGCAGGTAACGCCGGATCTGCGCGCGCGTCACGTCCAGCAGCGGCCGGACAATTGTGATGGGAGGGGACAGGGTGGGGGCCCCCACCCTCCCCCTCCCATGCCCTCCCGCGATGGTACGCGGCGAGCAAAGCTCGCCGGCTCCCCACGCGATAACGTCGCGGCGATAAGGAATCCCCGCCAGGCCCGCCACGCCCGTACCCCGGACGATCCGGTACAGGATCGTCTCCGCCTGGTCGTCAGCCTGATGGCCCAGCGCCACGCGGTTCGCGCCGTGCGCGCGGGCGAGCGCGGCAAGCGCGCGCAGGCGTGCGTCGCGGGCGGCATCCTGGATGGAGGCGCCACGGCGGGCACGCCGCTCCGCCGCGACGTCGACCTCGACGACGGAGAACGGCAAGCCCAGCGCGGCGGCGCGCTCGCGAACCAGCGCGACCTCGCGGCGCGCGTCCGCGCGCAACCCATGGTCGACCGCGGCGACCTCCAGCGTCAGCCCCAGCCGCTCGCGCACTTCCCACAGCACATGCAGCAACGCCATCGAATCGGGACCGCCGGAGACCGCCACCACGACGCGATCGCCCCGGTGGAGGAGATCGCGCGCGGCGATGGTGGCGAGCACGTCGGACAGCATGCGAGCAGGCAGCTTACCGCCAACCCGCGCTATAACCCCGGCGATGGTCCGGCCCACGAACGAGCAGCCCACCAACGTCATCCCGTTGTCGCCCTTCCGGGCCGAGCTGGGGCGGGGCCGACGCTTGCGCCGCGCGGACGTGCTGCTCGCGGAGCGCGACGTCGAATCCGCCGTCCGGGCCCTGCCCGGCGACGAGCTGTACTACGTGCTGCACGAGCTTGGCCACGAGGACGCGTTGCCCATCCTGGCCGCCGCGACCGCGGAGCAGCTGCAGGTCGTGCTGGACTTCGCGGTCTGGCAGCGCGACAGCGTCGTCCCCGATGCCCTGGCGGAATGGGTCGAGGCCATGGCGCACGCGCCGCCCGATCGCATCGCGCGCTGGCTCGCGGGGCTGGACGTCGAGCTGGTCGCCCTCATCCTGCGCCGCGGCGCGCACATCCATGACCTGACGCAGGGGGCGGCGCCCGAGGAACCCGAAGGCACCTTCTTTCCCACGCCCGACGGTTTCTTCGTGCTGGACGTCGTGGGGCTGCCGCAGGACGCCGGCAGGTCGGCGCCCGCCGGCGACGAAAACGATCGCGCCGCCGTGATCATCCGGCTGGTCGATTCCCTGTACCGCGCGGACAAGGACCTCGCGCGGCGGCTGCTGGTCGCCGCGTCGGGCGAGCTGGACTCGGAGCTCCAAGAGGCGGCCTACCGCTGGCAGCGCGGGCGCATGGCCGATCTCGGATTCGCCGACTACTACGAGGCGCTGGAGGTCTACCGCGAGCTGGACCTCGCCGCGGTCCGCATCGGCGAGGCACGCAACCCCTCGCTGCGCGGGGCGGCCGACGTCGACACGAACGGCTCGGCGCTGCGCGTACCGTCCGCGCTGGCGCAACGTTTGAGCGACGTCGGCGGATCGCCGTTCGCGCGGGCGGCGCAGAAGCTGGGGCTCGGCGACGACATCGACGAGCTCCGCTTCGCGCTGGTCGCGCTGACGAACCGGGTGCTGGCGGCCGACCGGATCGCGCCCGGCGACGACGAGGCCGTCGCGGCCGCACTGCAACGCCTGGCGGCCACGCTGGACATCGCCATCGAACGTCTGGCGCCAGGCGACGACGAGCGCGCCGCCGCCGCCCTGCGGACGATTCCGCTCGTTCGCCTGTTTCGCGCGGGGGTGACGATGGTCGGCAAGGTTCGCCGGCTGGCCCTGGCGCTGGTGCGCGGTGGACCGTTCGGCCGCCAGGGCCTGACGCTGGCGGAGGCGGACGACGCCGCGGTGCTGGAAGCGCTGACGCGCGCCCGCCCGCTGTTCCCGCGCATCCTCGACCAGCCGCCTGCAGCCGGCGAGCGCCCGTTCCAGAGCGTGGCGGATCTCGCGCGCGCCGCCGACGCCGTCGAGCGCGCCGCCGCGGCGCAAGCGATGTTGCACGGGCTGGGCATCGACGCGCGCCACGTCGCCGCCGGGGCGCCGCTGCTGGCCGACAGCGGCACGGACGCCGCCGCGCTGGATGCCGGCCTGCTCGCGCGCACGGTCCTGGTGAAGCGCCTGCTGGGTGGCCGGGCGCCCGCCGTCGCCGCGCTGGACGCGCGCGAGGTCCGTGCATTCGAACGCCAGCTTCAACGCCCGCGGACCGGGCCGATCAAGCTTCCCGCCGCGTTCGCGAAGCGCGCGCACGAGCTGCTCACCGGCGCCGCGCCGGCCGCGCTGGCCAGCGCAGCCGCGGCCGTCGCCGAGCGCTGGATCGCCGGCCTGGCGCCGCTCGAACCCGTCCTGGTTCGCCGTCCGCCCGAAAAGCCCGCGCGGCGAAAATCCGCGCCGCGTCGCCCCCGCAACCCGCGCCGTCGTTGACCGGGCGCCGGTGCCGGGAGCAGAATCAGCGGAACTCATAGCGGATTCGGGTGCTTAGGTTGGTTACGCTCACGTGGATTCGAGCTTCGGTCCTGGCGCTGACGGCGGTCGCCGCCGTTCCCGTCGCCGCGGCGGAGCCACCCGCCGTGCCTGCGCCCGCGCCGCCGGCCGCCGCGCCGGCCCCCGCTCCGGCGCCGGCCCCCGCTCCGGAGCCCGCCGAGCTTCCTGTGCCTCCGAGCGCGCAGGAAGCGGAGATGCAAACGCACCGAGCGGTCGGACACCGCCTGTTTCGCCTCAGTCGTTATGAAGAAGCGGTCGCGGCGTTTCGCCGCGCCTACGAGGTGAAAGCCGACGCGCGCTTGCTGTACGACATCGCCGAATGCTACCGGGAGCTGGGC
>Ga0207704_10001434_pt1 | contig 10659 bp, 9 predicted proteins | sample KBSMisM12_FD_184308 | JGI IMG/M metagenome (GOLD analysis project Ga0207704, IMG submission 184308) | Miscanthus rhizosphere microbial communities from Kellogg Biological Station, Michigan, USA - KBS Miscanthus M1-2 (SPAdes) (version 2) | ecosystem: Host-associated > Plants > Roots > Rhizosphere...
TTGCTCGCGCTGCAGGGCTCGTGGAACTACGAAACCCTGAATGGCACCGGTGTCGGGTTTGCCATGGAGCCCGCGCTCCGTCTGCTCCCGGGCGGTGTCAAAGGCGAGCAATATCGCGCGGCACTGGCGCGCGAGTCCCGCTACTTCAACGCCCACCCCTATCTCGCCAGCGTTGCGGTCGGAGCACTCACGCGCGCCGAGCTTGATGGCGTCGATCCCACCAGGATCGAGCGCTTTCGCACTGCTCTGGCCGGGCCTCTCGGAAGCGTCGGCGACAGGTTGGTGTGGGCAAGCTGGCTCCCGTTCTGCTCGCTGGTCGCGATCGGGGTTTTCGGGGCTGGCGGCTCGCCTCTTTTAGTGGTTGGTACATTTCTACTGCTCTACAACGCGGGCCACATTCTTCTCCGGGCATGGGGACTTCGGATCGGTCTTGCGCGCGGTCTCAACGTCGCCTCGGCACTTGGCACTCCGGTGTTGCGGCAGGGACCGTTGTACATCGGCTGCGCTGCGGCGTTGGTGGCAGGCTTCGCTCTTCCGCTGGCACTGGAGCGGATCGTCGGGCCGGGTCGCGTGATTCTTGGCGGAATAGTCGCCACGGCGGTGGTTGGGATTTTTCTGTTGGGCCGTCTTCGCGAGCGGGCGGAAGGATGGCGCATCGCTCTTGGCGTTCTCGCAGTATTCGTTCTCTACTCGGTGCTGACCTGATGCCTGAGCGCGAAGTAAAGATCGTCAACAAGCTGGGAATACACGCTCGCCCCGCCGCGGAAATCGTCAAAACGGCCGGGAAGTTCAAGAGCGCGATCACCATCATACGCGACGATCTGGAGGTCAACGCCAAGAGCATCATGGGCGTGATGATGCTGGCCGCAGAGTTCGGCGCGACGATCGTGTTGCGTGCGATTGGTGACGACGCTGACGCAGCGCTGGACGCGCTCGCTACGGTGATCGCCAACAAGTTCGGGGAGCGTTGATGGCGAAGGGGCTGGCGGGGATGCCCGCATCGCCCGGAATCGTGGACGGGCCCGTCCACCTCCTGCGTTGGGAAGTCCCCGACGTCAAGCATCGCATCATCCACGACGACGCGATCGCTTCGGAGATCAAGCGCTTTCACGCGGCGCTCGAGCAGGCTCGCGAACGCCTGCGTCACGTGCGCGCGCGCGCCGAGAAGAACGCCGGCCCGGAAGAGGCGGCGATCTTCGATGTGCAGCTTTCGATTCTCGAAGATGGTGAGCTGATCAGACAAGTCGAAGAGCTGGTTCACCAGAACCTCGGGGCGGAGAAGGCATTCGATCTTGTGCTGTTCGAGTGGCGCCAGCAGTTCGCCGGCCACGTCAGGCCGATGCTGCGCGAAAGAGTCGGCGATCTCATCGACGTTCACATCCGGGTCCTGTCCATCCTGCTCGGACTGCCCGACCACGACCCCGTCGACCTACCCAAGGGATCGAACAAGATTCTCGTCACCCACGATCTCACGCCGAGCCTGACCGTACAGCTCGATCGCGAGGCGATCATCGGCATCGCCACCGATGCCGGGACCAGGACGTCACACGTTGCGATACTCGCGCGCTCGCTGGGGTTGCCCGCGGTAGTGGGACTGCGCGACGCCACTCAGACGTTGAACGGGAATGAGCACGTCATACTGGACGGGACCTCGGGTGTGCTCATCATCGACCCGACGCCCGGACAGATCAAGACCTACCGCGAGAGGCGCGCTCTCCAGGCCCTCGAGGACAAAGAGCTCCAGGCGTTGTCGGCCGCCGAGTCTGTGACGCTCGACGGGCACTGGGTGACGTTGCGCGCCAATGTCGATCTCCCGGAGGAAGCGCAGTTCGCGGCCCATAGTGGCGCAGAGGGCGTCGGCTTGATGCGGACCGAATTCCTCGTCGTCGGTCGCGCCACGATGCCCGACGAGGAGGAGCAGTACAAGGCGTACCGGCACGTGGTCGAGGCATTCGGCGGAAGGCCGGTTGTCATTCGCACGTTCGATGTCGGCGGCGACAAGCTGCCAATCGGCGGCTATCCAACCGATCCGAACCCATTCCTGGGCTGGCGCGCGATCAGGATGTGCCTCGACGAGCCCGAGCTGTTCAAGACACAGCTGCGCGCTCTCCTCAGGGCTGCGATGCACGGGGACGTGCGTATCATGTTCCCGCTCATCATCACGCTCGATGAAGTGAAGCAGGCAAAGCATCTGCTGATGGAGGCTGCCGCCGAGCTCGACGAGCGAAAGGTCCCGTACCGCCATGATCTGCCGCTGGGCGTAATGGTGGAGACCCCGGCCGCCGCGCTCTCGGTCCATACGCTCGTCGACGACGTTTCGTTCTTCAGCATCGGCACCAACGACCTGGTTCAGTACACGCTCGCCGTCGACCGTGGCAGCGCGAACCTGGCGTCGAGGTTCACGCCGCTGCACCCCGCTGTGCTGACACTGATCAAACGAATCGTCGACGTGGGTGTCGCGCACCGTCTCGAGGTCGCCGTCTGCGGCGAGATGGCGTCGCAGCCGCTGATGGCGTTCGCCCTCATCGGACTTGGGGTTCGTTCCCTGAGCGTGGCGGGCAGAGCAGTGCCACTGGTGAAACGGATAGTGCGCGGAGTTAGCGTCGCCGTCGCGGCAGAAGCCGCGAACGCGGCACTCGAATCCAGAACTGCGCGAGAAGCTGAGGGAGAGCTAAGACGCCGTCTGCTCGATGCATTTGGGGATGCGCCATTCCTCCGTGATGGGTTGCCTGAGTTCACCGAGGGAAATATCTTCGAAGGCTCCGGTGGGCTGAAAATATCCTCGGCGCGGGAATAGTACGGCCCGGCGACCGTTGCCACCGCTCATCCTCATTTTCCCTAGAGGAACTTCGTGCTCGATCGACATCTGTTCACCTCCGAATCCGTAACCGAGGGTCATCCCGACAAGGTTGCGGACGCGATCTCGGACGCCATTCTCGACGCAATTCTCCAGGACGACCCCGTCGCGCGCGTCGCCTGTGAAACTCTCGTTACCACCGGCCTCGCCTGCGTGGCCGGAGAAATCACCACCAAGACCTACGTCAACGTTCCGGAAATCGTCCGCTCGACGATCGACAGGATTGGCTACAACGACGCCGGCTACGGCTTCGATTCCAAGACCTGCGCTGTCATAAGCACAATCGACAAGCAGTCCCCGGACATCGCCCAGGGAGTAGATACCGGGGGCGCCGGCGACCAGGGCATGATGTTCGGCTACGCCACCGACGAGACCGAAGAGCTGATGCCGATGCCGATTCAGCTGGCGCATCGTCTGACGGAGCGGCTCGCATCATTCCGCCGCTCGAAGGACGGATCGTGGGTTCGCCCCGACGGCAAGGCGCAGGTGACGGTGCTCTACGAAGAGGCCATCCCGGTCGGTGTCGAGACGGTCGTCGTCTCAACCCAACACTCCGACGAGATCTCAACCAAGAAGCTGCGCGAAGCAATCGTCTCCGAAGTAATCGAGCCGATGATTCCCAAAGAGCTTCGCGACAAGAACATCAAATTCCACATCAATCCTACCGGACGGTTCGTCATCGGCGGCCCTCAGGGCGACGCCGGCCTCACCGGTCGCAAGATCATCGTCGACACCTATGGTGGAATGGGTCGCCACGGCGGCGGTGCATTCAGCGGTAAGGATCCTTCCAAGGTCGACCGTTCCGCGTGCTACGCTGCTCGCTGGGTGGCGAAGAATATTGTCGGCGCGAAGCTCGCCCGTCGCTGCGAGGTTCAGGTTGCTTACGCGATCGGAGTCGCTGAGCCCGTTTCCGTAAACGTCGACTGCTTCGGCACGAACACGGTTCCCGAGACGACGATCATGAAGGCGATCAGGAAGGTGTTCGACCTTACGCCGAAGGGAATCATCAACGCGCTCGATCTGCGAAAGCCGATTTACAGCCCGACTTCCGCGTATGGTCATTTTGGCCGGGCGCCCAAGAAAAACGGGAAGGGAACTCTTTTTACCTGGGAGCGCCTGGACCGCGTTGCCGATCTGAAGAAGGCAGTCGAAAGCAAATAGACGCGCGTCTCTCACAGTCGCGACGAGAAGCCGGCCCGCGGGTCGGCTTTTCTACTTTCCGGCCACACGGTTAATTTGTTTTCATGCAGCTTGTCGAAGTCGAAGTGATGCGTCTCGGCCTGGACCGCTCCACCAACTCCTACGTGGTGATACTCCAGGAGAAGGGTGGCGCGCGTCTTTTGCCGATCTGGATCGGACAGCCGGAAGCAGAATCGATCGTGATCGAGATGAACAAGCTCAAGCGCGAGCGACCGCTCACTCACGATCTCTGCAAGAATCTCATCATCGGCCTTGGCGGCACGCTGCGGCGGGTGAACATCACCAAGGTCGAGAATCGAACCTTTTACGCCGAGCTCCATATCGCCCGCAACTCCGGCGCCGTCCACATCGATGCGCGTCCGTCCGACAGCATCGCGATTGCGCTTCGGTTCGAGGCGCCGATCTTCGCTCAGGAGAGCCTTCTCACTGCGCTGCTGCTGGAAGAAGGACAGAGCGCGCCCGAGACGCTCGCCGAGCCCTCTGAAGAGATGTCGGCGGAGCAGCTGAAGGAGTATCTGGAGAACCTGCGCCCAGAAGATTTTGGGAAGTTCAATATGTAGCTTCGCGGTCCTGCTGATGTTGCAGGCCGCCCAGGTCTCGCTTCCCCAACAGGTCTCCGGACGGATCGTCCGGCCTGGCCTCCGCAAAATGGATGCGGTGAGAGGAGCGTGGGTCGTGCTGCACCGCGTCGGACCGGACCGCGCGGGTCCCATCGATTCAGTTCAATCGGATGGTGCCGGTCGCTACGCGTTCAACTATACGCGCACCGGCAGCGACGACGCGGTCTACTTCGTGTCAGCTTTCTACGACGGCATCGCCTATTTCACGCCACCTCTGGCCGAGGGCAAAGTCAGCGGTGACGATGGCGAGATCGCAGTTTTCGATACGACCTCGGGCCACGTTCCAATCAGCTTGCGGGGCCACCACGTGATCGTGTCCTCCGCTGATGCCAACGCGCGCCGCTCAATCGTTGAAGTGTACGATCTGTCGAACGACACCTCGGTGACTCGAGTCGCTACCGGCGAGAAGCCCGAGAATGCAACCTGGCAGACGCACATTGCGCCGGCCGCCGCTGATTTCAAGGCCATGCAGGGCGACATTTCCGCGGGGGCAATCACGTTCTCCAACGGGACTGTGAGCGTCTTCGCTCCGCTCGCTCCCGGTTTGAAGCAGGTTTCATTCTCCTACTCGCTCCCCGCCAACTCCTTTCCGCTCAGGCTGCCGCTGGAGAAAGAGACCGGTGTCTACGAGATAATGATCGAGGAGCCGACAGGAACCGTCACCGGGCCCCATTTGCGTGAGGTCGATCCTGTTACCGTCGACGAGCGAAACTTTCGCCGCTTTCTGGCGAGCGACATGCCCGAGAATTCGGTGGCGCTAATCAATCTGCCACCGCCGCCGCGGTCGGTGCGTTCGATCGATCCGAGATACCTCGTCGCCATTACCCTCGTCATCGGCGGAGCGATGGTGTTGGCGCTTGCGCAGGCACTCCGTCGTAGATAGCTTCGCCAAACAATCGATCGCGGACGGGAGCCACGGAAACCGGTTCGAAGCCGGTGCGGCCCCGCCACTGTAACGGGCAGTAATCGTCGACTCGTACGCCACTGGCTGCAGGAGCAGCCGGGAAGGTGAGCCAGACGGCCCGAAGCCAGGAGACGACTTTCGTCCGCGCCACTTTCGCAGAACCTCGGGGGAGGTGCTGGTGGCGGTCAGGCGCATTCGCGCGTGCTCGTTGCGGGCGTTCCTCTGGGAGGAGTGTCCGTTTTGTTTTTTGGTCGAGTCATTGTCGCGGTCTCCCTGGTTGCGGTAGGGCTTCTCGGGTGCGACAAATCTTCCGTGCCGACGCGGTTTCTCCGCGACGACTTCGGAGATTCGGTCGCCATACCTCGCAGCGCGCCGTCGCGAATCGTCTCGCTCAATCCGGCGACGACCGAGATGTTGTTCACCATCGGCGCTGGATCGCGCGTCATCGGTCGCACCAAGTACGACCTCTATCCCGACTCGGCGCGTCTCGTTCCGGAACTCGGCGATGGGCTGAGGCCAAACGTCGAAGCCGTGCTGGGCGCGCGTCCGGATCTCGTCATTCTCTACGCGAGTCAGGACAACCGTCCGGCCGCCCGTCGCTTTCGCGCCGCCGGCGTCAACACGCTCGCGATCAAGAACGACCATATCGCCGACTTTAGGCGAACCGTCTCTATTCTTGGCGCCATCCTGCACGACTCCGCGCGCGCGCAGACTGTAATCGACTCAGTCACCCGCACATTGGCGCGCGTGCAGAACGCAACACGGGGCAGCCAGCGCCCGCGTGTCTTCTGGCACATCTGGGACGCGCCGTTGATCACCGTCGGATCCGGGAGCTTCATGGACGAGCTGATCAACATTGCCGGAGCGACCAACGTCTACACGGATATCACCGGGCCATCCGGTCCAATCACTCTCGAGGACGTTGCGCGGCGCGATCCGGATTTCATCCTTGCTGGGCCAGTCGGTGACAGCACTATCAGAGCGGATCCGCGCTGGCGCATTGTGCGCGCGGCGCGCTCCGGAAAGGTCCTCGTCGTCGACACTTTGCTGGTGGCCCGTCCTTCGGTCCGGCTTGGCGAAGCAGCCATTTCGCTCGCCAACCAGCTTCATCCGGGCATCATCCGGTGAAACAGTTCCGAACCGCTTACTGGGGGCTGCTGGTCGCGGCGCTCGTTCTGGTAGCCATGATTGCCGTCGCTCGCGGCGCGGTTCCGCTGTCGATTGCGGCGGTGCTGGACGCGTTGCGAGGCCGGGGTGATGCCACCGCCATAGCGATCGTCCGCGATTTGCGCCTCCCGCGCGTTCTGCTCGGCGCATTGGTCGGCGCCGGCCTCGGAGCGAGCGGCGCTGCTCTGCAGGGCGCTTTGCGCAATGCCCTCGCCGAGCCGTACCTGTTGGGCGTATCCGGTGGCGCCGCGGTTGGAGCGGTCATCGCGTTTTCGATCGGCGTCTCGACGGATGCGGCGATCACACTGGCCTCGTTTGCAGGGGGCGTTGGCGCGGTGTTCGTTGCACTGGCGGTGAGCCGCGCCGGAGGCCGAACCTCGCGCGCGGATCTCCGAACCCTGCTCATTGCCGGTGTGATCGTTGGTGCGTTTGCAAATGCGGCGATCATGGTTGCGCTCGCCGGCGCCCAGCCCAACACCGTCCGCGGCGCGCTTTGGTGGATGATGGGATCAGCCGCGGACGCAACCTGGCGCTCGGTGTTCTGGCTGTTCCTCAGCACCCTGCTCGTTGGCGGCGCTCTCGTCTATTGGGCGCGCGAGATCGACGTTCTTGCTCTGGGGGAAGACACCGCGGCGTCTCTCGGTGTGGACGCCGAGCGAGCGGGGAAGCGCGCATTCATTCTCGCCGCACTGCTGGCTGCCGCGACGGTTTCAGCCGCTGGTCTCGTTGGCTTCGTCGGACTTGTCGTCCCGCACATTGCTCGAGGCTTCGGCATCCGCGCGCATCGACCGCTCATGCTGGCGGCAGGGTTAATTGGCGCCACGCTGGTTGTCGCCGCGGATCTCGCGGCTCGTACGGTGGCCGCGCCGACAGAGCTTCCGCTCGGGGCAATTACGGCGCTATTGGGTGTTCCGTTCTTCCTCGTCCAGCTCCGGCGGCTGTCATGATCGCGCTGAACGACCTCGTCGTCCGCTACCCGGGCTCGCCCACAAACGCGGTCGATGGCGTCAGCTTCGTGGGCGCCCGCGGCAAACTCACGGCTCTTGCCGGACCGAACGGCTCCGGAAAGAGCTCCATCGTGCGCGCGCTTCTTCGTAGAATCGACACCGTCAGCGGCACGATGACCTTGGACGATCGCGATGTTCGAGCGTTCTCCTACTCCGAGCTCGCAAAAAACATGGCGGTCGTTCCGCAGCGCGAGGAGACCGCCTTCCCGATGAAGGTGCGGGAATACGTTGCACTCGGTCGCTATCCGCACCTCGGATTGTGGAGCGCGCCTGGGAAATCCGATCAGCTCGCCGTCGACGACGCGCTCGCACAGGCAGGTGTCGAAGACCTCGCCAATCGCGATAGCGACGCCCTTTCCGGCGGCGAATGGCAGCGAGTCAGAATTGCCCGCGCTCTCGCGCAGAAAACTCCGGCGCTCCTCCTCGATGAGCCGACGACGTTTCTCGATGTCGCGCACGAGATGGCCATCTTCGAGCTCCTCGCTTCGCTGGCGCGCGCCGGTCTGGCGGTGATACTGGTCAGCCACCAGCTCAACCTCGTTGCGCGCTTCGCCGACACGATCGTGCTGTTGTCGCACGGAAAAGTGGCTGCTCACGGCAGCCCATCTGAAGTGATGCAGGCGGACCGTCTCGAATCGATCTACGGATGGCCTGTGGTCGTGACGCGCGACCCGGCCGTCGGCGCGCCCGCACTCGTTCCTCTTCGGCGCCCTCTCCAACTCTGATTCTCGGAACTCACATGATCAAAGCACGCATTGTACTGATTGGATCTCTTCTTGTGACGACAGCCGGCGCAGTGGCCGCTCAAGCCGATGACACCGCACGGCTCAAGACCGTCGTCGTTTCCGCTTCGAAGGTGCCACAACCAGCCTCGGTGCTGACCCAACCGGTCACCGTTTTGTCTGGCGAGGACCTTCGTGCCCGGGGAGTCCTGCGGGTCACCGATGCGCTCCGCGAGGCGCCGAGCGTGGCGATGGTGCAAAGCGGATCGTACGGCGGGTTGACATCGATGTTTTTGCGCGGTGGTGAGAGTCGATACACGAAAGTACTGATCGACGGAGTACCGGTGAACGCGTCGGGCGGGTCTTTCGATTTCAGTCATCTAACCACGGACAACATCGATCGAATAGAGATCGTTCGCGGCCCGGCGAGCGTGCTTTATGGCGCCGATGCTGTCACGGGCATCGTGCAGATTTTCACCCGCCGTCCGACCTCTTCGCGCGCATCTGCGGCAGTGCGAGGAGGCACGTATCGCTCACTCGACATCGATGGAGACGTCTCGGCAACGGGCGGGTTGGGTGGATTCACGCTCGGGGCCGCGCACCACTCGACGGACGGCATCCTGCCGTTCAACAACGAATACGTGAACGGCACTCTCAGCTCGAGTGCGAATGTTGGCCGTCCGGACATCGGAGATCTGAAAGTATCGGCCCGCTACACGACGGCGGAGTTCCACTATCCGACGGACTTCGTCGGCCAGCCCGTCGATAGCAATTCTTATCGGGTACAGCATCGCCTTACCGTCGGGCTCGATGCTGGCCACAACTTTTCGACGGCGGTGCAGGCCCATCTCCTCGCCGGCAGTAACGACGTCATCGATCTGACGGAGGACATAGCGGTCCCATTCGGTTCGACGGGCCAGGAACACAGCGCCTTCAGGTCGCGCGGTTACAGGCGCAACGTTGAAGGGCGGGTCGCGCTCTTTCTTCCAGCGGCCTCAACTCTCACACTCGGCGCAACCTACGAGAAAGAGCACGAGAACAGTGAGTCGGGCGCGGGCCCGGTCGGCCCCCCTCTCATGTTTCAGGGGACCTTCGACGCTTCGCGGCACAACGTCGCCTACTACTCCGAGTTGCTTGGAAATCCCGTAGAAGGAATCTCATACACGCTTAGCGGCCGGGTAGACGACAACTCGGACTACGCGCGCTTCGCAACGTATCGCGCGGGAGTCAACTTCGGTCTGCTCCCGACGCTTCGAGTTCGCGCCTCACTGAGCAACGCGTTCAATGCTCCGGCATTCGCCCAACTGCGGCCGACCGCATTTACCGTCGGCAGCCCCGATCTCCGTCCTGAGAAAAGCCGGTCCGCCGAGGTGTCGATGATTGGAAGCTACGATCATGACGCAGTGACGTTGACCGCAACCTATTTCGCGCAGCGCTTTGAGGATCTCATTCAATTCGTCAGCGGTCCTCCACCGGACTTCCGCGGCAGCTACGCGAATCTGACTGGCGCGAGCTCGAACGGAGCTGAATTCGAGCTGTCTGTGGCACCCACGTCGATTGTGCGGACCACGGCGAGCTACACGATCGTCGAGCCCAAAGTCACGAGGATCGACCCCGGTTACGAAGGGGGTGATCACGTCGGCGACGCGCTTTTGCGCCGACCAACTCACTCTGGAAGTTTGGTGACATCGCTTGGGCTCAGGGCCGGTTTGAACGTTGGAGCAGCGATCAACTATGTCGGCAGGCGTCCGGACATGGACTTCTCGCAGTTTCCTTCGCCGCGCGTCACGCTGCCTTCGTACACCAAGGTCGATCTGTCTGCGGAGCTGCCGCTCCCGGTTTTCCGGCAGGGCACCGTCTCCATAAATGCTCGCGTCGAGAACGTCTTCGATCGGCATTATCAGGAAGTCCTGAACTTCGCCGCACCGGGGCGGACTTTCCTCGTGGGAGGCCGCTGGTCGACTGCTTTCTAATGTCGGAGTCGAATGTGCGTGTAATTGATGCGAGAGGCTGAACTCCCGGACGTTACATTTCACTCATGCCGCTTCTCGCGACGGACGCGATCGTCCTCCACGTCTTTGACTATCTGGAAAGCTCTCGGATAGTGCGGATGCTCACGCGTGAGGCGGGTATACAGTCGGCGTTGGCGAGAGGCGCAAGGAAGTCACGAGCCCGTTTTGGA
>Ga0207704_10001435_pt1 | contig 10658 bp, 11 predicted proteins | sample KBSMisM12_FD_184308 | JGI IMG/M metagenome (GOLD analysis project Ga0207704, IMG submission 184308) | Miscanthus rhizosphere microbial communities from Kellogg Biological Station, Michigan, USA - KBS Miscanthus M1-2 (SPAdes) (version 2) | ecosystem: Host-associated > Plants > Roots >...
CGCACCACATCCAGAGCGCCGAGTGGATCGAGGCCCCCTCCGACGAGCACGCCGTCGACCAGGCGGAGGAGCTCTGCGAAGAGGGCGCGCCGCTCATCGAGATCTGGCAGGCGGCGCGCAAGGTCGACGAGATCGACTGCGAAGACGACGACGCGGCGCCCGAGGCCGCCTAGAAGCTGACCCAGTTGCCGTGGAAGCCGAAGGGCACGCGCCGCGGCATGTGGGCGAGCGCGATGGGGCCCTTGGCGATGTCCAAGGCCTCGAACACCGCGAAGTCCGAGCGGTCCTCGCCGGCGCGGTAGATCACCGCGGTGATCCAGCCGTCGCCCTCCGGCGCATCGGCCGAGCGCGGGGTGAACACCGGCTCGGAGGTCGCGTCGCCCCCGTCGAGCGCGTGGACCTGACGGCGGCCCGTCTGGTGGTCGATGTGGACGATGGCGTTCTGGCGCACGGTCTTGGCGCCGCCGGGATCGCCCGCGAACCAGCCGTGGCGGTTCTTCAGCGTCTCGAAGCGCGGGTCGACGCGGGGGAACTCGCCGTCGAGGTCGTCGATCGTCTCTTCCTTGATGGCGTCCGAGGCGCCGGCCAGGTCGAAGGTCCAGCGGACCAGCTGGGCCGAGGCCTTCTCGCCCGGCGAGCCGTCGGCGTTGGGGAAGAGCGGCGCCACGTTGTAGCGCATGACGTCGGCGAAGAGCTTGTCGCCCTCCTCCCAGGCGTTCATCGGGTGAAAGACGTAGCTGGGCGGGGCGTTGAACCAACGGATCGATGAGACGTCGCCGTCGCGGCGCATGACGCCCACGTGGACGCCGAGGTCCGGCTCCCAGGCGAAGGGCGGCAGGCCGGTCATGGCGCGCTGCAGGCTGGCGCTGAGCGGCATCACCGGGAAGAGCACGTGGTTCTGGGTGACCATGAAGTCGTGGACCATGGCCGCGTAAGGCGCCTGGAAATCGTCGCGACGGGTGACGGTCCCGGAAGCGTCGGTGACGCCATAGCTCATGCCTGCGGAGAGCGGCGCGCCGACGCCATAGGCGAACCAGACCATCTCGCCGGTCACCGGATCGAGCTTCGGGTGGGCGGTGACGTTGCCCTTGTAGGGACGCACGTAGCCCTTCGAGTCGAGGCTCCTGAGGTCCATCTCGAACGGATGGTGGCCCTCCTCCAGCGCCAGCAGCTTGCCGGCGTGGAAGAGGATGTTGGTGTTGGCCACGCCGCCTTCGTTGCCGGCGGCCAGCGGGTCGTTGTGCATCGGGTTTCCGCCGCCGAACAGCGAGCGTCCGTGTTCGTGCTCCAGCTCCCACTTGGGCGTGCGGACGTAGCGGTTGCGGTACTTCACGGCGCCGTCCTCGACGTAGAAGCCATGGACCATGCCGTCGCCGAAGAACCAGTGGTGGTTGGGGTCCTTGGGCTCGAACTGCGGGTTGGGGCCGATGCGGAACAGCGCGCCGCGCAGCTCGCGCGGGATGTCGCCGGTGACCTTCAGGTCGAAGTCGTCCTCGCTCCGGACAGGCGCGAAATTGCCCGCCAGATAGGGGTTGATGCGCTGATTGCCGTCCATCGCCGCCTCCGATTGCCCGAGGATGAATTCTTACGATGTAAATTTATTTCGTAAGCAGTAGCGAATTGCAAGGATTTTCGTGCAATTGTTCGAGTCGATATGCCCAGAGTTCTTTCCGACACCGACGTCGCCGACTTCCGCGAGCGGCTTTGCGAGGCCGCCGAACGCCTCTTCGCCGAGCGAGGGCCGGACGCGGTGACCATGCGCCAGCTGGCCGCCGAGCTGGGCGTCTCGCCGATGACGCCCTACCGCTATTTCCGCGACAAGGACGACATCCTGGCGGCGGTGCGGGCCAACGGCTTCAATCGCTTCGCCGAGGCGTTGGAGGCGGCGCGCGCCAAGGTGACGGGCCTGCGGGCAAAGGGCGCGGCGGTGGGCGAGGCCTACATCGACTTCGCCTTCGAGCACCCGCACACCTACAAGCTGATGTTCGAGCTCGACCAGCCGCACGAGGCCGACTACCCCGACCTGGTCGAGGCCGGCACGCGGGCGCGCAGCACCATGACCGGCTACATCGAGGACCAGATCGAGGGCGGCGTGCTGAAGGGCGACCCCGGCATGATCGGCATGATGTTCTGGGCCGCGACCCATGGGGCGGTCGTGCTGGAGCTCTCCGGCAAGCTGCCGCCCGGCTGGGCGCGCAAGCTAAGCCACGAACTGTCGGCGACCCTGGCGCGCGGCCTGCGGCCGGACTAAGCGCTTGCGCGAAGGGGCTTCCCGGACCTAGGGGGAACCTCGCTAGCGTTCCACGCATGAACGCCGCCGGCCCCAACGTTGAGGTCCGCCGCTTCCAGAGCGGCGACGTCGAGATCGTGGTCGATGCGGCCGGTCCGCCCGACGGCGCGCCGGTGATCCTGCTGCACGGCGGCGGCCAGACCCGCGGCGCCTGGGGCGGCGCCCTGGCGGAGGGCGCGCGGCGCGGCTTCCACATGATCAGCGCCGACCTGCGCGGCCACGGCGAGAGCGGCTGGTCGGCGGCCGGCCACTACGGCATGGACGCCCATGCCGGCGACATCGCCGCTCTGGCCGGCGCGCATGCCGAGCCGCCGTTCCTGGTCGGCGCCTCGCTGGGCGGCATGGCGAGCCTCTGCTACGCGGCCCTCGGCCATCCGCTGGCGGGCCTGGTGATGGTCGACATCGCGCCCACCGTGAACACCGCCGGCACGGACAAGATCCTGGCCTTCATGCACAGCGCCCCGGAGGGCTTCGCGAGCGTCGAGGAGGCCGCCGACGCCGTCGCCGCCTACCTGCCGCACCGGCCCAGGCCGAAGGACACCAGCGGCCTGATGAAGAACCTGCGCCTGCGGGACGGGCGCTACTACTGGCACTGGGACCCGCGGATGTTCGGGGAGGGTCGCGGCCCACGCGACAGCGACTTCCTGCGCGACGCGGCGCGAGGCCTGAAGGTCCCGACCCTGCTGGTCCGCGGCCGGCTTTCCGACGTGCTGAGCCAGGAAGGCGTCGACGATTTCCTGCGACTCGTCCCGCACGCCGAGTACGCCGACATCGCCGGCGCCGACCACATGGTCGCCGGCGACCGCAACGACGCCTTCAACGCGGCCGTCTTCGCTTTCCTCGAACGCCACCGCCAGAGGCCCCGATGACCGATCTCTTCGACCCCTGCGAATTCAATGGCCTGAAGCTGCAGAACCGCATTGCGCTCTCGCCGCTGACGCGGACGCGCTCGAACGACGCCGGCGAGGCCGGGCCGCTGCAGGCGCTCTACTACGCCCAGCGCGCTTCGGCGGGTCTACTGATCAGCGAGGCCACGCCGGTGACGCCCGGCGGACGCGGCGGGCCGAACATCCCGGGGCTGTGGAGCGACGACCAGATCGCGGGCTGGCGGCAGGTGACCGACGCGGTCCACGCCAAGGGCGGGGTGATCTTCAGCCAGCTCTGGCACGCCGGCCGCCTCAGCCACTCCTCGCTGGCCGGCGGCGAGCCGCCCGTGGCGCCGTCGGCCATGCAGCAGCCCGGCCAGATCTTCACCGCCCAGGGCCTGCAGCCCTACGAGGAGGCCCGCGCGCTGCGCACCGGCGAGTTGCCGGGGATCGTCGAGCTGTTCCGCGCCGCAGCCCAGCGGGCCAAGGCGGCGGGCTTCGACGGCGTTGAGCTGCACGCCGCCCACAGCTACCTGATCGACGCCTTCCTGCGCGACATGACCAACAAGCGCACTGACGCCTACGGCGGCTCGATCGAGAACCGCGCGCGGCTGCTGGTGGAGGTGCTGGAGGCGATCATCGGCGTCTGGGGACCGGAGCGCACGGCGGTGCGCCTGGCGCCCATCGGCCATGCCTACCAGGCGTGGGACAGCGATCCCGAGCCGCTCTTCACCTACGTGGTCGAACGGCTGAACGACCTGAAGGTCGGCTGGCTCGACATGGTGGAAGGCGACACCGGCGTCTCACGCACCGCCGAGCCCGGCTTCGACCTGCAAAAGCTGCGCCGGCTCTTCAAGGGCTGCCTGATCGCCAACAACCTCTACGACCGCGACCTGGCGATCGCGGCGCGCGCCAACGACACGGCCGACATGATCGCCTTCGGGCGGCCGTTCATCGGCAACCCCGACCTGGTGGAGCGCCTGCGCAGGAACGCGCCCCTGACGGTGGCCGAGTTCGGCGCCTACTACGGCGGTGGGGCCAGGGGCTACACCGACTTCCCGACGCTGGAGGAGGAGGCCGTCGGCTGAGGCCAGCGGCCCGTGGGCACGATCCCGCGACTTGCGCGTTCATCCGACCTCGGAAATCGCGAGGCCAAGCCATGTTGCGCCGTGTGGGATTGCTCGGGGTGTCGTTCTTGCTGGTGGCCGCCGCCCCGCCGCCGCCGTCATTGCAGAAGGCGTTCACGGGGACGATCGTCTCAACCTATCCCGACGGTCGCATCGCCAAGCTGTGGATGAAGCCCTCGGGCCAGTTCACCTCGGAGGGCCGCCGGCACGACCGCCACAGCGGCCGCTGGAGCGTGAAGGGCGACAAGGTGTGCTTCAAGCGCGGCCTCTTCGGCTACTGCACGGCTCTGCCAACGGGCGACAAGTCGTTCACGACCAAGGCGGTCACGGGCGAGACGATCCAGGTTCGGCTCGAGCCGGGGCGCGAAGGCGAAGCGCCGGGCTGAGGACCAGCCGCCAGCGCGCCCGCAGCCTGCGGCCGACCCGGCCGAAGACGATGAAGCGCGCGCCCGCGAAATTGATCGCCCAGGCGACGACCGAGCCGGCCAGGAGCGCCACGTACGGATTGCCGATCACTTCCCGGTGGGTCGATTCCAGGGTCACGAAGACCCAGTAGTTGCAGGTGTTGCCGATCGCGCTGTTGGTCAGGTAGGCGCCCCACTGGGAGACCAGGCGCCGGCGGCTGAATCCGCCGAACACGAAGCGGCCGTTGATGAAGAACGTCACGTTCATCGCGACCACCAGCGCGATCAGCCGCGAGATCCAAGGCCGCAGGCCCGCCTCGAGCCCCAGGTGCAGGACAAGCGCGCTGACCGCGAAGCCGATCAGGGCCGCGCCGCTGAACTTGACCAGCAACCGGCGGCGGCGGCGCGGAGGGACCGGAGGCTCGTCCATCGCCTAGGAACGTCGCCGGGCGGCGCCGGTTGCGGGCGTGAGCAACCTTCGCCGTCGGCGCAGCGTTGAGGCCGCCGTGGGAACACCGCTCATCCGACAGCCGGGGGTCGCGATCCGCCGGGTCCACGCCCTGGTCAACCCCGCGTCGGGCGGCGTCGGACCCGGCGCGGCCGAGGCGCTGTGCGCCGTCCTCGCCGAGTTCGGCCTCGACGCGCGGGTGAGCGAACTCGAGCCTCGCGCGGCGAAGACCCAGATGCGTGCGATCCTCGACGCCGGTCCGGACCTGATCGTCGTCATGGGTGGGGACGGCACCGCCGGCCTGGTGGCCGGGATGTGCGGCCCGGCCGGGCCGCTGGTGGCCCCGCTCAGCGGCGGCACCATGAACAAGCTGGGCCGCGCGCTCTATGGCCCGCAGCCCTGGCCCGAGGCGCTGGCGGGCGCGCTCAAGCGCGGCGCGGCGCGCTGGATGCCGGGCGGCGAGGTCGACGGCCATCCCTTCTACTGTTCGGCGGTGCTGGGCCCGGTCGCACGGCTGGCCCGCGCGCGCGAAGCCGTCCGCGCGCACGATCTCGGCCGCGCCTGGCGCCTGGCGCTTTCGGTGTCGCGCAACGTGCTGCCGAACCGCCTCTTCTACGAATTCGACGGGCGGACCGGTCATGGCCTCGCCGTGGGGCTCATCTGTCCGACCGTGTCGCGCGCGCTGGACGAGGACGAAGGCGCGCTGGAGGCGGTGGCCGTGCGGTTGCATCACGCCCGCGCCGGCGTGCGCCTGGCGTTCAGCAACCTGATCGGCGACTGGCGCGACAATCCGAACGTGACGGTCCGGCCGTGCGTGCGCGGCCGTGTCTGGGCCCGCCGCCCGCTGCCGGCCATGCTGGACGGAGAGTTCATGCGCCTCGGCCGACAGGTGGAGATCCGATTCCGCCCGCGCGCTTTCCGTGCGCTCGCGCCCAGCGCCGACGACTAGACCGGCGTGGCGGGGGCGACCGGCGCTTCGCGCGGACGCGCGCCTTCGTCGTCGCTGTGCGGGGCGATGCGGTGCAGGACCGTGGTCGCCAGCAGCGCCACCGCCGCGCCCAGCGCCCAGCCCGCCAGGACATCGGTCGGCCAGTGGACGCCCAGATAGACGCGGCTCGCGCCGATGCAGAGCACCAGGACCGTGGCCGCGCCCAGCAGCAGCGACTTGGTCGAGCGGTTCGTCTCGCCCGCCGCGACGATGCCGGCGAGCGTGAGATAGACGATCGGCGACAGGGCCGAATGCCCGCTCGGGAAGCTGGCCGAGTAGACGGTGTCGAGATGCGGCACGAGGTCCGGCCGGTCGCGCCCGACGAGGGTCTTGGTCACGGTCGCGAGGACCTGGCCGACCAGCACGGCCGCCACCAGGATCCCGGCCTGCAGGCGGCGGCAGTGGAACACCAGGATCGCGCTGCTCATCGCCACCACGAGGGTGAGGACCGTGAAGCCGCCGAGCGCGGTGATGTCGCGCGCGGTCTCCTGCAGCCACCGCGGCCCGATGGGGACGCCGAGCTCGCCGGGACGGCGCAGCGCAAGCAGGATCGGGGAGTCGAGCCAGTAGGTGTCGCCTTCCCGGACCTCGCCCATCACGGAGAAGAACCCCCAGAGGGCGACGGACACGGCCGTCAGGCCGACGAGGAGCCGCAGTTCCGTGCGGACGAACTGGAGCGTCCAGGCCCTCACGGACCATGCCCGTCTCTGGGGCTGTGCATGGCTCGCCATAAGCGCGAAAGGCGCAGGCGGGCGACGGGTTCCCCGTTCGCGCCGCGCGTGGCGTACCCCAACGCCGCCAAAGGGCCTTTTCCGCTAGGCCGTCCAGCCGTCGGCGAGGGCCCGGAAGGTGTCGGCGATGACCGCTTCGCTGACCTCGTCGGGCGAGACGAAGGACTGCACGAGGAAGCCCATGGCGATCGCCTGCAAGGCGACGGCCAGGCGCTGCGGCGAGACGCCGGGGCGCAGGTCGCTGAGGCCGGCCAGGTACCTGGCATTGCCCGCGAAGGCATCGGCATAGGTCGCGGCGAGGCCCCGGCGGACCTCGGGGTCGACCAGGGCGTGGAACTGGAATTCGGCCAGGAAGGCGACCTCGCCGCGAGCGCGGCGGAGCATCTGGACGAGCTCGCCGGCCATGGCGTCCAGATGGTCGCGCAGGGTTCCGTCCGGCGACCGCGTCGGATTGAGCGTCAGGCCCTTGGCGCCGATCGCCGCCAGCAGCAGGTCGGCCTTGCCCCGGAAGTTCGAGTAGATCGCGCCCTTGGTCATGCCGGCGCGGGCGGCGATCTCGTCCAGGCTGGCGGCGGCGAAGCCCTTGTCGGCGACGACGGCCAGGGTGGCGTCCACCAGGGCGGCGCGGGTGCGCTCGCGCTTGCCGCCGGCGCCGATCGGGGTCTCAATCGCTTCGGACACGGGACTGGAATATACCATCAGTATATGATACTCACGGTATATTCCTGATCACCGCGGAGCGCAATCATGGCCGACGGACACACCACGACCGAAGCCGCGCCGCCGCTGGCCGGCCTGGCCCCGCCGCCCGCGAAATGGCCCGGGCTGCTGGCCAACTTCGACAGCAAGGGAAACCAGTTCGAGCGGCTGCCCATCGCCTGCTTCGAACAGCCGATCCTGGTCCTGAAGTCGCCGGTGGGGCGCAGCGCCCTGGTCAGCGACCCGGACGGCATCCGCCGGGTCCTGCTCGACAACGTCGCCAACTATCCGAAGGACGACCTGTCCAACCGCATCTTCACCGCCATGTTCGGCGAGGGCCTGCTCTCGGCCGAACCCGACATGTGGAAGAAGCACCGGCGCACGATGGCGCCGGCCTTCGCCCCGGCGGCGGTAGCGTCCTACGCCCCGGCGATGGCGGCTGCGGCCCAGGCGTTCGCCGGGCGGTGGGCCGAGCGCAACAGCCCCGAGATCGACGCCGCTGAGGAGATGAAGGCGGTGACGCTGCGGATCATCTGCGAGACCATGTTCTCGGGCGACGCGCCGGAGCTCACGGCGCTGGCGGGCACCGCGCTGGGCTTCACGCGCGACGCGCTGAACTTCACGATCCTCGACCTCCTGCCGCTGATCGGGCCGGCGCGGATGAAGAAGAAGACCCAGGCCCTGCACGACGATTTCTCGGCCATGGACGGGGCGATCTACCGGATGATCGGCGAGCGCCGCGCGAACCTGGACGGCGCACCGAACGACCTCCTGACCCGGCTGATCGCGGCCAAGGACCCCGAGGGCGGGCCGGGGCTCAGCGACAAGGAGATCCGCGACGAGCTGGTCACCATCTTCGAGGCCGGCCACGAGACCACCGCGGTGGCGCTGACCTTCACCTGGTACCTGCTGGCGCACCATCCGGAGGTCGAGGCGAAGCTGCACGCCGAGCTGGACCGGGTGCTGGGCGGCCGCGCGCCGACGGGCGAGGACCTGGACGCCCTGACCTACACGCGCCAGGTGATCGAGGAGGCCATGCGGCTCTATCCGCCGGCCCCGGCGGTGACCGGACGCCGCGCGGCAGCCGACGACGACATCTGCGGCACGCCGGTGAAGGCCGGCGACCGGGTCAGCATCTCGACCTGGGTGCTGCACCGCCACCGCACGCTGTGGGAAGATCCGGAGACTTTCGACCCCGAGCGGTTCTCGCCCGAGCGCAGCGCCGGGCGCCACCGCTTCGCCTACATGCCGTTCGGCGCGGGCCCGCGCATCTGCATCGGCATGGGCATGGCGATGCAGGAGGCCGTGCTGATCCTGGCGACGCTGGCCCAGCGATTCCGGCTGCGGATGGTCGAGCCGCAGACGGTGACGATCTCGGCGCGCATCACGATCGCGCCCGAGGGCGGGCTGAAGATGCGGTTGGAGCCGCGGGGCCAAGCCTAGGCGCTTGACGGTCGCAGCGGCAGGTCACGAGAGTCCGGACGCCAAGCCGGAGACCCGCCATGCCTGAGATCAAGCCGTTCGAGGTCGCCTGGACGGAGGACGAGGTCGAGGCGGTGCTCGGCAAGGTGCGGGCCTATGCGTGGCCGCCGATCCCGGCCGTGCCGGATGGCTGGGCCTATGGCTGCGACGCCGGCTACCTGAAGGCGCTCTGCGCGCACTGGACCGATGGCTACGACTGGCGTGCGGTCACGGCCGACCTGAACCGCTTCCCGCAGTTCACGGCGCGGATCGAGGACTACGACATCCACTTCCTGCATGTGGTGGGCGAAGCGGGCGGCAAGCGGCCGCTGATCGTCACCCACGGCTGGCCGGGCAGTCACTACGAGTTCTGGGGCGCGATCGAGAAGCTGGCCTTCCCCAGCCGGTTCGGCGGCAAGGCGGAGGACGCCTTCGACCTCGTGGTCCCGTCCCTGCCCGGCTTCGGCTTCTCGTCCAAGCCGACTCGGCCGATCGGCCAGCGGACCACCGCGCGGCTGTTCAACGCCCTGATGACCGACGTGCTGGGCTATTCGAGCTATCTGGCGCAGGGCGGCGACTGGGGGGCGATGGTGACCTCGTGGCTCGCCCGCGACCACGGCGCGCACGCCCGGGCGATCCACCTGAACATGCTGGGCTTCCGGCCGTCGGACGGGCCGCAGAGCGACGAGGAGCGCGCCTGGGCCGAACGGCAGGCGGCGGCGGCGAACATGATGGGCGCCTACCTGCGCCTGCAGGTCTCCAAGCCGCAGTCGATCGCCTGGATGGGCGGCGGCAATCCGGTGGGCCAGGCGGCCTGGATCGTCGAGCGCTTCCACGACTGGTCGGACCTGTCGAAGGGCGACCTGGACAAGGTCTACGGCAAGGACGCGCTGCTCACGAACGTGATGATCTACGTGATGACCGACAGCTTCGCGACCGGGGCCTGGTACTACCGCGGCCTGATCGAGGAAGGCGGGCTGGCGTTCGCGCCGGGCGAGCGGGTCGAGACGCCGACGGCCTTCGCCAATTTCCCGGGCGAACCGCTCTACCAGGCGCCGCCCAGGAGCTTCGCCGAGCGGGCCTACAACGTCACGCGCTGGAGCGAGATGCCGCGCGGCGGCCACTTCGCGGCGATGGAGGAGCCGGACCTCTACGTCGACGAGGTCCGCGCCTGGGCGCGGAGTGTCTAGGCCACCGCGGCGGCGGACTTGCGACGGCGCAGCGCCGCGCCGGTCATGGCGAAGCCGCCGATCATCAGCGCCCAGCCGGCGGGCTCCGGCGCCGCGGAGGCCAGGGTGAAGCCGCCGTTGGCCGGCGGGTCATCCGACTTGGGCAGGCCGTCGCCGTTGGGGGGCGTATCGCCATCGGACGGGGTGTCGCCCAGCGGCGGGATCGGCGGGAAGAGGCCCTCGGTGAGGTCGCCCTCGAACGAGCCGGTGTCGGGGCCGGCGCCGCCACCGGGCGGCGGGTCCTGGTGCGGGGGCGGATCCTCCGGCGGCGCGGCGAAGAAGCCGCCGCCGAGGCTCTCGTCCCCCGCAATCTGGCCGTTCGCGCCCACGATCTGCAGGACCAGCACGAGATCGCCGTCCGCCGGGTTCCACATCAGCTCGGAGCCCGAGAGCGTGAACTCGTCGCCGGCGACGG
>Ga0207704_10001442_pt1 | contig 10634 bp, 5 predicted proteins | sample KBSMisM12_FD_184308 | JGI IMG/M metagenome (GOLD analysis project Ga0207704, IMG submission 184308) | Miscanthus rhizosphere microbial communities from Kellogg Biological Station, Michigan, USA - KBS Miscanthus M1-2 (SPAdes) (version 2) | ecosystem: Host-associated > Plants > Roots > Rhizosphere...
CTTGGTGACCGATGCTTTTCCGGGAAGCTTCACGCCCGTCCGATAGCCGACGTCGAGGCTGAAGGCCGTCTGAAAGATGCCCGAGACGGTGTGTCCTCCCACCTTGATCTTCTCACTGTTGACGTTGGCGGGCTTGGCGCCGTTGTGCAGCCAGTACGCCCACCACGTGACGCGGAGGTGGTTCGCGTTCGGCGACTGGTCGTAGATGATCGGGATGACGCAAGTCGCGCCCGAGCAGAAGGAGTCCTGCGTCGCCATGTCGGAGAAGCCTCCGCTGCCGACCATGATGTCCTTCGTGGTGTTGTCCGACGATCGCTGGACCTGGTAGAGCGGGCCGGTGTACGCGCTGTAGAGCGCGCGAACCACGCTGTGCGCGGCGGCGCAGGGCGTGCCGCCCTGCTGATAGATGTCGCACGGGCCGGTCGGGTTGGGACCCATCGTGCCGGCGGCGCCGGTGGTACCGGCGACGCCCGTCGTGCCGCCGCGCCCGGCGGCGCCGGTCGTGCCGGCCAGGCCCGTCGTGCCGCCGCGCCCGGCGGCGCCGCTCGTACCGGCGAGGCCGGTCGTGCCGCCGCGCCCGGCGGCGCCGCTCGTTCCGGCATCGCCGCTTCCGGCGCTGCCTGTCGTTCCAGCCGACGCGCCAGCCGACGAGCCAGCCGAAGCGCCCATTCCTCCGTTGCCGGCGGGGTCCGTCGTGCCCGCCACGCCGCCCGTGCCGACGTCGCTCGATCCGGCCGCCCCGGCGTCGCCGATGTTGCCGCCGGCTCCCGTGGTGCCCGCCGATCCAGCCGTCGATCCAGCGGCTCCGGGTGAGCCCATGTTTGGGCGATCTGGGACGCAGGCCTCCTGGAAGGCCGCGCCGAGAAGCACGAGGCCGCTGATGCCGAGCGCTGCTTTCCTGAATCCGATACCGCCGGAAATGCCAGTCATATTGCTGGTGAATTGGCGGCGAGACGGGCCTTCTTGTTAACAAATGATCAGGGCGCGCTCCTGGCGAGAAACCGAGTGATTCCGCGGGCCCACCGGCACCGGCGAATAAGTCACCTTTTTTAACAAAATGGCCGCGCCGAGCCAGTACATCGATAGAGGTATCTGGATGGGCAAAGCAGCGCCTCCCTGCGTGTCCCTCGCGTGCTTGGCCGGTGCCGCGTTCGCCGCGTGCACGGGAAGCATCGGTCCGATGTCCACGAGATCGTCCGGCGGCGCATCGTCCGGCGGTAGCGGGGCCACGACGGGTGTCGGGGGAACGGCGCCGATCGCGGGGGCCGGAGGTTCCGCCAGCGGAGTGGGCGGGGCCGTTGGCCCGGGCGGTACGGGAGGGACGGGGGGGATGCCGGTCGTGCTCGACTGCAGCGCGACCGCCCCGGGCCGATCGCCGCTGCGCCGCCTCACGACGTACGAGTACAACAACACGATTCGCGATCTGCTGGGCGACACGACCAGCCCGGGCAGCGCGCTGCCCGCGCAGGTCGACAGCAAGCAGAACCTGTTCGGAAACGACGCCGACCAGCAATCGCCGTCGCCGCTGCTGATCGAAAAGTACCAAAGCGTCGCCGAATCGGTCGCGGCCCGCGCGACGGCGAGCACGACCGCGCTCGCGAAGCTGCACAGCTGCGCGAGCAACGTGACCACCGCGAACGAAGAATCGTGCGCGCGGTCGATCGCGACGTCGCTTGCGCCGCGCGCGTACCGGCGCGCCGTACCGACCTCCGAAGTCGACGAGCTGGTGACGCTGTACCGCAACGTGCGCGCGCTTGCGACGACGACCACCTTCGCGACCGGCGTGGCGGCGATGATCGAGGCGATGTTGCAGTCGCCAGACTTCCTCTACCGTGTCGAGCTCGGCAAGGCTGTTGCCGGCAACTCCGCGGTGATGCGCGTCGCGGGCCGGGAGATGGCCACGCGGCTGTCGTACATGTTCTGGCAGACGATGCCGGACGCGGCGCTGTTTCAGGCGGCGGACGCGGGAACGCTGGACAGCAACGACGGCGTCCGCCAGCAAGCGCAGAAGCTGCTCGACGATCCCAGGTCCCATCCGATGGTGGCGTTCTTCTTCGACAACCTGCTGCCGATCCCTGACCTGGCCGGGCTGACGCGCGACGCGACCACGTTCCCGAAGTGGTCCTCCAGCGTCGGCGTCGCGATGCGGACCGAGGTGCAGCGGGTTCTCGAGTACGAGATCTACGAGAACACGGCGCAGCTCGCGCCGCCGTACGTCGCTGGCAGCTGGCCGGCGATCCTGACCGCGCCCTACACGTTCGTGAACCAGTCGCTGTTCTCGTACTACGGAAGCTCGACGTTCGCCGCCGGCACCGCCAGCGTCACGGGCACGGCGCTCACGAAGGTGGACCTGAACACGTCACAGCGCCGGGGCCTGCTGACCCTGGGCGGGATGGCGGCGGGCTCGACGATCAGCAGCAACACCAACCCGGTGCTGCGCGGCAGCTTCCTGGTCAACAAGCTGATGTGCCGCAACATCGAGCTGCCCGTCGGGTTCACGCCGGCGGTGCCCGATCCCTACAGCGGCAAGACGGCGCGGGAGCGCTACTCGAAGCACTCGGCGGCCGCGGTCTGCGCGCAGTGTCACCAGTACCTCGATCCGCTCGGCTTCCCGTTCGAGAACTACGACGCCGTCGGCCAGTATCGCGCGACCGAACGGTGGACCGACCCCGCGACGGGCACGGTCTACGACACGCCGATCGACGCGAGCGGCGGGGTGCCGGGCGTGAGCGGGTCGGCGAAGAACGCGGTCGAGCTCGTCCAGCTGCTCGCGACGTCGCCCGAGGTCGAGAGCTGTTTCGCGTCGCACTGGATGCGGTTCGTGTACGGGCGATCGCTCGCCGACGCCGACGGCTGCAACCAGCAGACGCTGGTCAACGCGTTCAAGGACAGCGGCTACAACATCAAGCAGCTCCTGCTCGCCCTCACGCAGAGCGACGGCTTCCTCTATCGCCCGGCGCAATAGGAGAGATTCAAACCATGACGCGGTTCAAGCTCAGTCGTCGGACGGTGATCAAGGGCGCCGGCACGATCGCGATCGCGCTGCCGTGGCTGGAGGTGATGGGGAACGGCCGCCGGGCGCGGGCGCAGACCACGCCGGTGCCGCTCAAGCGGCTCGTGACGGTGTACCAGCCGGGCGGCGCCGTTCGCAGCGGCGCCAACGGCGACAAGTACACGCCGACGGGCAGCGAGACCTCGTTCACGCTGTCGCCCATCCTCGCGCCGCTGCAGCCGATGCAGAGCCGGATCATCGTCGCGGACGGCCTGAACCTCACCTGCGGCGATCAAGCCAAGTACACGGTCGAGCAGCACCAGGGCGGTTCGGTCGGCCTGTTCACCGGCGCGATCCAGCAGGGAGCCGGGAACTACCCTCCCAAGATGTATCCGTCGATCGACCAGGTGCTGGCGACGCGGTTGTCGGCCGGCAAGGCGTACGGCAGCCTGCAGCTCGCGGTGCGCTGGGCGACGGGCAAGTCGCACGGGAAGCTGTCGCCGCTGAACGCTCTCTACTTCTCGGACAGCGCGCCCATTCCGCCGCGCCTCGATCCCCAGGACATCTTCAACACCTTGTTCGGCAGCATCACGAGCGGGACGGGCGGGACGGGCGGAACCGACCCGAACGCGCTGGCGGCGATGCGCAAGAAGTCGATCCTGGACTTCGTCGACAAGAAGTACGACGCGCTCAAGACCAAGCTCGGCACGGACGATCGCGGACGCCTCGATCAGCACCTGACGCAGATCCGCGACCTCGAGAGCCGCATCGTGATCACCACGACGCCGCCTCCGCCGATGTCCGCGTGCAAGCAGCCCACGAAGGTGGACACCACCGGCTACAACCCGACGAGCGCGCTCAACTCGGCCGACGACGGCAGCATCAAGGACACCGCGACGGACATGAAGATCCCCCTGGTGGGTCAATTCATGATGGACATGCTCGTGATGGCGCTCGCCTGCGACAGGACCGGCGTCATCTCCCTGCAGTGGACCGACACCGAGGCCAAGCACACCTTCCCCTGGCTGAATCTCCCCGAGCACCACCACTTCTATCAGCACGACGGCGGCTTTCGGCCCACCGAGTGCACGCAGATCCAGACCTGGTACTCGCAGATGCACCTCTCGCTGCTGCAGAAGATGCAGGCCGTCGACATGGGTGGTCACTCGCTGCTCGATGAGAGCGTGGTCTTCTTCGGCAGCGAGCTCGCGGATCCGCCTTCGCACGGAAAGAACAACATGCCCGTCCTGCTCGCGGGCGGAAGCACCGGGACGCTGCGAACGGGGCGCTGGATCAAGTGCGGGGGCGTGCCCCACAACCGCCTGCTGACGTCGCTGTTCAACCTGTTCGGCGATACGCGCACCAGCTTCGGCGACGCGCGCCTCGACTCGTCGGCGCTGAAGAGCCCCAGCCTTACCTGACAGGCGCCGACGCGGGCCGCTCGGCAGGGCCGTGTCGAACGCAGCGATCGGCGAGGAGGCGGTGGCGCGCCGAGGAGCGTCCATGGCGTTGGAGCGGCGCGCGAGGAGGGCCCCCGTCGTCGTGCCGACGACAAGGGCCAGCACTGCGGCTACCAGCAGCGCGGCGCGGGAGGGGCGAGGTGAGTTGGCCGCCATCGTGGAAACCGGAGCGGCGGTCGCGAGCGCGGCCCGTGCCCGCCCGAGCGCCCGCGCGCGCACGACGTTCGGCAGCGGGGTGAGTCTCCGGACGTGCTCGAGAAGGATCCGCACTTCAGGCTCGACGCCGCCGTCTTCGAACGCGACGTCTGCATCTCCGCCGTCGCCGCAGGAGCAGAATTCAGCCGCCGCGGCCTGTGCGGCGCTGGTCGGGCGCGAAGCCGGGACGGAGTGGACCAGACGAAGATGGTGCATGTGATCGTTCATTCATTGGCGGCAGCGACCGTTGTTTGTTCAACGAAAGATCGTTGCGTGATGTGCGAGATACACGCACGCGTCAATAGATGTAAAGCAAACGGAGCCGGCCGCTGTACATGTGATTTTGCCACTGCATGACCGTCAGATCGCTCGGCAGGAAATCGGCTTGCGCATACGCGCCGACGAGTTTGACGTAGAGGTATCCCAGCAGTTGATATTGAAACGCGCCGAACCACTGAAGCTGGGAGGTGAAGTTGTTGGCCGTGCTGCCCGCGGCGAGGAACTGGTCGGTCTGCGAGGTCCAGTTGACGCCTGTCCCGAACAGGAAATGGTCAAAGATTCTGACGTTGGCGAAACCGCCGACGCTCTTGGTGGTGAATGAATTCTCCAGGACCTGCCTGGCGAAAGCATCGGTGTCATCCTGTTTGCCGATCGCTGCGTTCACGCCGAATTCGACGACGGGATCGATCACGAACTGGATGGACCCGCCGACGCCTTTGTTCATGCGAGCCGGGACCGGATCCTTCTTTTGCCCCGCGCCGGGGTCGAGCGTCTGCGTGGTCGCCGTGCGCTTCTGATACTCGCCGGCGATCCTGAGCTTGAACCACCCGACGTCGAAGATCAGCGTCGGGCGCCCGCCGAGATAGTTCCACGGCGTATCGCCGGTGGCATTGTCCGAACGGTAGTTGTCGGTGCCGAGCTTCGCGAGCAGCTCGAAGCGGAGGAACTCCGTCGGATACGCGTGGAAAGCGATGTGTCCGACGGCCAGGCCGTCGCTGGGCCGGTACTGGATGTAATTCACGCCATAGAAGGTGGGCGCCTCCAGCTTCGGGGTGGTGAAGGGGTCGACGCCGAACATCCCGGCGCCCAGACGCTCGAGCGTGTACTGATCCATTCCCATGCCGAGGTGGTAGACCTCCCACCCCTCGAACCGACCCACCTTGAAATCCCAGGCGTTCCACGCACCAAATCGAACCCAGAGGTCGTCGGTCGTGAATGTTCCCGTAGTCAAACAAATGCTGTTCGCGGCCTGGCAGAGATTGCCCACCAATTCCGCCTGCGCCTGGGCAAAGAAGCGGCCGCTCACGTAGGCAGGCGTCAGCCGCAGCACGCCGCGGCCTTGTTGAAACCGGAGGGTCGAGTTCGGCTGCTGCGGCGTGCCGCGGATCAGCCATTCATTGCCGCTGTCGATCCAGAAGTTCCCGGATACGCCCAGCCCGCTGCGGGTGTTGTGCGGCCACTGCAAGCCCTGGAAGTCGGGCTCGAGCCAAAGCGACCCACCCTCGATGCCGCGCAGGCGACCGGGGAACGTCTCGGGCCCCATGTGCTCGAAGGCGGGAGCTTCCGCCGCGGTCGCTGCCGCGCTCGCGTCGGCGCCGGCCGGCTTCGCTTCGGGCTTAGCCTTCGGTTTGGGTGGAGGCGCCAGCGCCTCTGCCTCCTCCGCGCTCGACTCTTCGGGCTCCTCTCCCTTCGCGGCCCCCCCGAAGGCAAGCGACATCGAAACCGTCGCAAGCGCCACGAGCCGTCGAAAATTTCCCCAGGCAGTGCTGATCATCGGTTCTCTTTCTCGTTCCTTTCGCGGCAATGTCAGAAGCTCGGGAGCGGGATGGTCACGCTCTTGATGTCCGCGTAGGCGGCCTCGATCCCCGCCATCGACATGACCGACTGCGGGTTGGCCGCGGGCGTGTCGCTGATCGTGTTCGAACCAGCCTGGTTCTGCGCGACGCCCGACGGCGCGTTCACCATCGCGTTGTGCGAGATGGTGTAACCGGAGGTCTGCTCGTCCAGATAGATGCCCAGGCTGCCGTAGTCGGCCCACTGGCTGGTCTGGTAGTCGTGCAGATAGTTGTATTGCATCTGCGAATTCGGCTGCTGATTCGAGAGCGTGTAGATCCCGGCGCCGTCGGCGAGGATCTGGACCGCGTGGTGGATGTCGTTGTTGTTGATCTTGTTGGTGGCCATCGCGTTGACGGTGCTGGTCCACCCGTACCCGACGGAGATCGCGGTGTAGTTCGTGTACGCGACCTCGTTGTGCTGGATGTCGATCTGTCTCGGGTAGCCGGCCGCGATGCCGGTGCCGCCCTGGAACTCGGTGGTCACGTGGTGGATGTAGTTGTCCTTGATCGTGTCGTTCGTGCAGATCTCGTTCCTGTCCGTCGGGTTGTAGGGGACGTGGTACTCGGTCGTGTCGCTCGCGCTGAACTTGCCGATCGAGATGCCGTTGCCGGCGATCTCCGTGACGACGTTGCCGACGATCATGTCGTCGTGCGTGCCCGAGACGAAGTCGAGCCCGGTCGCGCCCATCTGCGTGAAGATGTTGCGTTCGAAGCGAACGTGGTTCGCGTTCATGACGCTGACGCCGGCGGGCGGGCGCCCGATCGTCTGCTTGTTGTCGCTGGTCGCGGTCAGGTTGTACTGACCGGCCTGCGCGTCGCAGAAGCCCGACTGGCTGGGGCGCATGAAGGTCGAATGCGCGAACGTGATCCCCTGGAACCAGAGGTAGCCGGCCTGGTCCGACGTGCTCGTGCCCTTGACGCTGACGACGGTCTCGAGCATCGGCGCGACGACGGTCGCCTTCGTCATGTCCTCGCCCGTGCGCGGCTTGTAGGAGAGGACGCTCTGCCCCTCGTCGAGGTACCACTCGCCGGCCTGATCGAGGAACTCGAGCGCGTTCTCGAAGTAGTAGACGTGCCTCTGGAACGTGCTGAACTGCCCGCCCAGGTGGGGATAGGGCCGCACGAACACGATGCCCGCCTCCGGGCTCTGGATCTTGAGAGTTGCCGTGCCGCCCGACGTGGTCAGCGAGGCCAGGCGCAAGGTGTTGTCGCCCCAGCCGGTGATGATGTGCATCTCGACCTTGGTCAGGTTGTTCCAGCTCCCGACCTCCGACGCGGCGACCTGGATGTTCTGCGCGGTGTTGTCGGCGCCGGTGATCCGGTTGAAGGCGAACGCGCCGTTCGCGCCCAGGTTCGGGCTGCGCGCGCGGATCGCCTTGACGCCGTTGACGTACAGCTGGCGGAACGGCGTGGTGACGCCGCTCGCCGTGTAGTTGCCGTTGCTCGATGCCGTCCAGCCGGTGATCGCCTTGCCGCCGGTGATGATCGGCCGCTCGCTCTGGTAGGCCATGTACTTCACGTAGAAGCCGTTCTTCCCCGAATCCGCGTTGGCGAAAGTGAGCGTGCTGGCCTGCGGATAGGTGCCGCCGCGCAGATAGACGGTGATGTCGGCGGCCATGGTCGCCGTCATCCCGCGTACGACGTCGCGCGCTTTCGCGACCGTCTTGAACGGCTGCGCCATCGTCCCCGGGTTCGCGTCGTCGCCGGTGGGCGCGACGAAGAGCGTGCCGGTCGCGATGCCGCCTGTTCCCGCGCCGCCGCCTGTTCCCGCCGCGCCGCCGCTGCCCGCGCCACCCGACGTGCCGCCTCTGCCCGCGGCGCCGGACGTGCCGCCGCTGCCCGCCGCCCCGCCGGTGCCGGTCGGGGTGCTGCCGCCCGCGCCGCCGCCTGTTCCCGCCGCGCCGCCGCTGCCCGCGCCACCCGACGTGCCGCCTCTGCCCGCGGCGCCGGACGTGCCGCCGCTGCCCGCCGCCCCGCCGGTGCCGGTCGCACCGCCGCGACCGCCGCCGATTCCGGCCGCGCCTCCTGAACCACCGCTCCCGCCGGATCCGCCGCGGCCGCCACTCGCGCCGGCGCCGCCGGTGCCTGTCGTGCCACCGGTGCCTGTCGCGCCCGCGCCGCCGGTGCCGCTCGCGCCGCTCGCGCCTGTCGTACCGCTGGCGCCGGTCGTCCCGGCATCACCCGGTGCGGAGCTTCCGCCCGTGCCGCTCGTACCGGAGACGCCGCCGGTTCCCGCCTGGCCGCCGGCGCCGGTCGGCGTGCTCGGTCCGCAACCGAGGGTCGCGGAGATCAGGCAGCCGATCGCGAGAGAGGACCATCGCGACTGCATCAACGCCGCCGCCGCCGAACGACGACCGCGATCGCGCCCAGCCCGGCGCGGGAACGGCAGCGCCTGCTGTCTTCCGAGTACAACACCCCGTTCATTGGCCCGCCGCTGCCCGCGTTGTCACGAATTCGCGGCCCGCGGCCACGGCGTCGACGACTCGGCGCCGCACCGAAACGTCTTTCACAAGTGTGACGCCGTCCCGCCAATGAAGCGCAAATGTCCAGCACGGCGCGCAACGGCAAAGCGACCTCGGCGCACGGGCCCTCTTGCTCATGGCTCGTCGCGTTCGCGACTCTTGCCGCGGCGTGTTCGGCGAGCCCGGCGGGCGATCCGCAAGGAACCGGCGGCGGCGCGGGTGCGAACGGCGCGGCCGGAACGCAGGGCGCGGCCGGTACCAGCGGGCACGCGGGCGGTACGGGAGGAACGAACGCGCGCGGCGGTGCCAGCGGGGCGGCGGGCGGCGAATCGGGCGCGAGCGGTCAGGCGGGCACGAGCGGTCAGGCGGGCACGAGCGGTCAGGCGGGCACGAGCGGTCAGGCGGGTACGAGCGGTCAGGCGGGCACGAGCGGTCAGGCGGGATCGGGCGGGCAAGCGGGCACCGGCGGCCGCGGGGGATCGGCGGGACAGTCAGGCAGCGGCGGCAGGGGAGGGACCAGCGCCGGCGGTGCGGGCGGGACGTCAGGTGGCGGCGGCGCGGGCGCGAGCGGCGGCGCCGGCGGTGCAGGAGGAGCAGGCGGCGGCACGCGAAGCGCGGGCTGCGGAAAGACGCCCACGCTGAAGAACAGCCCCACCACCACGATCAACTACAACAAGATCACCAGCGCCGGTCTCAGCCGCCAGTACATCCTCCGCTACCCGTCCAACTACGACAGCAACCATCCCTACCGGCTGATCCTCGCCTACCACTGGTACACGGGCAGCGCGAGCCAGGTGTTCGACTGCAACACCGAGTCGATCAAGTGCTACACGACGCAGAGCCCGTTCTTCGGGCTCTGGAACCTCGCCAACAACAGCACGATCTTCGTCGCGCCGGACGGCCTCGACGCCGGTTGGGCCAACACCAACGGCCGCGATCTCGCGCTCACCGACGACATCCTGAAAGAGGTCGAAGCCGACCTGTGCATCGACACGAGCCGCGTGTTTGCGAACGGCTTCAGCTATGGCGGCGCGATGACGGCGATGCTCGGGTGTCAGCGCCCGGACGTGTTCCGCGCCGTCGCCGTCTACGCGGGCGGCATCTCGGGGATGAGCGGCGCCTGCACGGGGACGACGCCGATCGCGTACTACGGCGCGACCGGCACGCAGGACTCCGGTTATGCCGGCGGACAGACGGCCGTTCAGCACTTCGCCCAGGTCAACGGCTGCACGGCGCAAACACTGCCGACGCCGCCGACGGGCGGCCATACCTGCGTTGCCTTCCAGGGCTGCTCGGCGGGACACCCCGTGCGCTGGTGTCCCTTCGACGACATCCACACGCCGTCTCCTCGGGACCGCAACCAGTCGACCACCTGGCAGCCGCAGGAGGTCTGGACCTTCCTCACTCAATTCTGAGCGCACTTCACAACAACGACGAACGAGAGGCATCACATGGCAAGCGCCCGTGTCACGAGCTCGCGGAAACTCCTGTGCGCCACGATCGTCGGAAAGAGGCACGTCTGTCGCACGCCGAGTCCGTAACCGTAGCCGCCGGCGCTGAGCGCCATTATTCCAGTGGTGCTGTCGCGCACCACCGTGGCGCCGTTGAAACGCACCAGCTGCTGCATCTCACGCAGCGACGAACGACGCAACGGACCATGCTCGCCACCGTCCCGCGGCGGCCACGCGTC
>Ga0207704_10001455_pt1 | contig 10587 bp, 11 predicted proteins | sample KBSMisM12_FD_184308 | JGI IMG/M metagenome (GOLD analysis project Ga0207704, IMG submission 184308) | Miscanthus rhizosphere microbial communities from Kellogg Biological Station, Michigan, USA - KBS Miscanthus M1-2 (SPAdes) (version 2) | ecosystem: Host-associated > Plants > Roots >...
GGCGTAGAACTTCCGCGTCGCTTCGATCTTGGCATGGGCCTGCGCCTGGCTCTCGGCCATGCGCTTTTCCATGTCGGCCAGCCGCTCGGTGGTGGTCCTGGCCTGGCCCTTCTCGTCATGGCCCCTGTCGTCGTGGTCGGACATGCGGACCATGTGGTCGTGGCCGTGCTCGGTCTTTACGGCGGCGAGGTAGGCGGTGAGCGCGGCCTCCTGGCCCGGCTTCAGCTGCAGCATCGTGCGCAGGTGCTCGGCCATGTCCATGTGGCGCCCGCCCGCCATCTCGAAGTGGCGGTCGCCGTCCTGGATGACGATGCGGCGCTCGGCCCGCTCGGCCCGCTCCGCGCGCTCAGGCCGCTCGGCACGTTCGGCCCGCGGCGCGCGCGCCGCGTCGGCGGCGGCCTGGCTCTGGGCGGCGGCCGGCGCGGACTGCGCAAAGGCGGCGGCGCCGGCCGCTGCGGTGAGGGCGAACGCCGCCCCAGCGAGATACCCGGTCCAGGGTCGCGACATGTCTGGCCTCCTTGGCGCTATGGTCGAGCTTAATCGTTGGCCCGGATATTGGCGAAACGGCGCCGTGCGGAATGAAGCTTTGGTAATGTTCGCAAGGGGTTGAAACCGTCCGGTCACGGACGGCGCGCGGGCGAGATCAGGACAGCGCGTTTCGGCAAGCCGCCGCCATCGCCAACGGTCCCAGCGCGACCGCGGCGGCGGCGTAGGCGGCCAGCAGGACGAAGCCCGGGACCCAGGGCAGGCCGCTCTGGAAAGCCGCCAACGCGCCCCCGCCGAAGATCACCGGCGGGGTGAAGAGCGGCAGGACGATCACCGCCGTCAGCAGGCCGCCGCGCCGGGCGCCCAGGCTGAGCGCGGCGCCGATACCGCCCACGAAGGCGAAAGCCAGGCCGCCGATCAGGGCGCAGGCCAGGATCAGCGGGGCGAGGTTCAGCGGCGCGCCCAGGCCGATGGCGGCGATCGGGGCGGCCAGCGCCAGCGGCGCGCCGGTGGCCAGCCACTGGCCGGCGCACTTTGCCGCGCAGGTGAGCTCCAGCGGGACCGGCGACAGCGTGATCAGGTCCAGCGCGCCGTCCTCGTAGTCGCGCTCGAACAGGCGGTCGAGGGACAGCAGCGAGGCCAGCGCCAGGGCGACCCAGGCCGCGCCCGGCGCGATGGCGGCCAGGCGCGCGGGCTCCGGCCCGATGCCGAGCGGCAGGAGCGTCGCCACGCCCGCATAGAAGCCGACGCTGACCAGCGGCCCGCCGCCGCGGCCCCAGGCCAGCGCCGTCTCGCGGCGGAAGAGGGCGGAGAGCCGGCTCACGCCAGGACCTCGCCCGAGATGTCCAGGGTCTTGGCCTTGATCGGCAGCGGATCGTGGACGGCTGCCAGGATCAGGCCGCCGCCGGCCAGGTGGGCGCTCATCATCGCCCCGAACCGTTGCCGCCAGCCGGCGTCCAGCGGGCTCAGCGGCTCGTCCAGCAGCCAGAGCGGCCGCGGCGCAGCGAGCAGGCGGGCCAGCGCGAGGCGGCGGCGCTGGCCGGCGGAGAGGCGGCGGACCTCCAGGTCGACCAGGCTGGTCAGACCCAGGGCCTCGATCGCCGCCCGCTCGCCGTCGGCCGCCCCACCGCCCCAGCGGCTCCAGAAGCGGAGTTCTTCGCCGGCGGTCCGCGCCGGCTTCAGCCCGTCCTGGTGGCCGACCAGATGAAGGCCGCCCGCCCGGGCGTCGGCGGCGTCGGCCCCGCCGAACGCGACCGTTCCCGCCTCCAGCGGCACGAGGCCCGCGATGGCGCGCAGCAGGCTGGTCTTGCCCGCCCCGTTGGCGCCGGTCAGCGCGCAGGCCTCGCCCGCGGCGAGCTCGAGGGAGAGACCCGCGAACAGAGCCCGTCCACCCCGGCGAACCGCGACCCCGGCAAGCTCCAGGCGGTCGATCACGCCTTGGCTCCCAGGGCCGCCTCTGGCGCCGCTTCAAAAGGTATCGAACTCGAGCCGGCCCGCTCATGGACGCGCAACACAGCGCGGTCTATGTAGCGCGCGGCCGCCGTCGCCCCGGGGGGCCCTCGCCGCGCACGACCGGACGCTGTGTGTCCGCTCGTCCATGCGCGCGATCCTCGGGGTGAACGTGATGCGGCCGGGAACAGAGAGAGGATCTCCCCCAATGGCGTCAGTGGACAGCCTGAAAACCCGCCGCGAACTCGTGGTGGGCGACAAGACCTACGCTTACTACAGCCTTCGCGCCGCGGAGGAAGCTGGACTTTCGGGCGTCTCGCGCCTGCCCATCTCGATGAAGGTGCTGCTCGAGAACCTGCTGCGCAACGAGGACGGCCTGTCCGTCGGTCGCGACGACCTGCAGGCGGTGGCCGCCTGGGCCGACAACAAGGGCAGCGTCGAGCACGAGATCAGCTTCCGCCCGGCCCGCGTGCTGATGCAGGACTTCACCGGCGTGCCGGCGGTGGTCGACCTGGCCGCCATGCGCGACGCCATGACCAAGCTCGGCGCCAATCCGGAGAAGATCAATCCGCTGAACCCCGTCGACCTGGTCATCGACCACTCGGTGATGGTCGACCATTTCGGCACCCCCAAGGCCTTCGGCGAGAACGTCGAGCGCGAGTACGAGCGCAACATGGAGCGCTACCGCTTCCTGCGCTGGGGCTCCTCGGCCTTCAACAACTTCCGCGTCGTGCCGCCCGGCACCGGCATCTGCCACCAGGTGAACCTCGAGTACCTCGCCCAGACCGTCTGGGTGAACGAGGACGCCGGTCACGCGGTCGCCTATCCCGACACCGTCGTCGGCACCGACAGCCACACCACCATGATCAACGGCCTGGCGGTGCTGGGCTGGGGCGTGGGCGGCATCGAGGCCGAGGCGGCCATGCTGGGCCAGCCGATCCCGATGCTGATCCCGGAGGTCATCGGCTTCCACCTGGACGGCCAGCTGCCCGAGGGCGCGACGGCCACCGACCTGGTGCTGACGGTCACCCAGATGCTGCGCAAGAAGGGCGTGGTCGGCAAGTTCGTGGAGTTCTACGGCCCGGGCCTGGCGCACCTGACGCTGGAAGACCAGGCGACGATCGCCAACATGGCGCCGGAGTACGGCGCGACCTGCGGCTTCTTCCCGGTCACCCAGTCGACCATCGACTACCTCACCGCCACCGGCCGCGCGCCCGATCGCGTGGCGCTGGTGGAGGCCTACGCCAAGGAGCAGGGCCTGTGGCGTGAGCCCAATGACCCGCACCCGGTGTTCACCGACACGCTGGACCTGGACCTCTCCTCGGTGCTGCCGTCGCTGGCCGGCCCGAAGCGGCCGCAGGACCGGGTGGTGCTGACCAGCGCCGCGGTGGAGTTCAAGGCCGCGCTGGCCGGCGACTTCGGCAAGGCCGAGGACATGGCGACCCGCGTGAAGGTCGAGGGCGCGAACTTCGACGTCGGCCACGGCGACGTGGTGATCGCGGCCATCACCTCCTGCACCAACACCTCGAACCCCAGCGTGCTGATCGCCGCGGGCCTGGTGGCCAAGAAGGCCGTCGAGCTGGGCCTGAAGGTGAAGCCCTGGGTGAAGACCTCGCTGGCCCCCGGCTCGCAGGTGGTGACCGACTACCTGAAGGCCGCCAAGCTGGACAAGAGCCTGGACGCGCTGGGCTTCAACCTGGTGGGCTACGGCTGCACGACCTGCATCGGCAACTCCGGCCCCCTGGCCGAGCCGATCTCGGACGCGGTGCAGAAGGGCGACCTGGTCGCCGTCTCGGTGCTCTCGGGCAACCGCAACTTCGAGGGCCGGGTGAACCCAGACGTGCGCGCCAACTACCTGGCCTCGCCGCCGCTGGTGGTGGCCTATGCCCTGGCCGGGTCGATGTCGATCGACATCACCACCGAGCCGCTGGGCGAGGGCAAGGGCGGCAAGCCGGTGTACCTGAAGGACATCTGGCCGACCGCCAAGGAGGTCGCCGACCTGCAGCGCAAGCACGTCACCCAGAAGATGTTCGCCAGCCGCTACGCCGACGTCTTCAAGGGCGACAAGGCCTGGCAGGGGATCAAGGTCTCCGGCGGCCAGACCTACGCCTGGGACATGGGCTCCACCTATGTGCAGAACCCGCCCTACTTCGAGGGCATGGAGATGGAGCCCAAGGCGGTCACCGACATCGTCGAGGCCCGCATCCTGGGCGTCTTCGGCGACTCGATCACCACCGACCACATCTCCCCGGCCGGTTCGATCAAGGCCACCTCGCCCGCCGGCGTCTACCTCCGCGACCACCAGGTCCCGACGATGGACTTCAACAGCTACGGCGCGCGGCGCGGCAACCACGAGATCATGATGCGCGGCACCTTCGCCAACATCCGGATCCGCAACCGTATCACCCCGGAGATCGAGGGCGGGGTGACCAAGCACTTCCCGTCGGGCGACGAGATGTCGATCTACGACTGCGCCATGCGCTACCAGTCCGAGGGCCGGCCGCTGGTCGTCTTCGCGGGCAAGGAATACGGCACCGGCAGTTCGCGCGACTGGGCGGCCAAGGGCACCAAGCTGCTGGGCGTCCGCGCCGTTGTGGCCGAGAGCTTCGAGCGCATCCACCGCTCGAACCTGGTGGGTATGGGCGTGCTGCCGCTGCAGTTCCTGCAGGAAGGCTGGCACAAGCTGGGCCTGACCGGCGAGGAGATCGTGACCATTCGCGGTCTGACCGACCTTTCCCCGCGCCGCCAGCTGACGGTGGAGATGTACCGCCCGTCGGACGGCCGCATCGCCCGCTTCCCGGTCCGCTGCCGCATCGATACGCCGACCGAGCTCGAGTACTTCAAGAACGGCGGCGTCCTGAACTACGTCCTGCGCAACCTGGCGCGCCAGGACGCGTGAGATCTCCCTCTCCCCTTGGGAGAGGTGGCCTGGCGAGCCGCAGGCGAGACAGGACGGAGAGGGAAGCGGCGGCTTGGCGCCTCCCTCTCCGTCGATCTCGCTTCGCTTGATCGCCACCTCCCCCAGAGGGGGAGGGAAGCGGTCACGCCTTCTTGCAATTGCCAGCATCCAGATCGGCCTTTAAGCCCGAGGCCATGCGGAAAGCCCTGCTTTTCAGCCTGATCCTGCTCGCCCTGCCGTCCGCCGCGGCGGCGAAGTCGCGGCGGGCGCCGGCGCCGCCCAGGACGCCCGTCCTGGTCGAGCTCTTCACGGCCCAGGGCTGCGGCTCCTGCGGCGAGGCGAACAGCTTCGTCGCCAAGCTGGCCGACCGGCCGGGCGTGCTGCCGCTGACCTTCTCGGTGGACTACTGGGACTACCTCGGCTGGGCCGACACCTTCGCCAAGCCGGAGTTCGCCGCCCGCCAGAAGGCCTATGTGACCAAGCTTTCGCTGCGCGAGCCCTACACGCCGCAGGTCGTGGTCGATGGCCAGGCCGAGGCGTCGGGCGCGAAGACCGAGCGCGTCGACCGGCTGGTCAAGGACGCCGCCAAAGCGCCCAGGAACCCGCCGGACATCCATTTCGTGAAGGGTCGCGTCTACGTGGGCTCCGCCCGCGCGCCCAAGGGCGGCGGCGAGGTCTGGTTGGTCCGCTACGACCCGCGCGCCCAGGACGTGGCGGTCAAGGCCGGCGACAACAAGGGCCAGACCATCGCCGAGAAGAACGTCGTGCGCGAGGTGACCCGCCTGGGGGCCTGGAAGGGCCAGCCCGTGGCCTTCCGGCTGCCGGCCCCCGAGGACGAAGGGCTGAAGACCCTGGTGGTCGTCCAGGGCGCCAAGGGCGGACGCGTGCTGGGCGCCGGCCAGCCCACGACCTGAGCGCCCTCATACGCCGCAAAACGAAGACCCCCGCGGCTGGAGAGGCCCGCGGGGGTGTCGCATTTGGGGGAGGAGATAGAGTGTCGGCCGGCCAGTCCGCCGATCCAGGGGGGCTGGGGGGGCTGTTCAGGATCCGGGACCGCCGTCTCTGACCAACCGACATCCTTCATATGGGAGGCCCATCGGGCGCTCGCCTGTCGCAATTAAGGTCATTTCGCGGCGGTTCGGTTACGGCCGCGCTTGCGGCGGGCCCCCACTGGCGCGGGGCGGCGATTCCGGTCTAGGCTCACGATCGATGGCTTTCGACTCGTCCTACGCGTCACCGCGTCAAGAGATCGTCTTCTTCGAGCGTCGAGAGCTCATCCGCCTGCTTTCCCTCTATGGCCGCATGGTTTCCGCCGGCGAATGGCGCGACTATGGCATCGACGGCCTCAGCGACGCGGCGGTCTTCTCGGTGTTCAAGCGCGCGTCCGAGTCGCCGCTCTACCGCATTGAGAAGCGCCCGGCGCTGGCGCGCAAGCAGGGCGCCTGGGCGGTGGTGGGCCAGGGCGGCCACGTGCTGCGTCGCGGCCACGAGCTGGAGCATGTGCTGCGCCTGTTCGACCGGGGCCGCTTCAAGGTCGTCGGCTAACGCTCACGAAAAAGGCCCCGGAGCTTCCCCCGGGGCCCGATCTCTTCGGTGCGGCGTGCGCCTAGCGGCGGTTGCCGAGCAGGCTGAGCAGCATCTGGAACAGGTTGATGAAGTCCAGATAGAGGTTCAGCGCGCCGTAGTTGGTGGCGACGCCGAGGGCGGCCTGGTCGCCGCCCAGCTGGTAGTACTGCAGCTTCAGCTTCTGGGTGTCGTAGGCGGTGAGGCCCGCGAAGATGCCGACGCCCAGCAGGCTGACGATGAAGGCCATCATCGAGCTCTGCACGAAGATGTTGACCACCATCGCGGCGATCAGTCCCCACAGGCCCATGATCAGGAAGCTGCCCATGCCGGTCAGGTCCCGCTTGGTGGTGTAGCCCACCAGCGAGAGCGCGCCGAACGAAGTGGCGGTGATGAGGAACGTCGTGGCGATCGACGAGCCCGTGTAGCGCAGCACCAGCACGCCCATGGACGCGCCGATCAGCGTGACCACCGTCCAGTAGGTGATGCCGGCGGTGCGCGGCGTCTGGTTGCGGATCGCGAAGCCCGAGAACAGGATCACGGCCAGCGGCGCGAACGCCACGATCATGCCGAGGATGCTGTAGCCGATGCGGCCGTTGGCGACGGTGAACATCGCGTCACGGACCGGCGGATAGGCCCCGGTCAGCCACGCCAACGCGGCCGAGAGCACCAGGCCCAGCGCCATCTTGTTATAGACGCCGAGCATGAAACTGCGCAGGCCCGCGTCAACCGACATGTCGGCCCGATCCGTGGGGATCGTGCGCGAATAGTCGCGGTTGAAGTCGCTCATGTGAGCATAGCCCTTGAATTAGTCGTCCGGATTGGACGCAACCCCAAATATCGGGGTCTCGTGCGGCGGAAGCAAGGCCTTGTTGGTCAAGGTTTCGGTAAGATTTGTCTCGGGTTTGACATGGCGAGGCGGGCGCCGCGGCGCTAAATCAGGCCCGATGATCCGCCTCTTCGCCGCGCTCGCCATTCCGCCGGAGGTCGGCCGCGCGCTGATCGCCCGGCAAACGGGCATCCAGGGCGCGCGTTGGCGGCCGCTGGAGGCGCTGCACGTCACCCTGCGGTTCTACGGCGAGGTTCGCGAGGACGTCGCCCGCGACCTCGATGCGGAACTCACCGCCCTGCACGCGGCGCCGTTCGCCGTCGAACTGGCCGGCGCCGGCGCCTTCGGCGAGGGGCCCGACCTGCACGCGGTCTGGGCCGGCGTCGCCGGCTGCGCGCCGCTCGAGCGCCTGGCGCGGGCCTGCGAGACGGCCGCGCGGCGCGCCGGCCTCAAGCCGGATCATCGCCACTACCGCCCGCACGTGACGCTGGCCTACCTGCGCCATCCCGATCCGGAGGAGGTCGCCGCCTGGGTGCAGGCCAACAACCTGCTGCATTCCCCGCCGATCCCCATCGACCGCTTCGGCCTCTATTCCAGCCACCAGACCAAGGACGGATCGGCCTACCGGCTGGAGGCGGCATATCCGCTCGGCTAGGCCCACCAAGGTCGTCATCCTCCGGTCAGCCGCAGGCTGATCCGGGGGACCCAAACCGAATGGCTGAATGGGCGAGGCCGCTTGGGTCCCCCGGATCGCGTCTTCGCGCGACCGGAGGATGACGGTCGTTTGTTGTTTGCGTCCGCTAGGCGTCGACGGCGAAGTCCTTGAGGACGCCCAGGGTGACGATCGCCAGGGTCTCCTCGTGGGTGGATTCCAGCACCACCTGCGGGGCGGCGCCCGCGTCCAGGGCCTCCTTCCAGCGCGGCGCGCAGAGACACCAGCGGTCGCCGGGATTGAGGCCTGGGAAAGCGCTGTCCGGCATCGGCGTCGAAAGGTCGTTGCCCGCGGCGCGGCTGAAGGCCAGGAACTCGGCGGTCATCACGGCGCAGACCGTGTGCATGCCGAGGTCCTCGTGGCTGGTCTCGCAGCAGCCGTTGCGGAAGAACCCGGTCACCGGGTCCAGCGAACAGGGCTTGAGCTCCCCGCCCAGCACGTTCTTCGCGCCGGGATCGTAGCGTGTGGTCATGGCGCCATCCTAACCGCTAAACCTGCGCCGATGTCATGTCTCAGGGAGCGCCGTCGACCGTGACCGAAGCCCGCCCGCGCCGCAGCGCCCTCTACCTGCCGGGATCCAACGCGCGCGCCATCGAGAAGGCCCGCACCCTGCCCGCCGACGTGGTGATCCTCGACCTGGAGGATTCCGTGGCGCCGGAGATGAAGGCCGAGGCCCGCGCCATGGCCTCAGCGGCTGCGGCCGAGGGCGGGTTCGGACCGCGCGAGCTGGTCCTGCGGGTGAACGGCCTCGACACGCCCTGGGGCGCCGACGACCTGGCCGCCGCGGCCGGGGCCGGCGCGGACGCCGTGCTGGTCCCCAAGGTGGGCTCGCCCAGCGACCTCGCCGCCTACCGCCGCGCGCTGGGGGACGGCCCGACGCTCTGGGCGATGATCGAAACCTGCGCGGCGGTGTTCGCCCTGGACGCGCTCGGCGCGGCCTCGGCCGGCGAGGGCGTCGCCGCCTGGGTCATCGGGACCAACGACCTGGTGAAGGAGATGCGCTGCCGGCCGGGGGCCGATCGCGCGCCTCTGCTGCCCGCGCTTGCGCTGAGCGTGATGGCCGCCCGCGCCCACGGCCTCGTCATCCTCGACGGGGTCTACAACGACATCCCCGACCTCGCCGGCCTGGAGCGCGAGTGCGGACAGGCGGCCGACCTCGGCTTCGACGGCAAGAGCCTGATCCATCCGACGCACCTGCCGGTCGCCAACCGGGTGTTCGCGCCCGAGGCCGAGGCGGTGGCCTGGGCGCGCACGGTGGCCCAGGCGTTCGATTTGCCCGATAATGCCGGCAAGGGCGTTCTGAAGGTCGAAGGGCGCATGGTCGAGCGGCTGCATCTGGAGCAGGCGCGCCGGCTGATCGCCGTGGCCGAGGCCATCGCCGCCCACGAGGTGTGATCGATGCGCATCCTGGCGCTGATCCTGCTCACCGCCGCCATCGCGCTTCCCGCGCAGGGACAGCCCGCGCCTAAGCCCGCAAAGCCGCCGCCCGACAACGACATCATCGGCTCCCTGCTCGACCCGCATCACAAGCCCACCGCGCTCGAGGAGGAAGAGCCCGACACCGCCGGCCAGCGGCAGCCGGGGCAGGACACGGACGCCATTCCCAGGGCTCAGCCCGGGCCCGTCGGCGGCCGCACCGTGGTGGTCCCCTATGCGCCGGCGCCGCGCCGGCAGATCGACCGGCCCGTTCGCATCGACGAGACCGGCCGCACCCCGGACCGGCCGCCCAGCGAGCGGGACCTGGCCTACGAGCAGCGCATCCGCGCCTCGTTCGCCGCGGCGGAGGGGTTTCAGGGCCCGCTGGACGGCGGCTGGACGCTGGCGGCCGGGTCGGACGACATCTTCGCCCTGCAGTTGGTGGACAAGGCGGATCGGCTGGAGGGGGTCTGGCGCGACCTGCGTCGCAAGGGCGCGCTGGGCGCCTCGGGCGTGGTCGATCAGATATCGCGCCAGGGCGGCGAGCTGACCTTGCGCTTCCAGGCGCGCGCCTCGGGTCCGCAGACCGTCGCCGTGCTGCATTCGACGCCCGATGGCCGCTGGACCGGGAACATCGAGGACGCGGGCCAGCGCAAGGCCGTGGTCCTGCGCCGGAGCGGGCTCTAGAGCCCGAGCACGCCCCTCGCCGCCGCTATCGCCGCCGCCAGCGCCTCCGGCGCATAGGCCTCGGCCATCCCGACGCCCCAGACCGGCTGGGGCCAGGCGGCGTCGTCGCTGCGCCGGGCGATCACATGGACATGCAGTTGCGGCGTGACATTGCCGAGCTGGGCGACGTTCAGCTTGGTGGCCGGGCGGCCCAGCGCCTGGGCGGCGGCGCGGACCGCGGCGCCGGCGCGCAGGATCTCCTCCATCAGGACGTCGCGCTCGCCCTCGGCCAGGTCTTCCAGCTCGCGCGCGGCGTCGCGGCGCGGGATCAGCACGATCCACGGGAAGCGCGCATCGGCCTGCAGGCGGACGTGGCAGAGCGCCATGTCGCCCAGCGCCTCGGAGGTGGCCAGGAAGGCCGGGTCGATCTCGAACATCGCCGCAGGAGACCACAGGCCGCAGCCCGCGCCTATGTGAGGTTTCTGCTGCGCTGCGGCATTGCGGGGCCCGCGGCCTTGGGCTACGCACCCGCCGCAAGACCCCGACCTCTCTGCAGGAGCAAACACA
>Ga0207704_10001462_pt1 | contig 10562 bp, 15 predicted proteins | sample KBSMisM12_FD_184308 | JGI IMG/M metagenome (GOLD analysis project Ga0207704, IMG submission 184308) | Miscanthus rhizosphere microbial communities from Kellogg Biological Station, Michigan, USA - KBS Miscanthus M1-2 (SPAdes) (version 2) | ecosystem: Host-associated > Plants > Roots >...
CTAGTCCTATGGGGGTATGCTGTCAAGATGGGAAAACCCCCTATACCCGTCGGCCCCCGCTCCGACCCGCCGATTGTCACCTACCGTACAGTCCGGCCCCTGTCCCCAAACTGTCACCTACCGTACAGTCCGGCCCCTGTCCCCAGCAGTTTTTCTTATCCCCTGGTTCCCGCCGTCTTCCGGTCGATCCGGCCAACTGTCACCCACCGTACACTCGGACCCTTGCACCCACACTTTTCAGAGGCAGCCGGATAGGTAATGGTCCTGTACTGCTACAGGAAACCGCTTACTTTTCGTCGGCTGGCTCGGTTCAGTATAACGGCCATAGCTGATTGATTAGGGTGTTTTCGCTATGTGCTGGCAACACCTGACGATAGCCCGACCAGTCCTCCAATCGGATGCGCACCGTGGACGATAAAACCAGGGGATTGTTCGTAGAGCACGCAGCTGCTTGATCGGACCCCGATGACCGTTTGGCAACATGGCCTGTCGTTCAGTAGTGTACTCAACGCCAGCTTGACGGGCAAGGGGGGAAAGCGGAAAATAACTATCCAGGGGAAAATTGTTTTCCCCAAACAACGACTAAGTGAAAGGATGTATGAGATGAACACGGTTGCAGACAGTATCGAGAGCATTGTTGCCGACATTGCGGCTATGGACTGCTCGGACAGCTACCTATCCCTGATCTTGCGGGGTGCGATGCCGGAAAGAGCGGTTCCAAAGCGCTGCTCTATGGGTTATTGCTGGGTTTCCGACCCGTATGTTTTCGGCCCCGTCAGGGTTGCCGAGGGATTCATTCGGCAAGGACTGATCTCGATCATGGCCGAACAAGCTGGGGTTGCTGATCCAGAAGTGTGTGAAGTCGTCTGCTACAAATCCGGTCTCGAAGCAATGCAAGCATGGATGAAGTGTGTCGCGATTCATCAGAAGTAGTCAAGGGAATTGGGTGACGCCCACACCCACCTTATAGGAGTTTTTACTATGGAAGCACAGTATGTTGGCCCCCTCTGTTTCAACTACGTCCCTGGGAGCGACGAATGGTACGCTTTGAGGTTCGGTAAAATCCCTAGCATGTTGGCCCCAGCTTGTTTGGGTATGGACCCCTGGCGTTCGCCACGCAGGGCTTGGAAGGAGATCATGAATCCCCGAAGTGAATCATCCAAGTTCTTGCTTGAGATGAAACGCGAATATGAGCCGAAAGCAATTCACGATTACGCCAATGTCATGGACACCGACACCTGCGACACTGGCGTTTGGCAACGTTCGGATTGGCCGATTGTGGTTGCAAGCCCTGCTCAAGAGGTTTTTAACGATGGAATCATGCTGCTGTATATGGGTAAAACCATCTACCGATGCTTGCCCCTCTATCGTCGGGTCCGTGCCCTTGTCCAGCTGGCCGTTACCTGTAAGAAGTTTTGCGATGTCGTTCATTGGCGGAATGGCATCGTGTCCATCGACCGCGTGTTTCCTTCCGGCTTGAAGGGCTTGGAGCTAAGGTTGTCAATCTTTCATAAGAGGTTCATCCTACCCGGAAAATGTCCGGAGAAAGGGGAGATACCCCGATGGGTGTTAAACGAGCGGTTGGGGGGGACGTAGTATGTCCCATATGCCTGCTGTCAACGGCTATGTGTCGAACTTGCGAACTGGTGCAAAGCATCAAGTGGGATAAGACAAAAAAGGAAGGAGTGACGATCACACAGGCATTGTGGTTGCGTCATCCCGCAGTGTGTCAAAAGTGTCGAAGACAGGACAAAAACTGTTGGGCGAAAAACGGTAAACGTGAATACTGCCTTGTTCGTAGCAAGGCTGCTCAGGACCACTTCCCGCATTGGTGGAAACTGAGCGAACTACCCAAAGATGCGAAGGAGTTCTTAAATGGGCAAAAAGACGTATGACAAAGCTGCGTTCCCGGCATTGTGCCGGTCGCATGCATTGCCTCAACCAATCCCTGAAGTGAAGTTCCATCCCGATAGGCAGTGGCGGTTTGACTGGCTTTTCCCTGGCCGGATTGCCGTTGAAATCCAAGGTGGCGTTTGGGTTCGTGGGAAACACGGTCGGGGGGAAGGTATCGTCAAGGATCACGACAAACTGAACGCCGCTCAATGTATGGGCTATATCGTGTTGCAGTTTACGCCGTCGCAAATCGTTGACGGGTCGTTTGCCGAGGTTGTTTCTGATGCTTTGGGACTTCGGGATGTGCCCCCCGACCACTGGCCGGAAGACAGTCCGGTTTCCGTCCCCTGGCATTGCAAGAAAATCCCGTCAATCGTTGGTTCTCCTGACGATCAGGGAGGAGTAGCGTAAATGCAAAGATACACAGTTACGCAATACCTCACGGCGATAAACTCCCTAATTGACGGGTTGAGACAACTTGAGATGGACGGGTTTTGCTGCACGATCTGCGGAAGTGACGATCACTTCGCTTTTGAGTGTGGGCATAACCCTTTAGTTGCCATGACTCTTTGTGAACAAATGGCACGTAGGTCGAGCCAGCTGCACGACATATTGCACCACCTTTCCGGTTACAACAAACGTTTTGGTGCTACAACAGGACCGGCCAAAGTGAAGTTGCCAAGAGATGGCAATCACGACGATCCAACGTAAGGTACGAAAATCCTGACCCTGGTACGACGAAGATATTCGAGTACCAGGGTTTTCCTTCCTAGGGTGTAATACACCCTGCCGTTGCTTTGGGAGATAATAAATGTCGAAGGGTTCAAAAATAGTTCCAGTTCGGTTTCCTGACCAAATGCTTCTGGAAATGGTCAAGGCATTGGATTCTCGCAACCTGACAACCAGGGATGAGCAAATCGAACTGAGCGAATGGATACGTCGTTGCGTCAAGGACAAGCTTGGCCACTTGCGTCGTTCTCGTCAACATCCTTCCTGTACGTCCAGGGGGTGTTCATCGAGCGGTTCTGGCGAAGCAACGGAGAACGTGTCGAGTGCGTAAACGGTTGGTGTCATGTCGTCCGATTCAACCTTGTAGCTATGGAACTGGAACACTCCTTGCCCGACCAACGACCACGCATGATACACGCCAACAGCAGAATCGAGTGCGTCCGCCGTTGTGTCATAGACTGTCGATCCTCCGGTAATGTCGATCAGTCTTCCGAGCAACGCGGGTGGGTCGGTTGATCTGTCCGCGTAGATGGATAGACTGATCTCGTTGCCGTCCATGTTCGGGACGGAGTTCGACGATAGAATTGAGCCGTCAACCAACGCGACCAATTCGATATGGTCGTAGAACAGGACGGCAGCATACCCATCAGGAGTTCCGTAATCCCCGTTGAACCCGATGGCGACAGCAAGAACCCATCCAGAAAATGCACTTGTCAAAGAGCAGAGTAGCTCAACCCTGTCGGCAACCGATTCGATCTTGATGTAAGCCCCGGCTAAATCGCTTACATCCATGCTCATCCACAATTCATCGGCTGGCGACACTATCAGGTCAAGCGTGGTGAAGTAGGCAATCTGCCAGCCGCACGTTTCTGGTGTTGTGCTGGGAATGAGGTAGATAGCTCCTTCGCCTGGGATGGTTCCGACTGGTGTGAGTATGCCACCTTCAGAGGGTGTGGGCATTTCACCTATCATGTCTACGGACCCGTTGCCAGCAACCGTTCCGATCATCGTTGTCGATCCGTCGCCAGCAACCGTTCCGATTGGGGTTGTGTTCCCCTCTCCCGCGACCGTGCCAACAAGGTGTGTGCTGCCGTCCCCTGCGACCGTGCCAACCAACGTTATCGACCCCTCTCCCGCGACCGTGCCAACAAGGTGTGTGCTGCCCTCTCCCGCGACCGTGCCAACCGGAACTATCACCCCGTCAGGTATGACAGGTATGGTCCCTATCAGGTAGACTATCCCATCTGGCATCGGCGGAATGGGCGGAATCGGTGGTAGGCCACAACATACGGCTACATGGGTCCGAACGTCGTAGATAAGCGGCGGAGCGGCTGCAACCGTGGTTCCTGTCCATGCTGCTGGGGAACCGCAGGGAAAGAGGTTTCGGCCTCTGTACGTGGGAGGACGACCCTTGTCGTATTTCGTCCCGGTGAAGTAAACGCCGATGTCGTCGGGTCCAGGGTCGTCTTTTGGCCGGAAGGATTGCCAATCGGTTGATGCGTATCCGTGCCAGTACGGTATCGCTGCACGACCACGCGGAACCCTGTACCATCGGATTTTGCTGGTTACATCCGAATCGGTCCAGGGTTTCACGGTGTCAATCGAGCAGTGCCTACGGTACTCGACAGCGAGGCCGCAAGGGTCAACGGGAAGTCTTGGGGAGCCTATTACGGCGACGAAAGGAAACGGGAACAAACTTCCTCGCTGGCTTGCGGGTAGCCGGTTTCACTGGCGGAAACAGACCGCTTGTGTTACTGGCATTCCGAACGTATCGCCAGAACACGAGGGAAGGCGGTTTTCCCTTCTTGCGATACAGACGGACGCTGGCAGAGGTAAACGGCGGAAACACCTTTGGCTTCTGCGTCGCGATCTGAATGATGTTCGGTGTTGCTCCGACTGCTGGCGTCAAGCCGATGATGCGATAGATTCCGTTCCAACCCCTGGCGTTGGCCGTGAGGATCTGTAGCATGTCGCCAACAGCGTAGCCGGTAATGTCATCGCAAAAGAATTGCCAGATGTCAACTGGACAAGCGGCAATGGTTGCGACCCTGGTCGGAATGGACGGGTCCAAGCCCATGTGACCCCATGCATCCGTTGTTCCACTGAGGTACATGCCGAAGGACTCGGCATACACGACCCAATTAAATCCTCCCGAAACCACGCCAGCTGGTGTAAACTTACCAGACTTTACCAGAGGGTCGGGAGTGCTTGGTACGAAAAAGTTGGTAACACGGTTGTAAATGATGGTGGAAGGAACCGTGACCGTATACCGGCTTCGCAGTTTCAGAAGAATCCCGTTGTTGAACGCATTGCTTCCATAGTCGCTCTGCTGGCTGTTGGGTGCAACCGTCCAGACAGGGGGCCGACTGGACCCGGTGAAGGGGCCGACTACTAGACGGGCTTGGTTGTTCGTTGATACATCAGAAACGCGATAGCCAAGGATGAGAGGGTATCCAGCCCCCTCAGTATTCGGCTGATTGGCGTTTGGGTTGGATAACATTGTTACGAATGCACCCATCCAATTTTGGGCCGCTTGGTCCAAGTCAGCGTCGGAAGTCGATCCGGTCGTCTGAAGAATTTGGGAGATGCTGTCTCCCAAAATCGCTTCTCCAGGGAAGAAGGTGAATTTGAAGAGGTTTGGCATTGATGAAACTCCTATATTGTCCGTTTGCGTGCCTGTATTCAAGTTGAATACAGTTGACATTGAAAATGTATCAGAACGATTACTGTTTGTCAATACTGTCGTCAAAGGGGGACTTGCGAATGACGCCGAATTGATTACACTCGGATTGATCTGTGCCCGTTGAGATGGTGGCGGTCCAGGGTCCAGGGGGACAGGAGGTTGCGGACTTCCGAGTATCCAATCCTCAAAGCTGTCGGGTCCGTCCAAACCCAATTGCAAACGTCGTGTAACCAACAGTTGATCGCGATACGCACGGATTCCATGATCGGCAAACACGAAGTTGGCCGGTGGAATCCTCCATGCGTTGATTACAGGAAATAGCTGTGTTATCCCCTGCCCAGAAATTTCACCTGCTTTCCCGAAGTGCGACCAATCCGACCCTTCGACACCGAAAAAAGCATATACGGGGTTATCTGTACCTAACCATGCCGAGTTACCTGCTGACGGTGGCATGTAGATAGCTGGGTCACGAGGTAGTCCAAGGGACCAGGTTTCCGAAGGGTGAGTGAACGACTGTGTTATCAGTCCTGGTTTGGGTGAGCCAAAAGCGAGGCACTCGACTGATTGGCCTGTCAGCTGGGATTGAAGAGTTTTCGCAACAATCTGTGCTACAGCCGCTCCGTATGAATGTCCACTTACGCTAATTCTCGTAACTGTATCATTCGGTGACTGTGAGACCGTGGTTGCAATCGTTGCGGATATTGCAGCAGCGGCATCGGCGAAATACGAATGGTAGTTGACGGTTCCCGCGAATACAGGGGATGCAAGGAAGTATCCCGCAACATCTCCCCAAACGTGTGCCCCCAACGACCCGATAATGTCCGTTCCCGCGATGAACACATACAGTATATTCCCTTGACGGAAAATCCAGTAGCAAGGGTGGAATAGGTCGGGGGTCCATTCATGCCGGGACACGAACGTTCCCCCGCCTACTCCTATCATGAACCCGCCGACATGATCGTCGGTGGGAGAATAGGCTATCCATACTCCTTCCAGACGTTGCAGGATACCTTGATAGTCGAAAGTTCCTACAGATGTTATGTACGGGTTCATGGTATCCCGATATAGGATTGTGCGTATATGGAGAAAAGTACTTCAAACTGTCCTTTCGGTGCGATTTGAGGATACTTTAACTGGCTTGCTCCCGCAATAAGTTCTTTCCCGTCATCGTCAACTATCCCTATCGCATGGCCAGCAATCATTTGTATTCCGAGACTTTCCGTGTTGATGAAGTTGGCCGAACCGTCAACGATCACGATGCCTGATTCTCCGATCTGAACAGAGCTTTTTATTGTCGCTTTCCCTGGGATGTACCCTTGCCATTTGCACTCATCAAGCTGGGTTGCTGATGACAGTGGCAGCTTGATGCTTGCAAGCAAATGGACGCGGAATTGCATGATGACCTTGCCTGTCAGAACGTCAAAAAACTCTTGCTGATTCATCTGTTCACCACTGCTTTGTTACTGTAAGATATTATACAGTTAGTTCTGCTTCCATCAATGAACGAAAGGGGAGACAATGCCGTTTCCAATCCAACGCCCCCGTATTGGGGACATGATCGACTTTTCATTGGCCGTTTGGTCAGTCACGACGGCTTTCTTCACCATCGGACTCATCAAGGCAACCGTTCCGCAATCGGACACGCTTGTAATCGGCGACATGGAAGAACCGGAAGGTTCCTGGTACGCTCGCGAGGATGCGATTGTGCAAGGCCAAAAATACCTTGGTCCCGATGGTCTTTGGAGGATCACAATTCCCGGTTTCCAGTTCGACTATACTGGGACGGATGACGCCGAGGACATCTACGGTTGGTTTATCGTGACCGAACCCGGCGATCTCCTGTGCTGCAACCTGCTCCCGTCCCCTGTGCCAATGGGCAGCACCGATCAAAGTTGCGTCGTTCCCGATACGACCCTGGTTTTCCCTCGTCCATACGTGGAGTAACCTGTTATGGCCGTCCAAGTGTATCCCGACGATGGCAAGCCTACCCTGCTGGCCGATGGAATCCCGGCCAACCTGTACTATTGGGGGTACGTCAACGATTTCACTCCGGACGACAACACCGTTATTGGCGATCTGGACGTAGTGAGCTACATCGCTGGCGTGAACGTGCCATTTGCGGACTTTACGCTCAATTCCCTATCAGCCCATGTCGCACGTTCAACGGCGGAAGACATCGCAATCGAAAATGTCGGTGGGAGCAACACGAGCGTGTACGGCTACTTCGCCACCGACAACATTTCGTCAGGCGACCCGGCAGGGCATTTGATTCTCGCGTTGCGTTTCGACGATGCACCAAGGTTCCTTGACGACGGTGATTCAATGGCAATCACGCCAACGATTGCTCTGGGCGTGTGCTGATGATTGGGGGACCGCAGCTGTGAGCGATGACTTTTTCCGTAAGGTGTTAGCCGATTTTGGTTTCCCGGCAGTGTTTGCCCTTATCCTGCTGTGGATCATCGACAGACATGCCAAGATTGTCGCGATGGCACAAGTGCAGCTGATGAAGAAACTTGGAACCGCCGTCGATCTGATTCAAAGGGACATGGTCGAACTGAGAGTGACCCAAACCCTTATTGCCGCGAAGATTCTCGGCGAAGTAAAGACCCCTATTGGCAACCTACCAAAATCCAAACCTGCCGACGAAGACGGCGATTGATTACGAACATTCTCTTACAAAGGAAATTGACTTATGCCAGTACCTTCCGTTCAACTGAAAAAATCTGGCCTTACGGTCAAGCTGGGTCGAAAGCCACCGAAAGAGCCTGTGCCCGTCGTGGCATTGGAGGATTACATATCCCTCCCTCAAGTCCCTTACCCCACATCGACCAACTACCGAAGCAAGGCAAGTCGGTCGTTGGGAAAGATGTACGGCAACGACCAATACGGCGATTGCGTCGTAGCCGGTGAGTATCACGCGGTTGGGGTAAGGTCTGCCAATGAATCCGCCGAGATCGTCGTTGAAGACCGGACCGTTGTTGATGAGTACCATCGCATTTGCGGGGCCGGCGACAACGGTTGCATAATCGAAGAAGTGTTGCAGGATCAGGTTCAGCGAGGACTGAAACAGGCTGGAAAGCTGAAGGCGTACGTTGCCGTGGCGACACGCGAGAAAGCCATGATCCAAGCAGCTATCTACCTGTTCGGCAACTTGACGTTTGGTATCAACCTTCCCGGCCAATGGGCTAACGACGCTGAACCAGACGCGATTTGGGACGATACCAACTCACGGCCCGTTGGCGGACACGAGATCGTTGCTGTCGATTACGATGCCAACTACGTCTACTGTTCAACGTGGGGTATGGTTGTCCGCGTGACGTATCGGGCAATCGCGAACGCCAGAATCTTTGAAGAGGTTTGGGCAACACTCGGAACCGATTGGGTTTCAGTCCACGAAAAAGCACCCAACGGAATCGACACAGCTGCCCTTGCAGCTGCTCTGGAACAAGTGGGACAGAACACCGTGCCACCGATGCCAGAGCCGACGCCGCCGACGCCGCCGACGCCACCGACGCCACCGACGCCACCCGAACCGCCGTATCCGCCGTCCCCGATGCCTGATTGCTGCGTCGGCCACGTGTGCGTTGAAAAGACGATGGAACCAGGGGATTACCTGGTATGCAAGGTAGACGGGTTGACCCCTGACATGATCTGCGGGATGGTTTCAACCTGGTCTTGGAGCGATCTGATTGCCCTTATCACCATGCTGCTCGAATTGCTCCAAAGCATCGAGCATCGAAAGCGATCTCCGAAAGAGAGAAGCGGAGAACCTCGTAGGTAGTTTGTCGTTGGCTGCAACGGGGTACTACGAGGGGCCGAAAGGCAACGCCGATCAAACCTCTGGGGAGGGGAATGATCGGCGTTTTTCACTTCACACATCAGTAAGCAAATTCGCTTTGTACTGGATTTCCACTATAAACCTCTTGCCCTGTCACCTTGTCAAGCTTGACGATCTTTCCATACGAACCGCGAACATACACGTACATCGAGCCGGAAGGTTTTCCGATTGCCAGGTTGCATTTCTTGCACGCCAGCACACATAAGCCGCTCTGCCATTCCCGACGATAGCGGGCAATACGGACCCATCGAGCGGCTTTGTTCGGTTGCCACAACCTTCCGAAAGGATGGTGAAACTGGATTTTCTCCGTCGATTTGCAGTAGGTACAGCATCCCCCCATCTGCTCGATAAGGGACTGGCGGTTGCAAGCGTATCGTTCGGCTTTTGTCATCATGGGGAGTTTTCCTTAATCGAGAGAAGATGGCTTCCGCAACGTTGCGGAAGCCATTTTGCTTATAGGCTAATGCACTCATCAGGATATTTTTGGGCGTCAATGTCGAGATCGGGGTAGCAACCAGTGTCGAAATGCTCGATGAATCGGTTACTTGCTTGCGTCATGTCAACTTGCGTGTGATTAACCCCATCTGTCAGGTATACGTGATAAGCAGTAACTTCCACGTAGTTCAGAGCATACTTCTCCTTGAAGTACCTTGACAGGACGCAAGCGGAAGCATCTTGCCTGACCCCTTTCACGCCAGCTTGAAGCATGGTCAAGGCAATCTTGTCTGGGTTATCAGACATTTCACGTAACTCAAGATTGATTCGGGCAACCTTCAGGTTGAAATCCGCTCTTTTGTCCGCGTGTGAGCTTGACATACCACATTCTCCTTGTAACAGTTTTCCCGTAGTCCGCACCGTGCGAACTATTTGGGTTATTTTCCGCTTTCCCCCCTTGCCCGTCAAGCTGGCGTTGAGTACACTACTGAACGACAGGCCATGTTGCCAAACGGTCATCGGGGTCCGATCAAGCAGCTGCGTGCTCTACGAACAATCCCCTGGTTTTATCGTCCACGGTGCGCATCCGATTGGAGGACTGGTCGGGCTATCGTCAGGTGTTGCCAGCACATAGCGAAAACACCCTAATCAATCAGCTATGGCCGTTATACTGAACCGAGCCAGCCGACGAAAAGTAAGCGGTTTCCTGTAGCAGTACAGGACCATTACCTATCCGGCTGCCTCTGAAAAGTGTGGGTGCAAGGGTCCGAGTGTACGGTGGGTGACAGTTGGCCGGATCGACCGGAAGACGGCGGGAACCAGGGGATAAGAAAAACTGCTGGGGACAGGGGCCGGACTGTACGGTAGGTGACAGTTTGGGGACAGGGGCCGGACTGTACGGTAGGTGACAATCGGCGGGTCGGAGCGGGGGCCGACGGGTATAGGGGGTTTTCCCATCTTGACAGCATACCCCCATAGGACTAG
>Ga0207704_10001472_pt1 | contig 10539 bp, 5 predicted proteins | sample KBSMisM12_FD_184308 | JGI IMG/M metagenome (GOLD analysis project Ga0207704, IMG submission 184308) | Miscanthus rhizosphere microbial communities from Kellogg Biological Station, Michigan, USA - KBS Miscanthus M1-2 (SPAdes) (version 2) | ecosystem: Host-associated > Plants > Roots > Rhizosphere...
AATTCACTAATCTCGAATCTCGGATCGCGAATCTGACTGAACAGATCCGCGATCCGCGTTTGACGATCCGGGATTAAATGACCTTCTGCGCGCGAAGCTCTGGATAGTGACAAGCCTTGAATTTCTTGCCGCTACCGCATGGGCACACGTCGTTTCTTCCGATGCGGGTCCAGTCGATCGTATCGAGATCGACCTTCTTGTTTCCGTTTGACTGACCGTTAGAAGCGGCCATCGCGGGCGCGTCCTCCATGCGGACCATCTGCGGCTCAGCATCTTCGAATCGCAGACCTGCTTCCGGTTGCTGCTGCACGATCTGCGCAACATAGACCGTCTTGACGGCTTGGTCGCGGATGTCCTTCAGCGTGACTTGGAACGCATCGTACGTTTCTCGCTTGAACGCGATCAGAGGATCGACCTGACCGTAGCCGCGGAGGTTGATACCCTCACGGATGTATTCGACGATCTGCAGGTGATGCATCCAGTGATCGTTTACCGCGCGAAGCATGAGTTGTTGCTCCAACAACTGCATGTGTTCTTCGCCGAGCAGTTCGATTCGCTTGTCGTACGCTTGCAGCGCAACGCTCTGGCAGTACTCGACCAGATCGGGACCTGGCTTGTACGTCTCTAGATCCTTGACGGTTGCGTAGTCGATGATCGGGAAGATCTCAGCGAGGTCTTCATAGAGCACTTGATAGTCGTACTCTTGCTTGCCATCCTCGTCGACCATCCAAGCGTTGTTCACAACTTCGGCGATCATCGCTCGAACTTGCTCGCGCAGCTCCGGTCGGACGTCCTTGCCCAACATGATTTCGCGTCGCCATCCATAGATGTGCTCACGCTGTGCGTTGAGAACGTCGTCGTATTCGAGAACGTGCTTTCTTGCTTCGAAGAAGTGCTGCTCGATTCGCTCTTGAGTTTTGAGAATCATGCCGCTCAAGAACTTAGCCGTGACCTCTTCCATTGGGGGCCACATCTTGAGGATGGGGTTCTCCAACATCTTAGGGTTAAAGATCTTCCAAAGCATGTCCTCGAGCGAGACAAAGTATTTGCTCTCGCCGGGATCGCCTTGACGGCCCGATCGACCTCTAAGCTGGTTGTCGATTCGCCGACTCTCGTGTCGTTCCGTACCGAGAATGAACAGGCCACCGAGTTCGCGCACTTCTTCCGCAGCAACACGGCGCTCCGTATCGCTTAACGGTAGCGGAGGAGCGGCGCGCTCCTTTCCTCCACGACGGTAGGTCGCATACGTGTCGGCGTATTCGTCTTCCACGTGCTCATCGGCATCGAGAGCAGTGACCTCTCCGCCTGAGCCGCGCGCTTGTCGAACGAGATCGTCTTCCACGCGTCCGCCAAGAAGGATGTCGACACCACGACCGGCCATGTTCGTGGCGATCGTGATAGCGCCTTTGCGCCCTGCTTCCGCGATGATCAGAGCTTCTCGCTCGTGATACTTCGCGTTGAGAACGTTGTGCGGCAATCCGTGCTTCAGAGCTTCTTCGAGATAGTGCTTGTTCTTCTCACCGAGACCAAACGACTCAAGCGCCCACTGATACCAATCGCCCTTGTTTACGTCCCCGGATAGTCCGAGCTTCGAAAGAATGCTCGAACACATCTGACGATCCAGCTTGTCGATTTCGGTTTCGTAAAGATTCTTGACGTCGTCTTTCAGTTCCTTGGGGACGTCCTTCTTGATCTCCGCCATCTCTTGCATGCGCTTGACGATGAGCAAGCGCTGCAGCATGTCGGCGGTCAATCGCGCCGAGACCTGCTCGGTCATTTCGATCGAGCGCGTTCCGACGAGGACGGGTTGCTGTTTCGTGAAGAGGCGCAGAATCTCCCAAGAGATCGCGCGGAACTTCGCTTCCAAAGATTTGAAGATGACGTCTTCGGTGTCCTTTCTCACCATCGGTCGGTGAGTAGGAACGGTGACGACATCGAGACCATAGATCTTTCGGAACTCGTCCTCTTCCGTCTTCGCAGTACCGGTCATACCGGCAAGCTTGTGATACAAGCGGAACAGGTTTTGGAACGTGATGGTTGCGATGGTCTGGCTTTCGCGTTGCACCTGCACGCCTTCCTTTGCTTCCAACGCCTGGTGAAGTCCGTCGCCGAATCGTCGGCCGAACATGAGACGACCGGTGTTCTCGTCGACGATGACAACCTCGCCGCCACGCACGACGTACTCGACGTTCTTATCGAACAAGGTGTGTGCCTTAAGCGCCGCATTCACGTAGTGGAACATGCGCGGATCCGAAGCGATGTTGTCGATCCCGAGTTGTCGCTCGATCTCGTCCATTCCCTCTTCGGTAAGGTTCGCGGTTTGGTTCTTCTTGTCGGTGGTGTAGTGCGTCTCCGCCTGGAGAGGCTTGACGACTTCGTTCACCTGCTTGTAAACGCTGACATCCTCTGCCGACGGACCCGAGATGATGTGAGGCGTTCGCGCCTCATCGATAAGGATCGAGTCGACTTCGTCGACGATCGCGAAGTTCAGTTCGGTCATCACGAGGTCCGGCTCAGCGAACGCCATGTTGTCTCGCAGGTAGTCGAACCCGTATTCGTGGTTCGTTCCGTACGTGATGTCGCAGGCATACGCTTCTCGCCGCGAGCTGGGTCGCAGGTTGAGATAGCGGGGATCTTCTAAGACATCGCAGCCCGGCTCATAGACATAGGAGCCGCCGAGTTCGTCGGAGTCTTGACCCTGACCTTGAATGACGCCAACACTGAGACCGAGGAAGTGATAGATCGGTCCCATCCAGACCGCGTCACGTCGCGCGAGGTAGTCGTTGACAGTAACGAGGTGGGCGCCCTTGCCCTCCAGAGAGTTTAAATACATCGGCGCGACGGCGACGAGGGTCTTACCTTCACCCGTCTTCATCTCCGCGATTCGGCCCTGGTGAAGGACCACGCCGCCGACGAGTTGCACGTCGAACTGGCGCATGCCAAGCGTTCGCTTACTCGCCTCGCGGGCAACGGCGAAAGCCTCAGGCAGGATGTCATCAAGCTTCTTGCCGTTGGCGAGAGCCTGCTTAAAGATTTGGGTGCGAGCTTTGAGGTCCGCGTCGGACATTTCCGCGAAGGTCGGCTCAAAAGCGTTGGCGGCTGCAACGATTGGCAGCATTGCCTCAACGTCACGCTTACTGGTGTCGAAAAATTTTCTTAGGAATTGCATTTGTTTCTTGCTTGGAGGTCAGGGCCACATCCGCAAAGCGGACACGGCAACGCCGAGCTTTAGCGAGAAACGGGTCCGTCTCGGGACCGCTGCGATTCGAGAAATCCGCTTTGAGGCTTGCCGACCTGTATAGGTGGCGGCTCGCCGGGGCTTTCCTCGTGTTGCTCAAGACTCTTTGGCTGTGGAGAGACAACTGGCTCGCACGCTACGTTGACGGCCAGGAGTCTGACTAGCGCCTGAGTGAGCTGAGGATCGCCTCCGAGAGTAAGCAGGGATGCGAGCGCCTGATGATCTGCCTTCGTCACTCGTGCCGATTGAACGCCAGGCGCCTCGATCCTTTGCTGGATCGCGGCGAGAGCGGCTGGCAATGCCCCGTGCTCGGCCATCCGCTCGAAATTAGCGGGACCGTTCAGGAGGAGCAACAAAAGCGCGGGCAGAAGGGGAAACATTTATGCGCTACGGACTCTAATTATAGACGCCGGGAGGGGGTCTCCGTATCCCACGGCCATAGGCTTGGGGCTCTTGGCTCTTGGCTCTGGGCTCAAGGCTCGCGGAATTAGTGAGAGGGGGATACATAAAAGCCGTTTCTAGCTCGAAACGCGAATCTCGGAGGTGGGAATCTGGGGTCTGATCTGATTTAGCGACGGAGGGATACATAAAATCTGGGGCTCCGATTTTGCCGGCGATTGGCTGAATTGCAATTGGGCTGTGCACTTGATCGACCTAAGATTATTATTGGCTCATTTTAAGTCGAAAACATAGACGTATGTCTGCTTAAATGGGAGCAATTATTGGGACGCTCCGGCATTTGAAGGAGTGGCGCAAGGGTCGCGAGGCATCAGATATTTAGCGGTATTAGACCGGTGACCCGAGCGGTCACCCACCCCTGCCCTCACTCAAGGGAGGGGAAACCGATAAGTTTCCGCATGGAAATGATCGCGACGCCCTTTTTGCGCATCCTCTGATTCAAAGCGGGACTATTGACCCGATGTGGCAACTGTCGGTGAACACCAGACAGTACAAGTCCCCGATGCGTCCTGCGGTTTCCCTATTGGTTCTTCTGTTTTCCGGAGTTGCGGTGGCCCAACAGCCCGTCGCGACGGCCGAGAAAACCGACGGACCCTCCCTCAGCCACACGATCGACGCAGTGAAGATGACTGCTCCGCCGACGATCGACGGAGTGATCAACGATGACGAATGGAAGGGCATCCCACAGATGACGGGGATGGTGGACGCAAACACGGGGGAAGTGTCGCCCGAGCCAGCGATTTTCTATTTGGGCTACGACGAGAAATACATCTACTTCGCGGCAAAGCTCCATGACAGCGATCCGAACTCGATCAAGATGACGGAATATCGCTCCAACGTCACCCTCAATGGCGACGACAATGTGCAGATCGACATCGATCCTTACGGTTCACTCACCGACTGGAGCCACTTCACGATCAATCCTCGCGGTGCGACTCAAATCCAAATCGCGGGTGGGCGCGCGGCAAAGCGCGAGTGGGTCGGCGACTTCGTAGCGAAGGCACGAGTGACCCCCGATGGATGGGAAGCAGAAGCACGAATCCCTTGGGCGTTGATGAAACTGCCGGGTTCCGGGAAGCGACAGATTCGCGTCGACTTCGATCGTTACTTTGCCCGCACGAGTCGCGTTTTGGATTGGACCAACACGGTCGGCGGCGACTTACGCGGCGTGGGCAAATGGGAGAATGTCGACGTTCCAAAGATCCAAGAGGATCGCATCCTTCAACTCCTTCCCTACTCTTATCAAGGGATCGATACCGACGGCACGATCGCCAACGGCGGCCTTGATCTGAAGATGCCGCTGACGGATCAAATGACGTTGGTGGGCACGGTCAATCCTGACTTTAGAAACATCGAGAATCAGATTTTGTCGATCGACTTCAGCCGCTTTGAAAGATTGGCGGGCGAATCGCGCCCCTTCTTCCAAGAAGGCAGCCAGTATTACAGCAGCGGCATCATCGCGACGCAGCGTATTCACAGCTTCGATTCGGGTTTGAATCTGTACGGAAAGATCAACAGCAAGTTTGCAATGGGACTCGTCAACACGGCGGATTTCGGACACGAGAACGACCTGATGACGACAATGCAGTACAACCCTGATCCGACGAATACGTTCCGCTTTTCTCACACCAATTTGGATAGCGAGACTGCGAAGAATCAGGCATATCTCTTCGCCTGGGGAATTCAAGCTACAAAAGCGCTGAACATCTTCCTGCGTCAGGAGCACACGGACGACAACTCCCGAGGAAAGGGCGACGAACGATCGATCCAAGCGAACTGGCAAAACGGTGAAACGTTTGCAAACGTGACCACTCAATCCGTTTCTCCTAAATTCCATCCTGGTCTTGGATTTTTTCCGGAAAAGGATTACAAGGGGGTACGTGGAGTTGTCGGATGGGACCACATCATCAAAGATGGTCAGGTAAATGAGCTTTCTCTCGATACGTACGCAAACAAGTTCCAGCATTTCGGCGGCGGAAATTATCGACGCGGGATGGGCGGCGACTTCTTGATCGGATTGAAACAAGGAGCGGCGATTTCCGGAAATGTCGACTTCAGCCAGTTCGAAGGATCAAACGACCACACATACACGTTGGGTTTGCAAAATCCGAGAAGCGACCCGTATCGCAACTTCAACGTGAACTACACGTGGGGCGAGATCGAGAGCGCGGATTACCGAAACATCTCGTTTAGCACCGCTTATCGTCCGGTGAACAAACTGCAGCTCAGCTTAACTTCGCAGTTCGTGCATTTCAATGGCGACGACAAGCAGATCATCCTTGGCGGATCCTACGACCTTGGCGCGGACCGAACGATCAGTGGACGCGTGGTGCAGGGCAGTCACGATGTCAATGCGTACGTTGCGTTGCAGCGCGCAGGAGGTTCAGGGATTGAGTATTTCCTTATCCTCGGCGATCCAAACGCAAACAAGTTTCGACGCAGTTTAATTTTGAAGGCAACGTATCCGCTCCAGATGTTCTTGGGGCATCACGGGAAATAAATTCGGTATTCGGTATTCGGTATTCGGTATTCGACGGACGGTAAATCGTAAATGGTAAATGGTAAATGGCCGGACGGAATCAAGCAGCAATTACCACTTAAAAACTTAACACTCAACATTCTCTAATCATGAAGTTCTTTGACCTTTCGTTTCATGCGCGTTCGCTCGCGCTTCTTTCTCTCGCGACCGCTGGATGTCTCGCACTCGCACAAGACACCACGTCAACACCACCGACACCGGCGACAACTACGCAGCCTCAAGTAGGAAATTCTGTGCCCGGCTACGTCATGCAGACGCCGCCCAAGATCGACGGTGTCATCGACCCCGAAGAGTGGAAGGACGTGCCTCAATTCGAAGGATTGGTGGATGCGAGCAACGGCGGCAAAGTGCCGTACCAGGGGACGTTCTGGCTTGCATATGACACGAAATACATTTACTTCGCAGCCAAGCTTCCTGATGATGATCCTAAGAAGATCAAAATGACTGAATACCGCACCAATGTCAGCCTAGCGGGCAACGACGATGTTGCGTTCATTATCGACCCGTTCGGCACTCTCGCGGACTTTAACGTCTTTCAAATCAATCCGCGCGGTGCGACCAATGCCCGCATCATCGGTGGCCGTGCCGCCAAGCGTGAATGGGTCGGAGAGATCGAAGCAAAGTGCCGCATCACGCCTGAAGGTTGGGAATCGGAAGTTCGGATTCCATGGACGATCATGAAGCTTCCGCCACAGGGCGTTCACGACCTTCGATTCAATGTCTATCGCTACAATCCTCGCTACGGCCGCGACACCTCTTGGCGTTTGATCGACAACGGGCACGTGCAAGACACGCCCGTTTGGACCAACGTGACGGTGCCGCCAGGAGCTCCGAAGGTTCTCCAGATTCTCCCGTATGGATATCTCGGGACCGCCCCAGATGGAACGGTCGCAAATGGAGGACTCGATCTCAAGACCGGCATCACCGATGATCTAGATTTCGCAGGCACCATCAATCCCGACTTCCGGAACATCGAGAATCAAGTCCTCTCGATCGACCACTCGTACTTCGAGCGACTTGCGGGCGAATCGCGTCCCTTCTTCTTAGAAGGTGGTAACTACTTCCACACTTCTAACGACGCCCCTATCTTTACAAGCCAACGCATCTCAGCCTTTGACGCTGGCGAAAAGCTTTACGGCAAGCTCAACGCAAAGACTGACATTGCGATCCTCAACACCTCCGACTTCTCGCATCAGAACAACTTCGTCCTGAACGCATTCAATCAGGTCTCGGCGCACAAGAGTTTTCGAATTGCGCTATCTGACATGAACCGACCCGATCTTAAGAACACCGCCTATCACGGGGAATATAGAACGGACAGCGGTCCATGGACTTTCTATTATCAGCACGCTGGCACAAGCGACACGATCGATGGAAAGGGCGTGCGCCATAACCCGGGCATTAACTATTCGAATGGAAATTACGGCGGCTACTTCGAATATTCATCCGTGACTTCTCACTTCGATCCTCGACTTGGCTTCGCGCCGCAGACGGGATTTCATGGATTCAATGGCGACATGAACGTTGGCCACAACCTCATCCATGGCCCTATCCAAGCAGAAAACTACAACGTATTCTGGCGCGGCTGGGACAAGCAAGACAGCAGCGACAAATACCTTCACGAGATCACATTCTCAAGCGAGCACTCTCTTCGAAATGGCACCGACATTTCGCTTAACTACGATCAATTCGAGTTCGCGGGTTTCAAGGATCACGTTTACACGTTAGGCGTGCTGCGACCCTGGAACGACAACTATCGCCGGTGGAGCATCAACCAGAGTCAGGGCGTAGTTGAAGGCACGGACTACAAATCCACGGGGCTGAACTTCCTTTACCGGCCGATCGAGATGATGCAGATCAATGCTTCGTATCAGACCGTGCGACATAACGGCACAGATCGGCAGGCGATCATCTCGGCGAACTACGATTTGGGAAGCGATCGATCCATCAGCGGTCGGGCAGTGATGTCCGGTGATGACTGGAACGCGTACGTCGCCTATCGGCGAAGCGGAAACACGGGCATGGAATATTTCTTGATTCTCGGTGATCCCAACTCACGGAAGTTCAAGAAGAGCCTGATCCTCAAGCTGACGTATCCGCTGTCCATCTTCATGGGCAAGCACTAAGTCGGAAAAGATACTGGATCCTGGATTCTTGATCCTGGATGATCTCGCGATCATCGACGGGCACCTTGAATCCAGCATCCGGTATCCAGTTTCCAGTATTGTCTCTTTCGCCACCCTCACGGCCAACAATGAACCCTCACAATCGATACCTATCTAACGTGCGCATTTTTGCTGTCGCGTTTTCATTTCTCTTCGCAAGCCTCAGTTCTGCTCAAGGACAAAATCCGCCCAATACGCCGAGCACGGTGCCCGGATATGTCATGACAACGCCGCCTACCATCGACGGCGTTGTCGATGATGCGGTTGAGTGGAAGGACGTCCCGAGCTTCGAGGGGCTGGTCGATGCAGAAACCGGATCGCCGGGTCTGATCACAGCGAAGTTCTGGCTCGCCTACGACAGCAAGTACATCTACTTCGCGGGCAAGTTCCCCGACGCTGATCCTTCGAAGATCAAGGCGACAGAGTATCGGACAAATGTGAGCATGAACGGAAACGATGTTATCGCCCTCATCGTGGATCCGTTCAACAATCTTTCTGAATTCAACGTCTTCCAAATCAACCCGCGCGGCGCTACCAATGCGCGCATCGCCGGTGGACGTGCGGCTAAGCGCGAATGGGTTGGTGAGATCTACGCGAAGGGACGCATCACTCCAGAAGGATGGGAGGCAGAAGCTCGCATACCGTGGTCGATCATGCGCTTGCCGAGTGCCGGAGTTCATGACCTTCGAATCAACACCTATCGCTACAGCCCGCGGATCAATCGCGATCATTCTTGGCGATACATCGAAGGCTCGCAGGCGCAGAACACTCCGATTTGGACCAATGTGACGGTCCCGCCCGGACCACCGAAGGTGCTCCGCTTCCTTCCGTACACGTATGTTGGTTACGACAAGAAAGATAAGTCGATCGTCAACTCGGGCCTCGACCTGAAAACGCAGCTAACAGATAGCCTCGACTTCGTCGGCACGATCAACCCGGACTTCCGCAACATCGAGAATCAAGTTCTCTCTTTGGACTTCAGCTATTTTGAAAGGTTGGCGGGAGAGTCGCGTCCATTCTTCTTAGAGGGCGGCAACTATTTCGAAACATCGGACGATGCTTCGATCTTCACCACTCAGCGCATCAACGCATTTGATGTCGGCGCGAAGGTTTACGGAAAGCTTGGCGATCGCACAGATTTAGCGATCCTGAACACGAGCGATTTTGGCAACCGCAATGCACTTGTCTTCAATGCCCACAATCAAATCTCCACTCATAAGAGTCTTCGATTCGCCTATTCGGGTTTGGATGACAAGGACCTTCGCAACGACGCGTTCCACACGGAATTCAGAAACGGTGCTGGTCCATGGGATTGGTTCTATCAGTTCGCAGGCACGACCGACAGTGAAACAAAGACCGGCCAGAGACACAACACCGGATTCTCGTACAACAACGCAGGCGTGAATGGGGACATTCAGTTCTCATCCGTGACGGATAAGTTCAATCCTCGTCTTGGATTTGCTCCTCAAACGGGATTCCGCGGTGTGAGCGGATCGTTTGATATGACACATCCGCTAAAGCGTGGACCGCTGTTAGAAGAGGGCTACTCTTTGTTCGCGCGCAACTGGGATACGTTTGGAGGAAAGACATACCTCCATGAGCTCGACGTCTTCACGAGTTCCACGTGGCGTAACGGAATGGACTTCGACGCCGGATATTTGTTGACCGAATTTGATGGCAACAAAGATCACGTTGTCTTTCTGAGTCTGGAACGGCCTCGCGGCGATTCGTATCGTCACTGGCAGGTCGACTATCAATTCGGAAAGGTGAGCAATCAAGACTACAAGCAGACTACGCTCTCTCTCAACTATCGGCCCCTCCCCATGCTGCAGATGGTTGGCTCGTATCAAATCTTCGAATTCGGGGGAAGAGAAACGCAAACCATTCTCTCGGCGAATTACGATCTAGGAAATGATCGCTCGATTAGTGGACGCGCCGTTCAACAGGGCGGAGATTGGAATGCGTACGTCGCCTATCGCAGGAGCGGTAATGCGGGGATGGAATACTTTCTGATTCTCGGCGATCCGAACGCGCAGAAATTCCGGTCGAGTCTGATCTTGAAGGTGACGTATCCGTTGCAGATGTTGATGGGGCGCCGCGGAGCTTAGCTCCGCGAATCCGTATACATCTTGATTCCG
>Ga0207704_10001481_pt1 | contig 10521 bp, 13 predicted proteins | sample KBSMisM12_FD_184308 | JGI IMG/M metagenome (GOLD analysis project Ga0207704, IMG submission 184308) | Miscanthus rhizosphere microbial communities from Kellogg Biological Station, Michigan, USA - KBS Miscanthus M1-2 (SPAdes) (version 2) | ecosystem: Host-associated > Plants > Roots >...
CCTGCAGCCCCTCGCCGGCGGTCTCGTAGTAGTCGATGGCGCGCACCTCGCGGCCGACCTGCTGGAAGAACCAGACGGCGGTGTAGTCGTCGATGCCCAGGTCCCAGGCCGTGTCGACCTTCAGCGCCGGGTCATAGGGCACGCGCCCGATCCGCCCCGCCCGCTCGGCCTCGCCCAGCAGGCTCGCGTAGTAGGCGCCGGGCGCGGCGGCGTCGAAGTCGACCAGGTACTCGGACGCGAACCGCGCATGGCCCTCCTCCTCGCTCCCCAGCTCGGCGATCAGCTCGGCCCGTTCCCGCTGCAGCTGCTCGGGCGTGAACACATCCGTCTTCGTCGCCGGCGACTTCCACGTGAACCACTCGTCCGGCCGCCGCCGGCGGCTCTCGAACGCCTGCGTCGCATGCCCGCGCCCGCGCGGCGTCCAGAGGAACAGCGCCCAGCCGCCGTTCTCCGCCAGGATCGGCCGGATATAGCTCCACGCGTCGGGTTTCGCGAGCGCCCACTCCGAGAACACCACGCCGATCGGCGGCGAGCCTACCAACGAATTGAAGTTGTCCGAGCCCACGACCTGCCAGGTCGAGCCCTTCTCGAAGTGGATCATCATGTCGGCGTCGCGCGTCCGCGTGCGCATGTGCTTCGGGAAGGCTTCGTCGATCCTTCGTTTGCCGGTGTGCGGGTTCACCGCATCCCAGACGGCCTTCCGACCCTGACTCGCCTCCGGCAGGAGGTGCCAGTACGTCCCCTGCACGTTGGTAGCGCAAGCCGCCGCCCAGTGCAGCGCCACATCGTCCTTGCCCCAGCGACGGTGCGCGACAACGTCCGCCCGCTTGCCGCCGCCTTCCAGATAGTCCCACAGCGGCCGCTGATAGCTGCGCGGCTCCCAACGGCGGGGCAGGATCACCGTCGGGCCGGGCTTGCGCGTCACCATTCGTCACGTTCCGTGGCGTCGGCCGCGGCCTCTTCCTCAGGCGTCACGTCGCTGAACCGCTTGACGATGACCGTGAGCCCGCGATCCGCCTTCGGCTTGGCGGCCTTGGCTTTCGTCGCCGGTTTCGGCTTGCCGTGCGCGCGGTCCAGCACCTCGCGCGCCGCCGCCAGTCGGGCCGAATCCTGACCCTCGCCTCGCATGATCTCAGCCAGCGTATCCAGCGCCAGCCGGTTGAGCTTCTGGGCCTCCTCCCGAAGCGCCTTGGCCGACATGCGAGCAGGCGGTTCGGCCCCGCTCTCTGAAGATGCAGGCATCGAGACCTCCAATGATGGAACCGGATGTCGGCTAACCGACGGAAAACCTTGGCCTTAGGTCAGGCCGCGTTCATGTAACTTGCTATCTAAGGCGCGCGCAGCGGCGGTCTTCTCACGAGCCCATCGACCGTCCCACCCCATCCCCGAGGGACGGTGGCCGTCGCGGCAATTTCTCTCCGCATTGAAATCCGATCTCCGCCTCGCGGCGCCATCTTCGGACGCCTTGACCGGTTCCTCGCGGCCCGGCTCAATCCGCGTCAACGCCCCTCGCCGCCCGCGGGCCTGGGGCCAGCCTTCACAAGCGGGACCTGGGGACGGACAGATGACCCTTCGCACGTTCTTCACCGCGGCCTCCGCCGTTGCCGTCGTGGCGCTCGCCGCCGCACCGGCCTGCGCCGCCGACACCGTCAAGGTGGCCGAGGGCCAGCTCAAGGGCGCCACCGCCGGCCAGGTGACCTCGTTCAAGAACATCCCCTTCGCCGCCCCGCCGGTCGGCGACCTGCGCTGGCGCCCGCCGCAGCCGGCCAAGCCCTGGACCGGCGTGCGCGACGCCACCGCCTACGGGCCCATGTGCTGGCAGATGCGCCAGGTCACGCCGGACGTGAAACAGTCGGAGGACTGCCTCACCCTCAATGTCTGGGCCCCGGCCTCGGCCAAGCCCGGCCAGAAGCTGCCGGTGATGGTCTGGATCCACGGCGGCTCGTTCACCGGCGGCTCCGGCTCCAACGCGATCTACGACGGGACCCACTTCGCCGAGCGCGGCGTGGTGCTGGTCACCGTCAACTACCGCCTGGGCCGGCTGGGCTTCTTCGCCCACCCGGCGCTCACCGCCGAACAGCCGGGCGCCGACCTCGCCAACTACGGCATGATGGACAACCTGGCGGCCCTGAAGTGGGTCCAGGCCAACATCTCGGCCTTCGGGGGCGATCCCAGGAACGTCACCGCCTTCGGCGAGAGCGCCGGCGGCATCCTGATCAACGACCTGATGTCGACGCCCCGCTCCAAGGGCCTCTTCGCCAAGGCCATTTCCGAATCCGGCTTCGGCCGCGTGCCCGGCCTGCCGATGGCCCAGGCCGAGAAGGTCGGTGTGACCTACGCCGAAGGCCTTGGCGTCAAGGGAACCGGGCCCGAGGCGATGAAGGCGCTCCGGTCGGTCTCCGCCGAGGCGCTCTCCAAGCCCGCCGGGTCGGTCACGCCGATCCTCGACGGCAAGGTCCTGCCGGAGGGCCCGGCCGTCGCCTTCGCCGCCGGCCGCGAGATGAAGGTGCCCTACATCGCCGGCGGCAACAGCTGGGAGGCCAGCCTCTTTCCCAACAACACACCGCTCGATCGCGCCGGCCCGCTGCGCGACAAGATCGTCGCCGCCTATGGCTCGCCCGCCGACATCAAGATGGTCCAGTGGGACCTCGGCACCGAAAGCATGGTGATCGAGCCCGACCGCCTGCTCGCCCGCCTGCACGCCAGGAACGGCCACAAGGCCTGGGTCTACTACGACAGCTACATCCCGGCTTCGCTGCGGCCGACCACCCACGGCCTCAGCCATGGCGGCGAGATCACCTACGTCTTCGGCAACCTGTCGGACCGCGAGCGCGTCGTGGCCGGGCGCACCTTCCCCGCCGCCACGGCGGACGACCGCAAGATCAGCTCCTCGATGACCGACTACTGGGCCGAGTTCGCCAGGACCGGCGATCCGGGCGCCGCCGGCGGCCCGAAGTGGCCGGCCTACACGGCCGCCACCGACACGGTGCTCGAGTTCGGCGCCGACGGCGTCCACCCCCGCCCCGCCTTCCACAAGACCAGCCTCGACCTGGTGGAGCAGTTCGCCAGCGCGCCGGCCCCAGCCGGGCGGTAGAGTCTGGCGTCTAGGCCGCCCAGTCCCGCGCCTTGCCGACGCGCACATGCCGCGTCGGCGGCAGCGGCCGGTTCTCGCGCCGGCGGCGCAGCAACGCGCCGCACGCACGGATGAGGCTAGGCAGCCCGGCGCCGAGGCTAAGCGCGATCAGCGCCGCGAACAGGTAGGACATGGCGCAAAGCCTTTCCGGCGTTAACGACTTAACATTGCTCGGTTATCCGAACGCGCCCCGACCTTCGGCCAAGGAAGGCGATGCATGAAGGCGCGCCGCGATGCACCGGCACGCAGGGTTAAACCCGGCGCGCCTCAACGACGCGCCAGCAGGTCCAGTGCCACCTTCAGCACGGCCTCGATGCGCAAGGCCTCGCGATCGCCGCCGCCGGCTTCGCGCGGGGTCAGTTCGCGCCCGCACACCTGATCGCAGACGCTGACCAGGTCGCCCTGGCCGAACAGCCGCTCGCGCATCACCGCCAGCGCCTCGGCGGCGCGCATCCGTCCCTCCGCACGGCGCATCACCAGGGCCAGCGCCGGTCCGCCCGAAGACCCACCGCCCGGCTGGACCTCGAGCGTCGAGCCGATCCGCTGGGCCGCCGCCGCGCGCCGGAACGCCGCGCCATAGGCCTCGCCCGCCTGCCGCTGCGCGGCGCTGATCCGCCCCTTCTTCGCCAGCCACTCCAGCCCGGCCTGACGCTGGTAGGGCGTCTCGCGCCCGCCGCGCGCCACCGCCGCCTTGTCGAATTCGGCGCCCCGGTCCGCCGACAGGCCCACCGTCTCGGCCACGCCCTCGGCCACCGCCCTCGCCTCCGAACGCGCCCGCTCGCGCGCCTCCAGCGTCTTCAGCCGCTCGCGCATCGCGCGGCCCGGATCATAGGGTCGCCCCATCGCTGCTCCTTCCGTTGCCTGGAAACCTCAGCGCGTCCCGCGCGCCACCACCGCGTCGGCCAGGCGGTAGACCGCCTCGCCCGCCGCCCGGTCGCCCTCGATCACCACTAGCCCCGCGGCCGTGTGCGCCAGGAGCTCGCGCAGGAACTGCGGCCGGTCCCTAGGCGCGCGGCGGCTGAGCGCGCGGGCCACCATCGCCGCCGCATCTTCAGCGGGCGCGCTCATGGCCGCGCCAACACCGGAAAGCCGCCCGCCGCCAGGACGGCGCGCACGTGCTGGGCATGACGGGCGAACTTCGGCGTCGTGCGATCACCGGCATCGCCCGGCCGCACCGGCGCTCGCCTTCGCGGCGCGGCGTCCGCTTTTGTCGCAGGGGACGGATAGGAAGAGAGAGACTGGATCATGACCTAAATCGTAACAAACATACGGTGCTTGCGCCAAGCGAATTCGTAGTTTATGTGCGATCAAAATCGCACTGTCGGATATTTCCTGTGGACGAACGCTTCATGCGCCTGCGCCAGGCCCGCACGTCCAAGGGCTTCGACAGCGCCACCGCCGCGGCCGACGCCTTCGGCTGGAACCGCAACACCTATGTGTCCAACGAGAACGGCAACGCGCCCTTCTCGTATCGCCGGGCCAAGGACTATGCGGCCGCCTTCGGGGTCAGTCCCGAATGGCTCTATGACGCGGCCGGGCCGATGCTGCCGGCGGCCGAGGCCGGCTATGTGCCGATCATTGGCCGGGTGGGCGCCAATCCCGACGGCCTGGTGCTCTACGCGTCCGGCCAGGAGCCCGGCGACCTGGCCCCGATCCCGCCGGGCGGCACCGGCCAGGCCGTGGCGCTCAGGGTCGTCGGTCACTCCATGCGCGGCGTCGCCGACGACGGCGCCCTGATCTACTTCGAGGACCAGCGCACGCCGCCGACGCCCGACATGCTGGGCCATGTCGTGGTTGTCGAGACCGACAGCGACGAGGTGCTGGTCAAGCGCCTGCTGCGCGGCAGCCGCCCCGGCCTCTTCGATCTGGAGAGCGTCGCCGGGCCCACGCGGTCGGACGCGCGCCTGCGCTGGGCGGCCCACATCACGGCCATCATCCCGCCCTACCAGGCGCGCCGCATCATCCGCGGCGCGGCCTGAGCTACTGATCCAGCATGTGCAACGAAGTCCGCTTCCGCCTGCCCCTCGACCGGATCATCGAGGAGTTCAGCCAACTCGAACTGCCCATCCACTGGCCGGCGCGCCGAACCTGGAGCCGCCCGGCTCGCGCCGACGCCGGAATTTCCGGCGCTGCGTCCGCTCCCCGCCGGCAGCCTGAAGGTCGAGCAGATCCGCTAGCGAGGCGGCCCGGTCCGAGCTCAGTAGAGGCCGGCCTGATACTCATCCATCAACTCTCGGATTGCCTGAGCGCGGGCGTTCGCGGCGCGCTGGAGGCTCAGCAGGTCGGCCTGCGTCGCCAGAGCCCGGCCCTTCAGCTCCTTCTCCGCGCCCTCCATTTCGGTGGCGGCGCGGTTGAGGACCCAGACCAGGACGGGATCATCGTCACTGCCGCGGTCGACGAAGTGGCGAAGCGTAGACCGCATGGACATCAGCGCTTCTACGGCCATTCCGTCGAATTTCTGCCCGCGCCTGAGCGGTCTGGACGCCGCCGCCTTGGCGGCGTTGTCCAGTACGAGCACGCAGCTTGCCATCATCTTGATGCGCGCTGCGCGGACCTGGGCCACGGCCTCCAATCGATCCTGGCGGTCGCGCCGGCTGGCGCCCTGATCGATGACGATCGCTGCGAGGATCGCGCCCACAGACATGATCGCCTGAGCCCACGCGGCGGCGCTCTCGCCGAAAAAGCCACCGGGATTGTGCGATGCGACCAGGCTCATCCAGCCGATGCTGACGGCCGCCGCGACGACGGCCAGCACCGCGAGCCGGTTGGTCTTCCAGTGTCTGGCATTGCGCCCGGCCACGCGGGCAGCTTGTCGCGATTCGGAGGCGAAGACGCCTACGGCAGGTCCTCGGCCAGGATCGCCATCTCGAACATGAACGAGCCGTCCTCGTCCTCATCCTGGAACACCACGCCCACGAATTCCTCGCCGACATAGACCTCGGCGGAATCCTTCTGGCGCGGACGCGGGACCAGCGTGATGCGGGCGTTGGCGAAGGTCCCCCGCAGGTGGCCTTCCAGCTTGCGGATCATCTTCTCGTCCACGCCAACGCTCCTTGGGGTCCTGCGGCGGCCGGAACCTAGCGGTTCACGCTCCCCACGCAAACAGGGATCGGCCGCAAAACCTCAGATCACGTAGTCGTAGGCGGCCTGCGAGAGCGTGTGGTCCATGCTCTTGGCCGGTTCCTCGCAGGTCGGGCAGTTGACCAGCCGCGCGGGCACGCCCGCCGCCGTGCAGCCCGCCGGAACCGGCTTCAGCACCACCGAGCCCGCGGCGATCTTGGCGTAGTCGCCGATCTCGATGTTGCCCAGGATCTTGGCGCCCGCGGCCAGCAGGACGCCACGGCCGATCTTCGGGTGGCGGTCGCCGCGCTCGGCGCCGGTGCCGCCCAGAGTCACGCCGTGCAGCATCGAGACGTCGTCGCCAATGACGGCCGTCTCGCCGATCACGATGCCGGTGCCGTGGTCGATGAAGACGCCGCGCCCGATGCGGGCGGCGGGATGGATGTCCACCTGGAACAGTTCGCTCGTCCGGCTCTGCAGGTAGAGCGCCATCGTCTCGCGGCCCTCCTCCCACAGCCAGTGGGCCACACGCTGGGTCTGCAACGCCAGGAAGCCCTTGAAGAACAGGAACGGCTGGACATAGCCCTTGCAGGCGGGATCGCGCTCGAACACCGCCTTCAGGTCGGCCTCGGCGATGTCCACCAGGCTGGGGTTCGCCGCGTAGGCCTCTTCGGCCACCTCGCGGATGCTCATGGCGCGCAGTTCCTGGTCGCCCAGCTTGCGCGCCAGCTGGTAGCTCAGCGCGCTGCCCAGCGACTTGTGGTTCAGGATCACCGCCGCCAGCAGGCTGGCGAGCGCCTGTTCGCTCTTGGCCGCGGTGGCGGCTTCGTTGCGCAAAGCCGCCCAGACCGGCGGCGCGACCGTCGGGTCGATGACTTCAAGGCGTTGGCTCACCGGATCCTCCCGACCCATTGCGCGCTCTCCCCTACTCTAGCATGGCGCGCGCGAGCGCCCCAGGCAAAGACCCTTCGCAAGCCATATGGTAGCCCCTGAGCAGCATCGCCACTGTCAGCATGTCGGGTAGATATCCGGCCATCGCCGCCTCCAGCGCCTCGCGGAACGGGACCCGCGCCAGCACGATCGCTTCGGTCGGATCGGCCGCCGGCGGCTTGGCCGCCGCGCTCAGGCCCGTGGCGATGTAGCCGACCATCCGCTCGTCGGTGACCGAATTGGAAAGCTGCGTGCGCATCACCTCGCGCCAGTCGGCGGCGACCAGGCCGGTCTCCTCGGCCAGTTCGCGCTTGGCGCCGTCCAGCGGGTCTTCGTCGAACGGCGCGCCGCCCTCCGGCAGCTCCCAGCTGTAGTCGCCCAGCGGGAACCGGTGCTGGCCCACCAGCGTCACCGTCCCATCGTCGTGGATCGGCAGCACCGCGATCGCCAGGTTCTTGAACCGCACCAGGCCGTATCGCGCCGGATTGCCCGTCGGCGCCGTCGCCGTCTGGTCGGTCACCGTGATCCAGCCGCTCTCGAAGGCCACGCGCTCCTCACCGGCCTTCCAGGGGACCCCGTGCGAGCGCAGCCAGGCGGGTTTCGGCGTCATGGAGCTCAAGCCTCGGCTTGCGGTGCGCGCGGTCGCACCCATAAAGGAGGCCACCCTATCGCTGTCTTAAACCCGCGCGAGGCGCCCTCTTGACCGTCGTACTGCCGCCGCCTGCCGAATTCGGCGATCCGCTCGAGATGAAGCCCGCGCCCCAGGTGCTGGCCTTCCTCGCCCGCCGGCGCTCGACCTCGGCCGTCACCCTGACCGAACCCGCGCCGTCGGCGGCGGACCTCAGCGTGCTCCTTCGCCTGGCGACCCGCGTGCCGGACCACGGCAAGCTCACGCCCTGGCGCTTCATCCTCATGCAGGGTGAAGCGAAGTCCGCCTTCGTCGCCCGGCTGGACGCCCTGGCGGAGGCCCGCGGGGACGCGGCCCTGGCCGGCAAGCTCGCCAAATTGAAGATTCCGCCGATGGCCGTCTTCGTCGTCTCTTCGCCCAAGGCGGCGGCGATCCCGGAGTGGGAGCAGGTGCTGTCCGCGGGCGCGGTCTGCGACACCTTGCTGAACGCCGCCCTGGCGATGGGCTACGGCGCGAACTGGATCACCGACTGGTACTCCTACGATGCCCAGGCCACGGAAATCCTGGGACTTTCCGCTTCGGAGAAGGTCGCCGGCTGCGTGCTGCTGGGGACGCCGCGCGAGCCGCCGCTGGAGCGGGAGCGGCCGGATGCGGCGGCGCTGGTCACGCATTGGCGCGGCTGACGGCCGGGCCAGAATCACAACGGCCGGACGACGCTGGAACGCCGCCCGGCCTGAGGTGACACGCCCGAGGAGAGTTGGGCGAATTACCTATAGGCCCGAACGGTCCATTTGGGAAGCAAAATCCAGCTAGACCATTGAGCTGTCGGCGTTTTTCGCCTGTCAGGGGAGTCCGCTCTGGCCCTCAGCCGCGACCGCGATAGGGGGCGACGCCCTGATCCGGGAGCCACAGGCCCTCCGGCGCCGGCCCGCTCTGCCAGAAGACGTCGATCGGGATGCCGCCGCGCGGGAACCAATAGCCGCCGATCCGGAGCCAGCGGGGCTCGGCGGTGGCCACGATCCGCCGTCCGATCGCCACCGTGCAATCCTCGTGGAAGCCGCCATGATTGCGGAACGAGGCCAGGTACAGCTTCAGCGACTTGGATTCGATCAGCCAGTCGCCCGGCGCATAATCGATCACCAGGTGCGCGAAGTCCGGCTGGCCGGTCACCGGACAGAGCGCGGTGAATTCCGGGACCGTGAATCGCGCCAGGTAGAGCTCGCCCGCCTGCGGGTTGGGCACGCGCTCCAGCACCGCCTCGTCGGGGCTCGCGAAGCCGCGGGCCTCTTGGCCGAGCTGGGTCAGGCGGGTCTCGTTCATCCGGGCGGCTTTAGCCCCGGCCAGAGCCGCCCGCAACCGAGACAGGCGCGTCGCCAGCCGCTATCAGGATCGAAAATCAGACGCGGGGAGACGCACATGGCGGCCAGGGACATGGAAGACTTCGTGGTGGTGGTGACCGGCGCCTCGACGGGGCTCGGCCGCTCGATCGCCGTCCAGTGCGCCGAGCGCGGCGCCAGCGCCGTGATCGTCAACTACGCCTCCAACGCCAAGGAAGCCGAAGAGACCGCCCGCCAGGTTGAAGCCGCCGGCGCCAAGGCCGTGCTGGTCCAGGGCGATGTCGCTCAGGACGCCGACTGCAAGAAGATCGCCGCCGCCGCCCAGCCCTTCGGTCGCATCGACGCCCTCTTCAACAACGCCGGCACCACCCGCTTCGCCAACCACGCCGACATGGACGCCGTCTCGTCCGACGACTTCCTGCAGCTCTACGCGGTCAATGTTGTGGGGGGCTTCCAGATGGTCCGCGCCTGCCGCGCCCTGCTCGAGGCCGCGCCGCAGCCGGGCGCCGTGGTCATGACCGCCTCGATTGCGGGCGTCACCGGTATCGGCTCCTCGGTGCCCTACGCCGCGTCGAAGGGTGCGCTGACCACCATGACGATGTCATTGGCCCGGGCGCTCGCGCCCAAGATCCGCGTCAACGCCGTCTGCCCGGGGTTCATCGACACGCCCTGGTTCGGAAAGGGCCTTCCCGAGGCCGCCGTCGATCGGATCCGCGCCAACGCCGCGGCCGGGACGCCGCTCAAGGCCGCCTCGACGCCCGACGACATCGCCGCCTCGACGGTGTTCCTCGCCTCCCGGGCCTCGCGGCACGTCACGGGTGAAACCTTGCTCGTCGACGCGGGTTCGCACCTTGGCTATGCCGCGCAGGTGGCGCGCTGAGTCTCCGATCGGGCGAGAAATTCCCCTCCGAGCGCCCCGGACCGCTCCGCGACGATGGCCGCTTACACCCTCTTGACGCCGGGCGGCGCCCAAACGAATGGCGCCGGCGCCTGAGGGCGCCCAAACTTTGATCAGCTGACTTGAGCCTTGTTCAGCGAGGCCAAGCCGCGTTGCTCTGGCGGGCTTGGCCGCAAGGATGTCCGGGCACGGTCGGACTGGAGGCCGGAGACAAGGGGATGACAATGAAAGCTCTGAAACTCACGCTGGTCGCGGCGGCGGCCACGCTGGCCTTCGCCGGCGCCGCCCGCGCCGAAGATGCGCCCGCCGAGGTGAAGCCTCTGGTGTTCGTGTTCAACGTCGGCGCCAACACCGACTACATGTTCCGGGGCGTCAGCCAGACCGACAACAAGGCCAGCATCTTCGGCGGCCTCGACGTCACCATCGAAGGCATCGGCTATGCGGGGGTCTGGCTCTCGAACGTCGACTTCCTGAACGGCACGAAGATGGAGTACGACCTCTACGCCGGTATCAAGCCGGTGATCGGCCCGGTCAC
>Ga0207704_10001483_pt1 | contig 10510 bp, 8 predicted proteins | sample KBSMisM12_FD_184308 | JGI IMG/M metagenome (GOLD analysis project Ga0207704, IMG submission 184308) | Miscanthus rhizosphere microbial communities from Kellogg Biological Station, Michigan, USA - KBS Miscanthus M1-2 (SPAdes) (version 2) | ecosystem: Host-associated > Plants > Roots > Rhizosphere...
CTTGTCGCAATTCAAGTTGGGATATTACTTCGTTGTTCAGAGCATCCATGATCGCCGCTACCCTGTCGTCGACCGTGAACGCGGGATTGTGTGGTCGCACGCAGTCTTCGATCAAGGCACTGTGAATGAAGGCGTGCTCTCCGATGGCCGCAAGTACACCTTCAAAGGCTTCAACCGTCCATCCAGCATCCTGGTAACCGAGGCATTCCTAATCGAAAGCGGCAAGATTCGCCGCGTGGAGATGATCGGCCCGTCCGTGACCTATCATCTGAACTCCGGCTGGCCGGGCGCGCTCAGCGGGCGCTAGCCGGGACGTCGGGAAGCGTAAAGAGTAGCGCCATCGTAGCCCAACTGGATGCCCCGGCGGAGGCGAACTGATGCCAGCCATGAGGAAAGCCGCTCTCAAAGGTGTGAGGCTGCACCGGGACCGCTCGCGTGGCCATGAACCACGAACCGTCGGCCAACTGATTTCGCAACAGCCATTGCACGCCCGACTGGTAGACTGCGTCGGTCGTAGGAACATCTCCAGAAACATGTAAAGCGTAAAGCGCTTCGCCGGTAGCATAGGCTTCACCGGGGATGCCGGGAAGCAGGCTCCAACTTCCGTCGCGGTTTTGCGCGGCCTTCAAGGCTCCAACAAACGGCGCACGTTCGGAGGCAGTGGCGCCCGCGTCGGCCAGTGCGTTGAGCTGCATCGCTCGTTCTTCTTGCGAGGAAGCCTTAGCCGTGAGCAGCCAGCGCTTGGCGCGGGCGACGCGGTCGCGGAATTCCTCACGCCTGCCGGGGATTGGGTACAGTTTGATGGCACGCAGGACCACGGCGGTGGTGGTGAAGGGCCCGTACTCCTCCGGAGGGCGGTAGCTAGTGGTGCGCCAGGAGCCGTCCGCTAACTGATAATTCGAGAAGTAGTGAATATGGGCGTCGGTCAAGGCATCGGCCGGATAACCCGCCGCCGCCATCCCCATCAGCGTGAAGCCGAGAGTGTCCGATCCGCCGCCGATCGTCGAGCCCAGGCGCATCGGTTCCAAAAAAGGTGCATCGGTAGCTGCTGCGAAACCCATCTCCTTTTTGGCCTGCTCGTCATTTACGACGAACCTTTTTCTGCGCGCCAAAGCCACCGTCATGGCCGGAAGCGAATTGTTGTGGCAGGAAACGCAAGCCCTGTTCTTGAATACGGGCTCACCGCTCATTTCGATCAGCGGCAGGATTTTCTTCACCGCCGCTTGTGCCGTGGCAGCGCCTTCCCCGGGTTTGGGCCACTCCTCTTTGACTTCCTTGGCGCCAGCTTTTGCCAACAGGTCCAAGGTCGACTTGATCCCCACACGCGCCGCCAGCAGATACGCTGTGTCGCCGCGGTCATTCGTCGCATTGGGATCGACGCCCTTTGACAAAAGCCATTCGATCATGCGGTCGCGATCCGCGGGGGCTTCCATCGACAGCACGGCTTGCATCAGAAGAGTGAAGCCCTCGCGATCTTTGGAGTCGAGCGAAGCGCCATGATCCAACAAAAATTGGGAGAGCTCGGGCTGCGCTCTCTTGGCGGTCTCGTTCAAGACGCCCGGGCCATTGGCTCGGACAGTATTGGCGGAAGCGCCGTTCTCTACCAACAAATGGACGCACGGTTCACACCTTCCCAACACGGCGGCCGATAGTGTGGTGGCGTCACCGGCGTGTACGCCGATGCTGAGCAGAAATCGGATCGCCTCGAGATCGCCTTTTTGTGCCACAGGAACCATCAGTCGATCTTCGGGCTGGGCTCCTTTGGCCGCGAGAAGTTTCAGAATGGGCGTCGATCCAAAGGCGGTGACCGCGACACTCATGGGCGTCGCACCGCGCTTGCCGACTGCCTTCGCGTCCGCCCCCGCGTCCAGCAGCAGACGGGTTTTCGCCAGATTGGTGGCGGCATACATCAATGCGGTGGAATCGACCGAGTTTTTAGCGTTGACATCGGCTCCGCTGTCGATCAGGAGCTTCATCATCTTCACGTCCGATTCGATGACGGAGTGCATCAAAGCTGTCGTTCCGTCGCTGTCGGCCGTGTTCACATTCGTACCCGCTCGAAGGAGTTGACTTGCCTGGGCGTAATTGCCGTTGCGGACCGCGACCAATAGATCAGGTGAGCCGGCAGCCGGCAATATCGAGCTGGCGATGAATAGCAGCGTCAGACAGCGAACCACTGGGATTCTCCTATCGCGTTAATTCTATCTCACGGGGGATGGACGCGCAGCCTTGACATTAAAGCGCTAAATTACGATGATCGCCTTGAGCATCAATATGAGTTATTCCCGTAGAAATTTTCTCAAGGCTGCAGGGTCCGGTGTCGTGCTCACGGCTGTGACCGGAGAATCGCTGATCGCGGCTCCCACGGCTTTTCCCACGGTAGCTACGCCGTTTGCGAGTGAAAAAGCCACGTTCCTGGTCAATGGCAAGGCTTATGCCGCGGAATATGAAGCGCGGACCACATTGTGGGAAGTGATTTCGATGAAGCTGGGCATGACGGGAACCAACCGAAGCTGCAATCGCGCCAGTTGCGGCGCCTGCAGTGTCCTGGTAGATGGCACGCCGCTCTATTCTTGCCACACCTTGGCGACTGAAGGCGTGGGCAAGAAAATCCTCACTATTGAAGGCGTCGGCGACGAGAAGAATTTGCATCCGTTGCAGAGCATCGGCCATACACGCGTGGCCGCCGATTGCGGCTTCTGCACCGCCGGATGGGTGGTTACCGCGAAGGGGCTACTCGACAAGAATCTGAATCCATCAGAGGATGACGTGAAAGCGGCGCTCGCGGGCCATATCTGCCGGTGCTCGGCATACCCGCATATCATCCGGACAGTAATGGACTCGGCGGCCGTGTTGCGCGGGAGCAAGACGCCCATCAAGCCCGAGTTGGACAATGTCGTTCACATCAAAATGCCGATGGTGCGTGACTATTCAACTACGGGAGGGCACCTGGCGGGTAACGAAGTCATTGAAGGCGCGAACAGGACCGTCACCAAGAAATGGCAAGGTTACCCGCCGGAGAACCTCAACGTGCTTGGAACTCCGCTGCCTCCGCTTCCCGAAGTTTCCATTCCGAGGTTCACCGGCAAAGCGCAATACGCCAGCCGCGTGTGGTTCCCTGATCTGCTCTATACAAGGTTCCTGACCTCTCCACATCCACGCGCATTTATCCAAGACATCGACACATCGGCCGCCGAGAAGATGCCGGGGGTGAAATACATTCTGACGTACAAGAATGCGCCGAAGCTGCAACGTCCCAACGTCGCCAGAGGCCGGATCTTGCCGGAACCGCTCCCCCGGGAACTGAATCTTCAGGGCGAAGTGGCGGCCATCGTGGTGGCGGAGACGGAAGACCTTGCCCAGGATGCCGCCGACGCGATTAAGGTGACCTACGACGTTCTTCCCTTCGCATCGATGCTGAAAGACAGCATGGCTGCTGGCGCGCCCGATCTGGGACACGGCAAGGGGAATCTCATCCGCCATTCGTTTTCGCCGCAGGATCTTCCGCACGTAACCTGGGCGGATAAGCGTGGCGATGTCGCAACGGGATTTGCTGAAGCGGACGTGATCAAGGAATTCAGCTACCGCTTTGCGGGAGGCGTTTCCGTGCCGATGCAGCCGAGCGGCAGCGTGGCCAAATGGGACGGTGACAAACTGACCATGTGGGGCATGGGCCAGGGTATTTATCCGGTGCGGGCGTCCCTGGCGGCGGCACTCGGCCTGGATGTTTCCAAGGTCCGCCTGATCAATAAGTGGAACGGGTCCACGTTCGGCGCGGCGCGCATGGCGGCGGAGAGATTTTATCCGATGATCGCCCATCTGGCGAAAGTCACGGGCCGGCCCGTGAAGGTCATGCTGCCCAAGGATCAGGAACTGGCACAGTTGCAGATTAAGCCGGAGACCATCACCAAGTTCCGCGTAGGCGCGAAGAAAGACGGTCGTATCGTAGCTCTGGACCACGAAGTATTTGTTAGCGTTGGCGACCTCGATTTCGGCGTGCACGCCGACGGTCCGGGCAACGCCGCAAACCAAACCGAGTTGTACACCGGAAAAGTTCCTCACTGGCGGTCGACATGGTGCGCTTATCGCACGAACGCGCCGCGCCCCGGACCGTCCCGCAGCCACATCCAGCAGGAAACCAAATGGTCCTGGGAAAACATGATCGACGAAATGGCGGATGCCTTCGGTGTGGATCCGGTGCAATACCGCATGATGCACATGACGCGGCTGACTCCGGGCGACACGCGCTATCCGTACGAAACTATGCCCACCGTGGAGGTGCTCGAGGAAGGCTCCAAGGCATTCGGCTGGGAGAAACGCAATCCCGTGGCGGGCGGCGAGCCGGGAAGATTCAAACGTGGATTCGGCCTCGGGATGTCGCAGCATCATGGCGGGAACATGGGCTATCACGAAGGGGAAGAGGCCTTCGCCAAACTGGCGGCGGCTCCCGACGCCAACATTTTTAGCAGCGACGTGGACCTGACCGCCGATGGCAACGTGACCATGAAGATCGCGCTTCCCGACAGCGGCTCCAACGCAGCAACAGCGCTGGCAGCCATGGTCGCGGAGATGCTGGGTTTCACGACGCGCGATCATATCCGTCTGGTATGGGGCGACTCCGACCTCGCGCCGCTCAGCGATGAGTGGTTCGGCGGACGCACCATCACGCTGCAAGGAGCAGCCATCTGCTTCGCCACCGACAAGCTGCGCAAAGATCTGCTCGCACGCGCCGCCGGCGTCCTCAAAATCGATGCCGCGAAACTCAAGATGCGCGACGGCGTCATCTCTTCGCTCGAAGATCCCAAGAAGAGCACGACCTTCGCCGCGCTGGCCAAAGCCAATAACGGTCTTATCCGCCAAACCGGCCGCGGCACCACCGGCGGCGAGCGAACCGCGACCAACAAGGGCGTGGGTGCGTGCTTCGTCGAAGTAGAGGTGGATACCTGGACCGGCAACTGGCGTTTCGTTCGCGCGGTGTATACGCACGATACCGGATTGGTGATCAATCCTTTGGTATCGGAAGCCGATATGGTGGGATCTTTGATGGAGAGTACCCAGGTCGCTACCGACTCTATCCCGTGGGACCGCGAATTTCCGGGCTCGCGGCATTATAGCGTCGGGTACCTTTCCTACCGGTTGCCCACCATCATGGACATTCCGAAATCGACGCAGGTGTACATCGACAGTCTGGAGCCGCGCTGGTTCTACGGCGTCAAGAGCTTTAGCGAGACCACCATCGGTTGCGTGCCCGGCGCGATCTCGAATGCGATTTACAACGCTAGCGGCGTCCGCATTCGGGAGCACCCCATCACGCGCGAGAAGATTATGGCGGGACTCGCGAGTAAAGGGAGGCGGGCGTGAAGAAAGTCTCGATCTACCGGCCGACCACCGTTGACGAAGCGATTCAGATCTTGTCGCAACACGGCGCCGACGCATCGGTTTACGCCGGCGGCACGGACCTGCTCATTCGACTGAAGAACCGTTTGGAGCAAGCGCCCAGTTATCTGGTCGATATCAAGAAAATCGATCACCTCCGCTATATCAAGGAAGATGCGCAAGGCGGCGTCGAGATCGGCGCGGCCACCAAGCTCGCGGAGTTGATCGACTCTCCGCTTTTGCAACAACGGTATCCGATGCTGGTCGAGGCGATCGGGAAGATCTCTTCCCCGGAATTGCGCAATGCATCCACGCTGGGCGGGGACCTACTGCAAGAAGTCTGGTGCCAGTATCTGCGCGGCGGCTATTCCTGCTGGAGAAACGGCGGACACATTTGCTTTGGCGCCATCGGAGATAACAGCTACTATCACTCGGCGATGGGCGGACGCTTGTGTTACGCGGTGTATCCGGGCGACGCCGCCACCGCGCTGATTCCCTTCGATGCCCGTGCGAAACTGGCGACGCCCCAGGGAGTGAAGGAACTCTCCATTGAACAAATGGTGCCCGGCGATATGCTAGTGGACGGCAAAATCCAGTCGCACATCGTACGCTACAACGAGATTTTGACCTCAGTGGTTATTCCTCCGCCCAAGCCCGGCGTGCGGGCATCCTTCGAGAAGCTCCGGCCGCGCGGAGTTTGGGATTTCGCCATGGCCTCGCTGGGGATCAGTCTGCAACTTCGCGACAAAACCATTGACGACGCGCGCGTCGTATTTGGTGGTATCGCCGGGAGGCCCTATCGCGAAAAAGCAGTAGAAGCTTTCCTCAAGGGCAAAACGTTAAATGCGGAATTGGGCGAGCAAGCAATAGCCGTTGCCCTCACCGGCGCAGCGCCGCTCAAGTACAACGCCACGAAGATAGACATGGCGAAGGGGCTACTCGCCAGCGGCCTGGCAAGGTTGAACGTCTAGTCGACGCTGCCGAGCAGACTATCGGTGGTGCGGCCAGCGAGTCAGCAGATAGTAGACCGTTGCACCAATGGCGCTCACGAGCCCTAAGCTGCAAATCGCCATGACGCAATAGATGAAAAGCAATCCTCTGATGGGTTGACTCTGCAGGATGACTCTTCGAGCCTACGCCAGGGCTAGTTCATTAAAGGCGCCGCGCTCGTCAATCCAGCAACGATACTTGGTCCGCACTTGATTCATGTTCCTAGAGCAGGCATCGGCTTGCAGCATGATCGTTTTGTCGGATTCCAATACGCTCCGCTTGGCTTGATCAATGGCTTGGTCGAGGTTATAACAGGCGAGCTCGGGATATTCCCGCTTGACAAGAGGTGCCGAGGCACCGTGACGGCTCTCTTTGCGTACATCCGTAGTGCGAACAAAGTATTGCAACTTGGAACCTCTGCTACCAGCATAGCGGATTTGAGCCTCAATCACCCTATTTAGCCGAAGCAGTTGGCGAAATTCTTTTCCGATATTCCGGATAGAGCGTCTCGGGCTTCCCGATGGCGGCGTCGCGGGGCACCCCGTACTTCTTGGTCATCTCATCGACAAAAGGATTCTTCTCAGGCAGATAATGCGGAGCGGTTTCCCCAGTGCTCGCTTCATAGGTGGTGACACACGGCGGTCCGGTGGGTGACAAAGGCGTCGCGCTCAGTTGGAAGCTTCTGGAGAGAATCCAAGGCTCGGCAAGATAGATGGGATCTTCAATGATCGCGAGAAGGCTTAGGATTTCATCGTGACGGTAGAAGCGCAGCGTCATGGTTGCTTCGTCGCTGCTGGGCGCACCGGTCTTTCGCAGGAACCCGGCCTTCACGTGGGTTGTGTGGGTCACGAGTGTCTTGCCTTCCCACGCGCCTGTCGTGAACCCCGCGCGCGTGTGCTCGGCATATTTGGAGGGGTGAGGGCGTCCGTCCATCCAGATCACCAACGGCGGCCGGTCCTCCCACGCGCCGACGGTGTAGGAGATCACATTTCCTTTCAGCGGGTCAGCATCACTCCAGATCTTCAACCCAAACGGTCCCTGAACGACATAGAAGGCCGGCCATCCTTGGCATTGCCGTTCGACCATCGACAGCTGCGACTCAGAATAGCTCAGTGCTCGGATCCGCCCTTCCTCGCTGAGAGGGATTCCCGTGAAGTCCACCGGCAATCCGTCGCCCGTGAGGAACTCATGATTTCGTGCCGCCCACGAACCGGTAAGTTCGGTTTGCGCTGCGACAATCCCGGACCCGAACAGGTACAGCAACACGGCGGCGGATACTATTTTGCGGTGCATGGAGTCGGATCCCATTTCGAACCGTCAGCCTCCTTCTTAAATTGCGAACTCACGATAAACGGTTGCCGGAGATACTGAGGATCATCGACGACTGTGGTGACCAGCAGCACTTGGCCGCCGCCCGGGAGCGGTGCGATATCGAAGTATTCCGTAGCGACAGCATTCTCGCTATAAGGAACGCCATTCTTGCGCAGATATCCGGAGCGCAGGTTGGTAGTGGCTATCTTGAGCGCCGGTCCTTGCCACTGCGCGTTCGAATAACCTTGCCATGTCCGCTCACCCCGCGCCCCCGGCGGTGAGCCGAAGTGGAAGAGTCGCGTTTGCATGCCGGCGTCGCTCTCCACCCGCAACGTGTTTTCGTCCTGCCACGTGATATGAAATCGCGCCGCCAGGCGCATGATGGCAGCGGCTCCGTAGGCTTTGCACTGGTTGCCCGCGGCGTCATCGGCCTCTGGACTCCAGGCATCCGCAACCTTCCGCGCCTGGTCTGTGATAGGCACGGCCTGATAATCGCCTTTCCGCGGCGTGACCATACGGAAGCGCCAGTCCTCGGTTATGAAAGCGACCCAATAACCGGTCATATCCGCGGGCGCGGAGGCTTTCGCAGAAGGTGGCACGCTTTGGCCGGCGGCGCGCGCGATGCATAATATAGCGAAGATAGCGATGGAGAAGGCTCTCATTTTACTGGTTGATTCATGCTGCGATACACGGCTTCGACGAAATCGTTGCCTCCGGTGTCCGAACCATACCGCCGCAGGTAGCCGCGGGCCGGCGACGTTGCTTTAATTTGTTCCCAAGTGAGGCCCTGTTTGATCAAATCGCGAACGCGGTCGCGGATAATCGTCACCATGTCGCGGTATTCGACCACATCGAGTTGATCGCAGATGCGGCCGTGGCCCGGAATGATCAGAGTGCCCTCCTCGCGCGAGACGATGGGCACGGACGGAATGGCGGTATCGACCAGCTTCTGCAATCCCGCAATTTCGCCCTGAATGCTTCCTCCCTTCGCGCTATCGATCACTGGGAACCGGGTGGTGTCAAAGATGTCTCCGGCCAAGATCACGTCCGAACGGCGGAAAAATACGATGGCATCGCCGTCGGTGTGTGCCGCCGCCTGATGGAAGACTTCAATGCCCTCGCCGTTGAGGAACATGTATTTCCGCGGCTGATTGAACGTTTCCGTGGGCCACGCGCCGATTGGATATCGTGAAGCCGACGCGCTCATTCTCGTCAAAACCTGTTCGACGGAGAGTATCGACGCTACACCTCCCAGAAAATCGGCGCTGACTCCGATGCCGCCTTGCGTGAAGAGCGTCTTCCCGGCCTTCGCTACGCCTTCATTGCCGCCTACATGATCCGGATCGGCGCTGGTATTGATCAAATATCGGATCGGTTGCGTGGTGACTTTCTTTATGGCGTCAACCACGGCGTCGGCATTCGACGCGGAGCCGGAATCGACCACTACCACGCCGTCCGCTCCCACCTGAAAGCCGATGTTCCCGCCGGCACCCGCGATCATATAGAAGTTCGGTCGAACTTGAAGAACTTCAAGATTCATGCCCGGAGCCTGCTGCGCCACCAAGCCACCGACGGCGACGAGGGCCGCGGCCGCTATCGCGATTGCACCGGGGATATGATGCCTCATTTGCTGGTCCATTCTGAATGCGTACTCATAATAGCGTAACCGCCCCCGCATCAATCGTCCAAACCACATCGGGTTGTATCAGAGCCAGGCGGACTCCAAAGCGCGCCGCTGGGCGACTGGAGTAAAATTAGCCGTTAGCCCATACGAGACATCTATGAACAAACTCACCCTGTTGCTCCCCCTCTTTGCGGTTTCTGGCGTTGCTCAATCCACACCGGATCAGTCCAATCCAATGTCCACGTGGCTGCGCAATGCTTACACCGTGAATCGCAACAACATTGTGCGAACAGCCGAGAAAATGCCGGAAGAAAATTACGGGATGCGCCCCGGCGCGCAACCGGAGGTTCGCACGTTCGGTCAGCAAGTGACACACGTGGCCGCCTACAATTTCTTGTGGTGTTCCCAGGCCAAAGGTGAAAAGAACCCCAACCCTGGCAAGCTCGACACACTCACGTCCAAAGCCGAAATTTTGAAGGTGCTGAACGATGCTTTTTCGTACTGCGATACTGCCTACAGTGCCCTAACCGACGCTTCAGGCACCGAGGTGATCGATATCACGCAAGAAAACGGCCGCCAGACGCGCAACCTGCGGATGGGGCTGCTGACCCTCAATTACGGCCATAATAACGAAATTTACGGAAGCATGGCGATCTATCTCAGGATCAAGAGTATCGTTCCGCCCGCTTCTGAGCCTCGTCCACAGCAAAAGAAGTAGGGCCTTAAGGAACTGGCACCTCTAAATAGCGAAACGGCGCCTCCACGTTCTTGTACCAATGGATCGTGTCCGGAGGCATGATAAACACATCGCCTTTGCTGATGCGACGCGATTCACCGCCTTGGATGTATTGGCCGCCAAACTTGTCCGGTGCCGTAATTTTGGCGGTACCGCCGACTACCATGGTCGCAGCGCCGCTCACTACATAAACCACGGCAGTGTAATCCTTATGGCTGCATCCCTCCGGTTTGCACGCAGACTTTATAGAGTCCCGGCTGTGCGTATCCACGTTGTATGTGCCTTTGCTGGAGGTGTGGCTCCATAACAGATTGCTACCTCCCTCCGCGAAGGCTTTGTGAAAGGACGCGTCCAATTTCGTGTGATCAAAAACCGTAACAATGCCGGCCGATGACTTTTCTTGTGGCGTGGCGATAGCAACGAACGCCAAGCCTATCAGCATAGTGTTCCGAATATTCAACATCGCGAGCGAT
>Ga0207704_10001495_pt1 | contig 10470 bp, 10 predicted proteins | sample KBSMisM12_FD_184308 | JGI IMG/M metagenome (GOLD analysis project Ga0207704, IMG submission 184308) | Miscanthus rhizosphere microbial communities from Kellogg Biological Station, Michigan, USA - KBS Miscanthus M1-2 (SPAdes) (version 2) | ecosystem: Host-associated > Plants > Roots >...
CCTACCGCTAAGTCATAGGTCGCATGGATGAGCATCGCCATGTAGAGCGACCCCGCATAACTCACCAACCATTGGAACGTAAGAGCGAGGATGAAGATGAAGACACCCGACTTCCATCCCTGTCCCACATGAAGGTAGGAAAACACTAATGCGGAAATGACAGCCGCAACAATGTTCTGGTGCAAGACCCAACCGAGGCAATCGTACAGAACGCCGCGATAGATAATTTCCTCGCCGACGCCAGCCACGATACTCACTACACCCCAAAGCGCAAGTTGTCGCCAAGTTGTGGGGAAGCGCAGCATGTTGTTCTGCGGAGCTCCTTTGCGTAACCACGGCAAAATCGATGCTCGGATCACGAACCATCCGAAGAGCATTGCAATCCCAATCAGAATCTCGTTTGTGCTTGGTCGCCAAGGACGGAACAACGGCAAGTTGACCGCATAAGCGGTCATGAGAGCGAGCGTCGTGTAGAGCGAGATGCCAAGAATTGCGCTGCGGCAGATTTGTCGAAACGTGGGTACAACCGCGTCCTTCGTTTTCTGTTTCTGGATCGCGATACATCGCCACGGGCAAATAGATAACTTGCACGACCAAGTAATAGAGGACGAGAGGGTGAACCTCCGAGAGCGCGCGCATCTACAAAACAGTCTAGCCCTGCGGAACGGCGCGGCGTTGCACGCTATGTCGTGCCCAAAAAGGGAAGTGAGGAGGGGCACGCTTCGTCGTGCCCAAAAAGGAAATGGGGAGGGGCACGCTCCGTCGTGCCCAAAAGGGAAGTGGGGAGGGGCACGCTTCGCCGTGCCCAAAAGGGAAAGGGGAGGGGCACGCTCCGTCGTGCCCAAAAAGGAAATTGGAGGGACGCGCTCCGTCGTGCCCAAAAGGGGAAACGGGAGGGGCACGCTCCGTGCCCATGAGTTTCAATCGCCTCGGTCTTTCTCGCCCTTCGGAGCGTGATGCTTAGCTTTCTTCCGACGATCTTCCGCCAATGATTTGCCGACATCGACTTGCTCAGGGGTGAAGTGGCCCTTTTCGTCCCGACGAATGTAGCGAGAATCCCCGGCATGAGGTTCGATTTTTGTGCGCTTGGACATGTTTTTTCGACCCATTCACATCGAAAACGGTTTCCCAAGCGACCAGCCTCAACTGCTCGTCAGTTAACGGGGCTTTGGCTTCAAATGAGTCCACCGGAATTCGGCTGGCCCCGAACCGCGTAAAATAGAGAAGGCAACCATGACCATGCTCAAAACCTTAATTGGACTAGCGATGGTAACTGCGTTTTCAACCCCCAACTCCGGCCTCGAAGTTGGAGATTCCGTAACGTCGTTCCATCCCCACCACGTATTTGGAGCCCACAAGGGCACCGACGCTTGCCCCACGTGAACGTATGGCATCTTGCCTGCGATCCAAGTTTGGGTCAATAACGATAGCTCGGAAAATGTAGAAAAGATCGTCAAGACGCTTGACGACGCGATGCTCGCTCACCAAGACAGGAAGTTCAAGGCATTCGTGATCTTCTTGGACAAGGACGGCAAGAAGCACGAGGACCAGATGGCTTCCGTCGCGGAAAAAGTGAAAGCCTCGCAAGTGATGTTGATGTACATCGCACCCGATGACGATTCGGTGGGGGATTACAAAGTGAATCCAGCTGCAGACGTCAAGAACACGGTGATGCTGTACCGTAATCTAACCGTCAAGTCTAAGAATGTGAATCTCGTCGCCGACGACAAGGGTGTCGCAACTCTCAAGTCTGAAATCGATGATCTCCTGAAATAAGGCTTTTCACCCGATGTTCAGCTTCACGCGCGCCTTAGGTGGTATGACCATCTAAGGCGCGCAATTGTTTTGCCCGTTGATAGCTGATGGAAATTTCAGGGCAGCCCCCTCAATCGAAATTAAGTGATCCACGCCGACTTGCGATTATTCGCAAACTGGGCCTCCTCGATACGCCGCCCGAAGCCGTATTCGATCAGCTCACGCGTCTTGCCGCGACGTTGATCGGCGCGCCCATTGCGATGTGCTCGATCATCTCAGGAGATAAGCAGTTCTTCAAGAGTGCCTATGGGCTGACTGAACCTCTCGCTACGACTCGCGAAACGCCGCTCTCTCATTCATTCTGCCAACACGTCGTACTCGGCCTAAAACCTCTGATCGTCGCAGATGCGAGGGAAGACGACCTCTTAAAGGACAATCCCGCCGTCACCGAATCGAATGTGATCTCCTATGCGGGAATTCCCCTGCTCTCCGTAGAGGGAGAGGCGCTCGGTTCCTTCTGCGTCATCGACACCAAGCCTCGAGAATGGACGCCGCACGAACTCGCGGTTCTCAAGGAGTTGGCAGCACTGGCCATGCGAGAGTTTCAGTTGCGCGATGCATCGCAACTCATTGTCATGGAACAGCAAGCCAGACAAGAGTTAACAAATGCGCTGGTCGAGGACTTCTCAAGGCCGCTTGACGATCTCATCGCCGCGATCCAAAGCGCGACGCAAGGTGCCGACGTCAATGCCGCACTTGCCGCCGCCAAGCAGCATTCCCAACTCCTCAAGCTGAGGCTTAACGACGTGATCGACGTCGCTCAACTTCACTCCGATCAGATGACCCTGAAATTCGAGCCGATCGCCCTGGATCGATTGGTTAACGAGGCAATCGGGTTAACGAGGTCGTTTGCAAACGCGCGAGGGATTTCCATTGAGTCGCACATCGATCCTTCGATGAAAACCGTTCTGGGAGATAGAGAGGTCCTTGGTCGCGTGGTCTCCAATGTCATCCGCCATGCCGTCCGCTTCACGGATCGGGGGAGTGTGGTTTTCGTCCTCCTGAAAGATGAGGGTGAGAATATTCGCTGCTCCGTTTCCGATACGGGCATGGGTTTGAGCGACGAAGCAAAAAAGGGAATGTTCTCGGCCGAGCTCCCCTATTCGGAAGCGGGACGATCGTCTTATGCCGGTCTCGGGCTCACTTATTGCCGAGTCGCCGTCGAAGCGCATAACGGCGCAATTGGTGCCGCGAGCCAAGAAGGCGTCGGCACCACGATCTGGTTTAGCCTCCCCGTCGTCAAATAAAGGTACCGTGAAGGTATGAAACGGCCGAGCAAGAAGGAAATCCGCGAAGCGGTCCAGAAACTGAAAGAGAAGAAGGACGTGCCGCTCGAGATTGAGCAGACCACAGAAAAGACCCAAGAGAAAAGCATGGGTAGCCAGCGGATTCGTAAGAAGGGCATCTAATCTTCATTACAATTAACACATCGCAACCACAACGTTCGCGATTAGGATAAATACCATGGGCGACAAAAAACCACCAAAGAAATCTTCCGGCAACGCCGACAAGCACAAGGCGCAAGGTGCCAAAGCACAAGCCAACCGTCCGCCAGACGCAAAGGACAAAGGCAAAGGCAAAAAGAAGTAAGGTCACTGTCTTCAAGACATGTCCTTAGATTCATATAAGTACGCGGGACTGGATTTAAAGACGCTGATCTCGGATGTCAGCGCGTGGGCCAGTTTAGCGCTTCCTTCCTAAATCTTTTGGGCCAGATAGTGACCGACTAGGATCGTTTATCGGCGAAATTGATACCGATATCTTGCGCCGCCTGTGTGGTCATTTGACAAGTCTGATCGAAGGATAGAAGGCGGCCCGCCGCTACCGAAGCCTCGTAGGCATCACCCAGAGCTGACTCCGCTCGTTGGCGCGCTACTTCGTTTCGCTTTACCTCGGTTGGCTGCATGGGCCAACCGCTCTTGCGTCGATAGATTTCCGCAGACGTGAGCAATTGAGTCGCAACGTCATACATTCCAGCAAGTACGCAGACGCGCGCCATGCATTCCCAATGCCAGATCCCGCCCAAGCTGAACTGCCCATCAAGCATCTGTTCCATAACGTTGTTGTAGATTCGGGCAGCATCTGCAAGTTGTCCGGCGTCCTCGGCATACCATCCTCGGTAAGACTCGGTCCAAGTGATCCAAAGGGGCATGCCCGCGACTTCAAATTCCCGGGTCGCATCATCGGCAAGCTCGAGAAAATTGGTTACATTTCCCTCGAGTCGTGAAAGGAGCATGAGGCCGTAACTGCCTCGAGCCCGCAACTCCGGAATGTCTAGCCTAACGCCAGCTCCGCGTATCTCATGGAACGCTTTCCGTGCTTCGACAAAATTTCCATCGTTCATGTAGAAGTTTCCGAGCATCGCCGTCGCTTGTGCTTGTCCAGCTTCCATCCCAAGTACGGTAGCCGTGCGACGGGCTTCCTCCGCTAAGGTTCGGGTTCCATCCATGTCGGCCCTTCTTAGTGCCAGCCGAGCAGCACAGAAGGTGGCCATGAACCGTTCAGGTGTATCACCGAGATGTGATGAAACGCGGAGTGCATGGTCAAGCATTTCTGCCCCTTCAACGATGTGCAATCGACGTTCGTAATATCCGCCAAGGCCCGCAGCGAGCCGAAGGCCAGTTGCGGGCTCGGTAGCCAACGCCCATTCGATCGTGGCACGAATGTTTTCCCAATCCGCATCGACCGCGCTGAGAATCTCGCGATGCGCGGGGGTTTCAGTTGCGGGCCCTTGATTGATTGTCGGAGCGAGTTGCACAGTGGTACCGCTCTTTTCACCGTGTGACGGTGCCGGAACGGAGAAAACCTTCTCCCTGCGATCCATTAGCGCTTCGAAGAATCGCAAATGCCTGGTTCGCGTCGCTTCTGCTTCTCCAGAGTCGGCCAGCTTGTCGGCCGCGTACTGCCTAATCGTTTCCAGCAATCGATAGCGGCCTCGTCCATCCTTATGCCGCTCGCAGAGGACTAGCGACTTCTCCACGAGCGATGAAAGAAGGTCAAGAACTTCGGCGGCATCGATCAGGTCGCTCGTCGCTACATACTCGGCAGCTTCGATTGTCCATCCTCCAGAAAAAACTGATACGCATCTGAGAAGAGCGGCCTCTTTTTCGCTCAAGAGGTCGTAGCTCCAATCGATGAGAGCCCTCAACGTTCGCTGACGGGAAACAGCAGTTCGACTGCCACCTGTCAATATCCGGAAGCGATCATCGAGGCGTTCCGCTAGTTGACCAATTGCCATGCCCCTCAATCGTGACGCTGCCAATTCGATGGCAAGGGGAATACCATCGAGGCGACGGCAGATTTGAACGATGGTCGCGCAATTATCTTCGGATGCGTTGAAGCTTTGGTCGACCGCAAGAGCGCGCTCAAGAAATAGCTTGGTGCCATCGAACCGATCCAGGTCCGCCGGAGAACAATCCTCTGAGGTGCCCGGCAAGCCCATAGAAGGAATGCGAAGAACAATCTCGCCCGGAATCCCAATTGCCTCTCGACTCGTGGCCAAGATATGCACGTCCGGAGCTGCCTTTAATATTGACTCGGCGGCGGCAGCTGAGGCATCGAGCACATGCTCACAGTTGTCCATGATGAGGAGGAGCTTTTGGTGTCTCAGCTCGTCGCACACCCTGTCGATCTCTCGCTGCCCCGGAAGTTCGCTGATGTTTAATACGGAAGCTATCGTTCGAGTAACCGACTGTCCTTCTGCAACAGGAGCGAACTCGGCGATCCAAGCGCCCTCGGGAAACGAACTCATGCACTCGGATGCGGACTCAATTGCGAGGCGCGTCTTCCCGGACCCACCCGATCCCGTCAGTGTCACAAGTCGGCTCTTGCGCAGCGCGGAGAGGACTTCAGAGAGTTCAGCTTGACGTCCGATGAAGGATGATAGTTGGGGAGGCAAGTTGGTTGGCGTGATCGAAGATGGACGGAGCGGGCTGAAATCGCTCTTCAAGTTTGGATGGACGACCTGATAGATCCGCTCGGACCTCGTCATTCCGCGCAGCTCGAAATCTCCTAAGTCGAGAAATGACACATCCTTTGCAGATGACGCCAGGAGCAAGTCCGCAGCCGTCCTTGAAAGCAGAATCTGACCCGGATTTCCAAGCGCCAAGACACGGGCCACCCGGTTAACGGAAGCTCCGAAATAATCGCCATCCCTCTCATCGGCAGTGCCCGTGTGAATGGCCATTCTCACAAGGAGTTGTCCTATCTCCCCCCAGTCCATCGTCGAAATCGCTATTTGCGCGGCGACCGCGGCATTGAGCGCATTTTCCGGAGTCGCAAATGCGGCGTGAAATGCATCACCGACGGTCTTGAACACGTGCCCTTCATGGGATTCGATCGCTTGCCGCAGAATTGCATCGTGCTTTTGCAGCGCCTGACCCATGGCGTGCGGCATCTTCTCCCACATCGGCGTGCTGCCCGCGATGTCGCTGAAAAGGAACGTTATGGTGCCTGTAGGAAGGGACATAAACTGCCTTTACAATGCCACATCTGCGCCCAGGCTTACAGCCTCGTCGACCGATAATGGCTGATCAGAGCGTTCGTCGATGAATCGTGATGCAGCACCTGCTCATCCGCGCTCTCCAACTCCGGCGCGATGCGTTGAGCAAGAACCTTGCCTAACTCCACACCCCACTGATCGAACGCATTGATATTCCAAATCACACTCTGCACAAAGACAGAGTGCTCATACAGAGCGATCAGTTTGCCGAGGGCGGATGGCGTTAACTTCTCCAACAGGAACGTGTTGGACGGTCGGTTGCCTTCGAACGTCTTGTGTGGAATTAAGTCAGCTGGCACTTTCTCTGCTTCGAGCTCTTCCTTTGTTTTTCCAAAGGCGAGCGCTTCCGATTGTGCGAACACATTCGCCATCAGCAAATCATGGTGCCGCCCGAGTGGGTTGAGCGACTTCGCGAATCCGATGAAGTCGCACGGAATCAACCGTGTGCCCTGGTGGATCATCTGATAGAACGAGTGTTGTCCGTTCGTTCCCGGCTCGCCCCAATAGATCGGCCCCGTCTCGTAAGTGACGGTCTTGCCATCGAGTGTCACATGCTTGCCGTTGCTCTCCATCGTAAGCTGCTGAAGATAGGCGGGAAAGCGTTTGAGATATTGCTCATAGGGAAGGACCGCCACCGTCGAGGCACCGAGAAAGTCGTTGTTCCAAATGGAGATGAGTCCATGGAGGACGGGAATGTTTTGCTCGAAAGCCGTCGTTCGGAAGTGCTCATCCATCTGGTGCATGCCGTCGAGCATCTCCCGAAATCCTGATGGCCCGACCGCGATCATCGTAGAGAGGCCAATCGCCGAATCCATTGAATACCGGCCGCCAACCCAGTCCCAAAACCCGAACATGTTTTCCGTATCGATACCGAACTTCGATACGCCATCTGCGTTGGTCGACACCGCAACGAAATGTTTCGCGACCGCTTTCTCGTCCTTCAACGCAGCCAAACACCAATCGCGTGCGGACTGCGCGTTGGTCATGGTTTCCAGCGTCGTAAATGTCTTCGAGGAGATGATAAACAATGTCTCAGCAGGGTCAAGATCCTGCGTAGCCTCGACAAAATCCGTTCCATCTACGTTCGATACGAATCGAAATGCTAAATCTCGCTGCGAGTAAGAGCGAAGCGCTTCATATGCCATCACCGGGCCGAGGTCGGAGCCTCCGATGCCAATGTTCACCAACGCGCGAATGCGCTTGCCCGTGAATCCCTTCCATTCACCACTTCGCACCCGATCGGAAAACGACGCCATCTTGTCCAGCACAGCATGAACTTGTGGGACGACGTCCATCCCGTCCACAAGTATCTCCGCCGACCGTGGCGCGCGCAAAGCAATATGCAGAACGGCGCGTTTCTCCGTCGTGTTAATCTTCGCGCCCGAGAACATCGCTTCGATTCGTTCCCGCAGTCCACACTCGTCTGCGACAGCGACTAACGCACGAATCGTATCTTGAGTCAGGCGGTTCTTCGAGTAATCAAAGTAGATGCCCTCAGCCTCGATCTTCATCGCATGCCCGCGGTCAGAATGCTGAGCAAATAGATCGCGTAGGTGAATGCCCTCCTGCGAGCGCGCGTGTTTTTCCAGTGCTTGCCAAGAAGAGAGTTGCGTAAGTGCCATATCAAACCATTGCTGCGGCCTTGTCAACTAGCCACAAAACTTTGCCATGTAAAGGATGAATTCCCGCCGCAGGCAATCGTGAAGAGTCGGCATTCTCTGCACGAACCGCTTGCAACACGCCCGCTTTCTTCGCGCCCGATACCAAGAAAATCGCGTTATGTGCTGCGTTCAGAATTGGATACGTCATCGTGATTCTCTCAAAGGGTGGCGGCAACGTTCCCGGCGGACTCGCTACGACCCATCGATCCGTGACCGAAAGGGAAGGAAAGCCCGGAAAGAGAGAAGCGGTGTGTCCATCTTCCCCTAATCCAAGAAACACCATATCCAATCGTCCGTCCGGAAGCTCTCGACGAAGGGTCGCTTCGTACTCTCGCGCTGCATCATCCGCAGTTTCCATTGACGTAGGGATCGGAAACACGTTCGCCTTAGGAATCGAAATGCCCTCTAGCAAAGTGCGAAGAATCATCCCGAAATTGCTCTGCGGATCATCGTAAGGCACGAACCGTTCATCACCGAGGAAGAGAGAGACCTTCGACCAATCAACCTCGATCCCTCGATCGGCGATTAACTTGTACATCGCTTCCGGTGTCGAGCCACCCGAAAGTGCAACGTACGCGTGGCCCCGAGTCTCAACCGTCCAGCGCACAAGAAGCAGAAAGAAATCCGCCGCTTGAGCGGCCAGGTCCGCGGCATCTTCGTAAATCTTCATCAGACTGTCGGATTCATCCATCCGCCGAAGTCCTCGATCAACTTATTCGCTTCCTTCGGTCCCCAGGTGTCCTGCTTGTAAGGAATCGAGGCCGGATGATTCTTGAGAACTTTGTTCACGACAACCCACGCCGCCTCAACTGCTTCCTCGGTAGTAAAGAGAGCACCGTTGCCATGCATCGCATCTCTCAGCAATCTCTCATAGGGCGAACCTTCGCCTGGCCACTCTTCTGCAAGATACATTTCCCGCTGTTCGCCTGTAAATTCCTGGCCAGCCGACTTCACCCGCGCTGCGAAGGCGACCGAGGTATTGGGAGCTAAGCGAAAACGAACGTAGTTCGCGTGTCCATCTTTCGGCGAGGCATCTTCGAACAAGTGCGCGGGTGGCGGTTTCAATCGTACGACGATTTCCGATGCCTTCACCGGCAGGCATTTACCGGATCGCAAGAACCACGGCACTCCCTCCCAACGCCAAGAATCGATAAAGAGTCGCACGGCCGCATAGGTTTCAACATCGGAATCCTTTGCAACGCCTTGTTCTTTCTTGTAGCCGACATATTGCCCGCGCACAATATCCTCTTTTTTCAATGGTCTCATCGCGCGCAGCACCTCGGTTGTCTCTCGATGCACCGCGCCGAAGCCACGGTACGCAGGAGGCTCCATCGCCAAGAGCGAGGCGATCTGAAACATGTGGTTCTGAATGACGTCCCGCAAACATCCTGCCGACTCGTAGAACGCTCCTCGCCCTGCAATACCGAAATCTTCCGCCAACGTGATCTGCACGCTATCGATGTAATTACGGTTCCAAATCGGCTCGAGGAAGGAATTGGCAAACCGAAAATAGAGGATATTCATGATCGCTTCCTTGCCAAGAAAGTGATCGATCCGGAAGATCGAATCGTTTGGAAACACCGAAGTGGCACAGCGGCTCAATTTCTGAGCAGTTGCGAGATCGCGCCCGAAGGGCTTCTCAACAACGAGCCTCGCTCCTTCCGCCAATCCTTCTTTGCCTAGGCTCCCAATAACTGTTTCAAAAAGGACGGGAGGAATCGCTAGATAGAAAGTAGGATGTTTCGCGCCTTTCAAAGCGATCTTTAAAGAATCGAAAGTCTTGCTGTCTTTATAGTCACCGCAAACATAGGTCAATGAAGAAGCGAGATGATGAAACGCCTTCTTATCGTCGATGCCGCCCGCATGCTCGACGCTTTCTTTCGCGCGCTGCCTGATCTGCTTGTCCGTCATGACCGAGGACGCAACGCCGATGACCGGAACCGTCAACTCGCCTTTCTTCGCGAGCTGATACAAAGCAGGGAAGATCATCTTGAACGCGAGGTCCCCCGTCGCGCCAAAAACCACCAATGCATCCGAAGCTTTCTTCAAGAATTCACCACCGAGCAATCAATCATATTTCTCATCTCAACTTTCCTCAATACTCAACACTCAATACTCAACCATTTCCCAACTGAGCACGCAGCCCGAATCTTTCAGCTCTTCTTCTCCTGGTGCCCACCAAACTCAAACCGAAGAGCCGAGAGCAACTTGTCCGCGAAGTCTGCCTCGCCCCGAGAACTGAACCGCTCGTACAGAGCGGCGCTTAGCACCGGCGTCGGTACCGACTCATCGATCCCTGCCATGACCGTCCAACGCCCTTCGCCCGAATCAGAAACCCGACCCGAGAAGTTCTCAAGCGTTGGGCTCTTCAACAGCGCGCTCGCCGTCAGATCCAGCAGCCACGAAGCAACCACCGATCCGCGTCGCCACACCTCAGCAATATCCGCCAAATTCAGATCATATTGATAGTGCTCTGGATTCCGTAGCGGCGTT
>Ga0207704_10001496_pt1 | contig 10470 bp, 7 predicted proteins | sample KBSMisM12_FD_184308 | JGI IMG/M metagenome (GOLD analysis project Ga0207704, IMG submission 184308) | Miscanthus rhizosphere microbial communities from Kellogg Biological Station, Michigan, USA - KBS Miscanthus M1-2 (SPAdes) (version 2) | ecosystem: Host-associated > Plants > Roots > Rhizosphere...
CGGAGGTTTCTCCGTGCGCGCCGGCGGCGAGGAGCCGGCGACCCTGACCGCGCGGCTGCTGGTCACCGCGCCGGGACTTTCCGCCCAGGACGTCGCCGGGCGGATCGAGGGGTTCCCGAAGGACCAGATCCCGGCCGGCCACTTCGGCAAGGGCCGCTACTTCCGCCTGGCCGGCAAGGCGCCGTTCCAGAGGCTGATCTATCCGCCGCCGATCCATGGCGCGCTCGGCACCCACTACCGCCGCGACCTGGGCGGCCAGGCGGTGTTCGGGCCGGACCTGATCTATGTCGACGAGCTGGACTACAGCGTCGATCCCGCGATCCGCGGGGACTTCGTCCGCTATATCCGCAAGTTCTGGCCGGGCGTGCCGGAGGACCACCTGACCCCCGACTACGCCGGCATCCGGCCCAAGCTCCACGGGCCGGACGAGCCGCAGCCGGACTTCCGGATCGACGGCGAGGCGGTCCATGGCGTGCCCGGCCTGGTCGCCCTGTTCGGCATCGAGAGCCCCGGCCTCACCTCGTCCCTGGCCATCGGCGAAGAGGTGGCGAGCCGGCTGGGACTGGACTGATCCTTCTCCCCTTGCGGGAGAAGGTGGCCTGCGAATGCAGGCCGGATGAGGGGTGGAAAACCCTCTCCGCCTCCTGCGCGCGACCGCCACGACAGCCCGTCGGCCTTTCGACCCCTCATCCGTCGGCTTCGCCGACACCTTCTCCCACAAGGGGAGAAGGAGGCGCTTGCGAGCCTCGCCGTGGTGGGCCAGATGCAAGCGGAGCAAGTGGGAATCCCTGATGATTTTACGTATCGCGGTTGTCCTGGCCGCCATCCTTGTCTGCGCGCCTGCCGCCCAGGCCCAGCCCAAGGCCGCGGCCTACAATCCGCTGGAGACCTTCGCGCCGCTGACCCTGCCGGCGCCGGCGACGACGCTGCGGGACGGCGCGGGCCGGCCCGGGCCGGCCTACTGGCAGAACCGCGTCGACTATTCGATCGAGGCGAGAATCGACACCGCCGCCCACGTGCTCACCGGCGACGAGACGATCACCTACACGAACAACAGCCCCGACGCGCTGGACGCGCTGTGGCTGCAGATGGACCAGAACCTCTACCGCGCCGACAGCCGCGGCTACGCCATGGGCGGCGGGCGGCGGATCAACCCCACGCAGCGCACCGACGGCTACATCGTCGACGCCGTGCAGGCAGGGGGTAAGCCGCTCAACACCGTGGTCAGCGACACGCGCATGCGCGTCGACCTGCCCCAGCCGCTGAAGGGCGGGGCGCAGGTGAAGCTGCACATCCGCTACCACTTCACCATCCCCGGCCTGTTCGGCGGGCGCATGGCCTGGAACACCAACAAGGCCGGCGACATCTACGACATGGCCCAATGGTACCCGCGCCTGGCCGTCTACGACGACGTGCGCGGCTGGGACACGCTGCCGTACCTGGCGAACGAGTTCTACCTGGAGTACGGCGCCTTCGACTACGCGGTGACCGTGCCGGCCGACATGATCGTGGCCGGGTCGGGCGCGCTGACCAACGCCGCCGAAGTGCTGAGCCCCGCCCAGCGCGCGCGGCTGGAGAAGGCCCACGCCAGCGACAGGACGGTGATGATCCGCACGCCGGAGGAGGTGGCCGCGACCCCGCCGCCGGGCGGCGCGACCAAGACCTGGCGCTTCCACATGGACAACACCCGCGACGTGGCCTTCACGGCCAGCCGGGCCTTCGTCTGGGACGCCGCGCGCATCAACCTGCCCGACGGCAAGACCGCGCTGGCGCAGTCCGTCTATCCGCCGGAGAGCGTCGGCGAGAACGCCTGGAGCCGGTCGACCGAATACATGAAGGACGCCGTCGAGCGGTTCTCGAAGCGCTGGTTCCCCTATCCCTGGCCGAACGCGATCAACGTCGCCGGGCCGGCCACGGGCATGGAGTATCCGGGGATCGTCTTCGACGGCATCGGCGACAAGGCCAAGACCCTCTTCTTCATCTCGGCGCACGAGATCGGCCACAGCTGGTTCCCGATGATCGTGGGCAGCGACGAGCGGCGCGACGCCTGGATGGACGAGGGCTTCAACACCTTCATCGACGTCTATGAGAGCGACGATTTCGCCGGCGGCCTCTATGGCCCGAAACGCGACGGCGAGTACGCCCCGGACCCGGTCGGTACGCCCGGCGAGCAGATCGCCAAGCTCCTGCTGGATACCGAGGCCCCGCCGATCGTCAGCCGCGCCGACACGGTGCGCGAGAAGTACCGCCACCCGGTGACCTACTTCAAAGCCGCCTATGCGCTCATCCTGCTGCGCGAGGACATCCTGGGCCCGGAGCGGTTCGACCCGGCGTTCCGCCGCTACGTGGCGGACTGGGCCTACAAGCACCCGAAGCCCAGCGACTTCTTCCGCGCCATGGAGAGCGCCGGCGGCGAGGACCTGTCGTACTTCTGGCGCGGCTTCTTCCTGAACAACTGGACGCACGACATGGCCGTGACGGGCGTCGCCTACGAGGACGGCGACCCGGCCAAGGGCGCCAGCGTGACAGTCGAGAACCTGGGCAAGCTGGTGCTGCCGGCGACACTGCGGGTCACCTACAAGTCCGGCGCGAAGAAGGACATCCGGGTGCCCGTCGAGACCTGGATGCAGACGGGCAAGCACGCGTTCGTGCTGGAGGGCGCTGGGGCGATCGCCGAGGCGACGGTGGATCCGGACCGGCGGTTGCCGGATGTGGATCGCGCGAACAACAGCTTTGTCGTGAAGTGAAATCCTTCTCCCCTTGCGGGAGAAGGTGTCGGCCGAAGGCTGACGGATGAGGGGTCGCACTCCGCCATCGGCGCGGCGTGATCGGGCGCGAGCGCCGGACGTTCTGAGAAACCCCTCATCCGACCTGCTGCGCAGGCCACCTTCTCCCGCAAGGGGAGAAGGATGCTGCGTTTGAGTTCCGCCCCGTCATGGCTTCATGCTGCCGGCCAGGGAGCCAGACATGAAGAACCGCATTACCGACCTCCTGGGCGTGAAGTATCCGATCGTGCAGGCGCCGATGGGCTGGATCGCGCGGGCGCAGCTGGCCAGTGCGGTCTCCAACGCCGGCGGCTTCGGGATCATCGAGACATCGTCCGGCCGCCTCGACGAGGTGAAGGCGGAGGTGGCGAAGATGCGGGGGCTGACCGACAAGCCCTGGGGCATCAACGTCGCCCAGGCGTTCGTGCGCGACCCCGACATCGTGCAGTTCGTGGCCGACCAGGGCGTCAAGTTCGTCACCACCTCGGCGGGAGATCCGAACAAGTACTGCGAGGCGCTGAAGTCGAAGGGACTGACGGTGTTCCACGTGGTTCCGTCGCTGGCCGCGGCGATGAAGGCCATCGAGGCCGGGGTCGACGGTCTGGTGGTGGAAGGCGGCGAGGGCGGCGGGTTCAAGAATTCCCGCGAGGTCGCCACGATGGTGCTCCTGCCGCTGGTCTGCTCGAAGGTCGGCGTGCCGGTGATCGCGGCCGGCGGCATCGTCGACGGGCGCACGATGGCCGCGGCCTTCGCGCTGGGCGCGGAGGGCGTGCAGATGGGCACGCGGATGGTCAGCTCCGCCGAGAGCCCGGTGCACCAGAACTGGAAGGACATGATCCTCGCCGCCAAGGAGACGGACACCGTCTTCCTGAACCGCTTCGGGCCCGGCCCGGCGCTCAGGGCGTTGCGCACCGAGAAGACCACCCAGTTCGAGAAGGCGCCGCCGCCCAACATCATGGGCGAGTTCGGCAATGCGCTGGACCTCTACTTCGGCGGGGACATGGAGGCCTCGATCGCGCTCTCGGGCCAGGTGGCCGGGCGGATCGACGCGGTGAAGCCGGTGAAGCAGATCCTCGAGGAAACGATCGCCGAGTTCGACGAAACCATCGCAGGACTCAGCGCGAAATACGGGCATGCTCCCGCCCTGACCTAAGGAGCCGTCATGCGCACCGGCCGATGCCTCTGCGGAGCCTGCGCCTACGAGATCGACGGCGAGCCGGTCGTGGTCGCCCACTGCCACTGCCTCGACTGCCAACGCGGGACCGGCGCCGGGCATTCGACGGGCGCCATGTTCGCGGAAGCGGATGTGCGCCTGAACGGGCCGGCGGCGACCTACGTCTTCAAGTCTGATGCCGGGAACGACGTCACCCGCCTGTTCTGCTCCCGGTGCGGCAGCCCGCTGTTCGGCCGCAACACCGGGATGCCGGGCTTCATGACGGTCTCGCTGGGAACCCTCGATCCGTCGGACGATCTGGCGCCACAGGTGGTCATCTTCGCCCGCAGCCGCCGGTCCTGGGACCTGATGGACGAGACGCTGGCGACGTTCCCGGAACAGCCCGGCTGGAAGCCGGTGGACGGCGCCTAGACAGCGCCCACGACGCTCTCCAGCGCCTCGGCGGGGCTTGCGCCCTCAAGGTGGATGCGGGCCCAGAGCGCGAAGAACAGGAGCGGCCAGCGCTGGCCGTTCGTCTCGGGCGCGAATGCGCGGTCAACGGCCTCGGATGTGCGCACGCGGCGCACCGCCTCGATCGACTTGATCCGGCGCGCGATGTCGGCGGCCCTTGGCGCGATCCAGGCGTCGACGGGGACGGTGAAGCCCTGCTTGCGCGCCCAGGGGTCGGCGGCGGGGCAGTGGCGCTCCAGCCACTTGCGCAGCAGCCATTTGCCGTAGCGCCCGCGCACCTTCATGCGGTCGGGGAGGGGGAAGGCGAAGGCGGCCACTTCGGGGTCGAGGAAGGGCGTGCGGCCCTCCAGGCCGTGGGCCATCAGGCAGCGGTCGAGCTTCAGCAGGAGGTCGTTGGGCAGCCAGGTGGCGATGTCGGCCCATTGCGCCTGCTGGAGCGGCGTCAAGCCGGGCGGCGGCTTGGTCGCCTCGCGCCAGCGCTGGAGCGCCGCGGGGTCGGCGCCGCGGGGCTCGGCGGGCCGTCCGCCCAGCCAGGCGGGGCGCAGCGCCCGGCGATAGCGGCCGTAGCCGCCGAAGAGCTCGTCGCCCCCCTCGCCGGTCAGGACGACGGTCAGCGTGCCTTTCGCCGCCTCGGCCAGCTTGTAGGTCGGGAGCGTCGCGTAGTCGGCGGTGGGGTCGTCCAGCGCCCAGGCGACCTGCGGGGCGATGCGCCAGAAGTCCGCCTCGCCGAAGGTCGTCTCACGCCAGTCGAGGTTGAGCGCGCGGGCGACGCGTTCGGCCTGGGCGCGCTCGTCCGCGGCGCCGGGCGCCTCGAAACCGCAGGTGTAGGCGGTGACAGGGCGCTCATTCAGGCGCGCCATCAGCGTCGCGATCGTCGCCGAGTCGATGCCGCCGGAGAGGAACAGGCCGTAGGGCACGTCGGAGCGCTGGTGGACGCGCACGGAGTCCTCGAGGACGGCGTCGAGGCGGGTCAGCAGCTTTCCCTCCCCTTCATGGGGAGGGTGGCCGGAGCGAAGCGACGGTCGGGTGGGGAAGGGCGGGTCGGATTGCTGACTCGGCTCTCCGGCCAGCGTTTCCCCACCCGTCTCGGCCTGCGGCCTCGCCACCCTCCCCACAAGGGGGAGGGAAAGCCAGGGTTGCCGCCAGCCGCTGACGATCCGGCCGTCGCGGATTTCGCAGACCTCGCCGGGGACCAGGCGGCGCAGGCCCTGGAAGAGGGTGCGTTCGCCCAGCGTGTAGTTGAAAGCCAGGAGCTCGCGGGCGGCGTCCTCGTCGAGGACCGGGGCCATCAGGCCGGCGGCGAGGAAGGCGCGGGGCTCCGAGGCGAAGGCCAGGCCGCCGGCGTGCTGCATGATGTAGAGCGGCTTGATGCCGAAGGGGTCGCGGGCGAGCCAGGTCCGGCCGCCCTTGTCGATCAGGTTGAGGCCGTACATGCCGCGCAGGCGCGCGAACGTGGCCTCGCCCTCGCCGGCCTCGATGCGCAGCAGGGGCTCAAAGTCCGAGCCGGTGGCAAGCTTGCCGGCCAGCTGGAAGTCGCGGGCGAGCTCGACGTAGTTGTAGATCTCGCCGTTGCCGATGACGGTCCCGCCCTCGGCGTGCAGCGGCTGCCAGCCGCCCTCCAGGTCGATGATCGACAGCCGCGCGTGGGCGAGGTCGGCGTCGGCGCGTTCCTCGATCCGGATCCCGTCGGGGCCACGATGGGTCAGCGCCGCGATCATCTGCGGGACGCGCCGATCGGTCCCGCCCAGCTGGCCCGCGATGCCGCACATCAGATCGCGTCGTAGTCGGAGAAGAGGGCCTTCCACTGGCCGACCACAGCGGCCTCGGAGAATTCGGCGGCGACGCGCTGGCGGCCGCGCTCGGCGAGGCGGCGGGCGAGCGTCCGGTCGGCCAGCAGGGTGCGCACGCCCTCGGCCAGCGCGCCTGCGTCGTCGATCGGGATGAGCAGGCCGTCGCGGCCCTCCTCGATCAGCGCGCGGGGGCCCTGGCTCGCGGCGGCGACGACCGGCAGGCCGTGCGCCCAGGCCTGGATGATCACGTTGCCCAGCGGCTCGTGCCGCGAAGGGAAGACGCAGACATCGGCGGCGCGGTAGAGCGCCGAGGCGTCGGTCCGCCAGCCGAGGAAGCGCACGCGGGCGGCCACGCCCAGCGCCTGCGCCATCGCCTTCAGCTTGGCCTCCGCCGGACCCGCGCCGGCGATCCACAGGTAGGCGTCGGGCAGTTCGGCGAGCGCGGTCAGGCTCACGTCATGGGCCTTGGCGTCGTGCAGCCGGCCCATGGCCAGCAGCAGGGGCGCCGAGGCCGGCGTCTGCAGGCTGGCGCGCGCGACGGGCGCGGCGCCCTCATCGCCGAGCGGGGCCGGCTCGGCGGCGAAGTTGGGGATGCAGCGCACGCGTCCCGCCGGCCAGCCCTGGCCCACGATCCACTCGGCGATGTCCTCGGTGTTGGCCACCAGCTCGTCGAAGCCGGCGTAGTATTTGAGGTTGTAGTACCCACCCAGGCGGCCGATGCGCGCCCAGGGGCCCCTGGGCGTATGGCGCGCGGCGCGGTTCATCCAGGCCAGCGCCAGGTGGGCGCCCTGCAGCTTCGCGTAGCCGGCGGCGGCGGTCTTCGTAAGGATGTCGATCGGCCCGCCGAAGGGCAGCGTCCGGACGGGGATCCCGGCGGCCTTCAGCGCCGCCTCGCGCCCGGCGTGCCGGCGGATCGCCGCGGCCTGGCCGACGCCGGCGCCCTGCAGGGCCCGTAGCAGGTCGACGAAGTAGGTCTCCGCCCCGCCGTCCCCGGCCGTTCCCAGAAGGTGCAGCACGCTCATGTGTGGGCCGGACCCTAGCGGAGCGGGGCCTCAGGCAGAAGGGGGTAGGCCGGTCGCGGGCGGTGTTCGCCGGAGGGCCGCCGACCTCCAACGAATGTGATCCTCGCCAGGCATTCGAATACCCGCACTGGTGGTAGTATCCGCACCTCTTGGTTGCGTCCCGCTTCATCGCGTTTTCGCCGGACTGGGAGGAGACCTCGAAATGACCCTTTCCAAGCCTGCCCGCCTTGCCTTGATGGCTTTCCTGGCCGTGCTCCTGTGCGGCCTCTTCGCCGCGCCGACTGCGCGTGCGGCGACGTTCGTCGGTGGGGATTGCTCCTTCCTCACCCAGGCCAGCGGCTATCGCCTGGATCGTTGCAAGAACCTGACGAAACTGATCGTCGACGACCTCCACCTGACGATCAGCCACACCGGTCTGCCCAGTGTGACGTTCGACTTCAACCAGGACTCGGATTGCGCCACCAAAGGCAACTGCTTCGGGCCTGAAGTTGCGGCCGGCGGTTTCTGGAACGGCATCGGCGGCAGCACCGGCGCGGTCGCCAATCCGCTCGTCTGGACCCCGGTCCAGATCGCGTCCGTCAACTTCCGGGAGACGAGCGTGAAGATCGAAGGCTACTGGACCCGGCACGGTTCGAAAGTGCCCGAACCGGCGGCCTGGGCGATGCTGATCGTCGGTTTCGCCATGGTGGGCGCGGCCGTCAGGTTCCGGCGCCGCGGAGACCTCGCCGTCTAGGTCGGGGACGCGGCTCAGCCCCCAAGCGCCGGGCGGGGCGTCCGCCGCGCGGGCAGGCTCAGGCGGCAGACGAGGCCCTTGGGGTCGAAGTTTAGGTCCCCCTTGAGCCGGCGCAGCAGGCGCGAGCCGAAGCCCAGGCGCTGGGGCGGGCTGACGGCCGGGCCGCCGCTCTCGCGCCACTTCAGCTCGACGCCGCCATCGGCCCCGGTCCAGGTCAGGCGGACCTTTCCCGCCGGCGTCGACAGCGCGCCGTACTTCACCGCGTTGACGGCCAGTTCGTGCAGCGCCATCGCCAGCGTCACCACATCGCCGGGCTCGAGCCAGACCTTGGGGCCGGCGAGCGTGATCCGGTGTTCGTCGGTGTAGGGCTTGGCGACCGCCTCGGCGACGTCGGCCAGCTCGGCGCCGTTCCAGCGCTCGCGGTTCAGCACGTTGTGCGCCGCCGACAGCGCCAGCAGCCGGCCCAGGACCAGGTCCTTGACGTCGCCGGTCACGCCGGCCTCGGCCAGGGTCTGGGAGACCAGCGCCTGAACGGTGGCGAGCGTGTTCTTGACCCGGTGGTTCAGCTCGCTGATCAGCAGCCGCTGCTGGCGCTCGGCCGCGCGGGCGTCGGTCACGTCGGTGGCCATGCCCACGTGGCCCAGGAAGGCCCCGGAGCGGTCGAACCGCGGCCGGCCGAACAGCTCGATGAGCCGCAGGGCGCCGTCGGCGCGGCGGAAGCGTCCCTCGTAGTGATAGGTCCCGCGCGACAGCCGCGCCTGGGCGCGGACCGCGAGAAGGGACGACCGGTCGTCCGGGTCGATGGCGTCCATCCAGCCTTCGCCGAGCAGTTCGTCCGGCGACCGGCCGAGCGTGTCGGCCATGGCCGGGTTGATGTATTCGAGCGCGCCGTCCGCGTTGCTGAGCCACGCCGCGGCCGGCGTTCCGTGGGCGAGCTCGCGGTAGTGCGCCTCGCTCTGCGCCAACTGCAGGCCGGCGGCGCGGGTCTCGGTGATGTCGCGCAGGATTACGCCCATGCCGAAGCCGACGGGGAAGATGCGCACCTGGACCAGCCGCTCGCCCTGCGGGCTCGGGCAGGTGATCTCGGCCTCCTCAGGCGTCTTGGTCAGCGCCACCTGCTGGGCCAGTTTGCCGAAGGCGCCGTCCTTGGCGAGGCCCGCCACGTCCCAGACTAGGCGGCCCACCAGCTCGGCGCGCTCGCAGTGGAGGAACGCGAGCGCGGCGGCATTGCAATCGATGACCCGCCACTGGGCGTCGAGGTCCAGGAAACCCTCACCTAGCCCGTCGACGATGTGGCGCGCGCGATCCGCCGCCTTGATCCTGCCCACCGACGCCACGCGACCGCTCCGATCTGGTCACGCCAGCCTATGTCGGGCGGGCCCACGAGAAATCAGGTCAAACCCGAGCGCGCGGTCCGGTGAAGCTTAGGCTTTGGTTTCTGTCGACCATTTGAGCGGCGTCACGCGGCGGACGACCACGCACCAGCAGGCGATGCCGGCCAGCGCCATGGCGGCGGCGACCACGAAGGCCGAGCTGAAGCTGCCCGTCCGGTCGACGATCCACCCGGTGATCAACGGGCAGACGATGCCGGCGACGTTGCCGACGCCGTTCTGGAACCCCATCCATTTGCCGGCCGCGTGCGGGCCGGCCAGCGTCTGGCCCAGCGAGTAGTTGCTGGGACCGATGAAGCCGAAGCCGAACCCGGCGACGAACAGGAACGCCACGGCGGTCTGCGCGTCGGCCATGGAGGTCACCATGAAACTGCCGGCGACGATCAGGAAGCCCGTGGCGATGAAGCCCTTGCGCACCAGCTCCACCGGATGGCCGGCGGCGATCAGCCGGTCGGTGAGCCAGCCCAGCACCGCCAGGCTGGCGGCGTAGACGAGGTAGATCTCGCCGCTGATCGTCGCCATCCCGGTCATCGAGAACCCGCGCGCCTTGACCAGGTACAGCGGCAGCCAGCTGACCACGAAGTAGAAGGCGTAGTTCAGGCAGAAGTGGCCGAGGCCCGCGCCCCAGGCCTCGCGCCGCCCGATGATCTCGGCGAAGGACGGCGCGCGGGGATCGCCGGCGTCGAGCGTGGCGTCGGCGGCGCGGGCGGCGGCGCTGCGCCGCGTGACGAGGATCCAGGGGACCAGCCAGAGCAGCGAGGCCAGGCCGAACATCAGGAAGCTGGGCCGCCAGCCCAACTGGGCCATCAGGAGGCCGCCGAAGAAGACGCCGAAGGCGGGGCCGAGCGAGGTGCCCAGCAGGACCAGGCTGTTGGCCGAGCCCATCTGGTGCTGCGCCAGGTGCTTGCCGATCAGCTTGGAGCTGCAGGGGAAGGCCGCGCTCTCGCCCAGGCCCAGCAGCACACGCAGGACCAGCAGGGCCGCGAAGCCGCTGACCAGGCCGCTGGCCGCGGTCGCCAGCGACCACAGCGCCAGGCCCACCGCCAGCACGCGGTAGGGGGAAAAGCGCTCGGTGAGCCAGCCGGCCAGCAGCTGGCAGGGCGTGTAGCTCCAGAAGAACGCCGAGGTGAGGATGCCGACGCTGC
>Ga0207704_10001497_pt1 | contig 10468 bp, 8 predicted proteins | sample KBSMisM12_FD_184308 | JGI IMG/M metagenome (GOLD analysis project Ga0207704, IMG submission 184308) | Miscanthus rhizosphere microbial communities from Kellogg Biological Station, Michigan, USA - KBS Miscanthus M1-2 (SPAdes) (version 2) | ecosystem: Host-associated > Plants > Roots > Rhizosphere...
CAACCACTACAAGCGCATCGGGCAGCACGGCAAGGCGGGCGAGGTCGAGATCCAGAAGGGCAACATCCTGCTGCTCGGACCGACCGGCTGCGGGAAGACCTTGCTGGTGCAGACGCTCGCCAAGAAGCTGGACGTGCCGTTCGCCATGGCGGACGCGACGACGCTGACCGAAGCTGGTTATGTCGGCGAGGACGTCGACAGCGTCATCAAGGCGCTGTACCGGAACGCGGGCAACGATCCCGAGAAGGCCAGCCGCGGCATCGTCTGCATCGATGAGATCGACAAGATCGCGCGCAAGGGCGGCGGACCCTCCGTCACCCGCGACGTGTCCGGTGAAGGCGTGCAGCAGGCGCTGCTCAAGATTCTCGAAGGCAAGCAGGCGTCGATCACGCCGGACGGCGCGCGCAACCGCCCGCAGCAGGAGCTGATCCAGGTCGACACGACCGACATCCTCTTCGTGTGCACGGGCGCGTTCAACGGCGTCGAGGAGATCGTCCGCCGCCGCGTCGGCGAGCGGGGCCTCGGCTTCGGCGCGCACATCGGCAAGGGCGACGAATCGAAGAACGCGCTGCGCGCGCTCGCCCGCACCGAAGACATGATCAAGTTCGGCATGATCCCCGAGTTCATGGGGCGGCTCCCGATCATCGTGGCGGCCGACGATCTGGACGTCGACATGCTTGTCGAGATCCTGTGGAAGCCGAAGAACGCGCTCGCCAAGCAGTACGAGCGGCTGTTCGAGATGGAAGGCGTGAAGCTGCGCTTCACCGAGGACGCCCTGCAGGGGGTCGCCGAAGAGGCGACGCGCCGGAAGTCGGGCGCGCGCGGCCTGCGCGCGATCCTCGAAGAGGTCATGCTGGACGTCATGTACGAGATTCCTTCGCTGAGCGGAGTCAGCGAATGCGTGGTGACCCGGGACGTCGTGGTGTCCCGGAGCCGCCCACAGCTCGTGCGCGAGAAGAAAGCGTCCTAGCCCGAAGCGGACGCCGGGCGCCTCAACCTTTTTCTCCACGGTCGAGTAATGTCCTCTCGACTCAGGCGCCAGCTCTCTTTACCATTGCGGATCCGTCGTTAGAGTTACCCGAAGTCATGAGGACGTTTCGATGCTGAATCAGAAAGAAAAAGCCCAGATTCGCGCCGTGCTCGCGGAGGAACTGCGCCGGCTGTCGAAGAAGGGGGAGAGCGCGCTGTCGTACTCGATGAACCACGAGCGGAACATCGGGCGCGATTCGATCGACGAGTCGATGGAGGAAGAGCTGTTCTCGACCGAGATGCGCCTTCACGACCGGGAGAAGTTCCTGCTCGGGAAGATCAACAAGCAGATCGCCCGGCTGGAAGCCGACGAGATCGACATCTGCGAGGACTGCGGTGAGGCGATCTCGTTCCGCCGCCTCCTGGCGCGGCCGGTAACGACGCTGTGCATCGAGTGCAAGGAACAGAGCGAACGGGAAGAGCAGGCGACCGAGCAGGCCGGCAGGGCCGGCGGTTTCGGCGACCTCGACGGCGGCGGCGAAGGCGAAATCAAGGCGCCGGCCGAGGAGTGAGCGCCTCCTGACGGTAAAAGCGCGCGGGAACCGGTCGAGCCGTGGGCGGCGCGACCGGCCGTATTCATTGCTGCATTCGCGCTTTCGTTATAGCGTCCGGCCGGTACCGGTGAACGATGGCCGATAGTCGATATCGCATCACCGAGCGCGTCGCGGCCGGAGGCATGGCAGAAGTGTTCCGCGGCGTCGCGGAATCGATGCGCGGGTTCAAGAAGAACATCGCCATCAAGCGCATCCTGCCGTCGCTGACCAAGAACAAGAAGTTCGTGGCGATGTTCCTGGACGAAGCGCGCCTGTCGCTCGCCCTTCAGCACGCGAACATCGTGCAGGTGTTCGACATCGGCCACACCGAAGACACGTACTTCATCGTCATGGAGTACGTCGACGGCGTCGATCTGAAGGCGCTGCTCGAATGGCGCCGCCGCATCAACCGCCGCGTCCCTATCGCGCACGGCCTCTACATCGTGCTGGAGATGTGCAAGGGCCTCGCGTACGCGCACGACGTGCACAATCCCGAGACGGGCGGTTTGATGGGGATCGTCCACCGCGACATCTCGCCGCCCAACGTGCTGATCTCGAAGCAGGGCGAGGTGAAGGTCGTGGACTTCGGCCTCGCGAAGGCCACCAGCCAGGTCGAGATCACCGACCCGGGCGTGGTCAAAGGCAAGATGAGCTACCTGTCGCCCGAGGCGGCGCGCGGCGAGGAGGTCGATGCCCGCGCCGACATCTTCGCGGTCGGCATCCTGCTTTACGAGCTGCTGACGGGGAAGCGCCTGTTCTACGGAGAGACGGACTACCAGACCGTCGAGCTGGTCCGCAACGCGAAGATTCCGCCCATCAAGCCGCAGAACCCGCAGGTCGAGCCCGAGCTCGAAGACATCGTGCGGAAAGCGCTCGCCAAGCGGAAAGAGGATCGCTACCAGAACGCGACCGACATCCAGGATGCGCTGGCGCAGTACGCCTATTCGCGCGGCCTGAAGGTCATCGCCCGCGACATCGCCGAGCTGGTCCGCCAGTGCCTGGAAGACCGCCGCATGCAGTCGGGCGAGGGCAAGCCGAAGACGACCAGCATCATCGACCACCTCCTGCAGGACGAGATCGCGAAGTTCACCTCGGTCGACGACGAGGAAGCGGACGCCGGCGCGCGCCCGCTGTCGGCCGACGAGCTGTCGCCGCGATCAGGAAACATCGCACCGCCCGACGACGGCGACTTCGTCGATCCGCGCGCGTGGGCCGACGAACGGCTGACGCCGGTGGTGGGGATCGCCCAGTTCGACGAGATGGAAGCGCGCAAGACCAGCCGCGACGTCCTCCCGGCTGTCGCGCCGCCGACCCAGCGCCGCGCCGGCGCGCATCGCGTTCCCACGCCCGCGACGGTTCGACCGCCCGATCCGATGGATCAGACGCCCGGACCGGAGGCGCTGGTGTCGGTGCTGGAACCGACGCCCGGACCAGAAGCCGCTCTGCCTCCCGAGGAGCTGTCGGCGACGCTGGAGCCGCCGCCGACCCGGTCGGTCGCCATCAAGTCGCAGAAGGCGCGCCCCAAGAAGATGCGCAGCTTCGTCATCGGCGCGACGATCGGGCTGGCCCTGCTGGCCACCATCGTCGGGCTCGCCTGGAAGAACATCACGGGCGCACCGGCGCCCGTACCGGCCCCCGCCCCGACCCAGGCGCCGTAGAGTCGCCCCATGTCACTGGTGGACGAAGGGGAGATCGGCGCGGGCGGCACCGCGACGGTCCGGAAGATGTACGACCCCAGCCTGCGGCGGCGGGTCGCGCTGAAGACGCTGTCGCCCGAGCTGTCCGGCAACCCGCGCGCGCACCGCGACTTCGTGCAGGAAGCGGAGATCACCGCGCAGCTCGATCATCCCAACATCATTCCGATCCACGAGCTGGCGATGGTGAACGGCCGCGCCAGCTTCTCCATGCGGTTGATTCGCGGGCAGACGCTCGGCGAGGCGCTGGCGAGCTGGGCGGACCTGCCCGACGCGGCCGATGCCCTCTACCGCGTCCTCAACGTCTTCCAGCACGTCTGCGACGCGGTCGCGTTCGCGCACAGCCGCGGCGTCGTTCACGGCGACATCAAGCCCGACAACGTCATGGTCGGATCATTCGGCGAGGTGTACCTGGTCGACTGGGGCGTCGCCTCGCTGATCCCGGCACCCGCCGGCGAGGAGCCCGTCTCGGTTTCCAGCGAGCGGCATACGCGCTCGGGCGTGCGCGGCACGCCGGCGTTCATGGCGCCGGAACAGGCCAAGGGCGTGCTCACCGAGATCGGCGAACGCACCGACGTGTTCGGGCTGGGCGCCCTGCTCTACTTCGTCCTGACCGGTCATCCCCCGTTCGAAGGGGCGAGCACCGGCGAGATCCTGACGCGCGCCCGCACCGGGCTGTTCCGCGATCCCGAGCAGGCCGAACGCGGCCGCGAGGCGCCGGCGCTCTGTCGCATCGTCCGCAAGGCGATGGCGGCGTCGCCCGACGACCGCTATCCCAGCGCGCGCGCTCTGGCCGACGAGGTGCGCGGCTTCCTCAACGTCGGCCTGCATTTCCCGTCGCGGGTGTTTCCGCCCGGCACTGTGATCGTGCGCGAGGGCGATCCGGGCGAGGAGGCGTTCATCATCACGGCCGGTCACTGCACGGTGCGCAGGGTGGAACGGGGCGAGCAGCGCGAGATCCGGCGGCTGGGTCCGGGTGAGGTGTTCGGCGAGACGGCGATCCTCTCACGCACGGCGCGCACCGCCACCGTCGCGGCGATCGACGAGGTGACGGTGAAGATCGTGACGCGCCCGCTGATCGAAGAACGCCTGGGGCCCAGCACGTGGTTGGGGCGGTTCGTGCTGGCGCTGGCCGATCGCTTCCGCGAGGTCGACGAGAAGCTCCGGACGGGCTAGCCGAGCTGACCGGCGGCTATCGCTTGAAGACCTTCGCGAACTTGGCGCGGTCCTCGGGGCCGAATTCGCGCGTGACGACCAGGACGACGACGTAGGCGATCCCGGTCAGCGCCATCACGGCGAAGCCGACGATCTTGCCGTGGCCGGGCACGACGCGGGCGGCGGCCAGCGCGACCGCCAGGGCCAGCGCGACGCGCGCGACGGTGGCCACCGGCGGGAGGCCGCCCAGCCGTGCGCGCAGCACGACCAGCGCCGCCACCAGCCCGACGCCTGCCGCCCCGGCGGTCGCCGTCGCGGTCGCGATCAGCATCGGCGCCCCGGTGCCCGCGCGTGGGACCCCAACTGCGATCCCGGCCGTCATCAGCGCCGCCGTCACGCCCATGATCGCCAGCGACGCGACCGCCCGCCCCGAAGCGTTCAGGATCGAGCAGGACACCGACAGCAGCGCCAGGCAGCACTCGCCAGCGGCGAGGATCGGCAGCGCCGGAGCGCCGACGCGATACTCCGGCTTGTAGATGGTGTCGAACAACGCCGACGGCCGGGCCGCGAGCACGATCCCCATCGCCCCGGCGAGAATCAGCGCGTAGCGCATCGTCTGCGACACGTACGCGCGCGTCGCCTCGCGATCCGCGGCGAACGTCGCGCGCGACACCAGCGGGAAGATCACGAACGTCACCACCAGCAGCGCCTGTTAGGGCAGCAGCGCGACCGTGCGCAGAGCTTCGTAGTTTCCTTGCAGCGCCGCGGCGGCGACCGGATCCGTCCCCGGAACCCGCAGCGCGAAGAGGCGCAGCATGTGCCCGTCGAAGTTGAGCGTGCAGTTGAGCAGCGCGGTGTAGGCGACGATCGCCCCCATGAACCCGGCAAACTGACGCACCGGGAAGCGCTCGCCCGTCGCCGGCAGGCGCATCACGCGCCAGGCGATCACGACGATCGCCGCCGCGGCCGCGACGAAGCCCGCGAAGGCGCCGCCCACGCCAAACGCGAACGCCAGGCCGAGCAGCAGCACCGTCTTCATCGTCGAGAACCCGACGTCGAAGCTCGCCTGCGTGCGGAAGCGGCGCAGGCCGTTCGCCGAGCCGACGAACACCGAATAGATCGCGTAGCAGAAGGGAATCAGCGCGGCGATCCGGGTGAACGTCGTCAGGCGCGGCGTCTTGTAAATGCCGGCGAAGATGGGCGCCGCGGCGAACAGCCCGAGCGCGATCAGCAGGCCGAGGATCACCCCGAGCCGGACGCCCGCGCGCTGAACCGCCCCCGCGCGCGTGTCGTCCTCGGAGGTGGGCTTGGATATGGACTGGATCGTCCCCTGCACGATCGTGTTGTTGGGGACGTTGAGCAGGTTGTTGACCGCGCTGAAGTCGCCCATGTCCGCCGGGCTGATCAGGTGCATGAGCGCCAGGCGCTGCACCGTGCCGGTCAACATGAAGTAAACCTTGGCGAAGCCGATGAACATCACGCCGCGTCCGACCGTCTTGGCGGCGGAGTCGGCGGCCGGCTTCGGCGCTTCGGCGGCGGTGCTCATGGCCGGACCCCCGAGACGACCCGCTCGATGCCGCCGAGATCTTTCCGCGTCTGCACGTCGGTGAAGCCGGCGGCCACCAGCAGCGCCCGCGTCGCTTCCGCCTGGCCGGCGCCGATCTCCAGCGCCAGCACGCCGCCCGGCGCGAGCAGGGCGGGCGCGTCCGCGATCAGCCGCCGCACCAGATCCAGGCCGTCCGCGCCGCCGTCGAGCGCCAGCGCCGGCTCGGTGCGGACGTCGGGGGGCAGCGCCGCGAGCTCGCCGGTCGGAACGTAAGGAAGGTTGGCGACGATCAGCGTGAACGGCGCATGCGCCGCCAGGGGCGCCGCCAGATCGCCCTCGACGAAGGTGACAGCCGCAGTCAGCCGCTCGGCGTTCGCGCGCGCCACTTCCAGCGCGGCCGGCGATACGTCGCTCGCGACCACGGCAGCGTCGGCGCGCAGCTTGGCCAGCGTGATCGCCAGCGCGCCCGAGCCGGTGCCGACGTCGGCGATGCGCGGCGCCACGCCCTCGGCGGGCGCGCCCAGCCGGGCGGTCGCTTCCTCGACCAGCGTCTCGGTGTCGGGCCGCGGCACCAGCACGCGGGCGTCGACCGCGAACTCGAGCTTCCAGAACTCCTTGCGCCCCGTCAGGTAGGCGACCGATTCACCCGCCTGGCGCCGCTTGATCAGCGCGCGCAGGGCGGCCAGCTCGTCGGGCGACAGCGGGCGCTCGAACTGCACGTAAAGCTGCACGCGCGCCAGCGACAGCACATGCGCCACCAGCAGCTCCGCGTCCAGGCGCGGCGTTCCCAGCCCGCGCTCGGCGAAGCGCGCGGTCGTCCAGCGCACGACGTCGAGCACGGTCCAGGTCGCGGGCAGCGACGGCGTGGAGGGCGGAGCGGGCAAAGCTGCGCGCGATTCTATCTCGGGCCTCACTTCATGCGCAGGCGTTCGACCGGAACGCCGCCGACCAGGTGGTCCTCGACGATCTCGCGCACGTCGTCGACCTTGACGCCGCCGTACCAGACCTGTTCCGGATAGACGACGACGGTGATGCCGCGCGCGCACTGATCCAGGCAGCCGGCCGCGTTGGCGCGCATGCGCCCCTTCAGCCCCTTTTCGTGAAGCAGCCGCTTGAACTCGTCGCGCACCGCCTCGCTCCCCTTCGCCGCGCAGGACCCCTTGGGGTTGCTGGGATCGCGGCGATTCGTGCAGATGAACACGTGCTTATCGTAATGCGGCTCGCCCATCTCCCGCTCTTATACCCCGCCTCGGTGTGCCGCGCCCATCTCGCGCCTCGCGTCGGGCTCCGCTCGCCTTATGGTCGAGGGGGCCGCGGTCTGTGTGTGACCCCTCCGTGCTCAAACAGCTTTCAGCGGTCGAGCCCGGATTTTCTCGGCCGGCGTTGTAGCCGCTGAAAGAACTGCGCGCGGAGGGGTCACACACAGACCACGTCCTTCTCAACCAGCCGGTTCGCTCCACCTTGACCCTTTCCGCTTTCTTCCGCTGGCAGTAGCAGCGTGCAAGGTGTAGCGAACCGTCGGGCTGAGGAGGACGCGGGCTGTGGGGAACCCTTCCGCGCGCAGTTCTTTCAGCGGCTACGACGTTGGCCGAGCAGATCTGCGCGCGGCCGCTGAAAGCTGTTTGAGCACGGAAGGGTTCCCCACAGCCCGCGGCCCCCTCGACCCAAAGGCGAGCGGAGCCCGACGCGAGCTGCGGCGCCTAGATCCTCCCGACGTCCTGGGTGCGGACCCAGCCTTCGAGGCCGTTGGCGAGGCGGACGCGAAGCCAATCCTGGTCCTGGTCGACGATGCGTACGCGCAGGCCCGCGTGGGCGTCGAAGCTGGTGCGGTAGTTGGTGTCGGCGCCTTCCTTGACCGCGATCTCGTCGGGCAGCAGCACGCCGAATGGAATTCGATCCAGGTGCACGCGCCCGGCCAGCAGCACGCCGGTCAGGAGCGCGCCCGCGGCCAGCACGGCCGCGCCCGCCGTCAGCCATTCGCTGCGCGCCCAGCGGCGCCCGATCAGCGCCGCGAAGAACCCGAGATAAAGCGCGACAAACAGCCAGGTCGTCGTCGATGGCGCCACCCCGGCGACCAGCCGCATCCAGGCGGGATCCTTGTCGTCACCCTCGATTCGATCGTGCGCCCTGCGGGCGGACAGCTTGCGCGCCTTGTCCAGGTTGTAGCGCGCGTCGTCGTCGTTCGGATCCAGCGCCAGCGCACGCTCGAACGCCCAGATCGACGGACCCAGCTCGCCCTTGTGGAAGTATGCGTCGCCGAGGTTGAAGGCCACGTCCGCGGACGCAGGCCCTTGTCGATTGACCTCCTGGTACGCCGCGACGGCGCCGGCGTAGTCGCCGTGGAGGTAAGCCTCGTTGCCGCGCCGCCACGCTTCGTCGACGCGGTCTGCGCGCGCGCGCCCCTGCCCCACCACCAGCAACACCGCCGCCAGCCCCAGCACGCCCGCGGCCCGATTCACGCCGGCACGCCGTTTCACGCCTGACCTCCGGGCGCGAGCGGCGCCTTCTCGATGGTGTCGATCAGCGCCGCCGCGCGCTCCAGCATCGCGTCCTGCGCGGGCTTACCCGCCGCCTCGCCGCCCGGTGAGAAGCGCGCCTCGTCGCAGGCCTCCAGCACGCCGCGCACGCGCGTGACCTCGTCGGCGGGCAGGCCGCGCGCGCCCAGCAGCGCCGCCAGCTCGTCGAGCCGCAGGCCGCCGACGGGAACGCGCAGCTTCTCCGACAGAGCGTCGCGCAGCACGCGCTCGATCTCGACGTAGAACGCGCCCGCGCGGCCGGCGTCGCGATGGGCCGCGGCCGCGTGCAGCCGGCGGCGCGCGATCGAGCGCAGGCGGCGCCGGCTGGTGCGCCGCTCGTCGCGCGACAGGCGGTCGCGCATCCGGCCCGCGAAGACGAACGCCACGAACGCCAGCGGCGGCGTCACCAGCGTGGCCTTAAATCCGGCGCCGCGAAGGAACGACGCGCCGGACGAACGCGACGGCGTTGCGCGCACACGGATCGGCCGGATCTCCGTGGTGATCACGCTCGCCGCGCCGGCGCCCGGCGCGCCCGCCGCCGTGGGCGGACCGATCACCGCCCCCTTCGCCTCGCCGCTGACGACGAGCTCGATCGGCTTGCTCTGAACTTCGACGTAGCGCTTCGCGGTCGGGTCGAAGCTGACGAAGGTCAGCGCGGGGATGGTCGTGTTGCCGGGCTGCTCGGGCCGGATCAGCCATTCCAGCGTCTTGGTCCCCTGCACGGTGGCGCCCGACTCGACGGACACGCTGGTCTTCGGCTCGTAACCTTTCCAGCCCGGCAGCGTCGGCAGAGCCGGCAGCGCGACGTTGCGGACGTTGCCGTCCCCGCGCACCGTCACGGTCAGGGTCACCGCGTCGCCGACGGCGACCGCGGCACGATCGACGGCCACGTCCAGCGTGAAATGGCCGACGTTTGCGGCGGGAAAATTCTGCGGCTGCCCTTCATGAGGCAGCGCGACGGCCTCGATGGGCAGCGGGTCCGACTTGAGCCGCCGGGCCCGGACGGGACGCCCGAAGAAGTCGGCGCGCGAGACCTCCGCCTCCATGGGTGTGACGTTCAGCTTGCCGGGCGCGAGCGGAAACAGCGCGCGCTGCAGGACGACCGCGACCTGAAAGTGCTGCCCGCCCTCCTCCTTTTCCGTGAACGCCAGCCGGCCCTGCGGATTCGTCGACGGGATCTCCTCCGTCCAGAACCCGTCCGACTTGGGCTGCGTGATGGGCGTGAAGTTGCTCTGCGGCTCGGAGAGATACAGGTACCAGCTCACGGTGACCTGCTCGCCGACGTAGGCGCGCTTCTTGTCGGCGACCGCGCGCAGGAACGCCGTGCCGGCCTGCGACGAGAGGGGCTGCTCCTCGGCCTCGGGCTCGTCGCCGAACAAACCCCGCGGGAAAAATCCAGGGCCGCGCTGCTGCGCCGGCGGCGGCGCGGCCGCGCCGATGCGCACCGTGACCGAATTCGACGTCAGCTCCTGACTGCCGACGCGGACGTGCGCCGCGCCGATCGGGACCGGGCCCTTCGTCCCCGCCGGCACCGACAGCTGGTAGCTCCACGTGATGTTGTTCTCGACCTTGGTCCCGCCCCCGCCCATCACCATGCTCATCCCGGTCTGCATGAACGGACCACCGAGCACGCGCAGGCCACGGAAGTCCGGCGGCCTGAAGTTCTCCGGCTGCTCCTGCGAGGTCGTCAGCGTGACGCGGTAGACGAACGGCTGATCGGGCGCCGCCGCCGCGCGATCGATCGAGGCGCTGAACCCCGACGAGGCCGCCCACGCCCCGGGCGCCGCCAGCGTCGCGAGCGCCACCGCCAGCGAAGCCAGCCCTGTCCTCGTCGCGGCCATCACCAGTCCCGCGCCGGCGGTCCGCGGCGCACGGCGCGCAGGCGGGCGCGCTCGCGCTCGAGGTCCTTCGGGTTCGCTTCGAGGTTCTTCAGCATTTCCTGGATGCGCTCGGGCTGATTCTCCGGCGCTTTCTGCGGCTGCGGCTGCTTTTCAT
>Ga0207704_10001503_pt1 | contig 10461 bp, 7 predicted proteins | sample KBSMisM12_FD_184308 | JGI IMG/M metagenome (GOLD analysis project Ga0207704, IMG submission 184308) | Miscanthus rhizosphere microbial communities from Kellogg Biological Station, Michigan, USA - KBS Miscanthus M1-2 (SPAdes) (version 2) | ecosystem: Host-associated > Plants > Roots > Rhizosphere...
AAGGCCGCCCGGCAAGACGAGCTGCGCCAGCCCGGGCGCGAGCCGGCCGAGGACCGACGGCCCGAGCAGCAGGCCGGCCAGGATCTCGCCGACGACACGGGGCTGGTGCAGGCGGACGAGATCTATCTGACGCACTTTCATGCGGACCATGTGTTGGGGATTCCGGGGCTGCTGAAGACCTATGACCTCACCGACCGGCAGGTGCCGCTGAAGATCTACGGCCCGCAAGGGCTGACGGAGCTCTTCCAGGTCTTCTCGCCCCTTGTCGGGCGGCTCGGGTTCACGCTCGACCTGATCGAGCTGAAGCCGGGGGATGCGGTCGAGCACGACGGCTATGAGATCTGCCCTTTCGAAGCCTCGCATCGCACCGCTCGCGCCAACGGCTACGCCCTCGTGGAGGCTGAGCGGCCGGGGCGGTTCGATCCCGACGCGGCCGCCGCCGCGGGAGTCCCCGAAGGGCCTGCCTACGCCACGCTGCAACGAGGCGAGTCGGTCGAGGGGAAAGCCGGCACCGTCACTCCCGACCAGGTGATGGGCCCGAGCCGGCCCGGCCGCACGATCGTCGTCACCGGCGACACCGCGCCCAGCCCGGCCACGGTTTCTGCCGCCGCGGACGCCGACCTGCTGATCCACGACGCTTCTTTCGCCGAGGAGGAGGTGCAGCGGGCCGCCGAGACTGGGCACTCGACCATCGGCCAGGCGGCCGCCGTCGCCGCCGAGGCCCACGTGAAGCTGCTCGCCCTCGTCCACATCTCCTCCCGCTACCACGTCGGCAAAGTCATCGAGGAGGCCAAAGAGCTCTTCGAGCCGACCGTCGCCCCCCGCGACTTCGACCAGATCGAGCTGCCCTTTCCCGAGCGAGGCCAACCCCAGCTCATCCCAAATGGAGCCCGGGAACCAAACGGCGATGGCTAGGGCGGAGCAGGCCCCTCCCGGGGCCCTCCCAAGCTGTTGCCCCGGGAGGGGCCTGCTCCGACCCCCACCCACGACCCGCCGCTCCCGCTGCTACATTCCCCTCGTCCTTTAACCAGGTCCCGTGAGGCCAGGAAGGAAGCCACCGAAGTGAACGAGAAGGTCGTGCTGGAGCACGACGATCTGAGGCGAACGTTGCGGCGCATCGCCCACGAGATCGCCGAGAAGAACCCCGAGTCCGAGCGCCTGGCGGTCGTCGGCATCCATACTCGCGGCGCCGTTCTGGCCCGCCGCCTCCACGTCTTCCTCGGCGAGCTGACCGGCTCCGACCTGCCGATCGGCGACCTCGACATCTCCTTCTACCGCGACGACGTCGGCGCCAAGGCGCCTGGCTCGCAGCCGGTCGTCCACGCCTCCCACATCGACTTCGACCTCTCCGGCCGCACCGTGATCCTCGTCGACGACGTCCTCTACACCGGCCGCACCGTGCGCGCCGCGATCGAGGCCCTCTTCGACTACGGGCGGCCGCAGCGGGTGCAGCTGGCGGTCCTCTGCGACCGCGGCCACCGCGAGCTGCCGATCCGGCCCGACTACGTCGGCAAGAACCTGCCGACCGCGCACGAGGAGCGGGTCAACGTCCGCCTCGAGGAGATCGACGGCACAGACGAGGTGACGATCTCCGAGCCCAGCACGATGGAGGTGAGCCGATGAAGCACCTGCTTTCGATCGAGCAGCTATCCCGCGAGGAAATCGAGGCGATCCTCGACCGCGCCGAGAGCTTCGCCGAGGTCGGCCGCCGCGACATCAAAAAGGTGCCGACCCTGCGCGGCCGCACCGTCGTCTCGCTCTTCTACGAGTCGAGCACCCGCACCTCGAGCTCCTTCGACCTCGCCGCCAAGCGCCTCTCCGCCGACCTCGTCTCGGTCAAGGCCGCCGGCTCCTCGGTCGAGAAGGGCGAGTCGTTGAAGGACACGATCGCCACCCTCTCCGCCTACGACCCCGCCGCGATCGTGATCCGCCACCCCTACGCGGGCGCGGCGCAGATGGTCGCCGGCTGGACCACGGCCGGGGTAGTCAACGCCGGCGACGGCAAGCACGAGCACCCGAGCCAGGCCCTGCTCGACGTCTACACGCTGCGGCGCCGCCTCGGCTCGCTCGACGGCATCCGCATCTGGATCGTCGGCGACGTCCTCCACAGCCGCGTCGCCCGCTCGAACCTGATCGCCTTCGAGCGGATGGGCGCCGAGGTCACCGTCTGCGGCCCGCCGACCCTGATCCCGCGCGGGATCGAGGAGCTCGGCTGCGAGGTCTCCTACAGCCTCGACGGGATCGAGGAGGCCGAGGTCGTCTACGCCCTGCGGATGCAGAAGGAGCGGATGAGCGAGAGCTTCGTCCCCTCGCTGCGCGAGTACGCCGCCTGCTTCCAGATCGACAGCCGCCGCCTCCACCCGCGCCAGCTGCTCATGCACCCCGGCCCGGTCAACCGCGGCGTCGAGCTCTCCGGCGAGGCGATCGACTCGCCGCAGTCGCTGATCGCCGAGCAGGTCGCCGCCGGCCTTGTGGTCCGGATGGCGATCCTCTACGAGCTGCTGGCAGGCGGCAAGTCCTCGACCCCGAGCGCCGAGGGCGAAGGCAGCCGGCCGACCCCGATCGGAACCTCGGCATGAGCGCGCAGGGCGAAATCCCGACGACAAGGCTGCGCGACGAGCTCGACCTGCGCCCGGGCGAGGACGCCCACCTGGTCCTGCGGCGGGCGACGGTGCTCGACCCCGTGGCCGGGATCGACGCGGTCCATGACGTCGTGGTCCGCGACGGCCAGATCGCCGCGCTGGCGCCGCCCGGCGAGGCCGACACCGAGGGCGCCGAGGTGGTCGAGGCCGAGGGCCTGCACGCCTTCCCCGCCTTCTTCGACCCGCACGTCCACCTCCGCACCCCCGGCCACGAGCACAAAGAGGACGTCGAGACCGGCACCCGCGCCGCGGCGGCCGGGGGCTACTGCGGGATCCTGGCGATGGCCAACACCGAGCCCCCGGTCTCCACCGCCGCCGATATTTCCGCCCTGCGCGAACAGGCCCGCGCCGGCGCCTCGATCCCGGTCGGCTTCCTCGCCACGGTGACCAAGGCGATGGCGGGGGAGGAGCTGACCGAGATGGTCGAACTGCGCGAAGCCGGCGCCCTCGGCTTCTCCGACGACGGCCTGCCGATCGTCGACGCCGGCGTCATGCGGCGGGCGCTGCAGTACCAGCACCTCTGCGGCGGCAACATCGCCCTGCACGAGGAGGACCCGCGGCTCTCGACGGGGGGCGCGATGCACGAGGGTCCGGTGTCGGCGGCGCTCGGGATCGGCGGCATCCCATCGGTCTCGGAGTCGACCATGGTCGCCCGCGACTGCGCCCTTGCCGCCCACGAGAGCGCCCGCATCCACGTCCAGCACCTCTCCGCCGCCGAGTCGGTGGAGATCGTCCGCGCCGCCAAGGCGGCCGGCGTCCAGATCAGCGCCGAGGCGAGCCCCCACCACCTCTGCCTCACCGACCAGGAGGTCCGCAGCCTTGACCCGCACCGCTTCAAGATGAACCCGCCGATCCGCGAAGAGCGCGACCGCCAGGCGCTGATCGAGGGCCTGCGCGACGGCTCGGTCGAGTGCATCGCCACCGACCACGCCCCGCATCAGCCGGAGGAAAAGGACGTGCCCTTCGAGCAGGCGGCCTTCGGGGTCACCGGCCTCGAGACCGCCTTCGCCGCTCTGCACACCGAGCTGGTGCTCCCGGGCACGATCGACCTGAGCCTCCTGGTCGAGCGGATGGGCGGTGGCGCCGAACCCTTCGGCCTGCCGCGGCCGACCCTCACCCCGGGTGCGGAGGCAAACGTCGTCCTCTGCGACCTCGACGCCGAGTGGACGGTCGGCGAGGACGGCTACGAGAGCCGCTCGGCCAACTCCTGGTGCGCCGGCCGCACCCTCACCGGCCGCGTGTTGATGACCGTTGCTGCGGGCCAGGTCGCCTACCGCCTGCGCACCTTCAGCCTCGGAGTCGCGGCATGAGCGAGGCCTACCTACTGCTCGAGGACGGGACCCGGCTCGACGGGCTCGCCTGCGGCCACGACGGCGCTGTCACCGGCGAGGTCGTCTTCAACACCGCGATGACCGGCTACCAGGAGGCTGTCACCGACCCTTCCTACGCGGGCCAGATTATCGTCTTCACCTATCCGCTGATCGGCAACTACGGCGTCTCGGGTGCGGCGATGGAGTCCGACCGCGTCCACACCCGCGGTGTCGTCATGCGCGATGCCAAGGACCGCGAAGACGTCGCCACCGCCGAGGGCGGTTGGCTGCAATGGCTCGCCGACTGCGGCGTCCCCGCGGTCAGCGGCGTCGATACCCGCGCCCTGGTCCGCCACCTGCGGGACAAGGGGGCGATGCGCGGCGGCATCTTCCCGACGGCAACCCCGGAAGCCGAGGCGCGCGAACGGATCGCCGCCGAGCCGTCGATGGACGGAGCCGATTTCGCCCGCACCGTCACCCCGCCCGAGCCGGTCCGCTTCGAGGGCGATGGTCCGCACGTCGTCGGCATCGACACTGGCGTCAAGCTCTCGATCGTCCGCCAACTGCGCGAGCACGGCGCCCAGCTGACCCTTCTGCCCTGCACCAGCAGCCCGCAGGAAGTCCTCGCCGAGGATCCCGACGTCGTCTTCCTCGCCAACGGCCCCGGCGATCCGGCCGCCCTCGACTACGTCGTCGAGACCGTCCGCGGCGTCCTCGGGCAGAAGCCGGTCTTCGGTATCTGCCTCGGCCACCAGCTGCTCTGCCGCGCCGTCGGTCTGCAGACCTACAAGTTGCCCTTCGGCCACCGCGGCTCCAACCACCCGGTCAAGGACCTGGAGACGGGGCGGATCGACATCACCTCCCAGAACCACGGCTTCGCCGTCGTCGGCCCCGGCGGCGAGCCGAAGATCGAGGGCGACGAGCCGGTCCGCTGGGACACCGACTATGGCGTCGCCGAGCTCTCACAGCTGAACCTCTACGACCGCACGGTCGAGGGCCTGGTCCTGCGCGACGTCGCCGGCGCCACCGTCCAGTACCACCCGGAGGCAGGGCCGGGACCGCACGACGCCCGCCACCTCTTCGACCGCTTCCTGGAGCTGGCCGCGTGATCTGGCCGCCGCCGGACCGGGCGCTGGAGGGAGAGCGGGTGCGCCTCGAGCCGCTGGTCGAGGAGCACCGCGAACCGCTGCGCTCGGTCGCGATCCATCCCGAGGTCTGGCAGTGGATGGACCGCCGGGTCACCGAGACCGACGACGGATTCGACCAGTGGTTCGACGGCCGCCTGCTCGCCCGCAAGCTCGGCGACGAGCACGGCTTCGCGACCCTGAGCGCCCACGGCGAGCCCCTGGGCAGCTCCTCCTACCTGGCGCCGCGCCCGATCCACGACGGGGTCGAGATCGGCAACACCTGGCTCACCCCCTCGGCCTGGCGCACCGGCGCCAACGTCGAGGCCAAGCTGCTGATGCTCGGCTTCGCCTTCGAGGACCTCGGCTGCATCCGCGTCGAGCTGAAGACCGACGCCCGCAACGAGCGCTCGCGCGGGGCGATGGAAGCGCTGCCTGCGAAGTTCGAGGGGATCCACCGCAAGCACATGCAGATGCCGATCACCGGCAGCCGCGATTCGGCCTACTTCTCGATCGTCGACGACGAGTGGCCCGCGGTCCGTGAAAACCTGGAAAAGCGCCTGGCAGGGGCGCGGGAGGTCGAGAGTGCCTAAACGCGAGGACATCCGCAAGATCCTCCTGATCGGCTCGGGGCCGATCGTGATCGGCCAGGCGGCCGAGTTCGACTACTCCGGTGTGCAGGCCTGCAAGGTGCTGCTGGAGGAGGGCTACGAAGTCGTCCTCGTCAACTCCAACCCGGCGACGATCATGACCGACCCGGAGTTCGCGACCCGCACCTACATCGAGCCGCTGCTGCCGGGCCCGGTGACCAGGATCATCGAAAAGGAGCGCCCCGACGCGCTGCTGCCGACGCTCGGCGGCCAGACCGCGCTCAACATCGCGATGGCGCTGGACGAGGACGGGACCCTGAATCGGCTCGGCGTCGAGCTGATCGGCGCCAACGCGGAGTCGATCAGCCGCGCCGAGGACCGCGAGAAGTTCCGCGCGACGATGCAGGAGGCGGGCATCCGGGTCCCATGGTCGGTGATCGTCGAGAGCGTGGGGGAGATGGAGGCGAAACTCAGCGATGGCGAAATCACCCTGCCGGCGATCGTCCGGCCCGCCTTCACGATGGGGGGCCAGGGCGGCGGCATCGGCCGCACCGAGACCGAGCTGCGCCAGGTCGTCTCCGAGGGCCTCGCCGCCAGCCCGATCAACCAGGTTCTGGTCGAGGAGTCGGTGATCGGCTGGGGCGAGTTCGAGCTCGAGGTGATGCGCGACCGCAACGACAACGTCGTGATCATCTGCTCGATCGAGAACGTCGACCCGATGGGCGTCCACACCGGCGACTCGGTCACCGTGGCGCCGGCCCAGACCCTCACCGACGCGCTCTATCAGGACCTCCGCGACCAGGCGATCAAGGTGATCCGGGCGATCGGGGTCGAGACCGGCGGCTCCAACGTCCAGTTCGCGGTCGACCCCGAGTCGGGCGAGATCGTCGTGATCGAGATGAACCCGCGCGTCTCCCGCTCCTCCGCGCTGGCATCGAAGGCGACCGGCTTCCCGATCGCGAAGATGGCGGCGAAGCTGGCCGTCGGCTACGCGCTCGAGGAGATCCCCAACGACATCACCCGCGCCACGCCCGCTTCCTTCGAGCCGACGATCGACTACGTCGTCACCAAGATCCCGCGCTTCGCCTTCGAGAAGTTCCCCGGCTCCGAGGGTCGTCTCTCGACCTACATGCAGAGCGTGGGGGAGTCGATGGCGATCGGCCGCACCTTCCGCGAGTCCTTCGCCAAGGCGATGCGCTCGCGCGAGCTCGACTCCCCGGCCGAGATTCCCGAGTCAGACGAGGAGCTGCTGGCGGCGCTCGAGGTGCCCTGCGCCGAGCGCTTCGACCAGGTCCTCGCCGCCTTCGCCCGCGGCCTCGACGTCGAGGCCGTACACGAGCGCTGCCTGGTCGACCGCTGGTTCCTGCGCGAGCTGCAGGCGCTGGCGACCGAAGGCGACGGCACCGACGGCCTCGCCCGCACGTACAAGGCGGTCGACACCTGCGCCGCCGAGTTCGAGGCGGCGACGCCCTACTACTACTCCGGCCACGAGCGCACCCGCCACGACGGCTCGCCGCCCGCCTCGGAGATCCGCCGCGGCGACAACGACTCCGTCGTCATCCTCGGCGCCGGCCCGAACCGGATCGGCCAGGGAATCGAGTTCGACTACTGCTGCGTGCATGCGGCGATGACCGCGCGCGAGCTCGGCCGCGACGCGGTGATGATCAACTGCAACCCGGAGACCGTCTCCACCGACTACGACACCTCCGACCGCCTCTACTTCGAGCCGCTGACCGCGGAGGACGTGCTCGCGGTCTGTGCCCAGGAGAAGCCGGAGGGCGTGATCGTCCAATTCGGCGGCCAGACGCCGCTGAAGCTGGCGCGGACCCTGGAAGAAGCAGGTGTGCCGCTGCTCGGGACGCCGGTCGACGCGATCGACCTCGCCGAGGACCGGGGCCGCTTCGGCGCGATGCTGCGCCGGCTCGAGGTCGAGCACCCGCCCTACGGGACCGCCCTCTCGGCCGAGGAGGCGGAGGTGATCGCCGAAGAGGTCGGCTTCCCGCTGCTGGTCCGGCCCAGCTATGTGCTGGGCGGCCGGGCGATGGAGATCTGTTACTCGACCGAGGATCTGAAGAAGTACCTCGACGCGAACGTCAAGGCCGACCAGGAGCACCCGCTGCTGCTCGACCGCTTCCTCGAGGACGCGATCGAGGTCGACGTCGACGCGCTCGGCGACGGCGAGGATGTCTATGTCGCCGGGATCATGCAGCACGTCGAGGAGGCCGGCGTCCACTCCGGCGACTCCGCCTGTGTGATCCCGCCGCTCTCGCTAGGGGAACCGATGCTGGAGCAGATCCGCGCCACCACCGAGAGGATCGCGCTCGAGCTCGGCGTGATCGGCCTGATCAACATCCAGTACGCGGTCGCCGGCGGCAAGCTCTACGTGATCGAGGCCAACCCGCGCGCCTCGCGCACCGTCCCCTTCGTCTCCAAGGCGATCGGGTTGCCGCTGGCGAAGCTCGCCTGCAAGCTGATGCTGGGCGAGAAGCTGGCCGACCAGGACCTCCCCGAGGGCATGCCCGAGCACGTCAGCGTCAAGGAGGCGGTGCTGCCGTTCGCCCGCTTCGCCGGCGCCGACTCGGTCCTCGGCCCGGAGATGAAGAGCACCGGCGAGGTGATGGGGATCGCCGGCGACTTCCCGACCGCCTTCGGCAAGGCGCAGGCCGCCGCCGGGGTGCGGCTACCGGAGTCGGGCTCGGTCTTCATCACCGTCACCGACACCGACAAGGCCGCCGCGACCCAGCTCGCGACCCGCTTCCACGACCTCGGCTTCGAGGTGATCGCCACCCACGGCACCGCCCAGGCGATCGAGCGGATGGGGGTACCGGTGACTCCGATCAACAAGCTGCAGGAAGGCTCGCCGCACGTCCTCGACCTGATCCGCAAGCACAAATGCGACCTCGTGATCAACACCCCGACCGGCTCCGGCGCCCGCACCGACGGCTACGAGATCCGCACCGCCGCCGTCCGCCAGGGGATCCCCTGCGTGACGACGATGACCGGCGCCACCGCCGCCGCCCGCGCAATTGCCGCGGCCAAGCAAGGTGACGCCGAGGTGCGCTCGCTGCAGGAGATCCACGGGACCGTCGCCGGAGAGCCGCAGCCGCGATGACGGCGCCGTTCGGCCGCCGCCTCTGCGAGGTCACCGCCAACCAGGCGACCGGCGGCTACCGGCTCTTCTCGCTGCTCGACCGCGAGGGCCCGGCTCCTGAACCCGGCCAGTTCTACATGCTCGCCGCCGAGCACGGCTGGGGAGAGGGAGGCGGGCGTCCGTTCCTGCCGCGGGCGATCTCGGTCGCCGAGATGGCCCCGGCCAAGGAAGGCGTGCGCCTCGACTTCCTGGTCGAGGGCGTCGGCCCCGGCACCGACCGGCTCTGCGAGCTGGAGGCGGGAGAAGAGGTCTGGGTCGCCGGCCCGCTCGGCAACTCCTTCGAGACGCCGAAGCAGGTCAATCCCGACGCGGCGGGGGCGATCCTGGTCGGCGGCGGCATCGGCACCGCCCCGATGGCGATCTGGCGCCGCCACCTGGTCGAACGCGGCATCCCCCTCCGCGTCCTCCTCGGCTTCCGCAACCGGGAGCATTCCGGCGGCCTCACCGAGCTCTTCTGCGCCGGCGGCACCCTCTGCCCCGACGTCCGCCTCGCCAGCGAGGACGGACACGCCGGCCACCAGGGCTACGTCACCGACCTCCTGGCGACGATGCTGACCGGCGACGACGCCGGCTCGGCCGTCGTCTACTCCTGCGGACCCCCGGCAATGCTCGAGGCGGTCCGAACTCTCTGCGCCGAGCACGGGGTCGCCTGCGAGCTGGCGATGGAGTCGCCGATGGCGTGCGGCTTCGGCGCCTGCTTCGGCTGTGCCGTCCCGAAGCCGGATGGCGGCTACCTCCGCCTCTGCGTCGACGGGCCGATCGTCCGAGGCGATGCCGTCGCGGAGGTGGCGCATGCCTGACTTCTGCGGGATCCACCTGGATCACCCGGTGATCAACGCCTCGGGGACCTACGACGCGATCGCCGCCCGCCGGGTCTTCGGCGATGCCCTGCTGGAGGACTTCCCCTTCTCCGCCTTCGTTTCCAAGACGATTACGCCAGAGCCCCGTGCGGGCAACCAACCGCAGCGGATCTGGGAGACGCCGGCGGGGATGATCAACTCGATCGGGCTGCCGAACAGGGGTTTGGAGGGGTTCCTGGCGGAGGACCTGCCGGAGCTGGCGAAGCTGCCGGTGCCGCTGATCGTCTCGGTGATGGCGACCAACCACGAGGAGTTCAGTCGGCTCGTGGCTGCGGTCGAGGCGCGCGAGGAGGTGGCGGCGATCGAGCTCAACGTCAGCTGCCCCAACGTCCACTCCGGCCTGATCGTCGGCGAGCAGCCGGCGGAGACGGAGGCGCTGCTCGAGGTCCTGCGGCCGCTGACCGAGAAGCCGTTGATCGTCAAGCTGACGCCGAACGTCGCCGCCCCGGAGGCGGTCGCCGTCGCCGCCGAAGCGGGCGGGGCGGACGCGGTCTCGCTGATCAACACGCTGAAGGCAAGCGCGATCGACCCGGCGAGCGGCGAGCCGGGGATCGCGGCGGGACACGGCGGCTTGTCTGGCCCCGCGGTAAGGCCGGTGGCCGTTGCCCAGGTGCGGGCTGTCGCTGCCGCCGTGAGCATTCCGATCGTCGGCATGGGTGGGATCTCCAGTGGGGCTGATGCGCTCGAAATGCTTACTGCCGGCGCCTCCCTGGTGGCGGTCGGAACCGAGAACTTCCGCGACCCTCGGGCCGGCAGCCGGGTAGCGGGCGAGATCGCCACCAGG
>Ga0207704_10001504_pt1 | contig 10457 bp, 7 predicted proteins | sample KBSMisM12_FD_184308 | JGI IMG/M metagenome (GOLD analysis project Ga0207704, IMG submission 184308) | Miscanthus rhizosphere microbial communities from Kellogg Biological Station, Michigan, USA - KBS Miscanthus M1-2 (SPAdes) (version 2) | ecosystem: Host-associated > Plants > Roots > Rhizosphere...
TCACGTTCGGCAGGAAGGCGGCCTTGGCCTCCTTGATGCGGCTGGTGGCGGCCTCGGCGCGCCAGCGAGCTGCGGTGATGTCGGGGCGGCGGCCGACCAGGCTGGCGGCCAGCGTCGCCGGCACGCCGATGGGCTTCAGGCCGGCGGCCGGCGGGCGAGCGAGCGCCAGGCCGCGGTCGGGACCGGCGCCGGCCAGGGCGGCCAGGCGGTTGCGGGTCAGCGCGATCAGTTCGTCGATCAGGGCAAGGTCGGCCTTGGCCTGCAGCGGCTCGGCCTCGGCCTGGCGCTGCTCGCCCAGGGTGTCGAGGCCGTTCTGCACCCGGCTCTGCACCAGCCTGGAGGTCTCGCCCTGCGCCTCCATCGCGCGCTGGGACACGTCGCGCTCGGCGTAGAGGCGGGCGAGGTCGGCGTAGGCCGAAGCGACGCTTGTCGAGAGGATCAGCCGCGCCTCGGCGGCGTCGGCCTCGGCGGCGCGGGTCTCGGAGACGGCCGCGGCGACGGCGGCGCGGTTCTTGCCCCAGAAATCCAGCTCCCAGCTGAAGTCGAGCGTCGCGCGGCCGTAGTCATTGTAGCCGTGCGGCACGAAGGCCTTGGGGATGCCGGAGTTGTAGCTCTGCTTCTGCTCCTCGGCGCTGGCGTTGGCGCTGATCACCGGCATCAGGCGGCCGTGGTTCTCCAGCGCCATGGCCTTGCGGACGCGGGCCTCGGCGACGGCCAGGGTGGGCGAGCCGGCGAGCGCCTCGGCCATGAGCGCGTCGAGCTGCGGATCGCCGTAGGCGCGCCACCAGGCGTCGGCGGGCCAGTCGCGCGGCGCCGAGGCCAGGGCCTTATCGGCGGCATAGCTCTGGGTGGGCCTGGCCACCCGCGCCGGGACGGCCGGCGGCGTGGAGACGCAGGCGCTGAGCGCGGCGGCGGCGCCCAGCAAGGCCGTCAGGCGAGTGGCGGTTCCTGCGCGGAGGGTGCGATCTCTTGTCATGGCCATCGCCCTTGCCAATACCGTACGGTACGGTCATATTGAGGTCTGGAAATAGAGCCACACTCAGGCTCCGTCAAGGTGACCATACCGTACGGTAGAGGAAATGTTGAAGACAAGGCCCCGCATCGACGCCGACGCCCGCCGGGAGCTGATCCTGGACGTGGCGCAGGAGGTCTTCCAGGAGGAGGGCTTCGCCGCCGCCTCGATGTCGACCATCGCCGCGCGCCTGGGCGGGTCCAAGGGCACGCTCTACAACTACTTCAAGAGCAAGGACGACCTGTTCGCCGCCTATGTGCGGCGGCGCTGTCTCTGGCAGCAGGACGAGATCTTCGCGATCAAGTCGGGCGAGGCGCCGGAGAAGGCGCTGCTGCGGATCGCGCGGTCGTTCCTGACGCACATCCTGAACGAGACGACGCTGCGCAACTTCGCCGTCATCGCCGCCGAGAGCGAGCGGGCGCCCGAGATCGGCCGCATCTTCTATGAGACCGGCCCCCGGCAGGGGACCGAGCGGCTGGCGGGCTTCATCGCCGGCCTCGACGCCGCCGGCGTGCTGGACGTGGACGGCGATCCGCTGGGCGCGGCGCAGCACTTCCTGGGCCTCCTGCAGAGCCCCAGCCTCAAGGCCCGCCTCTGCAACGCCATCCCGCCGCTGACGCCCGAGCAGATCGACGCCGAAGCCCAGCGCGGCCTGAAGACCTTCCTGCGCGCGTTCGGCAAGCGGGCCTGACGCCGCCCGTTTCGCGGGCCGGCTGAGCTTTTCCCAAAATAGGCGAACACGGTTGCCAGCCTGCCGCGACGGTGAGCAACTCTAAGTAGCGTCGAGCGTACTCCGCTACAACGAGAGCGATAGGTGGACGATGGTCTGCACACCCTTCACGATTCCCGCCGGACTGTTCCTCAACGCCGACCAGGTGACCTGGAACAACTTCTCCGAGACCTCGCCGGACGGCACGAAGTCGGTGACCCACTCGGCCAGCGGGATGTCGATCTCGGGTCCCAACGGGACGACCTTCCTGTCGGCGCCCGCCAACACCCAGATCCGCCACCGCTTCTTCGGCACGGGCAACTTCCTGGGCATCCTCTTCGTGCCGACCACCACGGGCCTTGGCACGCGGACCCTGACGCTCGCAGACTTCACGGCGCCGACGTTGACCACGACGGCCCCCCTGCTGCAGGTGCTGGCCGACTCCACGACGCCCCTGCCCTTCCTGCAGCCCTGTTCGGGCAGCGGCGCCGCCTGCCTCGTCGGCGCGCCGACGAGCAGCGGCGTGGCGGGCGTAGCGATCGTGCGCAGCGCGAATGGCAATATCCTTCTCGCAGGGCCGCCGCCCTTCAACCCGACGAACCAGCTGTTCGGCAAGGCGACCACCACGACGATCGAGATCGTCGACGGCGGCACGACCATCGCGGGCCCGGTCCCCTTCCCGAAGGGGAAGCTGTCGGTGACGGCCGTAACCGGTTCGCCCTTCCCGACCGTCAAGGTGGGCGGATGCCCGCAGCCGCCGTCCACGAAGGAGTTCAAGCTCAGCAACAGCGGAACCGACTGCATCAACATCAACTCGGTCACCGCCTCGGGCCCGTTCAGCGTCACCGCCCAGAGCCAGCCGTTCCCCGCCGACATCCCCGCGGGCGGCCACATGACCGTGACGGTCACGTTCGCACCGACGACGGTTCAAAACTTCAACAACGTGGCGCTGCCGGTCAGCACCACGCCCGTCAACGGCGACACCCAGATCACCTGCAGCGCCCAGTCGGTCGCGGCGTCTCCGGCCTTCACGGTGACCCCGTCGGTGACCGACTTCGGCCATGTGCTGGTGGGGACTACCGCGCCGCCCAAGACGGTGACCATCGCGAACACCGGCAGCATGCCGCTGAACATCAGTGTCGCCGGCTCGCCATCCGGCTCGCCGTTCACCTGGAGCGGCTTCACCGGCACCCTCAGCTGCGGCGCCTCGCAGCCGATCTCGGTCTCCTACACGCCGCAGGTCGATGGCGCCGAGAGCGCGACCGTCACGGTCACCACGAACATCGCCGGCAACAAGTCGGTCACCGTGCAGGGCGAGGGGTGCATCCCCAACGCCGTCATCGGCGTCCCGCCGGCGCCGTTCCCGGCGTTCGGCAACGTCAAGCAGGGCTTCCGGACGGTGCGGTTCATCACGATTTCCAACACCGGCGACGGCCCGCTGAGCTTCACCGCCAGCCTGTCCGGGCCGGACGCCGCCCTGTTCGGGGTCATGAAGGGGACGAACTCGATCACCGACGTCGCCCAGACCCTGGGCTTCCCGGCGGTGCTGCCCGTCCATCCATGCACGGGCGCCGCCGGCCCCGGCGTGGTCCAGGTGGCCCTGGCGTTCTTCGCCGACCCGGCCCGGCCGCTGGGACCGGCCAATGCGACCCTGACCATCGGCGCCCACAACGACCCGACTGCGCCGGCCACGTTCACCTTCGCCATCACGGCCAACATCGTCGCCGGCGACGTGGTCGATGTGGAGGCCGTCTTCGACAAGTCGGGCAGCATGGGGCAGACGGTGCAGGGCGGCGGCACCAAGACCGCCGCGGCGGTCCAGGCGGGCCAGCTGCTGGTCCAACTCATCCCGCCGGACCTCGGCAACCGGGCCGGCGTGACCCGGTTCTCCACCACTGCCGATAACTATGCGCAGATGACGGAGATCACCTCGGCCAACCAGGCCGGCGTGGCCGGTCAGATCAGCACGACGAACCTGGCGCCGGGCGGCGACACCGCCATCGCCGCGGGCGCCATGGAGGGCCTGAAGCAGTTCGCCGTGCCGCGGAACGGCCCGGCGCCGGCGACCCTGGTCAAGGCGATGGTCGTGCTGACCGATGGGCAGGACAACACCGCCTACCTGAACCCCGACGACGGCCAGTTCTATTCGATCGAGGGGATCGAGCAGCTCAACCCCACGCCGCCACCGACGAAGGTGGCCACCAACCCGTTCGCGCCGCCCAGCGACGTGAAGGTGTATGCGGTCGGGCTGGGCGTCGGCCAGGACATCGACCTGCACCAGTTGCAGATCCTCTCCAGCGGCGCAGGCGGCCAGTTCCTGGTGGCCGACCCGACCCAGCCCGCCGTCGCCTTCCACCTAACGAAGTATTTCACCCAGATCTTCATGGACATCGTCGACTTCCAAACGATCTCCGACCCGAGCTACGTGATCTTCCCGGGGCAGACGCAGATCGTCGAGTTCGACCTTCTGCGAGGCGACGTCGGCGCCCTCGTGGTCGTCTATGACCTCAATGGCGTCCGGGTTCCGTTCTTTCTCGAAAGCCCCAAGGGAGAGATCGTCGATGCGGCCTTCGTGCCGCCGGGCTTCCAGCTGCGTTCGGGGTTCACGCACACCTCGCGGTTCCTCGATTTCGTGCTGCCGTCAGGCGAGCCGGACCGCTACGCCGGCCGCTGGAAGGTGATCTTCAAGCACGACGGATTCGCCTGCCAGGGCGATCCGAACGTTGGCGAGAAGAAGGAGCTCGGCTTCCGGGGATCGAAGTGCCGCCGCAGCCGCTCACCGATCCCCTACGGCATCGCCATCGGGGCGGGCTCCAACTTCCGGCTGCAGCCCTACGTCACGCCCGGGCCGGTCAAGGTCGGCGAGCCGATCCTGCTCACGGGCGTGGTCTCCGAGGCCGGGGTCCCGGTCCTGGACTGCGTCGTCACGGTCGAGGCCACAGCCCCCAACGGCCAGAGCTTCTCGCTCACGCTGAAGGACGACGGCGCGCACAGCGATGGTGCGGCCGACGACGGCGAATACGCCGCGACCTTCACGAACACCGCGGTCGCCGGTAGCTACGTCTTCACCTTCCGCGCCACCGGCTACAGCCACGACAAGGAGCCGGTCGTGCGCGAGGCGGTGCTGTCGAAGTACGTGGAGGGCCAGGTAAAGCCGCCGCCACCGCGCTGCTCGGACGACTGCTGCGAAAAGCTGGTCGTCCTGGCCGAACGCGAGATCAGGCTGCTGAGCGAACTCGTGAAGCTGGTCGAGCGGAAGAAGTAGGCGGGCCCTCCGCTCCCTAAACGAGGGTTAGCCGCCCCCTGCGCGGGGGACGGCGTGCGACGCCCCGGCGCTGGACATCGGGGACCCGAGCCCCCATCCTCCCGTTCAAACGACTGTTCGCGTCGTCGCCAAGGATGCCCGCATGTTCATGCGTTTCTTCACCGAGCTGCGCCAGGCCAAGGTGCCGGTGACGCTGAAGGAATACCTCGCCCTCATGGAGGGCCTGGACAAGATGGTCATCGACCGCTCGGTCGAGGATTTCTACTACCTGTCGCGCTGCGCCCTGGTGAAGGACGAAAAGAACCTCGACCGCTTCGACCAGGTGTTCGCCCACGTCTTCAAAGGCCTGGAACGGATGGGCGAGGACGTCACCGCCGACATCCCCGCCGAGTGGCTGAAGAAGCTCTCCGACCAGTTCCTCACGGACGAGGAGAAGGCCCAGATCGAGGCCATGGGCGGCTTCGACAAGCTGATGGAGATGCTGGCCGAGCGTATCAAGGAGCAGAAGGAGCGCCACGAGAAGGGCGACAAGGCGATCGGCACGGGCGGAACCTCGCCCTTCGGCGCCGACGGCTATCACCCCGAGGGCATCCGCATCGGCCAGGACAAGGGCCGCCACGGCAAGGCGATCAAGGTCTGGGACAAGCGCGAGTACAAGAACCTGGACGACCAGGTCGAGCTCGGCACCCGGAACATCAAGGTGGCGCTCCGCCGCCTGCGCAAATGGGTCCGCGACGGCTCGCCCGACGAGCTGGACATGAACGGCACCATCAAGGGCACCGCCGAGAAGGGCTACCTGGACATCCAGATGCGCCCGGAGCGCCGCAACAAGATCAGTGTGCTGATCTTCTTCGACATCGGCGGCTCGATGGATTCGCACATCAAGGTCTGCGAGGAGCTGTTCAGCGCGGCGCGCTCAGAGTTCAAGAACATGGAGTTCTACTACTTCCACAACTGCCTCTATGAGAGCGTGTGGAAGGACAACCGCCGGCGCCACGCCGAGAAGATCAACACCTGGGACGTGCTCCACAAGTTCCCGCACGACTACAAGGTGATCTTCGTCGGCGACGCGACCATGAGCCCCTATGAGATCACCTATCCGGGCGGCTCGGTGGAGCACTGGAACGAAGAGGCCGGCGCGGTCTGGATGGACCGGGTGGCCAACATCTACGAGCACACCGTGTGGCTGAACCCGACCGCCGAGCGGCACTGGGACTACACGCCGTCCGTCGGCCTGATCAAACAGCTGGTGGGCGAGCGGATGTTCCCGCTGACCCTGGCCGGGCTCGAGAAGGCGATGAAGGAGTTGGCCCGCTAAGGCCTGAGCGATGAGCGACAACCTGATCAACGAGGCGCCCACTTCGCCTGAGATTGGGGACCTCGAGTCGGACGAAAGCCAGGCCGCGACCAAGGCGCAGGTCTTCGCCGCCGCCGAGCGCCTCTTCGCCCTGCACGGCTTCCAGAACGTCTCGGTGCGCGACATCACCGCCGAAGCCGGCGTCAACCTGGCGAGCGTGAACTATCACTTCGGCTCCAAGGACGCCCTGCTGTTCGAGATCTTCCGCAGGCGAACCGCCGAGCTGAACCGCGAGCGGGCGCGGATGCTGCACGAGGCCAACGATCGCCATGGCGGCAACCCGCCGGTCCGCGAGATTCTGGAGGCCCTGTTCGCCCCGCCGCTGCGCTGGGCGGACCCGGCGCACGACCGGCGCGTCTCGGCCCAGTTCATCATCCGCGCGCGCTCGGAAGGGACCGCCGAGATCCGCGAGGTGCTGCAGAACGACGTCAGCCACCTGGCCCGCTTCGCCGACGCGCTGAAGAAGGCGCGGCCCGAGCTGCCCGCCGAGACGGTCTACTGGCGGCTGCATTTCTGCCTGGGCATGGTCCACAACAACCGCTTCATGGAGTTCGACCGCCTGCACCACCTGTCCGGCGGCCTGACCGGCGAGGGTGACGTGAAGGGCCTGCTCGCACGGATGCTCGACTTCGCTGAGGCTGGGTTCAACACCTGAGACCGGCGGCGGACGCCTCGGCGGCCCGCTGGATTGACGACGCGTCGCCCGGCGGTCACAGACCGCAGGCATAGTCCCCGCGCGAGAGTCTCCATGCCGTCGAAGTCCGCCCTCCACGTCGCCCTGGCCCTGGCCGCGAGCGCCGTCCTGCTGAGCGGTTGCAGCAAGCCTTCGGGTCAGGCCGGGGGCCCCGCCGCGGCGGCAGCCGGCGACGGCGCGATCTCGGGCGCGGGCGCCACCTTCCCGGCGCCGCTCTACGCGCGCTGGGCCCAGGACTACAAGGCGCAGACCGGCGCCTCTCTGAACTACCAGGCGATCGGCTCGGGCGGCGGGGTCAAGCAGATCCAGGCCAGCACCGTCGACTTCGGCGCCTCCGACAAGCCGCTCAAGACGGACGAGCTGGAAAAGGACGGCCTCTACCAGTTCCCGACCGTGATGGGCGGCGTCGTTCCCCTCCTGAACCTGCCGGGCGTGCAGCCGGGCCAGGTGAAGCTGACCGGCGCGGTGCTGGGCGACATCTTCCTGGGCGCCGTCAGCAAGTGGAACGACCCCAAGATCGCCGCGCTCAACGCCGGGATGAGCCTGCCCAACCTGCCGATCACGGTGGTGCACCGCTCGGACGGCTCGGGCACGAGCTTCCTCTTCACCTCCTACCTGACCGCCAAGAGCCCGGCGTGGGCCGGCAAGGTCGGCGCGAACGATGCGGTGCAGTGGCCGACCGGGATCGGCGGCAAGGGCAACGACGGCGTGGCCGCCTTCGTCAAGCAGACGCCCGGCGCCATCGGCTATGTCGAGTACGCCTACGCCAAGCAGAACACCCTGCCCTACGCCAATCTGCAGAACCACGACGGGCAGTTCGTGGCCCCGACCGCGCAGGCCTTCGCCGCCGCGGCGGCGGGGGCGGACTGGACCAAGGCGCCCGGCAACTACCTCGTGCTCATCGACCAGCCCGGCGCCCAGGCCTGGCCGATCACCGGAGCGACCTTCATCCTGCTGCACAAGCAGCAAGCCAGGCCGGAGGACGCCAAGGCCGTGCTGAGCTTCTTCGACTGGGCCTACCGGACCGGCGACGCGGCGGCCGGGCAGCTGGACTACGTGCCGATGCCGGCGGCGGTGAAGGAGATGGTCCGCAGGCAGTGGGCCGACATCAAGGGCGCCGACGGCAAGCCGGTCTACGCGCCCGCGCCCTAGGCCGGGCTGTCCAGATCGCGGCCCCGGACTCGGCGCGAATAGATCTGCGCCAAGACCACGGCCATCAACGTCGCGGCGATGGTGCTGACGGCGGCGTAGACCAGCAGCCGGGCAGCGGTCCGCATGGCGCCGTGGCCGATCATCGCGCGGATGCCGAGGAAGGCGTCCGCCGGCAACCCCGACAGCAGGTAGAAGACGACGTAGACGAGATAGGCTTGCCGCATGCACGCCGCCGCGGCGCCGATCGAAAGCGCCTCGCCCGTCAGGATGGCGATCGGCCACAGCGCGAAGAGGGCGAGGGCGAGAAGGATCAGCACATCGGCCACGCTGCTGACGACCGGCGGCAGGCTCACCAGCCAGTAGGTCACGAGCTTCGGAACAACGTACGCAAGGACCAGCAGTCCGACATAGGCCGCCAGACGCCAATCGATCCGCAGGGCCGCCCGCGTCGGCGCCAGCAGCCACCGGGTCAGGACGCCGCAGACCAGGGTGGTCGCCGCCACCGTCGGCAGCGTCGTCGACCAGTGAAGCGGCCCGTACGGCAGCGGCGGGACAGCGATGTGATTGAGCTGGAGGACCCACGGAACGCCGCGAACGACCAGGATCGCCGTCCAGGCCATGAGCAAGGCGGGGCCGAACGTCCTGCAGGCGCGCGCGACCGCCGCCAGCGTCGCGACGAACCGGACCCTTCGCGCGGCCTCGTCGTCCCGGTTCGACATGCCCCCTCCGGCGGTCCCCGCGGCCAGTGGCGGGCGATCGGGCGCGGGCGTCAAGGCCAAGCTGGCGGTTGCGCTACGCCGCCCGGGTCAGGACGATGGTGCCTTCCATCATCAATTCGCGCTTTGCGTCGCGGGTCAGCGCCGCGTCGAAGCTGTCCATGATCGCCCAGGCCCAGGGCGGGAAGTTGAGGTCGTCGCGGCCGGTGGAGAGGCGCAGCTGGATTCCGGCCACGTCGCGATAGAGGGTCTTGTGCCCGTTGTGCGGCACATAGCGGATCGTCTCGAACCCGGCCGCCTTGGCCGAGGCCGAGATGCGGCTGCGCGAGAACAGCCACTTGTCGTCGAGGTCGCGGAACCAGGCTGTGGTGGTGTCGGGATCGCTGCGCGCGGCCACGTCACGGATGAAGGCGGTGAGCGCCGTCTCGACCGTGGGGTCCAGCGGGTCATGGCGCAGCTCGGCCTCAGCCAAGATGCGCTCGAACGCCAGCCGGATGATCGCCCAGCCGTTGAACGGCTCGAAGAACATGGCGTGGCCGCCGGGCTTCAGCGCGCGGGCGGCCGCCTCGAGCCCGGCCTCGGGATTTTCGAGGTGATGAAGGATGGCCGCGCCGGTGACCAGGTCGAAGGCGGCGGGGGTCACGAGGTTGCTCATGGCGTCCAGCTTGACGCAGGCGATGGCGTCCGCCGCCCCGGTGTCCAGCACGTAGGCGCCCAGCATGGCCAGGAGTTCAGCCGACAGGTCGGTGGCCACCATCCGCGCGCCGGGAAACAGGCGCTGGCAGGGCACGATGGAATTGACGCCGGAGCCCGAGCCGAGGTCGAGGATCAGCGGCGCCTCGGCGACCGTGATCCCGCCTTCGCGCAGGGCCTGACGGAACAGCTCCTCGAAATGGTCAGAGGCGGCGTAGCGACGGTGGTACTCCTCCGCCCCGGCCTTGAACTGGTCGGTGATCGCCGCCGTCGAGGCCGCGTCGCTGACGGTCCAGACCAACACCGCGCCGTCGGGACGGCGGCTCAGGGGCGTGAGGTCGGCGGCGAACAGGGGCTGAGCCCAGGCCGGCGGCGGCGGCGCGGGGCGCTTTCCCCTGAGCAGAGAGGCGCGGCCCAGCACGTCCTTCAGCATCGCCATGGCCGCCTCCTTGCCGAGCAAGGCCTAGGCGAACCGCGGGCCCGGCGCAATCGGCGGCGAGGTCACCCCGCCAGGCTCCACGCCAACCGCAGGTCCGCCACGAACTCGGCGTAGGCCCGGTTCCTGGCGTCGTAGTCCGGGACGCGCAGCAGGAACGACGGGTGCCATGTGACCACGCCCTGGGCCTGGTCGGGGAGCTGATGGGCCCGGCCGCGGTTCTCGCCGATGGGCAGCGGCTTGCCGAACACCGAGAGCGCCGCGGTCGCGCCCAGGGCCACGATCACCCGGGGCCGCACGATCCGGCGCTCGTTGTCGAGCCACCAGCGGCAGGCGGTGACCTCGCCGGTCGCGGGCGTCTTGTGGATCCGCTTCTTGCCGCGCAGCTCGTGCTTGAAGTGCTTCACCGCGTTGGTGACGTAG
>Ga0207704_10001510_pt1 | contig 10444 bp, 9 predicted proteins | sample KBSMisM12_FD_184308 | JGI IMG/M metagenome (GOLD analysis project Ga0207704, IMG submission 184308) | Miscanthus rhizosphere microbial communities from Kellogg Biological Station, Michigan, USA - KBS Miscanthus M1-2 (SPAdes) (version 2) | ecosystem: Host-associated > Plants > Roots > Rhizosphere...
CGCGCAGGATGATCGCCGGCGAGCTGCCGCCGTCGCCGATGGCGTCGCTGATTGGCTTGCGTCTGGTGAACATCGAGCCTGGCCGCGCCCGCTTCGAGCTCGACGCCGACCATCGGCATCACAATCCGATGGGAACGCTGCACGGGGGCATCCTGTGCGACATCGCGGACAGCGCGATGGGCATGGCGTACGCGTCCACGCTCGGCGAGGGCGAGAGCTTCACGACGCTGGAGCTGACGATCAATTTCCTGCGTCCGGTCCGCAGCGCGCACCTGATCGCCGAAGGGACGATCGTGCAGCAGGGCCGAACCGCCGGGATGACCGAGTGTTCAGTGACCGACGAAAACGGCCGCCTGATCGCGAAGGCGAGCAGCACCTGCCTCACCCTGCGCGGCGAACAGGCGCGCGGGCGATAAATCACCACGAAACGCGCGAAACAACGCTCGCAGAGTCCGCGAGCTACTTCACGTCGCCGCAGCGGCTCGCCGCGTTGTTCGACGGCCGGCGGTACGGGTAGTCCTCCGAGAACGCGGCGCCGTTGCTCTCGCCTTCAATCCGCGCCGTCAACCGGCCATCCGCCTCCCGGCGGTAGATCACCTTCTTCAGACGATCGGCGTGGCCCGGGTTGACGAACACCAGCTCGGACGCCGACTCGGACGCGAGCTTGAAGTCCACCGGCGGCCGGCCGCCCGGCTGCGCCACGTAATAGATGCCGTCGGCGCGCGCCTCGATCCGCATGAATTCGAAGGCGGTGGTGCGCCCGCCGGCGACGGTTCGGCTCATGCCGACGAGCATGTTCGTGGACGGCCCGGTCCATTGTTCTTCAACGCACGCCGTGGCCGTCGTCAGTTGCCACTCACCCGCCAGCCACGCGATGTCCCGCAATGTGAGCGCCAGCGCCATCTCCAGAATCATGCGGCCTCCCTCCTGTCAGAAAGCCTAGCCGACGGCTTCGTGAAGTGATTGTAGGAATGCGACCCCCGATCTTGTATAGTGTCGCCCTTCCTTCCGATCGCGCCCGACCAAGCGACGTTTCGAACTGCTTCCCGAACGAGGGGGAACGCATGCGCTGGCTGCTCACGACAGTCTGCCTGCTGGCGTCGCTCACGCCTGCGATGGCGGAGGAACGCCTCCCCGCCCGTCCGATCGAGGTCCCGTTCGCGACGGTGCCCGATCACGGTCCCTGGAGCTTCGACCTGATCGACTTCCGTGAGGAGCAGCGGCTGGCGCTCGCCCGCGTCCTGCCGCGGAGCGACGTCGACGCGCACACCTTCTTCAACGTGAAGCAGCACCTCGGGATTGCCGCCGGGTACGACAACGGCATCGCCCATGGCAGCGTCGGCTACTACATCACGGTGGCGGAGTGGGGACGCTGGAACTTCGGCGTGCCGTCGATCGAGATCGGGATGGGGCGCTACCCGGCGATCGACCGCCTGTCACAGCGGCCGATCACCAAGGAACAGTTCACCGTCATGGTCAGCATCACGTCCGCGCACTACCGCATGGGCTACGTGCGCGCATGGGGCGTGAACTGCTATCTGAACCTCGAGCAGGTCTTCGATCTCCACGAGAACCGCACCGGCTCGCAGTTCGGCCTGTCGTTCAGCACGAAGTAGACGTCAGCGTCCGGCCGCGGCGCGGCCCAGATCGACCGCCTTGAAGCCGGGGTCGCCCCAGTTCATCACGAACACGCTGAAGCCCTGCTTCATGCGCATCTCGATGTCGGCCGGCGTCGCCGGGAAACCGCAGGGCACGTGGAATTCCTTGCACGCCGCCAGCACCTGCTGAATCGCGTTCTCCCAGCCGGCGGTGTCGAGCACGCGCTCGCCGGCCGCATTGGTGGTGGAGAACACGCCGCGCAGCGTGCCGGCGCCGGGCCAGAGCACGCCGATGCCCTTGACCTGCGCGATCTCGCGCACATGCGCGAGCCCTTCCTTGCTCTCGACGATGGTCCAGTTGACGAGCTCGCCGTCGGGATTGAGCGGCCAGAGATCGGCCTTCTGCTTGTACTGCGCGGGCGTCATGCCCCAGTACGCCGGCGCCATGCCGACCTCGTCCGGGCGGGTGCCGCCCTGAGATTTGAAGCGCATCGCGGCGATGCCGGCGCGGACTTCCTCGGCGCTCTCGGTCTCGACGAACATGATGCCGCTGACGCCGAGGTTCAGCTCGCGGCCGATGTCGGCGGCGCCTTTCGCGAGGTCCGGCGCGATCTTGGGCGCCTTGACGATCAGCGGGTGGGCGAAGCGCGGGAACGGCGTCTTCGTCAGCGCGCCGGCGTCAGCGGTCGCCTTCACGAAATCGGTGACGCCGCCGATCGCGCGATCGACGCCGCCTTCCATGCTGCCGTTGAAGAGGAAGTCGGCCTTCTGGTACGCGAGCGCCTCCTTGGCCCAGTCGGCCGGCGGTCGCATGACGGCGTCAGCCGGCGGCGGCCCTCCGCGGCGTCCCTGCGGATTACCCGGCCAGTAGACCCCGAACACCGGTTTCTTCTGCTCGAGCAGATCGATCATCGGGTTCAGCCGCTGGCGCGTCTGCGCCTGACCCGCGATGCAGAAAATGCCAACCGCGAAAAGCACAAGACTGAAAATACTGCGACGCATCAGGCCTCCGATAAACTCCGACATTAAACTCCGACCTTCAGACCCAGTCGCCGCGGCGCATGACCGGCTCGGTCCCGCCGTCCGCCAGCACGCCGTCGACGTCGAGCTCCGGCGATCCGATCATGAAGTCCACGTGCGTCGCGCTGCGGTTGCCGCCGGCGCGCTCGAACTCCTCGTCGGTCATCGTCTCGCCGCCCTGCAGCGTGAACTTGTACGCCGCTCCGAGCGCGACGTGGCTCGCGGCGTTCTCGTCGAACAGCGTGTTGTAGAACAGCACCCCGGTCTGCGCGACGGGCGAGTTGTGCGGCACCAGCGCCAGTTCGCCCAGGCGCGCCGCGCCGCCGTCCATCTTCACGAGCCGGCGCAGCACGTCTTCGCCCTTTTCCGCCTTCACGTCCACGACGCGTCCTTCGGCAAAGGTGAGGCTGAAGCCTTCGATCAGGGTTCCGCCGTAACTGAGCGGCTTGGTGGACCACACGGTCCCGTCGACCCGGTCATTGTGCGGCATCGTGAAGACTTCTTCGGTCGGCAGATTCGGCGCGAAGCGGATTCCCGATGCGCTGGACGATCGTCCGCCGACCCACACGTGACCGGCCGGCAGACCGATGGTGAGCGAGGTGCCCGGCCCGCTGTAGCGCAGCGCCGTGTACTGCTTGGCGTTCAGGTGATCCGTGCGCGCGGCCAACTCGGCGAGATGCGTCTCCCAGGCGGCCACCGGATCGGGACGATCGAGGCGGCACAGCCGCTCGATCGCGCTCCACAGCGCGGTCATCTGCTCGGCGGGCGGCAGGTCGGGATACACCCGCGCAGCCCACGCGCCGGCGGCGGCGGCGACGACCCCCCAGTTGGTCTGGTTGCGGGAAATGTGCTCGCGGAACGGCCGGACGCCGCGCGCCGTCGCCTGCTGGACGGCGGCGACGAGATCCGGCTGATACCCTTTCAGCTGATCGGGATCGTTGGCGTAGATCGACAGCACCGCGTGGCCCGCCTCGACGTGCTCGACCAGCGCCTTCGGCAGCCACGCGGAGAACTCGTTGAACGAATCGCGCGGCGCATGCTGCAGCCGCGCGCCGAGCAGCGCCTCGTCGCCCCACAGCGTTTCGACCAGCCGCGCGCCCGCGTCATACGCCGCCGCCGTGATCTGCCGGACGAGCGGCGCCGCCTCGAGCGAGCAGCCGCCGTTGGCCACCGGGCCGATGATGAGCAGGCGCTGGCGCGGCTGAAGGTTGAGGCCAATCTTGACGGTAAGCTCGGCGTAGGTCCGCAGCATGCGGTCGAAGTCGGTGGGCATCCGGATGGAATTGTACATGGGGCGCGGCCGCCGCCGAAGCCGCCCCGCCAGCCGGCTCAGCCTGGCCACGGATCCGGGTCAGGGCATGGCGCCGCGCGGCTTGCTACACTGCGCATCGCCATGACCGACTTCATCGATCGACGCATTTCCCGTCGTCAATTCGGCAAGACCGCGGGCTGCGCGCTCACGGCCCTCGCGCTCGGCGACGCGTGCATGGTCGCGAACGAGGCCGCCGCGGGTGCGGACGGACGGCTGACGGCGCGGCCGCGCGGCGGCGTCGCCACGTCGGCGAAGGGCGGGCCGCTCGGGCTGGCCGACGGGCGCGATGCGATCCTCCAGCTGCCGTCCGCCCCCGCCGATGGCCCGCTGCCGCTGCTCCTGCTGCTGCACGGCGCGAGCGGAAGCGGCGCCGGAATGCTCCGTCGCGTGGGAGCTGCCGCCGACGAAGCGGGAATCGCGGTGCTGGCGCCCGACTCGCGCGGCGGCACATGGGACGCGATCCGCGACAGGTTCGGCGCCGACGTGACCTTCATCAATCGCGCGCTCGAGCACGTGTTCGCGCGCGTGTCGGTCGATCCCGCGCGCGTGGCGGTGGGCGGCTTTTCCGACGGTGCGTCGTACGCGCTCTCGCTCGGCCTCGCCAACGGCGATCTGTTTCCGCGGGTGATCGCCTTCTCGCCCGGATTCGTGGTCAGCGCGGCGGTCCACGGCCGCTCACGATTCTTCGTTTCGCACGGCACCGCGGATCCGATTCTTCCGATCGAGCAGTGCAGCCGCGTCATCGTCCCCCGGCTGCAGTCGATGGGGTACGAAGTCACGTTCCGTGAGTTCGAGGGCCGCCATGAGGTGCCGCCGGAGGTGGCCCGCGCGGCGATGCGCTGGATGGCGGCGCCGGTCCCGTGACCAAATCCTGAGGCGGCGGTCGCGACGTCACCGCATGTTGTCATGTCCGATCCCGACCAGTAGCGACGACACCGCAGAAATCGCCATTTCCTGCCGGTTTTTGCGTGGCCTGCGCATTGCTCCCTGCTCCAGTGGAAATACTTCCAGACTGGAGTTCAGACACCATGCGACACTCTCGGGTTCTCGTACTCGCCGCGGCGCTGCTCGCAGCGACGCCGGCGATCGGCAGCGCACAGGACGACAAGATGGTTCATTTCAACGTCGGCGGCGGTCCGACCTTCATCGGGAGCGATCTCGGCGAACACTTCTCGACCGGCTGGGGCCCCGCGGTGGGCGTGACGGTCGACATGCCCAACAAGAAGCTCGCGTTTCAGTTCGAGTACGCCTACCGCTACTTCTCGAGCAAGAACGTCCTTCCCGTCGGCGCGACGGCGTTCGGCGCCAACCACAGCACTCATCAACTCGACTTCAACGTCGTGGCGAACCTGACGCCGCCGAGCAGCGGCATCCGCGGCTACATCGTCGCCGGCCCCGGCGCCTACTACCGCACCGTTGACATCACGCAGTATGTCGGCACCGGAGTGATCTGCGATCCGTTCTGGTACGTCTGCGGCACCTATCCGGTCACCGCGATCCTCGGTTCGCGCGGCGGGTGGGATCCCGGCATCAACATCGGCGGCGGCGTCGGTTTCAAGTTCGGCGAGTCCGCCGAGTTCTACGTCGAAACGCGCTATCACTACGTCTGGGGCCCGACCATCTCGGCGGCGACGAATCTGCCGGCGGGCGTCACCGTGCCAAGCGGCAGCGCGAACGGCAGCTACTGGCCGCTCACGTTCGGGTTCCGCTTCTGATGAGGAGGGCAAGCCACGTGCAGAACGCACTCATCGCATCGATCGCGGCCGGCGTGCTGTCAGCAGGCATGCTGGTCGCGCCGGTCGCCGGGCAATCGAAGGCGCAGGGCGCCACCGACAAGGTGGTCATCCGCGGCTGGGCGCTCAACATGAGCAACATCGCCACCGGGGCGAACCAGACCATCCAGATCACCATCAACTCGTGGTCGACCGCGGCGCAGCGGAAGCACCTGATCGACACGTTCCTCGCGAAGAAGCAGGACGGGCTGCTCAGCGAGCTCGAGAAGCAGCCCGAGCGTGGCCGGTTCAACTTTCCCGGCTACATGGGGCCCGACCCCAACAACACGATGCGGCTCGGCACCGACATCCGCTACGCCATGAGCTTCGCCGGCGAAGACGGCGGCCGGCGCATCGTCATCATCACGCCGCGGGTGATCGGGTTCCGCGAATCGGTCAACCAGCCGCGCACCGTCGACTATCCGTTCACGATGTTCGAGATGCATTTCAACCAGGCCGGCAAGGGCGAAGGCCGGATGTCGTACGCGCTCCAGATCAACTTCGACAAGAAGAAGAACAACATCGAGCTCGAGAACTATTCGAGCGAGCCGGTGCGGTTGAACAACCTGGAGCTGGAATCCAGGAAATAGCCGTCGACCGCGAAACGGACGCAGTCACTCCGGCCGGCGCTGGTTGCGCAGCCGGCCGGAGTACACGCTCAAGGCTGGTGCAGCTTGATCTGCAGCTCCTCCATCGACTGCTGGCTGACCCGCAGCAGGCCCTGCTGCGGACGATCGAGATCCGAAATCAGCGTGAAGACCAGGGCAAACGTCGCGGCCAGGGCGAGCTCCAGGGCAAAGTGACGCCCGACCGCCTGGCCGATCTGCAGCCCCATCATGACCATGCCGACGGCGAGCAGCAGGTAGAGCCCGGACCAGATGCTGCCGGGCACCCGCGTGCGCAGGCTGACGCTCAATCGTTTCAGGTGCACGTCAATCACCTCGTTCAACGACTCGATCAGCAGGCCCGTCGTGATCGCATGCCCATCCCGCCGCCCGGCGGTTTCGGCAATGGCCCACAGCCTGGTGTGCAGGGTATCGGTCTGATGGAGACCGTCCTCGATCGTGAGGTCGCCGAGCGCGAACTTGACGCGCAGATCCACGTAATCGCGCAGCAGGCCGCGCATCTCCGTGCGCGCCGCGTCTTCGAGGAAGCCGGCGCGCAGCCAGGTCGTCTCGATCGCGTTCGTCTCCTCGATGACCAGCGCCTTTCGCGCGTCGAAACGCCCGGCTGCGCTGTTGAACGTGAACGCCAGCATGAACGCCAGCACGCCCATCGCGGCGCCGACGATGGCGCCGGACACCTCGAGTTTGCGCCGGCCGAGGCGCACGCGCCGCCGGCCGTCCACGATGCCGAGCTCGATGCAGAGCAGCACCAGCGCCATCGTGCCCAGGAACACCAACCAGATCGGGACCACGTCGAAGGCCATCTGACGTGCCGTTACGGTTTCCGGCCGAACAGCCGGCCGACGCCGAGATAGGTCCGCCAGCGGCCGTCGAAGCCGGCCGAGCCCGCCAGGATCACCGGTCCGATGAGCGTGTCCATGATCACGCCTCCGCTGACATTGGTCCTGAAGGTGGCGCCGCCCCAGGTGTCGAAGGCGTCGCCGTTCTCCAGCCACGCTCCCGCGAAGATCCCGCTGCCCATGAAGTCCGGCAGCCGGCCGATCTGCCGCAGGAGGCCGGCGGTGAGGATGTAGTAGTGATCGCCGCGCAGCTCACCGGTGTCGTAGGCGCCGAGATGCAGCGGCCGGCCGAGCGTGAACTGATCGGTCGGCAGCGGATCGTGGCTGAACGACGTGCCGCCGCCGGCCAGGAGGAACACCCGGTTGCGTTCCCGCAGCGTCCAGAACGTGGTGTCCTCGCCGGAGAGCTGCGTCAGGCCGATGCTCGATCGCAGGCTGGCGAGCGGCGGCGTGATCTCCGGGCCGTCGAACAGGTACAGCGCGTTGGTCCAGGCTGCGCTTCCGAGGCTGGGAATCACCGCGCTGTCCTGGGAGTCGTAGCGCCAGTTGATCTCGGCCGCGAGCTCCTTGCCGGTGACGGCGGGCAGCCCGGGATCGCCGACCGTCACGTTGGCGTCCAGCCGGCCGATGTGCGCGCCCACCCGCAGGTCGCTGATGCGTCCGAGGTTGATGCCGACGTTGACGCCGGCCGCGCTGAGCGTCTGACCGTAGCTCGCGACGATCGCATCGTCCTGGATGGCGTTGAACGTACGCTGGGTCACGCCCGCGAACGGGGCGACGAAGAGCGGTGTCGAGCCGATCGGCTTGTACAGCTCGAAGCCAATGTGCGGGTCGGATCCGATCGTGCCGTCGATGCGGAGCTCGGAGCGCGCTCCGACCAGGTCGTACGCGAGGTAGCGTGAGGTCAGGGTCAGCCGGAAATCGTCCGAGGTCGTGTTCTCCAGGTTGAGCCCAAGCATCAGAAAGGGCGGGCCATTCGCCTTCCGCCGCGCTTCGACCTGCACGCCCGTCTCGCCGGCCGGGTCGCTGACGAATCGCCATGTGATGGCCTCGTACTGGTCGAGGCCGGACAGCGCCTCGAGCTCGGTTTGAAACAGGTCGACGTCGAACGGAGCGCCGACATGGCGGGCCAGCTGTTCGTTGAAGCGCTTCGCATCGCCCTCGCTGAACCCTTCCGCTCGGACGAACGCCGGCGGCGGCAGCACGGTCCGGCGGCGCGCCTGGCGCGCCGCCTTCCACGCGGCGTACTCCGTCTCGGCGACCGCCAGCGGCAGCAGGCTGTCGCGCATCGCTTCGGCGGCCTTGTAGCCTTCGGTGATGAGCTCGGCGCTGCGGCGCCAGTCCAGCGAGCCGTATTCGGTCAGCGGCACGTTGATGATGATGTCCGCCTGTTTGATCGCGGCTTTCGTGCTGGCGCGCATCATCGCGTCGAGCGTCTGGCCGGCCAGACCGAGCAGCGACGCGTCGGCAGACTTGAGGTCCGCCAGATCGCCGACGTTGACGGCGATGACGCGCGCGGCGCCCATGTCCCTGACGACGTCGGCCGGGACGTTGTCCACGGTGCCGCCATCGACCAGCACTTGTCCGTCGCGGTGCACCGGCGGAAAAATCAGCGGCAGCGACATCGTCGCCCGCATCGCCGTGGCGAGCGAACCGCGATCGAGCACGACCCGTGAGGCGCTCAGCAGGTCCATCGACACGGCGCGAAACGGCGTCGGCAGATCGTCGAACGTGCGCGCCGCGTAGTACGGCGCGGCGATCCGCCCGACCAGGAGATCGACCTGTTCTCCGTTGTTGAGCGACGCGGGCGGCACGATGCCGTGCCTCGCTCCGAACTCGAGCCGCGAGGGATACGCCCGGGCGTCGGCCTTGCGGCGGATGTTCTTGAAGGCAAAGCTCGAGGCGCCGAACATCTCGTCCCAGTTCATGTGCTTCAACATGTCGTCGAGCTCGGCGGCGTCCATGCCGGTGGCGAAGGCGCCGCCGATCAGCCCGCCCATGCTCGTGCCCGCCGCCATGTCGATCGGGATGCGATGCTCCTCGAACCACTGGATGACGCCGACGTGCGCGATGCCGCGGGCGCTCCCGCCTCCGAAGGCCACCCCGACAGTGGGTCGCTGATCCTGGGCGACAGCCGATGTCGACATCGCCGCGATGCACAACAGGGCCGGCGCGAGCCGTCGCGTAAGAATGATCACTGGGTTCCTGATGGTCGCGGCGCAACAGGCGTGCCGGGTTGGTCGATCCAGGAGGCCCGGCTTCACCCGCAAACGATGATGCCGGCGCCAACCCGTGGGGGCTGACTGACGATATGTCGTGACCAGGGCCGGCGCGATTCCCCGCAGACTGAGATCGCCCCGGCGAGATGCGGCTCCCGGCGAACGGTGGGTTTTTTGCTGGTCGTATGCTCCAGGCTGCGGCGTCTCTCCCCCGATGTAGTGCAGGCCTTCAGGCCTGCCCGACACGGCGGACCTGAAGGTCCGCACTACGCCTACAGGGATACCCTCGAGTGCCGGGGATGTTCAGATGACCGACGAAGAGCACGATGAGGAGGTCGCGCGCCGCGCCGCGCTCTCGCCGGTCCTGGCCTCCGACGAGTTCCGGCCGCTGTCGGCGGCGGTGCGGGCGGAGATCGGCGGCCGATCGGCCCGCGGGACCTCGCGCTCGTGGATCAACGAGCACTACCTCGCGATGCGCCTGAGCCGGGGCCAGGAGACCCTGGTGACGAGTCTGAGCGCCGACGACCTGCCGCCGCGCTTCGAGGAGTACGGCTACGCCATGCTCGTCGCCGACGGCCTCGGCGAGGGCGGAGCAGGCTCGGTGGCGAGCCGCGTGGCGCTCAGCACCTTCGCGCACCTCGCGCTGCATTTCGGCCGATGGAACCTGCGGATCGACTCGACAGTGGCGGCCGAGATCTTCGAGCGGGCGGAGTTCTTCTACTCCCGCGCCGATGCCGCCGTGCAGACCAGCAGCCGCACCAGCCCGATCCTGGCCAACATGACGACGACGCTGACCGCGGCCTATAGCGCCGGCGACGACCTGTTCATCGCGCACGTCGGCCACTCGCGCGCCTACCTGTTCCGGGAAGGAGCGCTGACCCTTCTCACACGCGATCACACGATCGAGCAGCACCTGGCGGACAGAGCCCGGCCGGTGCCGGTGGAGCGACGCGCGCAGGATCTCTGCCACATCCTGACCGACGCGGTCGGCGCCGGCGGCGGCCATCCGATGGTCGAGGTCGAGCGCTTCAAGTTGAAGGACGGCGACTCCGTGCTCT
>Ga0207704_10001519_pt1 | contig 10405 bp, 10 predicted proteins | sample KBSMisM12_FD_184308 | JGI IMG/M metagenome (GOLD analysis project Ga0207704, IMG submission 184308) | Miscanthus rhizosphere microbial communities from Kellogg Biological Station, Michigan, USA - KBS Miscanthus M1-2 (SPAdes) (version 2) | ecosystem: Host-associated > Plants > Roots >...
TTGACCTGCAACAACTCCTCGATCGCATAGCGACCGTTCTCGCGCCCGTGCCCGGACTGCTTGTAGCCACCGAAGGGAGCGAGCGGGTTAAAGGCGCCGCCGTTGATCTCGATCTGCCCAGTGCGGATCCGCTTGGCGACCCCGATCGCGCGGTCCTGGTCTGCCGACCAGACGCCACCGGCGAGGCCGTAGGCCGTGTCGTTGGCGATCCTGACCGCGTCGTCCTCGCCGTCGTAGGGCTGGATCGCCAGCACCGGACCGAAGATCTCCTCCTGGGCGATCGTCATCTCCGGCGTCACCTCGGAGAAGACGGTGGGGCGGACGAAGTAGCCGCGCTCGAGCCCCTCGGGCGGCTCGGCGCCGCCGGTGATCAGGCGGGCGCCCTCTTCGATCCCCTTCTCGATGTAGCCGCGGACGCGCTCGCGTTGGACCGCGGAGACGAGCGGGCCGAGCCGGGTCCCGGACTCGAAGGGGTCGCCGGGGGTGAAGGTCTCCGCCGCCGCCTTCGCCAGCTCCTCGACCTCGGCCAGTCGCTGGCGCGGGACCAGCATCCGGGTCAGGGCGCTGCAGGTCTGGCCCGAGTTGAGGAAGCACTTGGCGACGCCGTCGGGGACCGCCTTGGCGAGGTCGGCGTCGTCGAGGATCACGTTCGGCGACTTGCCGCCGAGCTCCATCGCCACCGGCTTCACCGTTGCCGCCGCCAGCTCGCTGACCCGGCGGCCGGCCCGGGTCGAGCCGGTGAAGGAGACCATGTCGACGCCGGGGTGGCCGGCGATCGCCTCACCGACGACCGGTCCGGTCCCGGTGACCAGGTTGAAGACGCCGGCGGGCAGCCCGGCGGCCTCGATCACCTCGGTCAGCAGGAAGGCGTTCAGCGGCGTCACCTCGCTCGGCTTGAGGACGACGGTGCAGCCGGCGGCGAGGGCGGGGGCGACCTTGCAGGCGATCTGGTTGAGGGGGTAGTTCCAGGGAGTGATCGCGCCGAGCACGCCGACCGGCTCGCGCAGCACCCGCGAGTTGCCGACCTCCTCCTCCCAGGCGACCTCCTCCATCAGCTGCGGGGTCGAGGCGAACTGCGAGGTCGGGAGGCCGACCTGGACGATCCGACTCAGCTTCAGCGGCATCCCCAGCTCCTGGGCGATCGTCGTCGCGATCTCCTCCGCCCGCTCGTTCAGCCCCTCGGCGATCGCGGCGATGTAGCCGGCGCGGGTCTCGCGCGAGGTCTGCGACCAGCTCTCGAAGGCATCGCGCGCCGCCTCGACGGCGCGATCGACGTCGACCGGTGTGCACCCCGGGATCGTCCCCATCGCCTCCTCGGTGGTCGAGTTCACCACCTCGATCGGGTCGGCCCCGCTCGGCTCGACCCACTCTCCCCCGATGAAGATCTTGTCCCGCACCTGAACCTCAGCCGCCGTCGCCACACCCACTCCTCTCGTCGCCGTTCGCTTCCTAAGTTTACGACTCCAGGTTTCATCATATATAAGCTATTATCGCTTTTAAGTTATGAACTTAGAGCCAGGACAGTTGTTGAGAGAGGCGCGCACGCGACACGGGCTCAGTCAAGAGCGTCTGGCACGGAGAGCGGGCACGACCCAGTCAGCGATCTCGCGGATCGAGCAAGAACGGCTTTCGCCAACGGTGCAGACGTTGGCCGAGCTTTTCCACCTCATGGGCGAGGAATTGGTCCTGAAGGCCGAGAGACGGGATACCGGGGTCGATCTGACTCTCAATCGAGCCAACCTCGAGTTGACCCCCGAAGAGCGTGTTCAAAAAGGGCTTGAATTTGCGGACTTCGTTAGGGCGAACCGGGGGGGAGAAAATCCCCCTCCCAAGGCTTAAAGGGACATGGCTCTCGAGGACCTTGGAAAATCGCTCCAGGCCGGACCTCTCCTGCAGGCGCTGCAGGGTCATGGAGTCGACTTCGTCGTCATCGGGGGCGTTGCCGGTTTGGCCCAGGGCTCCTCGTACCCGACGTTTGACCTCGATGTTGCCTATGCGCGCGATCCGGCGAACCTGGGTCGCCTGGTCAATGCGCTTGCGGAAATCGGCGTGACTCTTCGCGGCGCCCCGCCCGATCTTCCGTTTCAGCTGGATGTCCAGGCCCTGGCCAACGGCGCCAACTTCACCTTCGACACCGAGTTCGGGAGCTTCGACGTCCTCGCTGACGTCGCCGGCGTCAGGAGCTACGAGGATCTGCGAGGGGCGTCACGGCTGAAAAAAATTGCCGGCGTCGAGGTCCGCGTCGCCGCTCTCGACGACCTGATCTCGATGAAGCGAGCCGCCAACCGAACCAAGGATCAGCTGATGGTTCTGGAGTACGTGGAGCTCGCAGAGGAGTTGCGCCGCCGCGAAGATGAGGATGCCGACGCTTAGGATGCCGACGCTTAATCCGTGGTGCCGTGGGCGGCATTTACCTGAGCCTTCGCCCCCGGACCCGGGACCTGGATCGCGTCGCGCGCCGTGAGGACCTTGCCGCAGCGTTCGCAGATGCCGCGCTCTGAGACCTCGCCGCCGCACTCCTTGTGGACGATCAGTCGGCTCGGCCCGCCCGGGTCGGGGGAGTAGCGCTCGCCCCAGTGCAGGAGGGCGATCAGGGCGGGCCAGAGATCGAGGCCCTTCTGGGTGAGGAAGTACTCGTAGCGGGGCGGGTTTTCCGAGTAGGCGCGACGTTCGAGGATCTCCTCGTCGACCAGGCGCTGGAGGCGGGCGGAGAGGACGTTGCGGGCGACCCCGAGGTTCTCCTGCATCTCCCCGAAGCGGCGGTTGCCGTGCATGATCGCGCGGACGATCAACAGCGACCAGCGCTCGCCGATCACCTCGAGCGCCTTGGCGATCGGGGAGTCGACGGCGGGATAGTCGCGACGCAGCACGAGTGTGATCTTCGCACAGTTGGTTGCATCAAGCAACCGACTTCGTCTAGGCTTCCCGCAGATCAGTTGCTTGATGCAACTAACCAAGCCGACTGGAGGCGAGTCATGAGGCTGATCCCGAAGCACAGGCATTCACAGCGGCGGCGGAAGTCGCGGATCACGATCACGCAGGAGGAGATCAGCGCCGACCTGCATTACCCGGCGGGAGCTACCGACCCACCGCGGGCGAGCGGCTACCGCAGGATCGAGGTCCGGTGAGCGGCGACGGCGTCGTCACCGCCCCGGAAGGGACCGCGGCCGAGCTGGCCGAGACCTTCGCCGCCTCCAATCCCGATAGCTCCCGCAGCCGCACCCTGGTCTGGCAGGACCCGGTGCCGACGGCTGCGGCCGGGGCGACGATGACCGGCATGGAGTACATGACCGCGGTCGTCACCGGCGAGATGCCGCCGCCGCCGATCGCGGTGACGATGCGGTTGCGGCCGGTCGAGCTGGAGGAGGGGAGGGTGATCTTCGAGGGCGAACCCGGCGAGGAGCACTACAACCCGATCGGCGTCGTCCACGGCGGCTACGCCGCGACCCTGCTCGACTCGGCCCTCGGCTGCGCTGTCCACACCACGCTTCCGACCGGCGTCGCCTACACCTCACTCGGCCTCGAGGCGAAGTACGTGCGGCCGATCACCCGCGACACCGGCCGCGTCCTCTGCGAGGCGACCGTCCTCTATCGCGGTCGCCGGCAGGCGACGGCGGAGGCGACGCTGACGGCGGCCGACAGCGGCAAGCTGCTCGCCCACGGCACCTCGACGCTGATGATCCTCGGAGAAGCTTAGGAGGCGTGGTGGCGGGCGAGCTCGATCAGCAGCCGCACGCCGAAGCCGCTCGCGTCCTTGCCGGTGTAGGCGCGGCCGACGTCCCAGGCGGTGCCGGCGATGTCGACGTGCGCCCAGGGCGTCTCGCCGACGAACTCCTCGAGGAAGGAGGCGGCGGTGATCGTCCCCGCCTTGCGCTGTTTGCCGAGGTTGGAGAGGTCGGCGACCGTCCCCTTCATCAGCTCCTTGTACTCGGGGTGCAGCGGCAGGCGCCAGGCCAGCTCGCCGGTCTCGGCGCCGGCGCGGACGACCTCCTCGGCGAGCGCGTCGTCGTTGGCGATCACGGCGGCGTAGGTGCTGCCGAGGGCGACGACGACGGCGCCCGTGAGGGTGGCGAGGTCGACGATCCGCTCTGCGCCCTGCTCGACCGCGTAGGCGAGGGCGTCGGCGAGGATCAGCCGCCCCTCGGCATCGGTGTTGTTGACCTCGACGGTGGTGCCGTTGTACTGGGTGATCACATCGCCCGGCTTGATCGCGGAGCCGGAAGGCATGTTCTCGGTCGAGGGGACGACGGCGATCAGGTCGAGCGGCAGGCCGAGCTCGGCGATCGCCCCGACCGCCTCGAGGACCGCGGCGCCGCCGGACATGTCCATCTTCATCTCGTGCATCCCGGCGCCGGGCTTCAGCGAGATGCCGCCGGTGTCGAAGGTGACCCCCTTGCCGACGAAGGCGAGCTTCGGGCCGGAGCCGCCGGCGTAGCGGAGGACGATCAGCTTCGGCTCCTGCGGCCCGCCCTGACTGACCGCGAGCAGCCCACCCATCCCTTTCTCCTCAAGCTCGGCCTGGCCGAAGACCTCGACGCTAAGGGCATCGGAGGTAGCGGCGATCTCGCCGGCCCGCTCGGCGAGATCAGAAGGAGTGGCGAAGTTGGCGGGGGTGCTCTGCAGGTCGCGGGCGCGGTTCTGGGCCTCGGCGGCGATGCGGGCGCGCTCTGCGGCGTCGGTGATCTCGGCTGGTCCCAGCAGGGTCAGCGACTCGAGCCGCGAGGCGCCGTCGTCATCGCCGGACTTGAAGCGGTCGAAGCGGTAGGAGGCGAGGGTCGTCCCGGTCACCACCGCGTCGGCAGCGACCTCGGGCTCGAGCGCCTCGGGCAGCGCCCAGGCGACCGAAGCCGCCTCCAGCCGTCCGGCCTCCTGGGCGGCGACCGCGGCGGCGACGCGCAGCCGCTCGGCGCCGAGCTCGTCGCCCTTGCCGAGGCCGACGACGAGGACCGGCGGGAAGTCATCCGGGCGCAGCAGCGCCAGCTTCTTGAATCCGGCTTTGGCAGCATCGGCGCCGGCAGCGCCCGCGACCGCGGGCGGCAGCTCGCCTCCCTCGAGCAGGCCGATCACCGCGAGATCCGCCCCCGCGTCGGTCAGCCTGCCCTGCTTCACCTCGACCTTCATCGGATCGCGAGTGTACGTGACCATCCGCCGACCCCCGCGCACGCCTGGCGGCGCCGGACACACTTCGCGGGGCGGCGTCCTCAGTCGGCCAAATGGCGCTGCCATTCGGCCTCCCTGCGTCCTACCCCCGCTCGGTCCGGCACCCGCCAGCCGCACACGGGGGTCGCCGGATGGTCACTCTGCCCTGTCGGTATCGTCATTCGCCGGACCTGGCGGACAGGGGCCAGGCCTAACGAACTTGAAAGGAAAGGCAGTAGATGCCCAGCTCAGTAATTCTCGGAACCGCACGTACCCCCGTCGGCAAGATGGGCGGCGGCCTCTCGTCCGTCGACGCGACCGATCTCGGCGGCACCGCGATCGAGGCCGCCCTGGAGCGCTCTGACGTCGGTGCCGAGCAGGTCCAGCAGGTCATCTTCGGTCAGGTCCTGCAGGCCGGTCAGGGTCAGATCCCCTCGCGCCAGGCCCAGATCAAGGGCGGGATCCCCAAAGAGGTCCCTTCGGAGACGATCAACAAGGTCTGCGCCTCGGGGATGCGCACGCTCGGGCTCGCCGACCAGGCGATCCGCGCCGGCGATCTCGACATCGCCGTCACCGGCGGCATGGAGTCGATGAGCCAGGCACCCTGGCTGCTGCCGAACGCCCGCTTCGGCTTCCGGATGGGCGACGTAAAAGCGCTTGACGCGATGACCCACGACGGGTTGACCAACGCTTTCACCGGCAAGCAGATGATCAATGAGGCGAGCGAGGTCTCGAACGAGATGGAGATCACCCGCGTTGACATGGACCGCTTCGCCGAGCGCTCCCAGCACCTGGCGGGCGAGGCGATCGATGCCGGTCGGGTCGCCGAGGAGATCGTCCCGGTGACGGTCAAGGGCCGCAAGGGCGACACCGTTGTCGAGGCGGACGAGGGCCCACGGCCGGAGACCACGCTGGAGGCTCTCGCGAAGCTGAAGGCGGTCGGCGGCGAGGGCGCGACCCACACCGCCGGCAACGCCCCCGGCGTTAACGACGGCGCCGGGGCGATCGTCGTCGCCTCCGAGGAGTGGGCGGAGAAGGAAGGTAAGACGCCGCTCGCCAAGGTCCTCTCCTACGGCACCGTCGCCGACGACTTCGCCTACCTGGCGAGGACGCCGGGCAACGCCGCGCTGAAGGCGCTGGAGAAGATCGGCAAGAGCCCCGAGGACGTCGACCTCTGGGAGATCAACGAGGCCTTCGCCTCGGTCGCGATCGGCTCGATGCGGATCCTCGGGATCAGCGAGGAGAACGTCAACGTCAACGGCGGCGCGATCGCCTTCGGGCACCCGATCGGAGCCTCCGGCTCCCGCATCGTCGGCGCCCTCGTCCACGAGCTGCGCCGCCGCGGCGGCGGCCTGGGCGTTGCCGCGATCTGCTCCGGCGGTGGCCAGGGCGACGCGATCGTCATCGAAGTCGACAAGGCCTGAATGTGAGCGAGCAGCCCGTGAGCGAAACCTCGCCGCGGGCTGCCGCTTTCTTCGATCTGGACAAGACCCTGATGGCGGGGTCGAGCGGGATGCAGTTCGCCCGCATCGCCGCCAAGCAGGGCATCGTCGGCAAACGTCAGCTCGCCGGCTGGGGCTTCGAGCACTTCCGCTACCGCCTCCGCGGCACCACCGACGCCCGCACCGCCGAGGTGCTGAAAGTGGCGCGGGAGCTCATCACGGGTGTCCCGGCCAAGGCGATCGATCGGATGGGGCCGGAAGTGATGGCGGCGATCCTGCCGCGGATCTTTCCCCAGATGCTGGAGGAGGTCTACGCCCACCAGGACGCCGGCCGGCCCACCTTCATCGTCAGCGCCGCCGGCAACGGTGTTGTCGAGCAGCTGGCCCACGTGCTCGGGATGGACGGTGGCATCGGCACCCGCTACGAGGTCGACGGGGACGGCAACTTCACCGGCCGCCTCGACGGTCCCTTCGTCTACGGCGAGGGCAAGGTGACGGCGATGGAGGAATTCGCCGCCCGCCACGAGATCGAGCTGGCCGACTCCTACGCGTACTCCGACTCGCTCTCCGACCTGCCGATGCTGCGCGCGGTCGGCCACCCGGTCGCCGTCAACCCCGACCCGCCGCTGACCCAGATCGCCCGCGCCGAGGGCTGGCAGACGATGCGCTTCGAGCGCCTCGGCCGCCGCCTGGTGGCAACGGCGGTGACGCTGCTGGCGACGGTCGCCGGCTTCGGCGCCTCGCGGGTGGTTGCCCGCCGCCGCGTCCCGCCGCCACGCCGTTTGCGCGTCCGCCCCTAAAGCCGGGCTGGACGCGCTGATCATCTAGGGTTCCGGGCCGATGGAGGCAGCAACCGCCCGCAAGATCCGCGTCGTCGTCGCCAAGCCAGGCTTGGATGGGCACGACCGCGGCGCCAAGATCATCGCCCGCGCCCTGCGCGACGCGGGGATGGAGGTCATCTACACCGGCCTGCACCAGACGCCGGAGCAGATTGCCGAGACGGTGATCCAAGAGGACGCCGACGCGGTTGGCCTCTCGATCCTCTCCGGGGCGCACATGACGCTGGTGCCAAAAGTGGTGGAGCTGCTGCAGGCGCAGGGGGTCGACGACGTCCTGGTCACCGTCGGCGGCACGATCCCGGCCGACGACATCCCCGAGCTGAAGAAGCTCGGGGTGGCCGAGGTCTTCACGCCCGGCTCGGGAACCGACGACATCGTCGAGTTCATCCAGCAGGCCGCCAGCGCCCGCCACGCCGAAGACTGAGCGTCCAAGCGCCACGGCGCCTGCGTGATATCCGACACGGATTCGTGCATAGGTCCGACCGATCCGGGTATGATCCTGATTGACTCGTCAGTCAACCGACGGCAAACGCTAAGATCGCGCCCGCAAACGGGCTCGTAAGGCGCAAACCGCCGCCCGCGAAGAGCTGAGAATCATCCCCAAGGAGGCTTGAACTTGAAGATCTGCGTCCTGGTCAAGGAGGTCCCGGACGCCGCCGTTCAGAAGCGCATCGATCCCAACACGATGCGTCTGGACCGTAGCGGCGAGAAAAATCTCAACCCCTTCGACACGCACGCCCTCGAGGCGGCGATGCAGATCAAGGAGGGTGGCGCGATCCCGGTCGAGGAGGTAGTCGCGGTAACGATGGGGCCGAGCTCCGCCGTCCGCGCTCTGCACAAGGCCGTCGCGCTGGGCGCCGACCGCTCGGTGCACCTCGCCGACGACGCGCTCGCCGGTTCCGACGTCTGCGCAACCGGCTACGCGCTGGCGAAGGTGCTGGAGTCGGAGAGCCCCGATCTGGTGCTGCTGGGCCAGCAGTCCGATGACGGCGAGTGCTACACGATCGGCGCCGTTGTCGCCGACCACCTGAAGATGCCTTCGCTGACCCAGGTGATCCAGATCGACGTCACCGACGGCAAGCTGCGCTGCGAGCGCCAGGCCGAGTACGGGTACGACACCGTCGAGGTCGAGCTGCCGGCTGTGATCAGCGTCGGCGACGCGATCAACGAGCCTCGCTACCCGAGCCTGAAAGCGATCATGGGCGCGAAAAAGAAGCCGCTCGACTCGAAGGCGACCGGCGACGTCGGCATCGACGCCGGCAACGTCGGCGAGGGGGGCTCGAAGACCAAAGTGCTCGGGCTGAACCCGCCGCCGGCCAAGGAAGCGGGCGAGATCATCGAGGACGAGGACACCAACGAGACGGTCGAAAAGATCGTCGCGTGGCTCGACGAGAGGAAATTGATCTAAATGGCAGGGATCCTGGTTTACGCCCTCCACGACGACGAGGGCAACTTCAACAAGAACTCGCTCGGAGCGATCTCCGAGGCGGCCAAGCTGGCCGGCGAAGTCGGCGGCGAGGCCGCCGCGCTGGTGGTCGGCGACATCGCTGACGACGCTTGCGCCGGGCTCGGCAAGTACGGCGCCGCCAAGGTCTACCGGGCCAAGAGCGTGCCCGAGGGCCTGGCCCAGCCGATCGTCGACGCGATGGCCAAGGTCATCAGCGACGAGGGCTTCTCCTACGCCCTCTTCGGCGGCGGTCTGCTCGGCTTCGAGATCGGCGCCGGCCTCACCGCTCGCCTCAACGCCGGGGTGACGATGGAGGTCACCGCGGTCAAGGTCCAGGACGGGAAGCTCGTGGTCGAGCGGCCGATCCTGCAGGACTCCGAGATCGCCGACGTCGGCTACGTCTCCGAGCCCGGCATCATCATCGGCCGCCTCAACGCCTTCGACATCAACGAGAGCGGCGGCAGCGCCGAGGTCGTCGACGTCGACGTCGAGCTCTCCGAGTGGTCGAGCAAGGCGAAGCTGGTCCAGCGCGGCGAGCAGCGCGGCGCTGACGTCAACATCGAGGACGCCGACATCCTCGTCGGCGGCGGCCGCGGCCTCGGGGCCAAAGAGGGCTTCGAGCTCTGCGAGCAGTTGGCCGAGTCGATGGGCGGCGCCGTCGCCGCGACCCGCGCGGTCGTCGACGCCGGCTGGTACCCCTACGCGGCCCAGATCGGCCAGACCGGCAAGACGGTCGCGCCGAAGCTCTACCTCGCCGCCGGCGTCTCCGGCGCGATCCAGCACAAGGTCGGGATGCAGAACTCGGAGAACATCCTGGCGATCAACAAGGATCCGAACGCCCCGATCTTCGAGTTCTCGGACCTCGGCGTGGTCGGCGATCTGCACAAGATCGTCCCCAAGCTGACCGAGGCGATCAAGGCGAAGAAGGGGAGCTAGGCAGAGTGCCGGGTGTAGCTCCGAGCGAGTTTCCGCCTCCGTTCGACGCGGCCGACGTGATCGGCCCGCCGACGGACGCGGAGGACGAGCGCATCGAGGTTGGCGTGGCGATCGTCGGCGGCGGCCCCGCCGGCCTCGCCTGCGCCAACAAGGTGATGCAGCTGCTCGAGGACGAGCCGGAGCTGACCGAGAAGCTGGGCGAAGTCCCGGTCGCGGTGATCGAGAAGGGCAAAGTCGCGGGAGCGCACCTGCTGTCGGGGGCGAACATGCGCCCCTCGGCGATGGAAGAGCTGTTCCCCGACCTGCCCAAGGAGGAGTGGCCGGTCTACCAAGAGGTGACCAAGGACGCGGTCTACATGCTGACGTCCAAGAAAGCGCTGCCGCTGGTGCCGATGCCGCCGAACTTCAAGAACCACGGCAACTACGTCACCTCGGTTTCCAAGCTCGGCCGCTTCCTCTCCGACAAAGCCGAGGAAGCCGGCGTCTACATCCTCTCCGAGACCGCTGCGACCAAGCTGCTGGTCGAGGACCGCGTCGTCAAGGGCATCCGCTCCGGTGACCGCGGCCGTGGCAAAGAGGGCGAAGAGCTGGGCAACTTCGAG
>Ga0207704_10001540_pt1 | contig 10349 bp, 10 predicted proteins | sample KBSMisM12_FD_184308 | JGI IMG/M metagenome (GOLD analysis project Ga0207704, IMG submission 184308) | Miscanthus rhizosphere microbial communities from Kellogg Biological Station, Michigan, USA - KBS Miscanthus M1-2 (SPAdes) (version 2) | ecosystem: Host-associated > Plants > Roots >...
GCCGTGGCGCGGTAAGCCGCGTGCGCTCGTCGATCATCACCACCGCCTTGCCGGACTCGTCGAGCTTGGTGACGACGCGCCGTACCTCTGGAGCCTGTTTCTGCTGCCCGAGGACATAGCCGCCAAAACCGGTTGCCGCGCCGACCAGAAAAATGGTGACAGTCACCATTTTCTTCACGAGCGTTGTCTTCATGACGAACCCCTCCCCGGGCCGCGTTCGATTCTAGTCCAGCCTTTCGTCGAGCGGCGTCAACCGGATGATCGAGGCGCCGTGATTGCTGCCGACCCAGAAGGTCACCGGCTTCGTCCGGTTGTCGACGAACACGCGCCGCACGTTGGTCTGGCGGGGCAGCAGGTACTCGAGCGACTTCCCGCTCGCCGGGTCGAAGCGCAGGATGCGGTCGCTCGACATCGAGCCGCTCCAGAGCTCGCCGTTCCGGTCGACGAACACGTCGTACGGATAGGTGTGCGGCGTCGGCGCGTCCCACTCGCGAAAGCTCTCCTTCGCCGGATCGAACATCGCCACCTTGTTCGCGGCGAACTCGGCGAACCAGACCCGGCCCTGCGCGTCCATCATCGTGCGCCGCGGGCGCGAGCGCGGCGTAGGTGTGGGATAGATCATGGCCTGGCCCGTCTTTGCGTCGATGCGGCCGATCGCCTCGCCGCCGAAGTCCATGAAGAAGAGATTGTTGGCCGCATCCGCCACCAGCCCGTACGGGGAGTGGCTGCCGCCCATCATCTTGAACGGCTCGAACAGCTCGTACTTGCCGCTCTTGATGTCGAGGCGCATCAGCGCCTGCTTCGCTACCTCGTTGGTCCACACCTTGCCGTCGACGTGCGACTGGCGCGGCATGACCATCGATTGCTGAGAGGCGTCGGTGTTCATCTCCGGCGGCAGGCGAAAGACCTGAAAGGCTTTCTTCCGCACGTCGAACTTGACCACGCCCGTCTGGAACATCGCCGCCAGCCAGAAGTTGCCGTCGCGGTCGGTGGAGAGCGCGAGCGCCCCGGTGGGCGCCCCGGGCTTGACCGCCGGCCAGGCGAACTCCTCGTGCGCGCCGGTTTTCGGGTCGAGGCGGCCAAGGTAGTTGTCGACGAAGTTGGAATACCAGGCCATGCCCTCTGCGTCGATCTGGACGTCGTGGGGCGCGATCGTCTTGCGCGGCATGTCGTATTCGGTGATCACCACGCGCGTTGCGCGGCCCGACGGGCGCGGCAGGGTCTTCAGGGAATATGCCCAGGGGCCGCTGCTCTGGTTGACGGTGGCGAGATAGGCCGCCAGCCGCCGCAGGTTCTGCTCTTCGTACTTGCGCTCGACCTTGCGCACCTGCACCTTCTGCAGGGTGCTGTTGTTGGCGTAGGTGGTCATGCGCTTCAGCACTTCGAACATCTCGCCCGCGCCGTGCTTCGTCCGCAGGATGCGCTCGAAGGTATGGCAGCTCATGCATTCGATCAGCGGCCGCTTCTGCTCCGTCGTGCCCGGCATGCTGATGAACCACTCGGTGTTGGTGAGCTGGGCGGCGAGGTCCTTCGCCTTGCGCAGGGTCAGCTGGATCGTGCCGTCGTCCCCGCTCGCGCTGCGCTCGAGCTCGTAGCCTACGGCGCGGGTCGAGTATTCGTACTTGCCCGGCGGCAGGCTGACCTCCGGGAAGCGGAACTCGCCTTTCGCGTCGCTCACCACGGTGACGGTGATCGGCGAGCCGGCACGGCGCGCGCTGACCAGGACGCCTTCCATCGCGCCTTCCTCGCGGGACGACACGTGGCCGCGCAGCTCGGCCGCAGCGCCGGTGCCGCAGAAAAGCAGAAGCAGTGTGAAACCGAAAAGCGCCTTCAGCCGCGCTCCATCCTGCATTCGGTTTCGACCGGCTTGGGCGGATTGGCTTTGGCGATCGGGCGGCGGATCACGCGCGTCTGCTTGTAGCCTTCCTTCGCACAAGCGATGACGACCTCCGCCGGATTGATGTTCGTGCTGAAGGTCGGCAGGCGGTAGAGACCGGTCGCGGTGGTCTGGACGATGAAGGTGTTGCCGCTCTTCATCGTCGCGGTGACCTTCGCGCTGGCGATGGGCGCGCCACGCGCATCCTTCACGTAACCGAAGAAGACCAGCCCTTCGTCCTGGTGCTCGTCCGGGCCGCCCATTTCGCCGCCGGCCATTGCCTCCCCCGAAGCAATCGCGATCGCAGCCACGGCGAGTCGCGCGAGCCTGCTCACCGCAGAAAGTAAGCTCGCAACAGCCAGCCGAACGCCAGCATCGCGCAAAGCGGCACCACCCAGGTCAGGGTCGGTCGCAGAAAGCGCGTCGCACGGTCGGGCAGCAGCGCGGCAAGGACGCCCGCGATGCCGGCGATGATGCCCGCGGTGACGAGCCAGCCGAACCAGTACATCGCCGGCCCTTCGCGCGGCTTCTCGACGCCGAAGCCGAACTCGGCGATCTGCGGGTGGTAGGTGACGAGCGCCCAGTTCTGCTCCACCGCGAAGAAGTAGGCGACCGCGTAGACGACGGCGAAGACGATACCGAAGGACGCAGCGCGCACGCTGGTGAGATTCGCGCCCGCGGTGGCGAGATTCGCGCCCGCGCTCAAGACCCGAAGCCCCGGATGTTGTTCAGGACGTGCCCGGTGAGGAAGTTCCACCAGACGATGAAGGCGAGGAGCGCGGTGACGACGGCTCGCGTGCGTCCATCGGGCGGCCGCCGCCACAGGTACCAATACGCCGGCAGCATGCCCATGCCGATCGCGGCGAAGTGCTCCTTCAGCTCGAACGCGCCGAACGCCGACCACGCCCTGAGGTCCTCCACGAGCGGGCGGACAAAGACGCGGTATTCGGTGTAGATGATGCCGCCGAGGGTGAAGGTGGCGAGGTAAAGCAGCACGATCGCGTTGGCGTAGCCGGGCGCCGCAACCGAGCGAAAGCGGCCGGTGAACGATCCCGCGGGCCGGGTCACAGGCCACAACACGCTCGCGGCCTGGTGCGTGATGGCACCGAGCAACGCGACCGCGAGCAGACCGTGGACGATCAGCAGGACGGTAAACAAGCGGCCCCCTCAATCCGCGAGCGCAAGGCGGTCAATCCGCCAGCGGGTTCGGCCTGATCTGGAACTTGTAGACCTTCGGGCTGTTCGCCGTGCCGCCTTCGTTGTGGAACACGGTGCGCGTGCCCGAGGTCGCCCAGAGGCCTTTGCCCTTCCAGCCCGCCTTGTCGTTGTCGATCCGGCCGTCGACCAGCTTGGTGAAGAAACCCAGCGGGTACGGCACGCGGAGATCCACGATCTTGCCGTCGACCACCGCCATCAGCGACTCGCTGCCGTTCGCCATCGCGATCGGCACGTTGTTGCCGAGGCCGAGGGTGTTGTAGCGATCGACCCACAGGTAATACGCGTGGTTCGCGCTGCCCGACGTGTCGACGCCCTTGAACTGCGGCCCGGGCATCTTGTAGACCGTCCAGCCTTCGGGACAGAGCTTGCCTTCGGCGGCCTGCGGGCCGTTGAGCGGTCCCTTGCACTTGCGGCGGTCGAAGCTGGCGATGTGCCCGCTCGCGTACGGCAGCCACGCTACGCCGTCCGTGGTCATGTCGATGCCGCGCGGGCTCCAGACGCCGTCGGGCGGTAGATAGACCTCGGAGAGCGCGGTCTCGGCGGGATTCGGTCCCGGGACGGTGCGGATGAGATAGCCGGGCTGCGGCATGCGTGCAAAGCCGACGCCCATCGACTGGCCCCAGATCGAGTCGTCGGCCGGGCTCGGCATGATGCCGTAGAAGCCGGCGGTGAGGCGCTTGTCCTTCGTCGGATCGACTGGGTCGTTCGGCCCGACGAACTCGTCGCGCTTGCCGTTGCCGTTGGTGTCAATGACGATCGGCATCCAGCCCTGCGACTTCGCCGAGTCGCCGGTGGCGAGGAACTGCTTGGTCTTCAGGTAGCCGACGACGCCGCTCGCCGGGCCGCCCTGGCTGAACCAGAGCGTGTCGTTGTCCTTCGCGAAGAAGAGGTGGTGCGTCGGGAAGCACAGGTCCGCGTGCATCCACTTCTGCGTCTTCGGATCGTACACCGACGCCTGCCGCGGCGATGCGTCGAGCGGCATCACCTTGGCCGACGGATGGTCCGAGCCCTTCTTGCAGAAGTCGGGGTTGGCCGCCGGGCGGAAGCGCGCGGTGACCCACAAGCGGCCCTCTGCGTCCATCTGCGCGTTATGGATGCTGCTCGAGCCGTCCCAGATCGGATCGGCGCCCCAGTAGGCCGAGGGCTGCATCGGCAGCTGCTTGGAGTTCGGCGTCTCGCTGTTCGACACCGGGTGCTTGATCGAGTAGGCGCGGTTCTTCACCGGGTCGAGCACCGGGATGTTGTCCGTGCTCTCCTCCGGCGCGCCGTAGATCGGGCCATTCGGGTTGAGGCGCGGATTGAGCTGGTAGGTGGAGACGCCGTCATGCAGGTAGTGCTTCGGCGTGGAGTAGTCCCACATCGTGATGACCATGTTGCGCTCGACGCCCTCGGGGCGCCGCGGCTTGTCGAAAGGCAGCTCGCCCTTCGCGATGCGGTCGGTCCAGTCGGCGTAGTTCTTCAGCGCGGCGTCGACGCCCATGTAGCCGAGACCAAGCGCCATGTTGCTCATGGCCTGGCCCGACTGCGTGCGCCGGGCCCAGGCGGCGACCGAGCTCGTCTGGCCTTCCATGAACTGCTTTGGCACGACGCGGATGCCGTGCGAGCCGAGCGCGTGGCACGACTGGCAAGCGTTCTTCACCGTGTCGACCCACTGCTCCTGGGACTTGATATTCGGCGAGATGCCGTTGCCCTTTTCGCCGGTGCCCGGAAACTGGTCCTTCCCCGGGATGTTGATCATCGAATACCAATACATGCCCGGATAGAGCTCGGCGGCATCCTTCGCGCTCTTGGCCGCAGCGGCCTTCAGCTCGACGGTTTTCCCCGGACTCGCCTTCACCTTAGCGGAATCGGCGAGGCCATAGCCCCTGGCCCAGACGGTGTAGTTCGCCTTGGGCAGCTCGGGAATGAGGTAACGGCCCTTGTCGTCGGTGACGACCACCTTGGCGTACTTGGTCGGCAGATCGGTCGTCTCGGCGATCACCCAGACGCCGGCCTCGGGCCCTTTCGGACCGCTGACCACGCCGCCGATGTCGGACGCGCCGACCTTCTGCGCGAGCGCTGTTCCGGAAAAAAGAACCAGGGAAGCAAAGGCAGTTGCTGCAGGGATTGCAGAATGCATATGGGGATCTCCTCCACGAGACTCGCCAATCTACCCTCGTCGCCCGCGCTGCGCCAGCCTCGCCTGCGGTTTTCTTGCTACGATGCCCGCCCCATGCGCCTGAGCGAGGAAGAGCGCGACATCCTCGCCGGAAAGCTCGGCCCGGTGCCCCGGCTCGCACTCGAGCACCAGGTCAAGGTCGGCGAGTTCTTCGGCGCGGAGGACTTCGTCGCCGTCTCCCAGGCCCACGTCATGGCCGACGGCGAAAGCCTGGGCGAGGCCGGCGTGCGCTGGCTGGAGGGCCTCGCCGCGGCGAAGGAAGGCCGCCGCCGCGTGCGCATCCCGACGATCACCGACCCGCGCGGCACCGACTTCGCCAGGGCGGCGTTCCTCGGCCACACCCCGGCGATGCTCGGGCTCGAAGAGCGCGTCATCGCCGCGCTGGTGAAGCTCGGCGTGATGATGACCGACACCTGCATCAACTACCAGACGGTCCAGCCCGCGACGCTGAACGAGCACGTCGCGTTCGGCGACACCGGCGTGGTGATCTATTCCAACTCGGCGTGCGGCGCGCGCTCCAACTTCGAAGGCGGGCCCTCGGCGCTCGCCGCGGGGCTGACCGGGCGCACGCCGCGCTACGGCTTCCACCTCGAAGGGCAGCGCCGCGCAACGCTCGCGGTGCGCGTCGATTTCGCCCCGAAGAGCCTGAACGAATGGGGCGCGCTCGGCGGCGCGATCGGCCGCCTCGCCGGCAACTACTGGGCGGTGCCGCTGGTCGAAGGCTTCGGCGCTACGCCCGGCTCCGACGCGCTCAAGCACTTCGGCGCGGCGATGGCGAGCTTCGGCTCGGTGGCGCTCTTCCACATGCCGGAGGTGACGCCGGAGGCGCGGCGCCGCGCCGACGTGGCGCCCGACCCCTTGCCGCAGGTGGGCGTGACACGTGCCGACATCGAGGCGCTGCAGAAGTCCTACCGCAAGGACGATGCGGTCGACGTCGTCGTGTTCTCGGCGCCGCAGCTCTCGCTCCTCGAGCTCGCCGAGCTCGCCGCGCAGTGCGACGGCCGGCGCTTCGCGATCCCGCTCCTCGCGGTCACCAGCCCGCAGGTGAAGCCCGATGCCGACCGCATGGGCTACACCGGGAAGATCGAGGCCGCAGGCGGCACGGTGCTCTCGGGCATGTGCTTCTACCAGTCATACGCGCGCGAGATCGCGGAAGCGAAGGGCTGGAAGCGCCTCGCCACCAACAGCGCCAAGCTCGTGAACATCCTCGGCGGCTACGGCTACGTGCCGATGCTCGCTTCGATGGAGCAATGCGTCGAAGCCGCGCGCACTGGAAAGCTGGGATGATGGAGCTTCGTGCGCGCCACGCCATCGGGTCGGCCGTGACAGGAGAGGCGCTCGTCGCGCGCGACGGCTTCTCCGCGCGCTACGACCTCGACCGCGGGCGCGGTGTCTTCTCCCGCCCGACGCACAAGCTCGCCGGCCAGTCCTACGTCGGCCGGATCCTCGTGCTCGACACCGCCAAGGGCGGCGTCGCGAGCGCCTGGATGCTGCACGAGATGGCTTCGCGCCGCGTCGTGCCGCTCGCGCTGGTCTTCAACAGCGTCAACCCGATCCTGGTGCAGGGCGCCGCGTTCGGCGATATCACGATGCTCGCGGGCTTCGACGGCGATATCACCGCGCTCGTGCCCGACGGCGCGCGCCTGGCACTCGATCCTTCAAAACGCATTCTGGTCATCGTCGAAAAATGAGCCTCAAGCGCTTCAAAGGCAATGCCGGCACCACGCTCGTCCTGGAGCACGTCTCGGAGATCCTCAAGGGAAACCCGCTCGGCGATCCGCACGTGCGCAAGCTCGCGGTCTGGCTGCCCCCCGGATACGACCATTCGGGCAAGCGGCGCTTTCCGGTGCTCTACGATCTGGTCGGCTTCACCGGCTCGGGGCTCTCGCACGTCGGCTGGAAGCCGTTCGGCGACAACGTCCCCGAGCGCGCCGCACGCCTCATCCGCGACGGGAAGATGGGCGCGGCGATCATCGTGTTTCCTGACTGCTTCACCGCGTTCGGCGGCAACCAGTACGTCAACTCCCCGGCGATCGGCGACTACGCCGACTACCTCACGCGCGAGATCATCCCGTTCGTCGACCGCGAGTTCCGCACCCTCGCCTCACGCGAGCACCGCGGCTGCTTCGGCAAGTCCTCTGGCGGCTACGGCGCGATCATCCACGCCATGAAGTACGCGAGGTACTGGGGCGCGATCGCGGATCACTCGGGCGACGCCTACTTCGACTTCGTCTACTGGCACGACTGGCCGAACACGCTGAACGAGCTCGCCAAGTACCGCACGCCGAAGCGCAGACCGGGACGCTATGAGGCGCTGCGCGAATCACGCCGAAGAGGTTTGCCTGAGGGCAGGGACGATGGCCGAATCCGGCGTTTCCTGAATGCGGTGTGGAAAAGAGAGAAGCTCTCGGGCGCCGAAACCCACTGCCTCATGAACCTCTGCATGGCGGCGACCTACGACCCCGACCCGCGCGCGCCGAACGGCTTTCGCGTGCCGTTCAACCTCGAGTCGGGCGAGCCGATCGAGGAGCGCTGGCGCGAGTGGCGCCGGCACGATCCGATCCACCTTGTCGCCCGGTACAAGAGCAATTTGAGAACGCTGCGCGGGATCTACATCGACTGCGGCTGGCGCGACCAGTACCACATCCATTACGGGGCTCGCATCCTGTCCAAGCAGCTTTCCGTCGCAAAAATAGAGCACCGCTACGAAGAGTTCGACGACAACCATTCCGACATCGACTACCGGATGGACGTCAGCCTGCCGTTCCTATACCGAGCGCTGAAGCCCTAGGTAGTAAGAAATCGGGGTCAGACCCCGATTCTCCTTTTTTGGGGTCTGACCCCGATTTCTTACCCCGATTTCTTTGGCCTAGAATGAGCACTCTCCCGGGAGGAGGTCCCATGCGATCCGTCGTCTTCGCCGTCATCGGTTTTTTCACAGCCTCTGTTGCTTTCGCCGCCGATCCGCTACCCCGAGCGAAACCAGAAACCGTCGGCATGTCCTCGGAGCGGCTCGGGCGCATTGGCGAGGCGCTGCGCGCCGACGTCGAGAAGGGGCGCCTGCCGGGCGCGGTGGTGGCGGTGGCGCGCAAGGGCAAGCTGGTCTACTACCAGGCCTTCGGCTACCTCGACAAGGACGCCGGCACGAAGATGCACAACGACGCGATCTTCAGCATCGCGTCGATGACCAAGCCGATCGTCGCGGTGGGAGCGCTCACGCTGCTCGAGCGCGGGCAGCTCCAGATCGACGAGCCGGTCGGGACCTACCTGCCGCAGCTCTCGAAGATGCAGGTCGCGGTGCTCAAGTCGAGCGACGGCGGCTCGGGCTTCGACTCCGTGGCGGCGCAGCGCCAGGTCACGATCCAGGACCTGATGCGGCATACCTCCGGCATCATCTACGGCGGCCGCGGCGCGACGCCGGTCCACAAGCTCTACCCCGCGTCGTCGAGCACGGCAGGAACCGGCATGACCGGCAAGGAGTTCGTCGACAAGCTGGGCTCGCTCCCGCTCCTGCACCAGCCGGGGTCGACCTGGGACTACGGCTTCGGGCTCGATGTCCTCGGCGTGGTGATCGAGAAAATCTCGGGTCAGCCGCTCGGCCAGTATCTCGAGGCGCAGGTGTTCAAGCCGCTCGGCATGAGGGACACCGCGTTCGCGGTGCCGCCGGAGAAGGCGAAGCGCTACGCGAAGGCCTTTGCCAACGACCCAGACACCGGCAAGCCGCAGTTCGTGCTCGACCTCACGAAACCGCTGAAGTTCGAGTGCGGCGGCGGCTGCGCCGCGTCGACTGCGGGCGACTACATCCGCTTCGCGCAGATGCTGCTCGACGGCGGCAAGCTCGAGGGCAAGCGCGTCCTCTCGCGCAAAACCGTCGAGTACATGCTCTCGAACCAGCTCGCGCCGAACACGGTGAACCTCATCGCCAACGCCGATCCGACAAGCGCCGACATGGGCTTCGGGCTCGGCGTCGCGGTGCGCACCACGCCCGGCGTCGTGCGCAAGGTCGGCTCGGTCGGAGAATTCTCCTGGAACGGCGCCTACGGCACGAGCTGGTGGGCCGATCCGAAGGAGCAGCTGGCGGTGGTGTTCATGGCGCAGACCCCCGGGCCGATCCGCTGGCACTACCGCTACGTGATCAACGCGCTGGTCGAGCAGGCGATCGTCGACTAAGCCGAACTGGCGATCGTCGCTAGTCGCCGGTCGGTGCGATCCTGAATTCCTGGATCGCGCTTTCCTTTTCGAGGCTGGCGGCGAGCCTCCCCGCCGCGGAGCGGTCCGCCGAAGCGAGCGTCATGCTGTAGCGGCGGACGCTCCCATCGCGGTCCAGCCGGTAGCTGAAGTTCGCCAGGCTGAACCCATGGCCCTCCACCAGCGTGCGAATGTGCGATTCCGACACGTCGGCGCTGCGTGCGAAGCGCACATCGAAGTGGTAGTACGCCTGCGTGGGCATCCTGGCTTCGATCCATCGGAATGCCGAAAGCACTCCGAGCGCCAGAACGACCGACAACGCCATCGGGAAATAGAACCCGATGCCCGCAAGGATGCCGATGGCGGCCGTGATCCAGATCGATGCTGCGGTCGTAAGCCCGCGCACCGAGAGGCCCTCTTGCATGATGACGCCGGCACCGAGAAAACCGATGCCGGTCATGATCCCTTGCGCCATCCGCGTCGGGTCCAGGCGTGCTTCGCCCATGGAGCGGACCCAATGCGCCTCGTACACCGTCACCAGCATGAGCATGCTTGAAGCCATGCAGACCAGCGCGTGAGTGCGAAATCCGGCCGGCCTTCCACGATATGAACGCTCATAGCCGATGAGCGCGCCTGCGATCAGCGCGACGACTATTCGCACTGCCATTTCGTACAAGTCAGGGGACATCGCACCCCGGCCGGTCTAGCTGGCCCCAAGAGTAACGCCGGCTCCTCAAACCTGCAAAAAGGCTAGGAGCGCTGCCAGCCGTCGGCCTGTCGCTCGAACGCGTCGGCCGCCGCGCGCATGAAGTTGCCGCCGCGCAGCGCGTAATGGTCGACCTCGATCCGGCCGGGCGCGACGCGCAGCAGATTGAACGCGTTCGGCTCCTCGCGGGTCCGCTGCGAGGT
>Ga0207704_10001544_pt1 | contig 10332 bp, 10 predicted proteins | sample KBSMisM12_FD_184308 | JGI IMG/M metagenome (GOLD analysis project Ga0207704, IMG submission 184308) | Miscanthus rhizosphere microbial communities from Kellogg Biological Station, Michigan, USA - KBS Miscanthus M1-2 (SPAdes) (version 2) | ecosystem: Host-associated > Plants > Roots >...
TCGACGCTCGGGTCAGGCCCTTTCATCTTCAATCTCGGCCACGGCATCCGCCCCGAGACGCCGGTCGAGAATGTCGAGCGGCTCGTGAGCCTGGTGAAGAATCGCCCCGCTTAGCCCCTGGCATCCAACGTGCTGCTTGCCTATATCAAAGCCTTCCACGTCATTGCCATCATCGCCTGGATGGCGGGGCTGCTCTATCTGCCGCGGCTGTTCGTGTATCACGCCGCGAGCAAGAAGGGCTCCGAGCAGTCCGAAACCTTCAAGGTGATGGAACGGCGGCTGCTCAGGCTAATCACTACGCCGGCGATGCTGGCAAGCTGGGCGTTGGGGCTCATCCTCGCCTTCTCGGGCGTCATCGATTGGTCACGCGACGGCTGGTTCCATGCAAAGCTTGTCCGTGGTCCTGCTGTCCGCCTATCATGGCTGCCTCGCGATGTGGACAAAGGATTTTGCCTTGGATCGGAATACGCGTTCGCCGCGTTTCTATCGCATCGTCAACGAAATCCCGACCATTCTGATGATCGGGATCGTGATTCTCGTGGTTGTTCGCCCCTTCTGAAGGGCCGCAGCCAAAACTGTTCCGCACGCCTTCGGGGTCTGCTATAAGATGAGTCGCATCCAATGCGGGACGCTGTCGCGGCCCGCCTTTCCCCCCAAAAAGAACGGGTCGCCCGGAACGGAGCTGGCGTCGAACTCTGCCTTCCCCACCGAGGCAAATCCTATCCCCTTCCCTGAGGTCGCGCGAAACAGCGCGGCATTCGAAAACCCTAGGTTCACTCATTCCCTTTTGGAGTAGCAGCGCATGCAGGAAATGAAGCTGCAAGATTTGAAGACCAAGTCGCCTACGGAGCTGTTGAGCTTCGCCGAGGAGGTCTCCGTCGAGAACGCGAGCGCCATGCGCAAGCAGGAGCTCATGTTCGCAATATTGAAACAATTGGCCGCCCGCGACGTGGAGATCACCGGCACGGGCGTGGTCGAGGTGCTGCAGGACGGCTTCGGCTTCCTGCGCTCACCCGACTCGAATTATCTCGCCGGCCCCGACGACATCTACGTCTCGCCGTCGCAGATCAGGCGCTTTGGCCTAAGAACGGGTGATACCGTCGAGGGCCAGATCAGGAGCCCGAAGGAGGGCGAGCGCTATTTCGCTCTCCTCAAGGTCAACACAATCAATTTCGAGGATCCTGACAAACAGCGCCACAAGATCCACTTCGACAATCTGACGCCGCTCTATCCCGACGAGTGGCTGCAGATGGAGATCGAGAAGCCGACCAACAAAGATTTGACCGGGCGCGTCATCGACATCGTGGCGCCGCTCGGCAAGGGGCAACGCGGACTGATCGTGGCGCAGCCCCGCACCGGCAAGACCATCATCCTCCAGAACATTGCCCACTCGGTCACTGCCAATCATCCGGAGTGCTACCTCATCGTGTTGCTCATCGACGAGCGGCCCGAGGAGGTCACCGACATGCAGCGCTCGGTGAAAGGCGAAGTGATCTCGTCCACTTTCGACGAGCCTGCCTCGCGGCACGTGCAGGTCGCCGAGATGGTCATCGAGAAGGCCAAGCGTCTCGTCGAGCACAAGCGAGACGTGGTGATCTTGCTCGATTCGATCACGCGTCTCGGCCGCGCCTACAACACCGTGGTGCCCTCGTCAGGCAAGGTGCTGACCGGCGGTGTCGACGCGAACGCGCTCCAGCGGCCCAAGCGCTTTTTCGGCGCCGCGCGCAATATCGAGGAGGGCGGCTCGCTCACCATCATCGCCACCGCGCTGATCGATACCGGCAGCCGCATGGACGAAGTGATCTTCGAAGAGTTCAAGGGCACCGGTAACTCGGAAATCGTGCTCGACCGCAAGGTCGCCGACAAGCGAGTGTTCCCCGCCATCGACATCGCCCGCTCCGGCACCCGCAAGGAAGAGCTGCTGGTTGCGCCGGATCAGCTCAAGAAGATGTATGTGCTACGCCGAATCTTGAACCCGATGGGCACGCAGGATGCGATCGAGTTCCTGCTCGACAAGCTGAAGCAGACCAAGAACAACGGCGATTTCTTCGAGTCGATGAATACTTAGAGCTGCCTTCGTCTTCCCTCGAAAAGCTGGCGAACCGAACGCACGCTCCTGGCGTTAATCTCCATAGCCAAATTGGCTAAGAGACCAAGGAGAGTGTCATGAAGCGACTCATTTGTGCTGTGGTCGCCCTCGGTCTAGCGGCTGCTTTCACGGCACCCGCATTTGCCGCGGGTCCCATCCAACCGTTGACCAAGTCCGATTGCAAGAAGGCTGGCCTGAAATGGAATGACCAGTCCAATGTTTGCCAGGCTAAAGGCAAATAACGGACGCGCCTAAGCGCGAAAGGTTGTTCCGCTGGAGAGAAGGGCTCGGCTCGAGTGCCGGGCTCTTCGCTTACGACGCGGCGCGACGCGCAGCCTTGATGGTCTCGATGAGCTTAACGGGTTCTGTGACGGGCAGCGAGCATTGCGGCCCGATGCAGACATAGGCCGTTGGCCTACCCTCAATGGCTGTCTTATCATGCGCCGGAGAGGACGCCGGCAGCTCCTGTCCTGCCCTCACCCCTTGGATCACCGCAGACGGCACTGACACCCCGTGCAGCGCGTTTCGCAGCGCGAGCGTGTCGGTGCCCTCGGCCGCGATCAGCACGATCTGCGCCGGCGCAAGAAGATCGAGTTCCGCCGCAAGCAACCCGGTGTGCGCGAGTACGTTGCTTGCGATCGATCCGGCAAAGCCACGCAGGATCGCTTCGGCGCGCTGCCTATAGCGCTCCTCTCCAGTCCAGAGATGGAGCGCGGCGAGGTTCGACACCATCACGGCGTTCGCGTTCGGCGTGGCTTCGTCTTGTCCGCTCAGCGGCCGCACGATGAGATCGCCGGTGTCGTCGGCGACAAAGTAGTAGCCGCCGAGATCGTCGGCCCAGTAATGGCGGTCGAGCACGTACACCCACTCGCGCGCGCGATCGACATAGTCATGCTTGCCGGTCACGTTGGCGAGTGCGAGAGCACCCTTGATCATATTGGCATAATCGTTTGCAGTTGCCGGCGCTTTGGCCTCACCGGCGCGATATGCGTGGAACAGACGTCCATTCGCATTCATCCGTTTACTGACGAAGTTGAAGGCGCGCTCGGCAGCCTCGAGCCAGTCTGCGCGCACGAAGACATCGGCCGCGTTCGCGAGACTTGCGATCATCAGCCCGTTCCAGTCGGCGAGCACCTTGTCGTCGAATCCCGGCCGCACACGCGACCCGCGCCTTTGAAACAGCTTCTCGCGCATCTCGGCGAGACGCCGCTCCGTCTTGGGATCGCGCAACTCGAGCGCGTTGAGCCGATTGAGAATGTTGTGGCCTTCGAAATTTCCCTCTGGAGTTACTCCGTAGATCTCGGCGAAGAGGCGCGCGTGATCGGTGCCGAGCACCTCCTCGACGTCGGCGTAACTCCACACATAGAACTTGCCCTCCTCGCCTTCGCTGTCGGCGTCGAGCGAAGCGGCAAAGCCTCCGCCCTCGGCCACCATCTCGCGCAACAGCCAGCCGATCGTCTCGGCAATGCGCATGGCATAAAGCGGGTTTTTCGTTTCGCGCCAGGCCTGGGTCATCAGCTCGACGAGCAGCGCGTTGTCATAGAGCATTTTCTCAAAATGCGGCACGAGCCAGCGCTCGTCGACGCTGTAGCGCGAGAAGCCGCCGCCGAGATGATCGTAGATGCCGCCTTGCGTGATGTGGGTCAGCGTTAGCCCGACTGCCTCGAGCGAATTGGGGAGTTTATACCGAAGACCTGCGCTCCATAGGAACGCTAGGAACTGGGCTTGTGGAAATTTCGGCGCGCCTCTGATACCGCCATTGACCGGATCGACCGCCTGGATCAGCCGCCGCGCGAGATCGGCAAGCATCGGATCTGTCGGGGGCTCAGGCGCTGCAGAGGGCCGCGTGGGCTTCAGCCGTTCCTTCAGAACTACCGCGTTCTGCCTGACCTTGTCAGGCTCCTCGCGATAGACCCGCGCGACTTCCTTCAGTACACGGACGAATGACGGGCGCCCATAGCGCGAGTCCTTGGGGAAGTACGTGCCGCCCCAAAACGGCTCCGCCTCCGAAGTCAGAAACATGGTGAGCGGCCAGCCGCCCTGCTCGCCGAGCTCGTGCAGCGCCCCCATATAGATCGCATCGACATCGGGCCGCTCCTCGCGGTCGACTTTGATGTTCACGAAAAGATCGTTCATCACTGCGGCGGTCACCTTATCCTCGAAGCTTTCGTGCGCCATGACGTGGCACCAATGGCAGGCGGCGTAGCCGACCGAAAGCAGGATGGGCTTGCCGCTAGCGCGGGCCTCGGCTAAGGCCTCCTCCCCCCAAGGGCGCCAATGCACGGGATTGTCCTTGTGCTGAAGCAGATAAGGGCTCATTTCCCGCCTGAGCCGGTTTCCTTCAACGCGCTCCTGCATGGCCCTTCCTCTGGTTGCTCCTTAAGATAACGCAATGGACAAGGAGATCGGTGATCGGATCTGCACAAAAAGCGACGTCGCTTCGACGCCGTCCGACACCATCGTGGCGCTGGCAAGCGGTGCGGTGCCTGCGGCGATCGCTGTTATCCGCATCTCAGGGCCCGAGACGCGCCGCGTGCTCGAGGCCTTTTGCGGTGGCGTTCCCGATCCCCGCCACGCGAGCTTGCGCGACATCGGTCCCCCGCGCCTGCCGGCGATCGATCGCGGACTCGCGATCTGGTTCCCGGGACCTGCGAGCTTCACCGGAGAGGACATGGCCGAGCTCCACACGCATGGCAGCCGCGCCGTGGTCAGCGCGGTGATCGAGGCCGTGCTGTCGCTTCCCGGCACGCGGCTGGCGGAGCCTGGCGAGTTCGCGCGGCGCGCCTTCGAGAACGGCAAGCTCGACTTGACCCAGGTCGAAGGCCTTGCCGACCTGATCAGTGCCGAGACCGAGGCGCAACGGCGGCAGGCTTTGGCGCAAGCCGAAGGATCACTGCGGACGCTTTATGAGGGCTGGCGTATTGAGCTGCTGGGCGCTCAGGCGTTGGTCGAAGCGGGACTCGATTTCGCCGACGAAGGCGATGTCGCCGCCGATATCGCCGTCAAGGCCGACGCCATCGTCGCTCCTCTGCTTGTGTCCATTTCGCATCATCTCGCCGACCGGCGCGGCGAACGCTTGCGCGATGGCGTGCACATCGTCATTGCCGGGCCGCCCAATGTCGGCAAGTCGAGCCTGCTCAACGCGCTTGCCAAGCGCGACGTGGCAATTGTGTCTGAGGAGGCGGGCACTACGCGCGACGTGCTCGAGGTCCATCTCGACCTTGGCGGACTGCCGGTAACCCTCACTGACACTGCGGGCCTGCGCGAAGCCGAAAGCAAGGTCGAAGCCGAAGGCGTCCGACGGGCGTTGGCGCGCACCGAACAGGCCGATGTCGTGCTCTGGCTCGTGGACGCCACGGCGCCGATCTGGGAACTACCGGCGGCACTCGAGATCAGGACGGCAATCTGCGTGCTCAACAAGATCGACCTCGAACGGGGTTTCACGCCGCATCGGGACTGCCTCCAGATCTCCGCCAGGACCGGGCAGGGGCTTGATCGCCTGGTCGAGGCGCTTGAAGAGCAGGCGGCCCATGTCGCCGAGACGGGCTTGGCCTCGCCGCTGATGACGCGGGCGCGCCATCGCGCAGAGCTCGAAGGCGCTCGGGTCGCGCTGCAGCGCTTCGGCCAGCCAACTCTGAGCCCGGAGCTCAAAGCCGAGGAGCTCCGCATTGCCGCGCGCCATCTTGGCCGGCTCACCGGGCGGATCGATGTCGAGGAGGTGCTTGGCGCGATCTTTGGCGAGTTCTGCATCGGCAAGTGATTCACGTGAAACAATTCGCGGCTGCTTTGACGCGCGGGCGCGAACAGATTAGCTACGGACTATGAGCAAGTTCGACGTCATCGTCATTGGAGGAGGACATGCTGGTTGCGAGGCAGCCGCGGCGGCCGCGCGCATGGGCGCGCGCACTGCGCTCGTCACCCATAGCTTCGCCACCATTGGCGAGATGTCCTGCAACCCCGCTATCGGCGGCCTTGGCAAAGGGCACCTGGTGCGGGAGATTGACGCGCTCGACGGGCTCATGGGCCGCGTTGCAGACGAGGCCGGAATCCAATTCCGCGTTCTGAACCGGAGCAAAGGCCCAGCAGTGCAGGGGCCTCGCGCCCAGGCCGACCGCAAGCTCTACCGCCGCGGCATGCAGGCGGCGATCAAAGCCACGCCCGGGCTTGAGGTGATCGAGGCTGCGGTCGAAGACCTCATCGTGGAATGCGGTAACGTTAACGGCGTACTGACGGCCGACGGGCGCAGCATCTCAGCCGGCGCCGTGGTTCTCACCACCGGCACTTTCCTGCGCGGCCTGATCCATATCGGCGAACGCAAGATCCCAGCGGGACGCATCAATGAGGCCCCTGCCCTTGGCCTGTCAGAGCGGCTGTACGGGCTCGGCCTTCGCATGAGCCGGCTCAAGACCGGAACACCGCCGCGCCTCGACGGCCGAACCATCAACTGGAACGGCCTCCAGGTGCAGCATGGCGATGACCCGCCGCAGCCCTTCTCGTTCTTGACCGAGAAGATCACCACACCGCAGGTCGTCTGCCACATCACGCATACGACCGAGGCCACACACGCCATCATCGAGGCGAACCTCGCGCGTGCGCCGATGTATTCAGGCGCGATCGAGAGCGTTGGTCCGCGCTATTGCCCTTCGATCGAAGACAAGGTGGTCCGCTTCAAGGAGCGCGAGAGCCATCAGATCTTCCTCGAGCCTGAGGGCCTCGACGACGACACGGTCTATCCCAACGGCATCTCGACCTCGTTGCCCGAGGATGTACAGCACGCCTTCCTCAGGACCATCCCGGGACTGGAACAGGCGCGGGTGATCAGGCCCGGTTACGCCATCGAGTACGACTATGTCGATCCGCGCGAGCTGCATCCGAGCCTCGAAACCAAGGCGGTTCCGCGGCTGTTCCTGGCCGGACAGATCAACGGCACGACGGGATATGAGGAGGCTGCCGGGCAGGGGCTCACTGCCGGCATCAATGCCGCGCTCGCGGCGTCAGGCGCAGCAGGGCGCTTCAGCGTGATCCGCGCCGACGGCTATCTCGGCGTGATGATCGACGACCTCGTCACCCGCGGGGTGACCGAGCCCTACCGCATGTTTACCTCGCGCGCCGAGTACCGACTCACGCTCCGCGCCGACAATGCAGACCAGAGGCTGACGCCATTGGGCATAGCCGCGGGCTGCGTGAAATCCGAGCGAAGTCAAGCCTTTGCGGCCAAGGCTAAGTGGCTGGCGGAGGGCGAAAAGCTATTGCGCTCCCTCACCTTTACGCCGGATCAGGCCGCAAAGCACGGCCTCAGCATCAATCGCGACGGCCGTCGCCGGAGCGCCTTCGAGCTGCTCGCTTACCCTGAAATTGAATTATCGCGAGTTGCGGAAATCTGGCCGGAGATACGAACTATTGACGAGCGAATTGCGGACCAATTATCGGCAAATGCGCGCTACGCGGTTTACGTCAAACGGCAGGAGCTCGACATCGCATCCTTCCGCAAAGACGAGGGCATAGCTATCCCCGCCGACTTCCTGTTCGCCGCCCTGCCCGGCCTTTCCACCGAGCTCAGGCAGAAGCTCGAGCGGCACCGGCCGGCGAGCCTCGGCCAAGCGGCGCGGCTCGACGGCATGACGCCTGCAGCGCTCATGTTGCTCCTCGCTCACCTGAAGAAGGGCCCGGCGGCCAAGCGCGCCTGATCCGGAGAAGCACGGGATGGCCGCGCGGAACGCGTCCCTTTCCATCAGTGGGCCGACCGATTTCGCCGAAGCCTTTAACGTTCCACGTGAAACAATCCACAGGCTGGAGCGCTTCGCCGATCTGCTCGCGCATTGGCAGAAGCGCACCAATCTCGTCGCGCCGTCGACGCTCCCGACTCTCTGGTCGCGCCATTTCGCCGACTCTGCGCAGCTCACGACTCTTGCGCCAAAGGCGCGACTCTGGCTGGATCTCGGCACAGGGGCAGGCTTTCCCGGGCTCGTTATCGCGATCTTAAAAACCGGGACGCCAGACTTCCGCATGCATCTCGTTGAGAGCAACCGCAAGAAGTGCGCCTTCCTCGCCGAGGTCGCCCGCGCCACGAGAGCGCCTGTGGACATCCACGCCATGCGCGTTGAAGACCTCGCCGAAAGCGCTAACAGGCTTGCACCTGACGTGGTCAGCGCGCGGGCGCTCGCGCCGCTGCCGCGCCTGTTCGAACTGGCAGCGCCGTTCTTCGTAGCCGACACACGGGGGCTCTTCCTGAAAGGTCGCGAGGCAGAAGCAGAGGTCGAGGCGGCGGAGGCCGAGTGGGACTTCACCTCCCGCCTCGTGCCGAGCCTCACTGCTGCGAACTCACACATCGTCGAAGTCACGAGCCTTCGCGCCCGTGTCTGCAGCGAGGCGGGATCGCGATGAGCATCTTCGGCAGCCGCCAACGCACCCGCGTGCTCGCGCTCGCGAACCAAAAGGGCGGCGTCGGCAAGACCACGACCGCGATCAATCTCGGCACGGCGCTCGCCGCGGTCGGCGAGCGCGTGCTCATCATCGACCTCGACCCGCAAGGCAATGCGAGCACCGGACTCGGCGTTGACCAGCGCCCGATCTCGACCTTCGATGTGTTGAGCGGGCACGCCACCATCATGCAGGCGATGGTCCCGACGCCCAACGTGCCGCGGCTGTCGATCGTGCCGGCCACCATCGACCTCATGTCATTCGAGCGCGAGGCTAGCACCGCCGGCGGGTGGCACTATCGGCTGCGCGACTGCCTCACCGCCATGACGGCCGCCGAGCTGCCCGACCAGCCCACGAGCTATGTGCTGATCGACTGCCCGCCCTCGCTCAATTTACTCACCGTTAACGCTCTTGCCGCAGCCGACGCCGTGCTCGTGCCGCTGCAATGCGAGTTCTTCGCGCTCGAAGGCCTTGCGCAGCTCTTGAACACGGTCGACGAGATCAAGGTCAGGCTGAATCCGAAGCTGCAGATCCACGGCGTGGTGCTCACCATGTACGACACGCGCACCAGCCTATCCGACCAGGTGGTCGACGACGTGCGCCGCGTACTCGGCGAGAAGGTCTACACCACGGTGATCCCGCGCAATGTGCGCGTGGCCGAATCGCCGTCGCACGGCAAGCCCGTGCTGCTCTACGACTATCGCTGCCTGGGAAGCCAGGCTTACATCCAGCTCGCATCGGAGGTGATCGAGCGCGAGCGGCGGATGCGTGCGGCATGATCATCTATCGGCGAATCAAGGGGGAGGAGGCTTCCATGTCGGTTGGCGCGCAGAGGAACAGGCTGGGGCGGGGTTTGGCCTCGCTCATCAGCGGGGCGGCAGAGGACCAGCGGAGCCTGCCTCTCGCCGCGATCAAGCCAGGGCGATTCAATCCACGGCGGAACTTCTCGCAAAGCCAGCTCGAGGAGCTGGCCGCATCGATCCGCGAGCGCGGGCTGGTGCAGCCGCTCGTGGTGCGTCCGTCGCTGTCCGACGGTGAGAGCTTCGAGATCGTCGCCGGCGAGCGGCGCTGGCGCGCGGCGCAGCTCGCCAACCTGCATCAGGTGCCGGTCATCGTGCGCGAGCTCTCCGATCAGGAAGCCGTCGAGCTCGCCATAATCGAGAACGTGCAGCGCGAGGACCTGAACGCGATCGAGGAGGGGGAGGGCTACAAGCTGCTCATGGACGGCCACGGCTATACGCAGGAGGACCTCGCCAAGGTCATCGGCAAGAGCCGCAGCCATCTCGCCAACACGCTTCGCCTGCTCAAGCTGCCGCACCGCGTGCAGGAGATGGTGCGTTCCGGACAGTTGAGCGCTGGACACGCGCGCGCTCTGATCGGCCGCGCCGACGCTGAGGCGCTTGCGCTTCGCATCGTTAACGAAGGCTTAACGGTGCGCGACATCGAGGCGCTCACGCAGGAAAAAAGTCCTAGGCCTCGACCCAGCCGCAAGAGCAAGGACGCCGACACGCGCGCGGCGGAGGCAGAGCTTGCCGAGGCGCTAGGGCTCGGCGTCGAGATCAAGAAGGGGAAGGGCGAGAAGGGCGAGCTCAGGATCCGTTACACGACGCTCGACCAGCTCGAGGACTTGCGCCACCGGCTGCTGCGCAGACGCAGCTAGTCCGTGTCGTCAACCATTTGCACTAAGCGACAGCAAGGAATTCGCCGGCGCGGAAGAAGTGATTTGAACGGCACCCGCCAGCACACGCATTGGGACATGCAGAACGACCGTGTGACTTTGGAGCGCGGACGCGCGGGCGGTGCGTGGGCGCTCGTCACGGCCC
>Ga0207704_10001566_pt1 | contig 10250 bp, 10 predicted proteins | sample KBSMisM12_FD_184308 | JGI IMG/M metagenome (GOLD analysis project Ga0207704, IMG submission 184308) | Miscanthus rhizosphere microbial communities from Kellogg Biological Station, Michigan, USA - KBS Miscanthus M1-2 (SPAdes) (version 2) | ecosystem: Host-associated > Plants > Roots >...
GGAGCATGAGCTGGTGGTCCGGGCCGCCCTGGGTGCCGGCGTGGCCCGCCTGAGGCGATTGCTGCTGGTCGAAAATCTCGCGCTGACACTCGTGGGAGCGGGCTTCGGCGTGCTCCTCGCGATCGGAGGCGTCCGGCTACTCACCTCGCTCGCCGAGCGCTACTCCCCGCGCGCCAGCGAAATCCGCCTCGACGGAGTGGTGCTGGGTTATACGAGCGCGCTGGCGGTTGCGCTCGCCCTCCTGCTCTCGTTCCTCGCGTCGCTGCCCAAGGAAGGCACCTTTGCGTCCTGGATTGCCGCCGGGATGCGCCGGATCAGCGGCAGCTTGAAGAAGCAGCGACTGCAGCGGGGACTGGTCGTCGTCCAGGTCGCCGTCTCCGTCGTGTTGCTGGCCGGCGCGGGGTTGCTCACCCGTACGATGATCCAGCTTTCCAACGTGAGTACGGGTCTCCGGACCGAGCAGGTGCTCACGATGGAGGTACCGCTCATCGCCCCGGCGACGGCGACCCTCGCGGACGACGTCGACGCCAAGCAGCGCTACCAGCGGATGCAGCGTGAGATGCAGGCCATCCACGGGGTCATCGATGTCGGAGTCGGGTCCATCATGCCGCTCGGGACCAGCCAGATCCAGCTGGAGATCAAGGCGGAGGGCAGGATGCTCGCCGTCGGTGAGGCCATTCCGCGGGCCGAGTATCGCACCGCAGACCCACTGTACTTCAGCGCCGCCGGGATTCCGTTGCTCCGGGGACGCCCTTTCGCCGCGACCGACCAGGAGGGCGCAGGCAGGGTCGTGATCATCAACCAGGCGCTGGCCAATCAGTTCTTTCCCGGCGAGGACCCGATCGGCAAACGCATCGCGTGGACCGGCGACGTGCTGCGATTCACGCCCTTCAGCGGCGACTGGCGCACCGTCGTCGGTGTGGTCGGCAATACCCAGGATGGCGGTCTGGATGCGGAGCCACGGCCGGTGGTGTTCATGCCATTTGCCCAGGAGCTCGCGATCACCGGTGTCCTGGTGCTCCGGGCCGACACTGACGTCGGGGGTCTGGCGGCTGCGGCGACACGAGTGGTCCGGGGCATCGCCCCGGCGGCCCCCATCGAGAACGTGATGACCGTGGCGCAGATCAAGGATCAGAGTGTGTCGCCTCGACGCCTGAATGCCGCGCTGGTTTCGTTGTTCGGCATCCTGGCGGTCATCATCGCCGCAGTGGGGATCGCCGGCGTCCTGGCCTTCTCGGTCAACGCCCGCACCACCGAGATCGGCATCCGCATGAGCCTCGGGGCCGACAGTGGTCGGGTCCAGCGGATGATCCTGAGCGAAGGCGGCGTGTTGCTGGCGATCGGCCTGGTGCTCGGCGTTGCCGGCGCATTCCTGGCGGCCCGCCTCATCCAGGGACTCCTCTTCGGCGTGGCACCATATGATCCGACAACCTTCATCGGGGTAGCGATACTGATGGCGGCGATCGGGATCGGCGCGTGCTGGCTGCCGGCGCTTCGTGCAGCTCGGATCGACCCGGCGATCACGATGCGGGCGTTGTAGCGGACTCGATCCCCTGAACGCAGTATCTAAGCCTTGGAAGGAACATCGTGATGTCGAAGCTCGTCGCCATCATGTCCATGTCGCTGGACGGCTTCGTCGCCGACTCCAACGATGGCGTGGGCGAGGTGTTCGACTGGTACATGAACTCGGGTGACGTCGAATTCCAGACCGGCGGGTCGGACCGCATGACGTTCAAGGTGTCCGCGCCGAGCGCCGGGCACCTGCGCAGTCTCTGGTCGGAACTGGGTGCCGTGCTCACCGGTCGGCGCACGTTCGAGGTGGCCGATGGCTGGGGCGGCAATCACGCGTGGGGGCCGGCATTCGTCCTGACCCACCAGATCCCCGCCGGATGGCCGCGACCCGACTCGACTGTCCACTTCGTGACCGACGGCCTCGCCAGCGCCGTGAGGCAGGCCAAAGCCGCCGGCGGCGGGAAGAATGTCGGCGTCCACGGCGCGGACACCATCCAGCAGCTCCTGAATGCAGGCCTCCTCGACGAAATCCATATCGACATGGCGGCAGTTCTGGTTGGCTCCGGAGTTCGACTCTTCGACCACCTCGCCGGTACGCCAGCCGTCCTTGGCAACCCGACGGTGGTCCAGGGCCTCGGCGTTACCCACCTGCGCTACCAAGTACGCAAGGCGTAGGCTGACCCCACACCCTTTCTCGCCGGCGTGAGCTTCAGCTCGGTGAGACGTTCACATGCGAGGGCGCCAACCAGGCCCTCGACGAGCGGCGCGCCGCCCGACTTGGATACTGCAGCTGAATACCGATCGTTACCCCACAAGGAGGGTTATGCGATATCCTATAGTCCTATTCGTAACACTATTACTCGGAGCCTGTCACAAGGCTCCAGTCACGCGCAGTGACTCTCAGCCGGTGAGTCCCGCGGTCGTACAGTTCCTGCTTACATCGGCTGCGGCGGACTTTCATACCCACCGCCCACCAGATCCAGTCCGCTTTCGTGATGTGCGTATTGGGCACGTTACGACTGCCAGTGGAGAAGCTCAGTACATGTTGTGCGGCCAGTTTCTGCCAGCGCAGGAAGCAGGCACCCCCGAGTGGACTCCGTTCGTGACGATCAAGACGTCGGGCTACGAGCAATACATTGGAGCTCAAGCAGAGGCGAGCTATTGTCAGCGCTCATCCGTGATATGGGACAAGGAAAGCGATTTGTCCACCGTGTTACAGAGCCGGCTCGATTCCCTGCGATAGGTCGCTGCAGGTGAAGCGCGGGCTTAGGCGGCAACCCTCACCCCTCTGACATCCTGCAATGGCGACTCCCGCGACCATATCTGAGTACATCGCCTCTGCGCCACCGAAAGCTCGGAAGTCGCTTCGGCAGATTCGCGGGGCGATCAAGAAAGCTGCTCCCGATATCAAGGAACGGATCAGCTACCGCATTCCGACCTTCGATCTCGATGGCAAGTACCTGCTTTACATGGCGGCGTTCAAAGGCCACGTCAGCATCTACCCCGTCACCGCAAGCATGATGGCCAAGTATGGGAAGCAGCTGAAGCCCCATCGATCGGGTGCCGGTACATTGCGGTTTGACCTTGGGGAGCGCCTGCCGGTGCGGCTGATCACCAAACTCGCCAAGGTGCGGGTTCAGGAGCGTCGGGCGACCGTGACCTCAAGGCGCGCCCGAGCAGGCTCCCGCGGCAAACCCAAGCGCTAGTCTGGCCTGGAGAGTTGCCGCCTAACACGCGCTTGGAGCTCTTGTCGCCGACACCGGGAGCGCTCTGACATGAATGAAGGGACGCTCCAACGCGTCATTGGCATGCGGGGCCTCGCCGCCGCCATTTTTAACATTACCGTCGGCGCCGCCATCTTCGTCCTCCCCGCGCACGTTGCCGGCTCGCTCGGCGCCGCCGCGCCCCTCGCCTATCTCGTCTGCGTCGTCGCGACCGGGTTGGTCGCGCTCTGCTTCGCCGAGGCGGGGAGCCGGGTGCCGCAGAGTGGAGGACCGTATGCCTACGTCGAGGCGGCGCTCGGCCCCTATGTCGGCTACATATGTGGGGTGCTGTTGTGGCTCGGCATCACCCTCGCCATGGCGGCCGTGGCCACCGTCTTCGCCGATGCATTCTCCAGCCTCTTCCCCCTGTTCGCCGGAAAGCTGGCGAGGGTTGGCGTCCTGGCTGCGCTGTTCGCCGGACTCGCCTGGGTCAACATTCGGGGTACCACACTGGGCTCGCGGGTGAACGGCATCTCCACCCTTGCCAAGCTGCTGCCGCTGGTCGCCTTCGTCGTTGTCGGACTCTCCCACATCCAGCCCGCGAATCTTGCCATCGGCGCACTGCCGCCCATCGGCCGGGTGGGCGAAGCGGGATTGCTGTTGATGTTCGCGTTCTTCGGGATGGAATCGGCGCTGCAGGTGAGCGGCGAGGTCACCAATCCATCGCGGTCGGTGCCGCGCGCGATCGCCGTGGCACTGCTGGGGGTGGCGCTGCTCTACATATCGGTCCAGCTGGTGGCTCAGGGAGTACTGGGAAGCGCGCTGGCGGCGCCCGACACGGCGAAAGCGCCGCTCGCCGCCGCCGCGGAGCGGTTCGCCGGGCCCTCCGGCGCCCGGCTCATCCTGGTGGGGATGGCGCTCTCCACCTTCGGTTTCATGACCGGGATGATGCTGTCCACGCCGCGGACCCTGTTCGCCCTGGCGGCCGACGGATTTTTCCCCCGCCCTCTGGCGCGGGTGCATCCGGCGTACCGGACTCCGCACATCGCGATCGCGGTGCAGGGAGTAATCGTGTGCCTGATCGCCATCACGGGCACCTACGTGAAGCTGGCGATCCTGGCGGACGTGGCCCTGCTTATCGTGTACCTGGCGTGCTGTGTGGGCGCGGGCCAGCTGCGGCGCCGCAACGTGGGTGCCGAGAGGAAGCCATTCGTGATGCCCGCAGGCAGCGTGGTGCCGTGGCTGGCGGCAGTCCTCATCGTGGGCCTCCTGGTGCGGGCCTCGGCGTCAGCCTGGCTGCTGACCGGTGGAGTCATCGCCCTTGCTACGGTGGGCTACCTGGCTCGCCGCCGCCGGATTGCGGCGTGACTCCAGGCTTCGGGTCAGGGGACGGCGCTGATTTCCGGAGACGGGAGCCCGATCGGGTGAGTGAGTTGGCAAACGTTGCTGGTCTACGCCATCGGAGGTCCTCACAGCATGAGACCCCTTCGTTATTCAATCAACGTCACATTAGACGGGTGCTGCGATCATCGTGTAGGGATCGCGGACGAAGAGATACATCGTCACGCGATGGAGAACATCGCCCAGGCCGATGCCCTCCTCTTTGGCCGGGTGACTTACGAAATGATGGAGGCAGCGTGGCGGCTGCCGAGGCGTCCGGGAGCGATGCCTGACTGGACGGAGCCTTTCGCCCGGACGATCGACGCGGCGAAGAAGTACGTGGTGTCGAGCACCCTGGAGCGCGTCGATTGGAACGCGGAGCTCGTGCGCGAGGATCTGGGGAAGGCCGTTGACAAGCTCAAGCGGGAGCCGGGCAAGGGACTGTTCACGGGGGGCGTGAAGCTCCCGCTGGCGCTGGCGGAGCTGGGATTAATCGATGAGTACGAGTTCGTGCTGCACCCGAGGCTAGTGGGCCATGGGCCGACGTTGTTCGCTGGGCTATCGAAGCTTATCGACTTGAAGCTCGTGAGCCGGCGGGAGTTCGGTTCGGGGGCGGTGGCGATGCGGTATGAGCCGAGAAAGTAGCCATCGGGACTGAAGCGAGCAACCGTACTGCCCTGGTGGTTTGTCTACAGGAATCACCTTCCTGGAGTGCCGATGTTTCATCCACGTTCCGCTTGGTGGGCCAGTCTCGGCCTTTGGATGGTCGCCATATCCGGGCCACCACGCGCCCTTTGCCAGACTGAACGCTCGTCGATTGAGCGACAATACAGTCGTCTGGACTCTGTAGTTGCGCGCAACGACGTGACCGCCATCCTATCGTTTCAGGCGCCAACCTTCACCTCCATCAATCCGAACGGGACTGTCTACGATTACCAGTCGATGGAAGCGCGAACGCGCCTGTTATCGAGCTTGGTGGACTCCGTGATCTACGTGCACAACACGATTCGCGACTTTGCGAGCCACGGAGACACTGTGGTTGTAAACGTGTGTCAGGAATTCTCTCGTATCCAGCGAATCGATGGCCAACCCCACCGGGTCGACACCAGCGCGCTGCAGCGGGAACGCTGGGTGCTGCTGGGAACGGAGTGGAAGCGGGAGCGCGTGGACGATGTTCACGGGACGCGGTGGTTTGTCGATAGCGTTCGGGTAAATGCGGTGCGCCCCTACTCCTCCGGCGCCCCACCCTATACACCGAATCCGGATCCGCCAACCGGGTGTGGGCGACTCTAGGGCCAAGAGACTATCAAGCGTATGCAGACTGGCAGGCCCGACGGCCGCGGGCTTGGACACATCGGTAGCAATGGAACCGCTCGAACTTGCACAATCATCGCTCTGACGACTCCCTTGGTTGAGCTCGCCTCGGCGCAAAAGCGAGATGGTCGGGACGGAGGCCGTTGGTGCGTTGAGCAGTACAAAGGGGTGACCCATGCGAAGATTATCGTCGGCGCCATGGTTTCCATGGACGGGGTCATTCAAGCGCCGGCGCGCTATCTGAGGATCCGACCAAGGGCTACAAGTGCGGCGGCTGGCAGATGCCCTATTTCGATAAAGAGTTTGGCGAAGAGCGCGATCTCTTCTTCAACGAGAGGTTCGACCTCCTGCTCGGCCGCAAGACCTACGAGATTTTCGCCGCCCTCAAGGTGACCAATACCGTGGTGCGGGATGGGATGGAGGTGGCGGTGCTCTATTTCAGTGTTGGTCAACCTCGGCGGGGGCATACATGTATCGGACGCCGGACGGGAAGACTCAGGATCTGTTGATCGCCCGAGACCAGAGTAGGCGCACGGAGCGTCAGGCCGCCACTCGCACATGACCGAACTGACCTTTAACGCCCGCATTCGGATCACTGGCGTTAATCCCTATGTGCAGGTAAGCGCCGCCAGGGCTGAAGCGCTTAGGTCGGGCTGGCGCAGGCCCCTTCCAGTCTTGGTGCGCATCAACGGTCGGCCTCGCACGCCGTGGCGGATCAACCTGATGCCGACTGGGGATGGGTCGTTTTATCTCTACCTGCACGCCGATCTCCGCCGTGCGTCGAATACCAAGGTCGGCGATTTGGTGGTAGTCGAGGCAGTCTTCGACGTCGCGTATCGAGGTGGACCCATGCAACGGGTGCCCGAGTGGTTTCGAAAACCACTTGCGGCAAACAAGAAAGCCACGGCGGCTTGGAACCGGTTAACCCCCAGTCGCAAGAAGGAGATCGTGCGTTATCTCGCACGGCTGAAGTCGCCGGAGGCAAGAGCGCGCAACATCGCGAGAGCCCTTGCTGCCCTGTCAGGCGTCCCGAGCCGCTACATGGCCCGATCCTGGGGCACGCGGTAGGCATGGCAGCGTGAAATACTCGTATCCTCTTCGTACGAATCCCACCCGCGAGCGCGTGCGGGTGGGATTCGGTCGAACGACTGGATGACGTTCAGTGCACCTGGACAACCACCGTATTGGACGTACCCATCGCTCCCCGTGCGTCGGTCACGCTGAACACCACGTTGAATGTCCCCCGGGTGGAAAACACCCGCTTCCTGGTGTTGCTCCCTTGCGCCGTCATGGTGCCGTTGAGCTTCCCGTTGCCGAATTTCCACCGATACGCCCAGGGACCATCGCCCGGATCGAGGTCGGTGAAGCTCCCGCGGAAAGTGACGCTACCGCCGGCCGCGATCGCGGTTGAGGTGGTGGCGGTGAGAGTGGCCGCAGGTGCCCTGTTGCCGCCGCCGCCCGCGGGGGTGAGATCGATCGCGTAGAGGAAGCAGTACGGGTTGGCCCCATCGCCGAGGACATCGGTCACGCCATAGGCAGTATTGCCGTCTGGCGAAAACACCGGTCGAGTCACGGGAAACAGCTGGCCGTAAGGCGGGAACCCGGGCTCATCGGGCAGCGCTACGCGCCACAACGGGACGCCGCCGGAAGTGACCGCCTGGAAGTACCCCGACTGGCCGTAGCTGACGCGGCCGCCCATGAAGAGCAGGTCGTTCTGGGGCCGGACTCGTGGCTGGAGCATGATCGTCGTATCCACCCACCGCCACCGCTCCTGGCCCGCCGCGTCCAACGCAAGCAGGGTTCCGAGATTCCGCACCGTATAGGACGTGTTGTCGGGACCCACGTCGGGGTGCTCCTGGGTGTTCCCGGGGAACCTGTAGTAGCTCCAGGCAATTGCACCGGCGGGAGTATAGCCGGTGAGGCTCAAGCCCACGCCCGTGGGAAAACTCTCGATGACCACGTTGCCGTTGGGGCCCACATCCGGCTGGGAGTTGTCTGCCGGGTTGGGGAGCTGGAACCGTTTGGCCCCGGCAAGGCTGTAGCCGAAGAGCGACGGGCTCCCCATACCGACCATGTCGAAGGCGAAATAGAGCTGCCCGCTGCCGAAGGCGATCTCCTGGCCCAGCGGCCCATACTCACCGAAGCTGCCGGTTTTCCATCGTAGCTGCCCGGCCGGTGTCAGCGAAAAGAGCCCGATTCCCGGAAACTCGGCGACCGCGTAGATATTGCCATCGGGACCGATACTGGGCCCGGCAATGATGTCGTTGCCGGTCGCATCGAACTTCCACTTGACCGTTCCCGCCGGGGTCAGTGCGAAGATGGCGCCAGTGGCACCGCTTCCCGCCGGAGCCGGCACCAGTCCCGCGCCATAGATCGTCCCGTCGCCGGCCACGGATACCGGGCCGTACACGCCGCCGCCAAGCCCGGCCTGGAAGATCCACTTCTGGCTGCCGTCGGGCGCGATCGCGTAGATCTTTCCTTCGGGAAGGCTTACGTACACCGTGCCGTCGGCCGCGATGCCCGGACTGTGGAGGGAGTAGTCCCCCTGGAGCTTCACTCGCCACTTCACCCTTCCCGGCGCCGGCGCGATTGCGGTCAACGTGTTGTCGGAGGTGGACTCGGCGGCGGGGGCGGTGGATGACTCATGACAGGCGGCAAGCACCAGAGTGGTGGCCGCGACGGTCAGGATGGGACGGAACATGTAAGCCCTCCTTATGACTAGCGCTTCATCTTAGGGGAGCGGTCGGAAAGAAGCGATGAAGACAGTATGAAGCCTGCTGGCGGTCCTCCGCTGCAACAGTAGCCAACCGCATTTCGCAAGCTTTCGCTTGTGATAGAGGGTGCACCACGATAGCCTCTCAGTTGCGCGCGCCAATCGTCTTGCTCGCTCGGGGTGCAGCCGTCACCTTTCGTCCATGGGGCGAACCGTTCTCGTCATTCATGGCGCTGGTGAGCCCCGGCGGCGGCAGGGCAAAGTGTACTGGGAGCCGCTGCTCGGGCTGGACCTGGGGCGCGGCTACGTCGTCCGGGCACCACGCATGCCCCGGCCAGCGGCGCCCAACTACTGGGCCTGGGCCCGCCGCATTGACGACGTCATGGCGAGACTCCGAAAGCCGCTTCTTGTCGGTCATTCATTTGGCGCTTCGGTTCTGCTGAAATACCTCTCGGAGACGGTGCGCCGGCCCCCGATCGCAGCCCTCTTCCTGGTGGCCACCCCTTTTTGGGGGCCGGACGTCGCGGAATTCGCGCTACCTCCTGATTTTGGGATCCGGCTTCGGGGTCTGTCCCCGCTCTACCTGTATCACAGTCGGGATGACCCCGAGATCCCGTTCGAGCATCTCAAGCGCTATAGCCGTGCCCTGCCTCAGGCGATGGTGCGAGCCCTGGATGGGCGCGGGCACGAGTTCAATCAGCCGCAGTTCCCAGAACTCACGGCGGACATTCGCCGGGCCCGCCGCCGCGCCGTCTAACCCGCGCATCCAGTCGTTAGACAGGGCGCTATCTTGAGGCCATGACAATTCAGATCCGCTCACCCGGCTTCTTCGTATTCTGGCTTCTGTTGGCGCCAGGCCTGTGGGCATGCAACTCCCCCCTCGCCGACCAGACACGCGTCGTCGGCCTCCTGGACGCTGGAGCCGGATCGGTAGCTCCTAGCCTTCCCGACACCGCACATGCTGGCGTTCCGTTTGACATTACAATCACCACCTTCGGTGGTGCCTGTGACCAACCTGATCGAGCGGACGTCCGTACCAACGGTCTCGTCGCCGATGTCACCCCGTACGATCGCTTGCCACCGCCCGGCACTAATTGCATCTCGATTCTTCACGACTTGCCACGACCCGTTAGCCTGGTGTTCCCGCTCCCTGGGATTGGTCGAGTCCGGGTACATGGGCGTGGCGCCGCTGGCGACATCACGCTCGTCAGTTCGATAACCGTAGTTCCTTAGGAAGCCGTCGAGTTGTTGAATCGCACATTCGTCGCCCGCAGATGAAGCGCGGGCCTTCAGGATGCGCGAGAGGTCAATGTGAGCCAAACCGCGGACATGACAAGCTCTTCCGTCAGCCTGACCAACGCCTGCACCTGACGGGCGCCAGCTTTAAAGGAAGGCATCCGGTAGCCGGACACTCAGGAGGTTGAGATGAAGCTGAAGCACGTCTACCTAGGCCTGTGTATCCTCGGCACAGTGCTTCCCTACTCTCAATTCGTCCCCTTCCTTCATGAGCACGGCTTAGATGGCCGACTCCTGGTCCAGCAACTGTTCGCCAATCACATTAGTGCGTTCTTCGGTCTGGACGTCTTCGTGTCCTCGGTGGTGCTGTGGATCTTCATACGCGTAGAAGG
>Ga0207704_10001569_pt1 | contig 10248 bp, 9 predicted proteins | sample KBSMisM12_FD_184308 | JGI IMG/M metagenome (GOLD analysis project Ga0207704, IMG submission 184308) | Miscanthus rhizosphere microbial communities from Kellogg Biological Station, Michigan, USA - KBS Miscanthus M1-2 (SPAdes) (version 2) | ecosystem: Host-associated > Plants > Roots > Rhizosphere...
CGCACTTGGCTGGTGGACCACCACCTGGAAGTCCCGCCCGATCCGGTCGGAGTGCAGGACGAAGGCCTTCAGGCCCGGTAGCGCGGGCAGGTCCTGCGACACCATCCTGAGCGGTTCGGCGTGCGCCACGCCAAACACGGAGAGGAGAAGGGCGGCCAACGCCGCGCAGGCCACGATCATCTGGCGCATGTCTGTTCCCCTGAGAGGCCGGACGCCGATAAAACTACACGTGTAGTCTGGACGTCAAGGCGAAGCTGAGGGCGCCGCCTTTACCCGCTCGGCCGTCAGGCCACGCTAGAGCTGTGTCAAATCCGGGGCCGGCAGATGTTCAGGAAGTCGTGCGCCTGGGAAAAGGCGTTGGGCAGGACGATGCGCCGCGTCGGGAAGACTAGGGTCAGCTCGCCGGTGTCGGCCAGGCGCGCCATCACCGGGTCGGTGACCGGGGCCTTCAGCTCGATGTCGAGGGCGCCGCCCGTCTCCTCGTCGGCGTGGCCGGCGCCGGCATAGACGTGCGAAACCTTGCCGGACCTGAGCTCGACGGCGGCGGGATCGCCGATCCGGCCGACGATGGTGACCTCCACCTCGCCGCTCCGCGGGCGGCAGACCAGCATCATCCGCACGTTGTCGGTCTCCGGAACGCCCAGCACCAGCTTGGCGCCCTCCTGCGGGTCCTCGAAGAGGCCCCAGGTCATCTCCGGGCCGACCCGCTCGGTCGTCGCGCATCCGCCCAGTGCGGCGAGGCCCAGGCCGATGAGGATCAGGCGGCGCACAGGGCTGTCCCGCCTAGAACGGCTGGAATTTCTCGACCAGCGACTGGCCGTACGGGGTCTTCTGGACCCGGCTGATGTCGCCGCGGCCGCCGTAGCTGATGCGCGCCTCGGCGATCTGGGTGTGCTTGACCGTATTGGCCGAGCTGATGTCCTCCGGCCGCACGATGCCCGCGACAGTCAGTTGGCGCACCTCGGCGTTGGTGCGGACCTCCTGGGTCCCCTGGATCACCAGGTTGCCGTTCGGAAGCACCGCCGAGACCACCGCCGCGATCGTCAGGCTGATCTTCTCCGCCCGGTTCACCGCGCCGGCGCCGGCGTTGGACGTCGTGGCGTTGGTCTCCAGCGCGTTGGCCGGATCGAAGCCGCCCGGCAGGATCTTGCCCAGGCTCGACTCCAGGCCCAGCAGGTGCGGGAAGCCGGACTTCATGTTCGAGGTCCGCGAGCTGGAGCTGGTGTTGGTGGTCTTGGCGCTGTCGTCGATGTCGATGGTCACGGTCAGGATGTCGCCGACCTTGTTGGCCCGCTGGTCGTTGAAGAACGTCCGCGCGCCCACCCGCCAGAGCGAATTGGCGCTGGCCGGCTGCGGCGCGTCGCGGGCGATCATGTGCTGGTCCATCGGCGCGAGCGCGGCGGGATAGCCCACCGGCGCCAGCTCGGGGCCGTGCACGGCCTCGGCGACAGTGGTGCAGGCGCCCAGCGGGGCCAGCAGGACCAGGGCGAGGGCGGCGAGACGGGTACGCATGGGACGGATTCCTCTTAACGCGCGGCGTAGCGGGCGGAGCGGGTGGCGGCCTTCAGCTGGTCGGCGGCGGGGCCGACCGCGGCCTGGCCGGGTCCGGTGACCACGGTCTGGACGATCTTCTTGGAGGCGGTGTTCTGGACGGCCAGGGTCTCGCCGACGCCGGCGGCGCCCATGGCCTTGCCTTGCATCGAAAGCGACACGCCGTCGGCGTCGTAGCTGACGGTGACGATGTCGCCGGCCTTGATCACCTGGGCGGCGCCCACGTCGCGGGCCTGCACGACCGCGCCGGCGCGCAGGGGACGCTTGGCCGCCTGGCCGATCACGGCCTCGGCGTCTGAGGGGCTGTCGGCGGGGGCGGCGGCCATCTTCGCCCAGACCAGGTCGGACGGCTGAACGATCTCGCCGGCCGTCAGGCTGCGGGCATAGGTCAGCACCTCGACGTTGCCGCGGGCGGCCGACGCGGCGGCTTGCGCGCCGCCGGCCTGGGGCGCCACCGGCCCGCCGTGCACGACGATCTTCTTCAGCCCCTCGGCGTTGGCCCAGTCGAGGCCGGCGCGGCGCGCGGCGGCCTGCACCAGGGCGGCGTCCAGCGAGACGCTCGCGCCGCTGCGGCCGGCTACCGGCGTGGCGGCGGCCGCGCCGGCATCGTCGAACAGGTCGCCCAGGGTGACGACGCCCGTGGCGTTGGCCGTGTCGGCCTTCAGCGTCACCGGACGGCCGGCGATGGCCGGGCCGGCCAACGAAACCAGGGCGGCGGCGAGGAGGAAGGTCTTCGTCTTCATGGGACTATGACTTCACCTGGTTGGCGACGCCCAGCATGGAGTCGGCGGTGGAGATCACCTTCGAGTTCATCTCGTAGGCGCGCTGGGCGACGATCAGGGCGGTGATCTCGGTCACGGGGTCGACGTTGGAGGCCTCGGTATAGCCCTGGGTGATGGTGCCGAAGCCGGCCGTGCCGGGCGTGCCGGTGGTGGCCGCGCCCGAGGCGGCGGTTTCCTTGAGCAGGTTGCCGCCCTGCAGCGACAGGCCGCCCTCGTTGACGAAGCTGGCCAGTTCGAGCTGGCCGACCACCTGGGGCGTCGTGTTGCCCGGCTGGGTGACCTGCACCTGGCCGCTGGCCGAAATGGAGATGTCCGTGGCGTCCTGCGGGATCGAGATGGCCGGCTGGATCTGATAGCCGTCCTGGGTGACGAGCTGGCCCTGGTCGTTGGTCGAGAGGTTGCCGGCCCGGGTGTAGGCCAGGTCGCCCGAGGGCGTCAGCACCTGCAGATAGCCGCGCCCGGTGATCGCCAGGTCGAGCTTGTTGCCGGTGGCGGTCATCGCCCCTTGGCTGCCGATCCGGTAGACCGAGCCCGCCCTGACGCCCGCGCCGACCTGCACGCCGGTCGGCACGATCGTGCCCTGGTCGGAGGACTGCGCGCCGGCCTGCTCCAGCGTCTGGTACAGCAGGTCCTGGAACTCGGCGCGCTGCTTCTTGAAGCCCACCGTGTTCATGTTGGCGATGTTGTTCGAGATGACCTCGACGTTCAGCTGCTGGGCGGCCATGCCGGTCGCGGCGGTGCGAAGTGCCTGCATCGACTAGTTCCTTAGGCTCAATTGGGCCGGCCGAGCCGCGACACGGAATTCCGCGACAGCTCGAACTCGGACTGCATCATCTGGGTGGTTTGCTCATACGCCCGGCTGACCTCGATCATCCGGGTGATCTCGACGATCGAATTGACGTTGGAGCCTTCCAGCATGCCCTGGCGGACCTTCACGTCCGTGGGCGGCGTCGGCTGCTGGTTGGAGACGTTCTTGTAGAGGTTGTCGCCCGTCTTCTCGAGCGCGCCGAGGTTGGCGAAGGTGTAGACGCCGACCTTGCCGATCCGTTCGGTCCCCTGGCTCACCACGCCGTCGGGCGAGACGGTGATCTCACCGGGCTTCTGCGGGTCGACGGTGATCTCGCCGCCGCCGTCGTCGGCCACCACGTCGCCGTTCTGTGTGGCCAGCCGGCCGTTGGAGTCGGTCTTGAAGCGGCCGTCGCGGGTGTAGCGCTCGCCGTCCTTGGTGGTGACCTTGAAGAAGCCCTGGCCCTCGATGGCCATGTCCAGCGGCGAGTCGGTGCGGCGCAGCGACCCCTGGCCGAAGTCGCGGGCGACCCCGTCGGTCCCGACGAACTTCACCGGCCGCGGACCCTGCATCGTGAACGCCGGCGGGCCGGGGACCTCCTTGGTCATCAGGGATTCGACCTTGAACCCCGTCGTGTCGACGTTGGCGATGTTGTTGGCGACGATGTCCATCTGCCGGCGCAGCACCATCTGGCGCGACAGTCCGACGTAGAGGGCGTTGTCCATCGGGGTTTCCGAACCGAATTTGGCTGGCGCTTCTGGCGCGACACTTTCGTCAGGACTGGCTGCAAGCTTTGGGCCAGTTTGAAACCCCAATGAATTCAACAAACAATAAAGTTAACGCGCGCCCATCGGCGAATTCTGCCGGGCAGGGTTTGACGCCGTTAAGACCGGTTAAAAACCGCCCGTTAACCAAAAAGGCCGATTGAAGGAGGTGATAGGTTTCTAAGGAACGCGCGCGTGGCCGAGGACAAGGTCAAGGAGGCCCCTGAGGAGGAGGCCGAAGGCGAGGAGGGCGAAGCCCCTCCGGCCAAGAAGAAGCTGCCGATGAAGCTCATGCTCATCGCGGGCGCCGCTGCGCTCGTGGTGCTGGGCGGCGGCGGCGGCGCGGCGTTCATCTTCCTCAAGCCCAAGCCCGACGCGCACGCCTCGAAGGGCAAGAAGGACGAGAAGGGCAAGAAGGACGAGAAGGGCAAGAAGGACGAGAAAGGTTCGCCCGGCCAGGTCCGCGAGGGTCCCGACGGGGTGCTCTACTACACGATGCCCGACGTGGTCGTGAACATGCAGACCGCCGACGGCCGGCCCACGTTCCTGAAGCTGAAGCTGACGCTCGAGCTGCCCGACCAGGCGACGGTCGACAACCTCGATCCGAACATGCCGCGCCTGCAGGACATGTTCCAGACCTTCCTGCGCGAGCTGCGCCCCGAGGACCTTTCGGGCAGCCAGGGCTCCTACCAGCTGCGCATGGAGATCCTTCGCCGCGTCAACCTGGTGATCGCGCCCTCCAAGGCGAACGCCGTCCTGATCGAGGAGATGCTGATCAACTGACGCCCCTTCTGGGCGCCAGCGATCGCGTACAAGCATGGCCGACGAGAACGAACTACCGCAGGACGACCCTACGCCCGCGAGCGCCGCGGCCGAGGACAACGGCTGGCCGGAGGGCGACGACGACGCCGGCTCCGAACGCATCCTCAATCAGGACGAGATCGACAGCCTGCTGGGCTTCGACCTCTCCGAGGAAGAGGGCGGCGAGCGCACCGGCATCCGCGCGATCATCAACTCGGCGCTGGTGTCCTACGAGCGCCTGCCGATGCTGGAGATCGTCTTCGACCGCCTGGTGCGGTTGATGACCACCAGCTTGCGCAACTTCACCTCCGACAACGTCGAGGTCAGCCTCGACAACATCTCTTCGATCCGCTTCGGCGACTACCTGAACTCGATCCCGCTGCCGGCGATCCTGTCGGTGTTCCAGGCCGAGGAGCTGAACAACTACGGCCTGCTGACGGTCGACTCGAACCTGATCTACTCCATCGTCGACGTACTGCTGGGCGGCCGCCGCGGCACCGCAGCCATGCGCATCGAGGGCCGGCCCTACACCACCATCGAGCGCGTGCTGGTGCAGCGGATGGTCGAGGTCGTCCTGGCCGACGCCCGCGAGGCGTTCGAGCCACTGACCCCGGTGACCTTCACGCTCGACCGCCTGGAGACCAACCCGCGCTTCGCCGCCATCGCGCGGCCTGCCAACGCCGCCATTCTGGTGAAGCTGCGCATCGACATGGAAGACCGCGGCGGCCGCATCGAGCTCTTGCTGCCCTACGCCACCCTCGAGCCCATCCGGAAGATGCTGCTGCAGCAGTTCATGGGCGAGAAGTTTGGCCGCGACAACATCTGGGAAGGCCACCTGGCCACCGAGCTCTGGACCACCAACATGGAGGTCCGCGCCGTGCTCGACGAACAGCAGATCGGGCTCAAGAAGGTGCTGGAGATGAAGGTGGGCGACACCTTCATGCTCAACGCCACGCCCGACAGCCTGATCGAGCTGCGCGCCGGCACGATCCCGCTCACGCGCGGCCGCATGGGCCGGCGCAACGCTCACATCGCCGTCCGCGTGGAGGCGCCCCTGTCGCCCCACGCCCGGCAAGCCGTGCAGAGGGCCTGATGACGCTCATTGGACTGGTCATGAATGTCATGCTGGCGGGCCTACTGCTCGCGGCGCTCGCCATGGGGTGGCGGCTGAACCGGCGCCTGCAGGTGCTGCGCGACAGCCATGACGGCTTCGAGGCCGCCGTGCGCGACCTGAACGTCGCCGCCGCCCGCGCCGAACAGGGGCTGGCCGACCTGCGCGCCGCCACCGACGAGGCGACCGACCTGCTCTCCGACCGCATCGAGAAGGGCCGCAAGCTCGCCCAGACCCTGGAGCGCCAGACCGATCGGCTGGAGCGCCTGGTGGACAATCCCCCGCCGGCGCGCGCTGGCGCCGCCGCGGCGCTGGATGCGGTGACCGAGCGGCGCCTGGGCGCCCTCCTGGCCGCCGCCCGCGACGCCCGCCCCGAGCGCGCCGCTCCCGATCTTCGCCCGCCGCTGCGGTCCATGCCGCCGCGCCGCCGCACCGTCGAGGACGAGCTCTTCGACGACGAACCGCTCGGCCTGGGCGACGACCTTCGTGGAGTCCGCCGTTGAACCGTCTGCCCCGCATCCTGCCGCTGGTCGGCGTCGCCGTCGGCGGCGTCCTGGCGATCAATGCGCTGGCGGGCGCCGCTAGCCTGCCGGACCTGCTCTCGGGCGCCCGCGCCTGGGCGGAAGACGCCGCCAAGCCTGCGCCGAAGCCCGCCAAACCCGCCAAGGCTGACGCCAAGGCCAAGGCCGCCGACGCCGCGCCCGACCCGGACGCCATAGCGCCGTCGCTGCTGGCCTCCAACGGCGCGGCCACCGGCCAGGCGACCGACGCGGCCGCCAGCGCCCTGCCTCCGCCCGCGACGCCGCCCCGCCCGGTCTGCGCGCCGACCGCCGCCGAACTGGCCAAGGAAGCGGGCCTCTCGCCCGCCGAGCTGCAACAGCTGCAGAATCTGGGCGCGCGCCGCACCCAGCTCGACCAGCGCGAACAGGACCTCTCGACTCAGCTGGCCCTGCTCGCCGCCGCCGAGGCCAAGGTCGACGCCAAGATGCGGGCGCTGACCGGCCTGCGCACCGACGTGAAGGCCCTGCTTGACCAGGCCAACGGCCGCGAGGCCGCCGAGGTCGATCGCCTGGTGAAGGTCTACGAGGGCATGAAGCCCAAGGACGCCGCCCAGCGCATGGCGGTCCTGGACGACAGCGTTCGCCTGCCGATCGCGGCGAAGATGAAGGAGCGTTCGCTCTCCGCCATCGTTGGCCAGATGCCGACGTCGGAGGCCAAGAAGCTGACCGAGTCGCTGGCCAAGCGCTTCGGCGCGGCCCAGACCCTGGCGCAGACCGAGGCCAAGACCGAGGCCGCCGCGACCGCGGCCCCGCCGGCCCCGCCCGCCGCCGACAGCGCCGACAAGCCGGCCTCTCCCAAGAAGGCCCGGCCGCAGCGCCAGGCCGCCAAGAAGAAGTCCGCGCCGGCGGACGGCCAGACGGCCGCCGCCGATCCCGCGGCCAAGCCCGCCGCCGCGCCCACGAAGGCGGCCGCTGCCGCCGATCCCGCGGCCAAGCCCGCCGCCGCGCCCGCCAAGGCCGGGTAGTCGGTGACCCTGCGCCAGACCCTACGCGCCAGCGTGGCCGCCATCGCCGTGGCGGCCATGATCGCGCCTGGGATCGTGGCGCCCGCCGGCGCGTCCCCGACGCTTGGCGGCATCGAGGTGCACGTGGCCCAGGCGCAGGAGTTCTCCCGCGTCGAGTTCCACGGCGCGCCCATCGCCGCCGTAAAGCGCGACGGGCAGACGCTGACGCTCACCTTCCCGCGCGACGCCGACCCGGACATCGCGCGCCTGCGCACCGATCCGCCGCGCTGGATCAAGACCGCCGAGAAGGCCCACCAGAACGGCCGCCTGGTGGTCACGCTCACCCTCACCGAGGACGGCGACGCCAAGACCGGCTCGGCCGACGGCGCGGCCTACGTCAACGTCTTCCAAAAGCCCGGGCCCACGGCCGCCGAACTGGCCGCCGCCCAGGCCAAGCTCAACCCGCCGCCCAGGCCCAATCCGATCCCGGCCGGCGGCGTCGTGCACATGGAGAGCCATGTTTCCGGCGCGCAGGCGCAGTTCAGCTTCGCCTGGGCCAATCCGGCCGGCGCGGCGGTGTTCCGGCGCGGCGACGCGGTCTGGGTGGTGTTCGACGCCCCCGCCCAGCTCGATATCAGCCGCTCTCCGCGCGGCCTCACCCAGTACACCGGCGTCTCGACGGTGCGTGGCAAGGACTATGCGGCTGTGCGCTTCGAGGCGGCCCACAATCTGCCGGTGTTCGCCTCCGTCGTCGGCAACACCTGGACCATCGCGCTCGGCCCGGGCGACCAGAGCCCGCCCACCCTGGTGCGCGTGCTGCGCGACGACGCCGACGGCCCGGCGGCGCTGAAGGCCCCGGTGGCTGGCGCCACGGCCGTCATCGAGTTCGCCGATCCGCAGGCGGGCGACACCCTGAACGTCGTCACCGCGCTTGGCCCGGCCAAGGGCGTCGCCTCGCGGCGCGACTACGCCCAGATGGCCGTGCTGCCGTCGATCCAGGGCTTGGCGGTCGATCCGCACATCGACGACCTCAAGATCACCCTGGACGGCGATATCGTCCACATCGGCCGCCCGGCCGGCTTGGCGCTCTCGCCGAACGCCGCGCCCCAGCAGGCTAAGGTCGACCTCGACCTGCCGCGCGCCGCCGGCATGCCGGGCCTGATCGACTACGTGAACTGGCCGAAGACCGGGCCCAAGGGCTTCTTGCCCCGCTACAACGCCCTGCTGTCGGCCGCCTCGGCGGAAGGCGCTAACAAGGACAAGAACGCCCCCATCGTCGCCCGCATGGCGCTGGCCCGCTTCCTGGTGGGATCGGAACTCAGTTTCGAGGCGATCGGCTGGCTGAACGACATCGCCCACGAGAACCCGCAGGTCATGGAGACCGCCGAGTTCCGCGGCCTGCGCGGCATCGCGCGCGTCATGGCGCGCCGCTACAAGGAGGCCGAGGCCGACTTCTCCTCGCCCGCCCTTGCCGAGGATCCCTCCAGCTCGCTCTGGCGCAGCTACATCGCCTCCCAGCAGGCTCAGTGGGCCGAGGCGCGCACCCAGTTCGCCAAGGGCTCCGAAGCGTTCCTGCAGTTCGCGCCGGTCTGGAAGGCCCGCTTCGCCCGCGCCGACGCCCAGGCGGCCCTGTCGCAGGGCGACCTCGCGGCCGCTGACTCGCGCATCCACCTGGCGCTGGCCGACAAGACCGACGTCTACGAGGAGCTCGCCACCCGGCTGGTCCAGGCCCGAATCCTGGAGACCGAGGGCCACAAGGACCGCGCGCTCAAGATGTACGCGGCCATCTCGATGGTTCACCGCGAGTCGCTGGCGTCCAAGGCCCAGCTGCGCGCCACCCAGATCAAGCTGGAGACCGGCAAGTTCACCCCGCTGCAGGCGGCCACCGTGTTCGACGGCCTGCGCTACCGCTGGCGCGGCGACGCCACCGAACTCGAGACCATCCGCGCCCTCGGCCAGCTCTACCTCGGCCAGGGCCGCTACCGCGAGGCGCTGGAGGCGCTGCGGTCCGCCGGCGCCAAGCTGCCCGACCTGCCCGAGGCGCTGCAGTTGCAGTCCGACCTGCACGCGGCCTTCCGCTCGTTGTTCCTGGAGGGCAACGCCGACGGCCTGGAGCCCATCCAGGCGCTGGCGCTGTTCTACGACTTCAAGGAGCTGACCCCGATCGGCGCCGACGGCGACATGATGGTGCGCAAGCTGGTGCGCCGGCTGGTGGACGTCGACCTCCTGGGCCAGGCCGCCGAGCTGCTCAAGTACCAGGCCGACAACCGCCTCGACGGCGTGCCGAAGGCCCAGGTCGCCACCGACCTGGCGGTGATCTACCTGATGGACCGCAAGCCCGAGCAGGCGATCACCGCGATCAACAGCTCGCGCACGACGGTGCTGCCGAACGCGCTCAACCTCGAGCGCCGCCTGATCGAGGCGCGCGCCTGGGCCGGCGTCGGCAAGTTCGACGCGGCGCTGGAGATCCTGGGCAAGGACAACTCTACCGAGGCCGGCGACCTGCGCGCCGAGATCACCTGGAAGCAGAAGGACTGGCCCAAGGCCGGCCCGCTGTTCGAAAAGGCGCTCAAGGACCGCTGGAAGGATCCGGCGCCGCTCTCCGCCGAGGAGGAAGGCAAGCTGCTGCGCGCGGGCGTGGCCTACAGCCTGGCCGGCGACGACCCGGCGCTGACCCGGCTCAACACCCAGTACCAGCGCTACTTCGACGCCGCGCACAATCCGGAGGCGCTGCGCATTGCGCTGACCGGCATCTCCACCAACCATCTCAGCGTCGCCGACTTCAGCCGGGTCTCGGCCGACAACGAGGCCTTCGCGGGCTGGGTGGCCAAGATGAAGGTGCGCTTCAAGTCCGCGCCGGTTCCGATGGGGACGGGCCGCCCGCCGGTCCGCGCCGCCGCGCCCGTCGCAGCCCCGGCCGCCGCTCCGGCCAAGCAGGCCGCGGTCGC